>Ga0265325_10000613_pt1 | contig 26022 bp, 21 predicted proteins | sample 41420metaG_FD_202090 | JGI IMG/M metagenome (GOLD analysis project Ga0265325, IMG submission 202090) | Rhizosphere microbial communities from Carex aquatilis grown in University of Washington, Seatle, WA, United States - 4-14-20 metaG | ecosystem: Host-associated > Plants > Roots > Rhizosphere... | reverse complement strand
TCTGCGCCAGGTAGCGCTCGGAGACACGCGCGTGCGCGGCCAGAACCTTGCGCGACATGCCGCGTTGGTTGCGCAGCGTGCGCACGCGCTCGCCCAGGCGGCGCAAATAGGCGTCGCTGTCGCGGGGAATCGGTGCGGGCCTGGCGCGGTCGATCTTCATGACGCGGAACGCTAACATGCATTATAATGCCGAGCAACTGGAGACGGCGGTGTTTTCCCACATACAGGCCGTTGTGACGGGTTACATTTGGTGCTATGAAACTGCAAAATAATGCATAGGGAGGCGGCGCTGGGCGAAAAAGTCTGGCGCAGGCGACGCCATGCCGGCACTCGATTTCCAGACTGACCCGTCGCGCTATCGCCACTGGCGCCTCGAATACGATGGCGACGTCGCCTACCTCATCATGGACGTCGATCAGGCCGGCGGCCTCGGCGACTACGAGCTCAAGCTCAATTCCTACGATCTCGGCGTCGACATCGAATTGAACGACGCGATCCAGCGGCTGCGCTTCGAGCATCCGGAAGTGCGCGCGGTCGTCATCAAGTCCGGCAAGGACAACGTGTTCTGCGCCGGCGCCAACATCCGCTACCTCGGCAAGGCGACGCACCGCGACAAGGTGAACTTCTGCAAGTTCACCAACGAGACGCGGCTTTCGATCGAGGACGCCAGCGAGAATTCGAAGCAGACCTACATCTGCGCCATCAACGGCAACGCCGCGGGCGGCGGCTACGAGCTGGCGCTTGCCGCCGATCACATCATGCTGGTCGACGACCGCCGCTCGGCGGTGGCCTTGCCGGAGACGCCGCTGCTCGCGGTGCTGCCCGGCACCGGCGGGCTCACCCGCGTCACCGACAAGCGCAAGGTGCGCCGCGACCGCGCCGACGTATTCTGCTCGATCGAGGAGGGCATGCGCGGCGCCAAGGCGGTGGAGTGGCGGCTTGTCGACGAGGTCGTGCCGAATTCGAAATGGAAGGACACGGTTGCCGCCCGCGCGCATGAGATCGCCGCGCGCTCAGACCGGCCGAAGGACGCCAAGGGGATCACGCTGACGCCTCTTGCTCGCAAGATCGAAGCCGACCGTATTTCATATTCGCATGTCGACGTCGACATCGACCGCGCGCGCGGCCTTGCGAACCTGACCGTGCGCGGGCCCTCGCAGGCCGTGCCGGCGTCACTCGATGCCGCCCACGCGCTCGGCGACAAGTTCTGGCCGCTCACCGTCGCGCGCGAGCTAGAGGACGCGATCCTGCATCTGCGCGCCAACGAGGCCGCCATCGGCGTCGTGCTGCTGCGCACCGACGGCGACGCCAAGGCGGTGCTGGAGCACGACGATTTCCTCGGGCGCGCCAACGGCGACTGGCTGATGCGCGAGATCCGTCATTACCTCAAGCGCGTCTTGAAGCGCGTCGACGTGACGCCGAGAAGTTTCATCGCGCTGATCGAGCCGGGCTCCTGTTTCGCCGGCACGCTCGCCGAGCTTGCCTTCGCCGCCGACCGTTCGGTGATGCTGATCGGCACCCGCGAGGGCGGCAACCGCGAGCCGGCCGCGATCACGCTCGGCGAGGCGAACTTCGGCTGGTATCCGATGGGCAACGGGCTCACCCGTTTGCAGACCCGGTTCCTGGGCGACGCCGGCACGATCGACCAGCTTGCCGCCAAAAAGGGTGAGCCGAGCATCGCCGAGGATGCCTATGCTCAGGGCATCGTCACGCTCGTCTACGAGGATTACGATTGGGACGACGAACTGCGCGTGATGCTGGAAGAGCGCACCAGTTTTTCGCCCGACGCCATGACCGGCATGGAGGCAAACCTGCGTTTCGCCGGTCCGGAGACCATGGAAACCAGGATTTTCGGCCGCCTAACCGCTTGGCAGAATTGGATATTCCAGCGGCCTAACGCGATCGGCGACCAAGGCGCGCTCAAGCTTTACGGCTCAGGCGTCAAGCCGGCCTTCAACAAGGAAAGGGTCTAGGCCATGAACATCGCAACCGTCGATTATGATGGGCTGATCCCCAACAATGTCGCGCTCGGCCAGGACGTGCGGGTCAAGCGGGCGCTGGAAAAGTGGCACCCCGGATACATCAACTGGTGGAAGGACATGGGGCCGGAAGGCTTCCAGGAGTCGCTCGTCTACCTGCGCACCGCGGTCAGTGTCGACCCCAAGGGCTGGGCCAAGTTCGATTACGTGCGCATGCCGGACTACCGTTGGGGTGTTCTACTTGCGCCGCAAGTCGACGCCCGCACCATCCCCTTCGGCGCGCATAAAGGCGAGGACGCCTGGCAGGAAGTGCCTGGCGAATATCGCGCCATGCTGCGCCGTCTCGTCGTCATTCAGGGCGACACCGAGCCGGCATCCGTCGAGCAGCAACGCCACCTCGGCAAAACCGCGCCCTCGCTCTACGACATGCGCAACCTGTTTCAGGTCAATGTCGAGGAGGGCCGTCACCTCTGGGCGATGGTCTATCTGCTGCAGAAATATTTCGGCACCGACGGCCGCGACGAGGCCGAAGCGCTGCTGCAGCGCCGCTCCGGCGATCCGGACACGCCGCGCATGCTGGGCGCCTTCAACGAGACGACGCCGGACTGGCTGTCGTTCTTCATGTTCACCTTCTTCACCGACCGCGACGGCAAGATGCAGCTCGAATCGCTGGCGCAGTCAGGGTTTGATCCTCTGTCGCGCACCTGCCGCTTCATGCTGACGGAAGAGGCGCACCACATGTTCGTCGGCGAGACAGGCGTTACCCGTGTCATCCAGCGCACCTGCGAAGCGATGAAGGAGGCTGGGATTTCCGACCCCTACGAGATCGACAAGGTGCGCAAGCTCGGCGTCATCGATCTGCCGACCATCCAGAAGAAGGCGAACCTGCATTTCTCGCTGACGCTCGACTTGTTCGGCAACGAGATCTCGACCAACGCCGCCAACGCTTTCCACGCCGGCCTCAAGGGCCGCTATCGCGAGGACCGCCTCAAGGACGATCATCAGCTCGAGAGCGGTACCTATCCGGTGCTGCGGCTCGTCGACGGCAAGATCCAGAACGAGGACACCCCGGCGCTGTCAGCACTCAACATGCGGCTGCGCGACGATTACGTCGGTGACTGCAACAACGGCGTTGGCCGCTGGAACAAGGTGATCGCCGACATCGGCATTCCGTTCGAAATGAAGCTGCCGCACGTCGCCTTCCATCGCCACATCGGCGAGTTCTCGCGCACCAATGTCGATGTCGACGGCAATATCCTTTCTCCCGCCGACTGGACCCACCACCGCACCGAGATGCTGCCGTCGGCCTCCGACCGCGACTTCATCGAGAGCCTGATGCAGCCGCAATTCGAGCCCGGTCAGTTCGCCGACTGGATCGCGCCGCCAAAGGTCGGGATCGACAACAAGCCCGGCGATTTCGAGTACGTGAAGATCGCCTGAGCCGCGCGATCACGAGGGAAAGTGTTCGCGGCGCATCCGCGTCTTCTTGGCCGGCTCGAATTCCGTACGGCAGGCCGGAGACAGATCGCTCACTTTTGATTCCAGGCAGGCTTCGATCGCCGGGATGTTCGGGATCACAGCGCTGCACAGGCGGAACGCATCGGCTTCACAGTCCGAGCGCTGTTGATCGGTCCCTTGCGCGCGGGCTGCGCCGGCACCTAGACCGAGCGAGATTGCGACCGAGAGTGCCGCTGACAGGCGGAGAGTGTGAGAGTTCATCGAAGCCCCCTAGACAGTTGAATTTGTTGTCTCGGCAAAGCCTACCGAAAATCTGTGCCCCGGGCCTAGCGGAATTTCGCAATTACGTCCTTCGGGATGGCGGCGGTTGCGATCTTATCCGCATCGCTCTTGTCGCGCACCGCCCAGACGCGCGTCTCGCTGCCTTCGACCGCCAGTTCACCGCCGACGGTGAGTTTGTGCTCGACGTCGAAACTCGAGCGGCGGAACTCGCTGACGCGCGAGGCGATCTCGATCCGGTCACCGAATTTTGCCGGTCTGAGGAAATTCGCCTTGGCGTCGACCAGCGCGACGCCGACGATGCCGTAGGTCGCCGCAAGATCCTGCGGCTTGACGCCGAGGGCATCTTCGAACAGCAGCCAGGAGCTGGCGTCGAACATCTCGAAGAAACGCGGGTTGAACACGATGCCGGCCGGATCGCAGTGGCCCCACTCGATGGTCAGTTGCCGGCGAAAGACTCGACCCGTCACGATTTTCTCCGCTTTGCCCGCTTGCGCTTGCGCGGGTCCGGCCACTCCAGCACCGTCTGCGCGCGCAATTCAACGTCCGGCGAGCGCCGGCGGATTTTCATCGCCCAGGCCGGCGCCACCGGCGCATGTGGCGAATCGTCGAGCGCATCCATCAGCCAGTGGAGGTCTTCCTCCGCCGTCACCCAGCGCTCCGGCCGGTAGCGGGTGAGGGCGAACGGGCGGGAATAGGCAAGCAACGACTTCTTGCCGCCGGGCAGGCAATACTCATGCGCGTAGGACATCGCCAGCTCCCGCCACGAGCGGTAGATCGGGTCGCGCCAGCGCAGGATGGCGTGATTGGTCTTGCTGATCGCGCCCCACAGGCCACGCTGCCGGAATAGCGTGACGATGTGGTCCTGGTCGCTCGGCAGTGCCTGCAAGTCCATGAGCCAGGCCAGTTGCCCGTGGAAGGCAAGTGCGACCGCGGCGAACAGCGCCGCTTCGGCGCAATGCGCGGCGTGGGCCTTCAGCATGCGACGTGGCGACATCGTGGTGTCGCCGTCGAGCTCGAAGTTAGCCGGCACCTTATCGAGGAAGGCCTGGATCTTCTGCGGGCTGTCGAGCCGCGTGAACAGCCGCCGCTCGGCCGGGGTCAGCAGCGTGCGCAACGATCGGCGGAAAGCGGGGAGACTCGGCATGGGGACGGCTATTCTAGCGTCAAACGCCGCGCCTGTGAGGTCTTGCGGCTAGCGCAGCAGCCCCAGGAAGCCGCCGGCAGCGTTCGACGCGCCGGCCCGCACTATTCTAGGCCCTTCCGGCTGCCGTTTGACGTCCTTGCGCCGCTGCGCCGGCTTGGCGTGGGGCTTCACCTTTGGCTCCGCCTGGGCGGTCTGTTGCGGTGGCTCCGCAGCAGGCTCGGGCTTCGCGACGCGCGCCGGCTTGACTGCAGGCACGGGTTCGGATTTTGCGGCCGCCGCCAGCTCCGGCTTTGCGGCAGCGACGGGTGGCTCCGCCTTCGCCGCGCGCACCGGCGCGACGACAGGTGCGGCCGCGCCTTGCACGACCGGCACATCGGCTGAAGCCATATAGACCGTATATTGCTTGTCGCGGATCGGCCGGATCGTGTCCTGAATGATGCGATCGCCCTCGCGGCGGTTCTCGAAGCTGGCGCCGCGGCCGCTGAAGCTGATCGCGAAGCTTGGCTTCGCCTTTAGGTCGGCGTCGGCAGGGTCGTTGCTGCGGTCGTAGTCGCGCTTGTCATAGGTGGCGATGCCGCGGTCGAGCAGGGCGTTGGAGAAGCTCGGGTTGATCTTGATCGCCTGATTCATGTCGCGCGTCGCGCGCTCGAACTCGCGCTTGTCGTAGTAGGCGATGCCGCGGTTGTAGAGCGCCAGCGCGTAATCGGGCTTGAGCGTCAGCGCTTGGTTGTAGTCGGCGATGGCGCGGTCGAAATCGCCGCGGTTGCGATAGGCAAAGCCGCGATTGTTGAAGGCACGAGGGTTCTTGGCGTCGAGCTTGATGGCTTGGCCGTAGTCCTGAATCGCCTGGTCGAGCTCGTTCTTGTTGTCGTAGGCGATGCCGCGCGCGTTGTAGGCCGCGGCCTGATCCGGCGCGAGCTTGATCGCGGCGTCGAAATCCTTGATGGCGCGGTCGAGGTCGTGGTTGTCGTAGTACGCGTTGCCGCGGTTGAAATAGGCCGCCGAATAGTTCGGGTCGAGCTTGATCGCATCGGTAAAGTCGGCGATGGCGCGATCGATGTCGCCCTTGTTGCGGTAGGCGAAACCGCGGTTGTTAAAGGCGACCGCATTCTTCGGGTCGAGCTTGATGGCGACGTCGAGGTCCGCCAGCGCACGGTCGTTGTCGCCGCGCATGCCATAGGTGGTACCGCGGTCACGGAACGCCGCCGCCGACTTGCCGTCGAGCTTCACCGCCATGTCGAAATCGGCGAGCGCATGGTCGAGGTCGCCCTTCATCCGGTAGGCAAGGCCGCGGTTGCTGAACGCGCCGGCATTCCGGCTGTCGAGCCGGATCGCCTGGGTCAGGTCGTTGATGGCGCGCTCGTAGTCCTGCTTGTCACGGAACGCCAGCGCGCGATGGTAGACGGCGAGGTCGCTGTTGCCGTTGAGGCGGATCGCCTGGTCGAAATCGGCGACCGCGTTGTTGAGGTCGTGCTTGGCGTAATAGGCGTCGCCGCGCTGGTAGAAGGCGAGCGAGAACTTGCCGTCCAGAGCGATTGCCTGGCCGAAGTCGGCGATCGCGCGTTCGGGGTCCCCCTTGATGCGATAGGCGATGCCCCGGTTGTAGAAGACGAAGGCGTTGTTGCCGTCGAGCCTGGCGGCGTCGCTGAAATCACGGATGGCTTGGTCGATGTCACCTTTGGCGCCATAGACGAGCGCCCGGTCGTAAAGCGCAGCGTTGCTGCCCTTGAGCTTGATGGTCTGGTCGAAATCAGCGATGGCGCGGTCGTAGTCGCGCTTGAGGGCGTAGGCGGTACCGCGGCTGTGATAGGCAGCCGCGTAATTCGGGTTGAGCTTGATCGCCTGCTCGAAATTCTGCACGGCACGGTCGGCCTCGTGCTTCTCGCGCCAAGCGAGGCCGCGGTTGTAGAAGGCGAGGCTGCTCTGCGGGTCGAATTTGACTGCCTGCTCGAAATCGGCGAGCGCGTGGTCGATGTCGCCCTTGGCGGCATAGACGACGCCGCGGTCGCTATAGGCCTGCGCGTAGCTTGGATTGAGCTTGATGGCCTGCGTCAGGTCCGCGATGGCGCGGTCGAAATCGCGCTTGTTGGCGTAAGCGTCGCCGCGGTTGTCGTAGGCCATCGCATCCGCCGGATTGAGCTTGATGGCGCTGTCGTAGTCGACGATGGCGCGGGCAAAATCGCCTTTGTCGTAGCTGGCGTTGCCGCGGTTGTAGAAGGCGATGGCATAGGTGCCGTCGAGCTTGATTGCCTGGTCGTAGTCCGAGATGGCGCGGTCGGGCTGCCTGCGCGCGGCATAGGCAACGGCGCGGTTGTTGAACGCCGGCGCATACTGGCCGTTGAGTGCGATGGCCTGGTCGAAATCGGCGATAGCGTGGTCAGGCTCGCCCTTGAGATTATAGGCGATGCCGCGATCATTGAAGGTGAGCGCTTCGTTGGGGCTCAGCTTGATTGCCTGGCCAAGATCGGCGACGGCCTTCTCATAGTCGCCCTGGCTCGCCTGCGAATTGCCACGGGCGCTGTAGGCCGCCGCCATTTTCGGGTCGATCTTGATGGCGCGGTCGAAGTCCGCAACGGCGTTGGCATCGTCATGCTTCTGCCGATAGGCGATACCGCGGTTGTAGAACGCCGCGACGTTCTTGGAATCAAGCCTGGTCGCCTGGTCGAAATCCTGGATGGCGCGATCGTAGTCTTCGTGCTCGTAGCGCGCCGCGCCGCGGCCGTAATAGGCCAGCGTATCCTTCGGGTTGAGGCGGATCGCGGCGTCATAGCTCGCGATCGCGCGCTCGTAGTTGCGCTTCTGGAAATAGGCGTTGCCGCGATTGTCATAGGCGGTCGCGAAGCTCGGGTTGATCGCAAGCGCGCGGTCGAAATCGGCAATGGCGCGGTCGAGGTCGTTCTTGGCGGCGAAAGCGATGCCGCGGTCGTTATAGGCCAGCGCGAAGATCGGGCTGATGCGGATCGGCTGCACCAGCGCCATCGCACCCCGGTCGAAGCCGCGCTGGTTGCGGCGGTCGGTCTCCTGCGCGCTGGCGGCGACCGAGGTGTTCGGGTTGATCTTGACCGTCTCTTCATAGTCGGCGAGCGCGTGCTCGACGTCGTGCTTGTCGTAATAGGCGAGCCCGCGGTCGTGCAGCGCGAATGAATCCTTCGGATCGAGCTTGATCGCCTGGCTCAGGTCGGCGATGGCGGCATCGAGATCGCGCTTGTCGTAAGAGGCGTTGCCGCGGTTATAATAGGCGACCGCATAGTCCGGGTTGAGCTTGATGGCATCGCCGAAATCCGCGAGCGCGTGGTCGAGGTCGCCCTTGCTGCGGTAGGCCAGCCCGCGGTTGTTGAAGGCGACGGCGTTGCGCGGGTCGAGCTTGATGGCGAGACTGAAATCCTGGATCGCCTGGTCGCTATCGCCCTTGGCGCCGAAGGCAATGCCGCGGTCATAGTAAGCGCGCACGTAATTCGGGTTGAGCTTGAGCGCCTGATTGAGGTCGGCGATGGCGCGGTCGTAGTCCTGCTTGTCGAAATAGGCGTTGCCGCGGTTGCTGAAGGCGAGCGCGTAGCCGGGGTCGATCTTGGCCGCCATGGTGAAATCGGCGATGGCGTGATCGTTGTCGCCCTTGCTGCGATAGGCGAGACCGCGGTTGTTGTAGCCGGCGGCGAGCTTGGCATCGATCTTCACCGCCTGCGAGAAGTCGGCGATGGCGCGGTCGAACTCGCGCTTGTTGCTGAGCGCCTGACCGCGGACGTTATAGGCTTGCGCATTGCCGGGATTGAGCCTCACGACCTGATCGAGGTCGCGGATGGCGCGGTCGTGATAGCCCATGATCTCGAGAGTCTCGCCGCGATTGAACAGTGCCTGCGCGAAGCCGGAATTGGCTGCGATTGCCTCGTCGAAGTCCTTTACCGCACGCTCGATCTCGCCCTTGGCCCGGTAGGCGAGACCGCGGTTGTTGAGCGCCTGGTCGAAGTGCGGATTGGCCTTGATCGCCTGATCGAAGTCGGCGATCGCGTGGTCGACGTCGCCCTTGCGCTGGTAGATCGCGCCGCGATTGTTGAGCGCGACGGTGAAATTGGCGTCGAGCTTGATTGCCTGATCGAGGTCGGCGAGCGCATGGGCGAGGTCGCCCTTGTGCTCGTACAGCATGGCGCGGCTGTTGAACACGGCGGCGTAGGTCGGATTGAACTTGATCGCCTGCTCGTAGTCCTGCAACGCGCGATCCGGCTTGCCGCGCGCAGCGTTGGTGTTGCCGCGCTCGGTGAAGGCCGCGGCATTCTTCGGATCGAGCCTGATCGCCTGATCGTAGTTCTGGGCGGCCCGGTCGAAATCCCCCTTGGCCTGGAAGGCGTTGCCGCGGTCGACATAGGCCAAGGTGAATTTCGGATCGAGTTTCAGCGCCGTATCGAAATCGGCGACCGCGCGGTCGTAGTCGCGCTTTTCCCGATAAGCGATGCCGCGCGCTTCCGCGGCGGCCGGATCGCGCGGATCGATCCGCATCGCCTGCGACAGGTCGGCGATGGCGTGGTCGAGCGAGCGCCGCTCGTAATTGGCCATGCCGCGGCTGAAGTAGGCCTCGCCATAGTTCGGGTTGAGCTTGATGGCCTGGTCGAAATCGGCGAAGGCGTGCTCATCGTCGCCGATCGCGCGGTAGGCACCGCCACGGTTGTTGTAGGCAGCGGCGTTCTTCGGATCGAGCGCAATCGCCTGGTTGAAATCGGCGACCGCAGCCTGGAAGTCGTGCTTGTCCTTCTTGGCAAGGCCGCGGTTGAAATAGGCGCCAGGGTAGCTCGGATCAGCCCTGATCGCCTGGTCGAAATTGGCAATGGCGCGGTCAAAATCCCGCTTCTTGCTGTAGGCGTTGCCGCGGTTGCTCAGCGCGGCGGCGAACTTCGGATCGATGCGCACCGCCTGGTCGAAGTCGGCGATGGCGCGGTCGCTGTCGCCCTTGGCGTCGTAGGCGAGGCCGCGCAGGTTGAAGGCGCCGGTATAGTCAGGCCGGATGTTCAGCGTCTGATTGAAGTCGGCGATGGCGTGGTCGTAATCGCGCCTGGTGAAGAACACGTTGCCGCGCTCGTAATAGGCGTCCGCGCCCTTGGGGTCGAGCTGGATCGCTTGATTGTAGTCGGCGATCGCACGGTCGCCGTCGCCGTGACTGCCGTAGGCGCGGCCACGATTGTAATAAGCAAGCGCGCTCTTCGGATCGAAGCGGATCGCCTGCGAGAAGTCGGCAATGGCACGCTCTTCCTCGCCCTTGGCGCGCAGCGCCAGCCCCCGATGGTAGAACGCAAACGCGTTCTTGCCGTCGAGCTGGATTGACTGGTCGAAGTCCGCAATGGCGCGGTCGGTATCGCCGCGCGCGGCATAGGTTACGCCGCGGTTGTAGAACGACAGCGCGTCCTTGGGATCGATCTTGATCGCCTGGTTGAGGTCGCTCAGCGCCTTGTCGAATTCGCGCTTCTCGAAATAGGAGACGCCGCGGGCGTAATAGGCAAGCGCGTATCCGCCGTCGAGGTGGATCGCATGGTTGTAGTTCTGGATGGCGCGATCGTAATCGTGCTTGTCGTAATAGGCGTTGCCGCGGTTGTAGTAGGCGAGCACATAGTTCGCGTTGAGCAGGATCGCCTGGTCGTAGTCCTTGATGGCGCGCTCGAGTTCGCCCTGATTGCGATAGGCAAGGCCGCGGTTGTTGTAGGCAAAGCCGTCGCGTGGATCGAGCAGGATGGCCTGGTCGAAGTCCTGGATGGCGCGGTCGATATTGCCGCGTGAGATGTAGGTGATGCCGCGGTCGTTGAGCGCCAAGATGTAGTCCGGCTTGATCTTGAGCGCAGCATCGAAGTCCTGCAGCGCCCGCTCATAATCGTGGATGTCGCGGTAGGCGAGGCCGCGGCTTTCCAGTGCCACGGCATCGTTCGGATTGAGCTTGATGGCGCGATCGTAGTCGGGAATGGCGCGGTCCGGCTCGCCCTTGGCGCGATAAGCCATGCCGCGGTTGAAGTAGGCGAGCGCGAAATTCGGGCTGAGCTTGATCGCCTGGTTGAGGTTGTTGATCGCCTGCTCGTAGTCGCGCTTGTCGTAGTAGATATGGCTCAGCGTGTTGAACGCGGTGGCGTTGCGCTTGTCGAGCTTGATCGCCTGCTCGAGATCCTGGGCGGCGCGGTCGGAATCGCCGGTATCGCGCAGTGTCAGCCCGCGATTGTAGAACGCATCGCCGTTCTTCGGATCGAGCTTGATCGCCTCGTCGAAGTCGCGGATCGCGCTCTCGTTGTCGCCCTTGGTGCGATATGCCTGTCCGCGATTGTTGTAGGCGTCGACTTTCTGTTTCTTGGTGGGCTTGCCGTCGATCACTACCGCGCAGGCTTCGATGCGCGCGTCGGGCGCGGCGCCTTCTTTGCCTTCGCAGGCCTTGAGTTGCTCGTGCGTGAGCGCGTGCACGCCCGGCGCGCCCAGCAGCAACGCTGCCGCGACCGCCACCCCCGTGATGAAGCGCCGCACTCCCCCGATCATGCCGCCTCGCTGCGTCCGATTCGTTCCCGACGAATTGGGCTGAGCTTGCTGATTCAGCGGCAAGTTTAGTGAGCGGCGACGCTCTCGGGAGAGATTGCCCGAGTTAACATTAACCCGCGGGCTCTCGTGAATTGCGGCGGACGGAGGCGTTAACGATGTGGGACAAAGCCTTTACGGCTTTTCGATCTCGATCGAGTGGTTGGCGCGCGCCGCGACCGCCATGTCCACGAGCACGTAGTCCGGAGGCATCACGTAAGCCATCACCTTGGCCCTGGGATAGGTCGACTCACGCACCGTCTGACCGTGATTGCCCGACACGATGATGGGATTGCCCTGGCCGTCGGTGCCGCGCACGACGCCGACGTGGCCGTTATTCGGACCCTTGCGGAACAGGATAGCGATCGCGCCGACGCGCGGCCCGTCGAGCTTCTTGCCGTATTGCAGAAACGAGCGGGCGGCGCGCGATGCCGTGCCTTTGCCGCCGGCGCGGCGCAGCACGAAATTCATGAAATCGGCGCACCACAGCTTGGCCGGCAGGCCGATCTGCCGGGCCGTCGCGCCGCGCCAGCGCAAGGCTTCGAGCAGCACGCCGGCCGCGCCCGGCACCTGCGCCGCGGCGTCGGCGGCGTCGCTGCGGCTGCGCGGCATGTTCTCGAGCGGCGTGACGTCGGCGAAACGTTCGGTCGCCTTGTCGCCGCCGCTGGTGGCGAGCGCAGGCGTCGCAAGACCGAGCGCGCAGATGCAGATCAACAATGTTGCAAGCGACCGTTTCATTCTTAACAGCCAGCGTTAACCGCTGGATCTCCGTCAGCGTCGGGGCGGCCACTAACCACGGCACATGCTTTCTGACGGGCATTTTTGCGGGAACGGCACGTCCGCCGCAAGGGAACCCGTCGTCTGTTCCGCTTGGCTTTTATTTATGGTTAATGCGTTAACGAGCGCGGTGCATGCGTCAGCGCATGTTGTAGCGGATCGGCACCACGATCGAGATCTCGGCGCCGGCAATTTCCGCCGGCGGTGGTGGCAGCGGCGCCGCGCGTTCGACCATTGCCAGCGTCTCGCGGTCGAGCGCGCTCGAGCCCGAACTGCGCACGATGCGCGGATGGTGGACGCCGCCGCGGCGGTCGACTCCGAACGCAAGCTCGGCAACGCCCCGGTCGCCGCGCGCTTCAGCGTCTGCCGGATAGCGCTTGTTGCGTTCGAGCGTGGCGACCAGCAGCGATTTCCAGTTCGGCAGGGCGTTGGAATCGCGGGCCGAAGCGCCGGGCGACGGCGCAGCCGCTTGCTCTGCCTTCTGCTCGGCATTGGTCGGCGCGCTGGCGAGGCTTGCATGCAGCTGCTTTGGCTTCTTCTCTTTGGGCTTGTCGATCGGCTTCGGTGGCGGCGTGACCGCCAGCACCGGTTCGGCCTTGGGCTCCGGCGGCAGCTCGATCTTCTCGACCGGCTTCACTGGATCCGGTTGCGGCTCGGCGTTCGTCTGTTGCGGGCCGGGCGGCAGCTCGGTCGGCTTGATCTCCGGCGCCACCGGCACCGGGGCGAGGTCGATGGTGATAACCGGCGCGCTGGCGACGAGATCGCTGCTGTCCTTCCAATGCGCCAGCAGCGCCGCCGCGCCGGCGCCGTGAATGCAGACGGCAAGCGCAAAGCACGCGCCCCACAGCAGCTTCGTGCCGCGGGCGCCCGTCATTGCGACTGGCCGGCGTCGAGCGCGACCAGCGCGACATGGAGATAACCGGCTGCGCGCAGATCGTTCATCAGCGCCATCAAGTCGCCGTAGGCCACCGTCTTGTCGGCGCGCAGGAACACACGCTGTTCCTTGTCGCCGCCCGTTACGCCATCGAGCGCGGCGGCGAGCGCGCTGCGGCTGACAACATTTTCGTCGAGGGTTACGTTCAGGTCAGACTTCAACGTCAGAAACAGCGGCTTGTCGGGGCGCGGCTGCTGCTCGGCGTTGGCGGCCGGCAGGTTGACCGCAATGTCGACCGTCGCCAGCGGTGCTGCGATCATGAAGATGATCAGCAGCACCAGGATCACGTCGATGAACGGCGTGACGTTGATCTCGTGCAGCTCCTGAAGGCTGTCGTCGCCGTGGTCCAGCCGCACGCTCATGGCCGATCACTCCGCCGCCGCGCGACGAACCTGCGCGTTGATGCGATCGAACGTGCCCCGGTCGAGATCGCGGCTGACCAGGCGCAGCACTTCGGCCGCGGCGTCGGCGTGCAGCGCGCGATAGCCGGCAATCCAGCGCGAAAACATGTTGTACATCACCACCGCGGGGATGGCCGCCACCAGCCCGAGCGCCGTCGCCAGCAGCGCCTCGGCGATGCCGGGCGCGACCACCGCGAGATTGGTGGTGTGCTGTTTGGAGATGCCGATAAAGCTGTTCATGATGCCCCAGACCGTGCCGAACAGCCCGACGAAGGGTGCCGTCGCGCCGATCGTCGCGAGCAGTCCGGTGCCGCGGATCATGCGGCGGCCGGCCGCCGCCTCGATGCGCTCGAGGCGGGACGCGATCCGCTCCTTGACGCCGCCGGGTTCGATTGCCCCGGCGGACAAGCGCAGTTCGGCCTCCGCTCCGTGCAGCAATTCGGCGGCGCCACGGTCATCGCCCGACAGGTTCGCGACCGCCTCAGGCAGCGAGCGCGCCTGCGCCAGCGCGTCGATGGCGCGGCCAAGTCTGCGCCGCACGATCAACAGCTCGATGGCCTTGGCAAACCAGATCGTCCAGCTCAACACGGAGGCGAACACCAGGCCGATCATGACCGCTTTGACGACGATGTCGGCGGCCATGAACATGCCCCACGGCGACAGATCCCGCGGCAGTGTCAGCAGCGCGTCGGGAATTGGCGGCTGCGATTGGGCAAAGGCCGCGTCCGGAAACAGCAGTGCGGCGGCAAGGCCTGCGGCAAGGAGCCGCCGCCAGCCACCACCATTGCCTGTCGCGCGCGCGTGAACCATGAACGCCTCTCGACCCCGGCAGCTATAGCAGCAACACGCCGTCCGCTTAACCAAAAAGACCGATGGGGCCTCACATTTGAGACGTTCCAAACAAGCCGGTTCTTGCAGCCGGATCGGGTTCTGCATCGCTAGAAGTTCGCCGTTGCCGAAAGCCTTATGGTTCGCGGCGATCCAGGCGAGATGTTGTTGTTGCCGTCCGCCGAGGCCCAGTAATGTTTGTCGAAAACGTTTTCGACGTTGAGTTGTGCTTTCCAGGTATCGTTGATCTTCCAGTAGACCGCCGCGTCGAACCGGAGGAAGCCGGGCAACTTGACGGTGTCGTCCGACGAGGCAAATGAATCCGAGAAGTAGATGGCGCCCAGCGCCGCGCTCCACATCGGATCGAACTGGTACTTGTTCCACCATGAAAACTGATCGAGGGGAACAAGCTGGATCCGGTTGCCGGCCACGATCGTCGCCGATGTGTTGCTGGTGACGCGCGCATCCGTATACGCGTAGCCGAGCGAGGACTGCCAGTCGTTCGTCACCCAGCCGTTGAGGCCTGTCTCGAAGCCGCGGATACGGTTGCTGCCTGACAGGATGAAGAAGCCGGGATTGTTCGGATCGGCAAGCGGAACGTTGGTGCGTTTGAGATCGTACACGGCCGCGGTGTATTGCAGCCGTGGCAAGACGTCCCATTTGACGCCGACCTCCTTGTTCTCGAACTTCTGCGGCGCGAGCAGCAAGGTGCCGCTGCTCAACGTGCTGAATTGATCGCCGGATGCCGGCAAGTACGAGATGCTGTAGGCGGCGTAGATCGACAGGCTGTCGATCGGCTTCACGATCACCGCCGCATGAGGCGATACTTTGCTGTCGACGCGGGCGCGGTTCGTTGCGGTATTCATGTCGAGCGCCGAGAGGTCGAAGCGATCGAAGCGGGCACCGCCGATCAGTTGCAGCCAGCGCGTCAGTTCGATCGTGTCGCGCGCGTACGCCGACTCGATGAAAAGCCGATATTTGCTGTTGCCGTCGGCCGAGGTGACCCCGGGCGAGAATGCTCCCGGATATTGATGGACGAAGTTGATCGTCCCGAAATAAGTCGGGTCGAAGGGGTTGGCGGCCATCGTGTTGGTGCCGTTCGGAAAGATCCCGGTATTGCGGATATCGATGCCGCCTTGCCGGCCGAATTCGGTGCCGAACGCGATGGTGTGAAACACCGGTCCGGTGGACGCCTTGTAGACGAAGTCCGTCTGATTGAAGGCATTGTCGCGGTTGGTCGTGTGCTGGTAGGCCGCGAGATTAAAGGCGGTATCGGCAGGGTTCACGGCACCGGACAGCGGCCCGTTGCCGGGATAAACGTTCTGATAGAACTTGAGGTAGTTGGCGTACAGCGTCGAGTTTTTCACCGTCAGCCCGCCGCCGAAATCGTGTTCGACGACAGCCATCGCCGTCTGCACGTTGGCCCGCGCGACATTCAGATCGGGACTGCCGAAGAATTTTGCGAAGTCACCGCCTGGGGCGAACGGCGCCGCCGGATTGAAGCGTGTCGATGCCGGCGCCACCGCGCTCAGGCCTTGCGATGGATTGCCGCGGTCGGCGGTGCGCTCGTCGTGATAATATTCGTAGCTCAGCTTGACCTTGGTGTTGTCATCCGGCTTCAGCGTCACCGTCGGGTTGATGCCGTAGCGCTCCAGATTGCCGAAGTCGCGGAACGAGTCGCTTGCCTCGTAGAATGCGTTGAGGCGCGCGGCGAAGTTCGAATTGACGGCCTGCCCGGCGTCGACCGAAACACGCCGGTCGCCAAAGGACCCGGTCTGCACAGTAGTCTCGTAGACCCGTGTGCCATCGGCTTCCTTGAGCGTGCGGTTGACCAGCCCGCCTCCTGACCCGCGCCCGAAGGTCAACGCGCTTGGCCCCTTGAGCACTTCGATGCTCTGTGTGTTGTAGAGATCGCGGTAGTATTGGACGTCGTCCCGGAATCCGTTGACGAAAAAATTTGCGCTTGAATCGACGCCGCGGATGACGAGTTCGTCGCGGTTTCCTTCGCCCTGGTGCACCGCGACGCCGGGTACGTAACGGGTAACGTCGGTCAGCCCCTTGAAACTTTGATCCTTGATGAAGTCCTTGGTCAACACGCTGATCGATTGCGGGATGTTGATCAGCGGCGTATCGGTCTTGGTCGCGACCGAGGTCCGAGTTGCGATGTACCCCGTGTTGCCGCTGGTATTACCCTGCACGTTGATCGGATCGAGAATGACCGACTGCGCGTTGGCACCTTGTCCGTTGGCGCCGCTGTCCTGCGCCGCGGCTCCGCTTGCCCCAAGTTTCCACGCTGTGATCAGACACGTCGTTGCCAACAAAACTCGGATGTGCCGTCCCGCCCCATGCTTACGCATGCCACCACCACCTGTGCGGGGCGAAGTGTTTTTGCGCCGCGCTTGATTGCGCGATTGCATTTGCCCCTGAGGCCGCTGGTAGAGGCTGAAAAGACTCGTCGCAATATCAATGATTTACATGCGTTCCAAAGTGTCATTAGAAAAATTCGAGAAGACGCTCTATGTCGCGCAAGCAATTCGAGTTTTGGTCGCGGCTCGAAAGTCGCAATCCAAAAAATATTTTGTCGAGGCGGCGAGATTGCGACTCGATTGCTTGATCGCGCGGCCCGCTCAGAGACGAAACCCGATTGTCTTCGTGTGCACGCCGGTTCAAAAAGAAACCGCCCCGCCGGTATCCCGGCGAGGCGGTCAGCCCCAGCCCCTTGTACGGGCGCTAAGTCTAGTCGCGGTACGAGACCTGCTCGCCGTCGTAGCGACCGCCGTAACCGCAGTTGCAGTTCACGCCGCGCACGTTGTGGTATTCGACCACGTGACGCACCGAGCCGCCGGCAACGCGGTTCACCACCTCGTTGTGCACCTCTTCGCGGTACTTGTTGGTGGTGTTGACCCGATGCAGCACAACGTCCTTCACGATCGTGTTGGTGCGATGGACGACGACCTCGCGATTGATGACGGGGCGCACGTGCTCGACCAGTTGGTTCTCCTGGATGAGCCGCGTGTTGCCGCGCACGACGCGTGTGTGATCGACCACGCGTTCACGAGTGACCACGCGCGGTGCCTCGCGCACGTAACGATGGGAGTTGTATTCGGAGTCCGGGCGCCGACAGTTGCAGACTGTGTCCCAGTGATAGCCGTCTGCCAGAACCGGCTCCGGAGCGACGCCCGCCAGCCCGAGGACAAGCAAGGCACCGTAGAAAGCTTTGTACACGCTTCGCATGGGTTAACGCCCCATTAACTGTATAAGTGGTGCCACTGGCAGCATTTTTTCGTTTTTAACCATGATTGTAAAGGTCTATTTGCGCGTGCCGCGGGGAGACCTCGCGCGGGCGGCGAAAAAAAGCCCCGGAGACGCAGTCTCCGGGGCTTCGAGTCGCAAAATGGGACAGGTCGAGATTTATTTCAGGCGTTTGAGAGCTTCCTGAACCAGAGAGAGATCGGCGTATTTCTTGACGTCGATCTTGTCCTTCACGAAGCCGAGTTCCTGCGTCGTGTCGACGTTGTGCTGAAGCGCTTCGAGGTTCGGCATCAGGTTTGGATCGCGATATGTGTCCTGCTTGGTGAATAACCAGCCGAAACGCTCGGGCGGCACCTTGGTGATTGCCGACGCAATTTTGGCGGCTTCGTCGTGGTTCGCCGGGTCAAGATACCAGTGCACGACGCGCAGGAGATCCTCCATGAAATCGAGCATCGCCGCGCGGTTCTTGTCGATGAAAGATTGCCGCGCGCACAGCATGATCATCTGCGTGACGCCGAGCGCTTCGTCCTGGTTGAACAGGATGCGGCCTTCCTCGCGCAGCTTCGGGTTGAAGGCGAAGGGCAGTACGGCGGGGATGAGATCGGCCTTCTTTTCCAGCAGCATTGCCGGCATCGCGGGCAGCGGGCCCTCCAGCATCGTATAGTCGCGCTTCTCCTCGAGGCCGTGCTTGTGAAGCATCGCGCGGATCGCGACGTCGACGGCGCTGCCGCCGCCGTTGGTGCCGATCACCTTGCCCTTGAGGTCTTCGACCTTGTTAATGCCGCTGTCCTTCAGCACGTAGTACTGGTCGGTGTAGTAGCCCTTCACGCCGTCCTGAAATTCATCGGCGATGACACGCAGGTCGCTCAAGCCAGCGTTCTCGATGGCGATCGGGAACGACGAGTACGCCATGCTGGCGACTTCCAGCTCGTTGTTAGCGATCGCCGTGATGGTCTGCGGCGTGCCCGCGAACCGCACCGCCTCAAGCGTGTAGGATTTGCCGAGATGCTGCATCAGGTCCTTCTTCTCGAGCACGATCGAGCCCCAGTTGGCGATCGGCGCCACCCACGACATGCGGATCTTCACCGGATCGGCCGCGTTCGCGGAGCCAAAGCCGAACAAGCCGAGCACGCACGCGCCGGTCAATGCAAATTTCGTCAAGCGCATATTCTCCTCCCGAGGTTCGCCGGGCTTGCATTTGAAAGGGGCAAGCATCTCGCCGCGAAGACGAAGATTGTCGGGTGTCCAACTGATTTTGGCAAGCCTTGCGGCAGCCGCAATTTGCCGCCTAGACGGCTGACGGCGCGTTCGCTTCCTGGTGCCAGATCAGCAGGCGGCGGCGAACAAGCGCCATCGCCTTGACCAGGCAGTAGCCGACCACCGCGATTTCGACGATACCGGCGAACACGCTGGTCGAATTGGCAAAGCGCGAAGCCGTCATCATGGCGCCGCCGAGGCCATAGCCACCCATCAGCATTTCGGCGACGACCGCGACGATCAGGGACAGCGGCAACGCGACTTGCAGCCCGGTCATGATCTGCGGCAGCGCCGCCGGCAGCACGATTTGCGTGAGCAACTCGCGGTTGGTCGCGCCCATGTTGCGCGCCGACCAGAGCAGCTCGCGTTCGACGCCGCGGATGGCGATAACGGTCGCCGCGATGACCGGAAAAATCGCATCGACGACGATGATGGCGATCTTGGCAACATCGTAGACGCCAAGCCACAGGATCACGACCGGCAGGAAGGCGATCTTGGGCATTGGAAAACCAATGGAAATGATCGGGTCGAAGAACCAGTTGGCGATTGCGTTGCGCGTCATCATCATGCCGACGGCCACGCCCAAGATGGCACAGATGCAGAACGCGGCGAGCGCCCGGTAGAGCGTCAGCCCGGTGTTGATGGCGAGATCGCCGGTCAGGGCGTCGTCCCAGATGCGTCCGACCACGGCGCTGAAGGCCGGCAGTTGGTATGGCGTGAAGGTGCCGCTGCGCGCCAGCGCCTCCCAGGCGACCAGCAGCGCCAGGACCGAGAACACACGGGCAAAGCCCCAGCCGAGCACGCGGGCGAAGCGCAACGCAACCGGCGCGTCGTTGCCTAGTCCCGCCATTGCAGGGCCCGGTCGGTGATCATGAGATAGGCGCGGTCGGCAACAAAGCCGAGGAAGGCGACGGTGAGCACGACCGCGTACATCGCGTCGTAGCTGCCATTGGCGCCGAAGGAGCCAATCAGATAGCCGAAGCCTTTCTGTGCCACGATCAGCTCGGAGGCGACCAGCAGGATGAAGGACAGCGCCAGCGCGGTGCGCACGCCGTTGAGCATTTCGGGCAGGGCGCTCGGCACCACGACATCCCACAGCATGCGCAACTTGCTTGCGCCCATGCTGCGCGCCGACCACACCAGCACCTGTTCGCTGGAACGCGCGCCGTTAAAGGCGCCGATCGTTACCGGCAGCATGCAGCCGAGGAAGATCAGCAGGATCTTCGAGCCGTCGCCGAAGCCGAGCCAGATCACAGTCACCGGGATGAGCGCCGACTTGGGCAGCGGGTAGAATATCTCGACCAGCGGGCTCAACAGCACGTTCGCCGGCTTCCACCACGCCATGGCGATGCCGAGCACGCTGCCGACCGCGATCGACAGCGCAAGACCGGCGCCGGCGCGATAGAGCGACGAGGCGCCGTTGGTGAGGAGATCGCCGTCCTTGATCATGTCGATCCAGGCGGCGATGACGTCCGACAACGGCGGCAACGCGGTGCTCGACACCAGATGCAGGCGCGCCGCCAGCTCCCAGGCGAGCGCGAGGATGAGGAGCGGCAGGTAGCGGACGAGCGCCTTCATGTGCGCTTGCCTTGCGCCTTGATCGCTTCCTCGCGCACCAGGTTCCAGGCCTCGTCGACCTTTTCGACGAAAAACTTGTTCTTGAAGATGTCGGGGTCGTTCTTGTCGAACTTGGTGTCGACGACCGACTTGATGCGGCCCGGCCGCGCCGACATCACCACCACGCGGTCGGCGAGATAGACCGCCTCCTGCACATCGTGCGTGACGAAGATCACGGTCTTGGGCGTGCGCTGCCAGATACGCAGCAGCTCGATCTGCATCAGCCCGCGGGTCTGCGCGTCGAGCGCGCCGAACGGCTCGTCCATCAGCAGGATATTCGGGTCGAAGGCGAGGGTGCGAGCGATCGCGGTGCGCTGCTTCATGCCGCCGGAAAGTTGCGACGGATAGCTGTCCTCGAAGCCGTGCAGGCCGACCAGCCCGATGTAATCCATCGCGCGCTTTTCGCGCTCATCCTTCGGCATGCCCTGGCGCTCGAGGCCATACAGGATGTTGCCGCGCACCGTCTTCCACGGAAAAAGCGCGAAATGTTGAAATACGATGCCGCGGTCGGGTCCGGGCTTTTCGACCGGCTTGCCGTCGACGCGGATGCTGCCCGTTTCCACCGGCAGGAAGCCGCCGATCAGATAAAGCAGCGTCGATTTGCCGCAGCCGGAAGGCCCCAGCAGCGCAACAAACTCGCGGTTGCCGACTTCGAGCGAAACATTGTCGAGCGCCAACACCTCTCGGCCGCGCGGCGGCCGGTAGAGGTGGCTCACATTGTCGACGACGATTTGCGCTGACCCCGCCATGGCGGCTTGAAGCCTCCCCAATGCCTGAGCTAAGTCAAGCGCCTCACCGATTGCCGGCGTACCAAACGATGAACCGCGAGAGGAAACGTCAGTGCCTAACAAAAAACTAGCCGAATCCCTAGCCGAGCTTGCGCTTGCCAACCGCATCGTCGCGCACGAAGGCATTATTGACGCCTTCGGCCATGTCAGCATGCGCGACCTGGATAACCCGAACCGCTACTGGCTGTCGCGTTCGCGCGCGCCTGAACTCGTCACGGTCGACGACCTCATCGAGTACGATCTCGAGTCGCAGCCGGTGCGCACCCCCGAGCACACGCAATATTCGGAGCGGGTGATTCACGGCGAAATCTACAAGGCGCGGCCCGAGGTGATGTCGGTCTGCCACCATCATTGCCCGGCCTTCATGCCGCTGCTCGCCACCCGCACCGACTACGTGCCGATCTTCCATCTCGGCGCGGTCGGCGGCATCAAGCCGCCGTTCTGGGACCAGCACGACGAATTCGGCGACACCAACATGCTGGTGGTGAAGCCGGAGGAGGGCGCTTCGCTCGCCCGCGCCTTGGGCAAGGGCTTCATGGTGCTGATGCGGCGGCATGGCGTCACGGTCGCCGGCACCAGCGTTAAGGACTGCGTCTTCCGCTGCGTTTTTTCCGCGCGCAACGCCGAATACCAGGTGCGCGCGATGACCCTCAACCAAAGCATCGAGTCGCTGTCACCGGGCGAAACCACGCTCGCTAGCGGCATCAGCGGCAAGACCACGGGCCTCACGCGCTCGTGGGAATATTGGTCGATGCGTGTCGCCAAGGCCGGCGGTCTGCCGGCGAAGGCCAAATCGCGGCCGGCGGCACGGCCGCGCCGGGCCGCCAAGCGTCTTCGTCGCTGAAGAATTAGGCTTCTCAGTCGACAGGTCCCGGTGTTGAATGCTGCCCACTCCGGGGGGCGGCTGCCAAACGACAAAAAATACAGGGAGGATTCGATGAAGACGTTCAGAATGATTGCCGGCGCGATTGCGCTGGTCGCGCCGCTCGCGCTTGCCGCGGGTCCGGCGAGTGCTGAAGACACGCTCAAGGTCGTGATCGGGCAGATCAACAACTGGGAAAACCAGGCGCCGACGCTTGGGCAGGACGCCGGCATCTTCAAGAAGCACGGCCTGGTGCTGGAGAATACCGGCACCGCAGGCGCCGGCGAGACCATGCAGCCGATCATTTCGGGCAGCGCCGACATCGGCGCCGGCGTCGGCGTCGCCGGCGTCATGCGCGCCTTTGCCAAGGGCGCGCCCGTGCGCATCCTGGCGCCGGCATTCACCGGCACCGGCGATCTCTATTGGTACGTGAAGGCCGACTCCAAGATTCAAAGCCTGAAAGACACGACGCCCGAGACGACCCTCGCCTATTCGACCAATGGTTCGAGCTCGAACAACATCGTGGTCGCGTTCGTCAACGAGCTTGGTGCCAAGGCCAAGCCGACCGCCACCGGCGGGCCTGCCGCCACGCTGACGGCGGTCATGTCCGGCCAGGTCGACATCGGCTGGGCGGCGCCGCCCTTCGGTCTGAAGGAACTCAAGGAAGGCAAGATCCGCATCGTCGCCCACGGCAGCGATGTGCCCTCATTGCGTGGCCAGACCGTGCGCGTGCTCATCGTGAACGCGGATTCGTTGAAGACCAAGCATGACGCGATCATGCGTTTCATGGACGCCTATCGCGAGGCGGTGGACTGGATGTATTCCGATCCCAAAGCGGTCGATATGTATTCGGCCAAAATGAAGTTGCCTGTCGACCTGCTCCAGGAATCCATGGCCAAGTTCCAGCCGAAGGAAACGCTGCAGACCGACACGATGGCCGACCTCGATGGCTCCGTTCGCGACGCGGTGAAGCTGAAATTCCTCGATCAGCCGCTGACCAAGGAGCAGCTCACCGAGCTCATCCAGATTCCGCCGCGCAAGAAGTAATTTGCAGGCGCCAAAAATGGAACGGGCCGCTGCTACGGCGGCCCGTTTTTTGTTTGTAGCCGGGTAGCGTCGTCACATCTTCATTTTCTTCTTCGCCTTCATCGCCTTCGCCGGCTTGCAGTCGCCTTGCGATGAGATTTTGGCGCCGTCCTTCGACGCGTAGCAGGCGTTGAAGTAGGTGAACTTCATCGCCCCTTTGCTACCGCAAACCGAGCCCGGCGGCGTGAGCCAGCAGGTTGGCGGCATTGGCGGCGGCGCTTCTGCCGCAGCTTTCTTCTTGCCTTTGGCATCGCTCGGGGCGGCCGAGCCGATTGCAACAGCAACAACAGCAGCAGCAACAAGTGCAGCATGTGCGATTTTCATTTGTTTCCTCCCAGATGATCGCGCGGAAATACTAGGAGGCGGAACTTGATGATTACAAGAAATTTACGCCTTGCTGCAGCGCCAAATTTCTGAACGCGCGTTCATGTGCCGGCGATCAGTGCCGATCTTTGGATGCCTTGCTGATCGCGTCGAGCATGGCAGGGCGGCCTTGTGTCAGTGTGCCGCGCACGGTCTCGGTCCTGCCGACGGCGCCCATTTCGCGCTGCCGCGTGACGGTGGCGTCGACCATCAACGGCTCGATGCCGAGCTCGCGCAAGGTCGCGGCGGACTCTTCCATCTCGGCGGCGCGGCGCTCGCCATGGCTGGCCATGCGTTCGAGGTTGTATTCCGACATCTTGGCCCAATCGACGCCCGGATAGTTGTTCTTGAGCGAGGCGGTGACCTCGTCGACAACGCCGGCGCGCGCTGCGGCCACGAAGCATTCGAACGTCAGTGCCTCGATGCCCTTGATCAGCACGCTGCGGATCATCTTGATCGCGGCGGCGGCGCCGGTGTTCGGCCCAACGAAGGTTGCGCGCATGTCGAGCTCGCCGAGCAGGGGCGCGATCGCTTGTGCGTGTGGACCCGCGGTGAGCAACGGCGTGCGGTGCTTGCCCGGATGGATGGCGGCGATCACGGCGACGTCGACATAGCGCGCGGCGTCGCCCAGCAGGCGCTCGGTCTCCTGCTTGCGGCCGGGTGAGACCGAATTGATGTCGAGGTAATACGGATTGCCGGCAAGGTGCGGCGCCACCGAGCGCGCCGCCTCGACGCTTGAAGCCGCGGTGACGGCGGCGATGATGACGTCGGTCTCGCGCACCGCGTCCGCCGCGGAGGAGGCGAGCCGCACGCCCATCGTCTTGCCGGCTTCTTTCAGCCGCTGGCCTTCGGCGGCCGGAAACAGGATGTCCCAGGCGGTGATGCGCTCGATGCCGCCTTCGCGCAGGCCGAAGGCGATGGCCTGGCCGGCCTCGCCAAAGCCGATGAAGGAGATGCGCGGTGTGTTGGTTCGGTTCATGGCAGACTCCCCAGCATTTAACCTCGGCGCATGGCGCCTAGGCAACCGCGAGCAACACGTCGGCGAGCCAGTCAGGCCGGTCCACCATCACGTCGTGGCCGCAGGGCGCCTCATAGGTCTTCCAAGAGGCATTGCCGCGCACGCTGTCGTAGGCGCGGTCGAATCCTGGGTTCAGGTATTCCTTGGCGCGGATATAGGCCTTGCGCGGGATTCGGTCGTAGGCGCCGGTAAGCTTGATCTTCTCGGTGAAGGTTGCGACCGGTTGCGGGCGGCATAAGCGGTCGACCCATGGACGATCTGCCGGATTGACGCCGAAGGCCTCGGCCGGCCGCGGCGTCAGCGATGTTTCACCGTGCTCGACGGCGCCGCGAATTGCGCCTTGCACGGCGGCCGACGTGAGATCCGCGACAGTCTCACCATTGCGCGGTACGAATGCGTCGAGGAATACGATGGAGCGGATTTTCGGCGCGTGGACCTCGGCGACGCCCGAAATCACCATGCCGCCATAGGAGTGCCCGCACAGCACGACATCGTCGAGCTCCTCGAAGGCGATGACGTTGGCGGCGTCCGCGATGTGGGTCGAGAGATTGACGTCCGGCCGCGCCAGATGCGCCCGTTCGCCGATTCCCGTCAGCGTGGGCGTGAACACCGTGTGGCCCTTGCCGCGCAGGATGTTGGCGACGCGGCGCCAGCACCAGCCGCCATGCCAGGCGCCGTGAACGAGAACGAAGGTGTGCGGCATCGAACTCTCCTCAGTCGATCGTCTTGATTGGCGCATCCTGCTCGGTGGTCTGGGCGCTTGCCGCCATCAGCCAGCGGCCGTCACGCTTGATGAAAAGCCTGCTGACCTGCGCCGCCTTGCCGTGGAAAGGCTGGTGCTGGCAGCGCATGACGATCGCGTCGTTGACGCCGTGCAGCTTGGCCCAAATGAGCGGTGAGGGCGCCGACGGCGTATCCTTGCGCTTCTGCTCCTCGAGCACGGCCTTGCGGTCGGCCTTGGTATGACGGCGGGTGGGTCCGAGCACCAGAAATTCGTCGGCGACGTGGTTGGCCCAGGTCTCGGCGTCGTGCGCGATCACGGCCTGTTCGAGCCGTTGCCATGACGCGAGCGCATCGCGCTCGTGCTGGTCGCGCGGCTCGTAAGGGATGACGCGTGCCGGATTGTCGTGGTCGCGGCGGGTGGGGACGTGCGGCGCCGCAGGCAGTTCCTGCGACACCTCGTGCCACACCAGGCAGCGCCAGCCCGCCGCGCGCTTGATCCAGATCCGCAGCACGAACAGCTTGCTACGTTCGGCGACGACGCTGGCCGCCTGTTCGTAGCGGTGGACGATCGGTGACAGCCCGCTCTCGTCGCCCAGCAACGGCTTGCCGACTCTCTTGCCGGCGCGGCCATGCGCGTCGATCCAGGTGAATTCGGCATCGATAAACGAAGCCGCGGCCGCGGCATCGCCCTTGGCGACCGCCCCGACCAGCGCGCGGTC
>Ga0265325_10000611_pt1 | contig 26056 bp, 24 predicted proteins | sample 41420metaG_FD_202090 | JGI IMG/M metagenome (GOLD analysis project Ga0265325, IMG submission 202090) | Rhizosphere microbial communities from Carex aquatilis grown in University of Washington, Seatle, WA, United States - 4-14-20 metaG | ecosystem: Host-associated > Plants > Roots > Rhizosphere... | reverse complement strand
CAAGCCGAAGAGCATCCGCGTCAAAGGCAAGATCGGGTTCGGCAATCACCCGATGCTGGAGCACTTCAAGTTCGTCAAGCAGCACACCAAGGTGACGCCGAAGATGTGCATCCCGTCGCCGACGGTCATGCACTTCCGCCTTGAGCCGGGTTCCGTCGACAAGAAGTTCTATGCGGACCGCGACGCGATCTTCTCCGACCTGTCGGCGGCTTACCGTCAGGCGGTCAAGGGTTTCTATGACGCCGGCTGCCGCTATCTGCAGTTCGACGACACCGCCTGGGCCTACCTCTGCTCCGACGCCGAGATGAAGAAGGCCAAGGATCGCGGCATGAACGTGGCGACGATCGCGGACGACTACACCCGCGTCATCAACGACTCGATCAAGGACAAGCCAGCCGACATGGTCATCACCACCCACGTCTGCCGCGGCAACTTCCGTTCGACCTGGATTTCGTCGGGCGGCTACGAGCCGATCGCCGAGCGCATGCTCGGGCAGTGCAACTACGACGGCTATTTCCTGGAATACGACAGCGATCGCGCCGGTGGCTTCGAGCCGCTGCGCTTCCTGCCCAAGGGCAAGAAGATCGCCGTGGTCGGCGTCATCACCTCGAAGAGCGGCACCTTGGAGAGCAAGGACACCGTGAAGCGCCGGATCGACGAGGCGTCGAAGTTCGCGCCGCTCGATCAGCTTGCGCTGTCGCCGCAGTGCGGCTTCGCCTCGACCGAGGAGGGCAACGTGCTGACCGAGGAGCAGCAGTGGGCGAAGATGCGCGAGGTGGTCGAGATCGCGGACGAGGTCTGGGGCAAGTGATGGCGCCCCGCACCAAAGCTCCGTTCCGCGCCGATCACGTCGGCAGCCTGCTGCGGCCGGCGCCGCTGAAGGAAGCGCGCGCCAGGCACGCCAGGCAGCAGATTTCCGACACGCAGCTTCGCGAGATCGAAGACCGCGAGATCGACGCGGCCATCAAGAAGCAGGAAGAGGTGGGGCTGAAGCTCGCCACCGACGGCGAGTTCCGCCGCTCCTGGTGGCAGTTCGATTTCTTCAAGGGCCTCGACGGCGTCGAGCTGTACTCGACCGGCAAGGGCATCATCTTCGCCGGTGTGGAAACCAAGGCGGAAAGCGTGCGCACCGTCGGCAAGCTCGGCTTTTCCGGCCATCCGCACATCGCCGACTTCAAGTTCGTCAAGGGTCACACCCATGTGGTGCCGAAGATGACGATCCCGGCGCCGGGCGTGCTGCATTTTCGCCAGGGCCGCGCCTCGATCAGCAAGGCGGCGTATCCCGATCTCGACGCCTTCTTCCACGATCTCGGCGAGGCCTACCGCAAGGCGGTGCAGGCGTTCTACGACGCCGGCTGCCGCTATCTTCAGCTCGACGACACCACCTGGTCGATGCTGTGCGACACGCGCGAGATCGAACGTTCGCGCGAGCGCGGCGACCGGCCGGAGACCCTGCCGAAAATCTACGCCCAGATGATCGCGCATGCGATCAAGGAGCGGCCGTCGGACATGGTCGTGACCATGCACTCGTGCCGCGGCAACTTCCGTTCGACCTTCATCGCCTCGGGCGGCTACGACCCGATCGCCGAGGTGATGTTCAACGAGACGCCGCTCGACGGCTATTTCCTCGAGTACGACGACGAACGCTCCGGCGGCTTCGAGCCGCTCAAGCATTTCCCCAAAGGCAACAAGCAACTCGTGCTCGGCGTCGTCACCTCCAAATCGGGCAAGCTCGAAACCAAGGACGCCATCAAGCGCCGCATCGATGCCGCCAGCAAATACGTCGCGCTCGACCAGCTTTGCCTGTCGCCGCAATGCGGCTTCGCCTCGACCGAGGAGGGCAACGTGCTGACCGAGGACGAGCAATGGGCCAAGCTCCGCATGATTGTCGAGCTGGCCCGCGAGGTGTGGGGTTCGTAGCGAATGCAGCGCACCAAGCCGCCGTTCCGCGCCGACCATGTCGGCAGCCTGCTCCGCACCGCTGCGCTGAAGGACGCCCGCGCCAGGCGCGAGAACAACGAGATCAGTGCCGAGCAGCTCAAGGCCGTCGAGGATCGCGAGATCGAGGCCATCATCCGCAAGCAGGAAGCGGTCGGGCTCAAGTCCATCACCGACGGCGAATACCGCCGCGCCTTCTGGAACTACGACTTCCTGGGTGAGCTTCCCAGCGTCGAGGCCTATCTCGGCGAGCGCAAGATCGCGTTCCAGGGCAAACAGCCCAGGCCGATGATGCTGCGCGTGACCGGCAAGCTCGGCTCGTACTCCGACCATCCGATGGTCGAGCACTTCAAATTCGTGCAGTCGCACACCCGACAGACCGCGAAGATGACGATCCCGTCGCCGTCGTCGCTGCACTTCCGCTACGGCCGCTCGGCGGTGCCGGAATCGATCTATCCGGACATGGAGAGTTTCTACAGCGACCTCGGCCAGACCTACCGCAAGGCGGTGCACGCCTTCGCCGACGCCGGCTGCCGTTACATCCAGCTCGACGAGGTCAACTTCACCTATCTGTGCGATTCGAAGCTGCGCGCGCAGGTCGCCGAGCGCGGCGACGACCCGAACAAGATGCCGCACGACTATGCGAAAATGATCAACGCCGCGATCTCCGACGTGCCCGCCGACATGACCACGGCGATGCATCTGTGCCGCGGCAACTTCCAGTCGACCTTCGTCGCCTCCGGCGGCTACGAGCCGGTCGCCGAAATCCTGTTCAACGAGATCGCCATCCAGGCCTATTTCATGGAATACGACAGCGACCGCGCCGGCGGCTTCGAACCGCTGCGCTTCGTGCCGAAGAACAAGACCGTGGTGCTCGGCATCGTCACCTCGAAATCCGGCCAGCTCGAATCGAAAGACGCGCTCAAGCGCCGCATCGACGAGGCCACGAAATTCATTGCGCTCGACCAGCTTTGTCTGTCGCCGCAATGCGGCTTCGCCTCGACCGAGGAGGGCAACATCTTGGCCGAGGACGAGCAGTGGGCGAAGCTCCGCATGATCGTGGAACTGGCCGACGAAGTTTGGGGGAAATAATCCACGGCGGTCATCGCCCGCAAAGGCGGGCGATCCAGTAATCGCCGGCGTTCAACATTACCGCGACACCGGGGCCTACTGGATGCCTCGCCTTCGCGGGCATGACACGGAGAGTATTTTGCAACGAACCAAGCCCCCCTACCGCGCCGACCACGTCGGCAGCCTTTTGCGCACCGCAACGCTGAAGGAGGCGCGCGCCAAGCGCGCCGCCGGCGAGATCACGCCGGACCAGCTCAAGGCCGTCGAGGATCGCGAGATCGAGGCCCTCATCAAGAAGCAGGAGGGTGTCGGCCTCAAATCGATCACCGACGGCGAGTACCGACGCCGCTCCTGGCAGACCGATTTTCTCGAAGGGCTCGACGGCATCGCCGCCGTCACCGGCGAGCGCAAGTTCAAGTTCGAGGGCGCGGTGCAGCCGAAGCAGGTGGTGATCAAAGTCCAAAAAAAGCTCGGCCATTTCTCCGGCCACCCGATGATCGAGCATTTCAAGTTCCTGCAAGCCCACACGCGCCAGACGCCGAAGATGACCATCCCGTCGCCGTCGGCGGTGCACTTCCGCCACGGCCGCGAGGGGGTGCCGGAATCGATCTATCCCGACATGAACGAGTTCTACCGCGACCTCGGCCAGACCTACCGCAAATGCGTTCGCGCCTTCGCCGACGCCGGCTGCCGCTATCTGCAGCTCGACGAGGTCAACTTCACTTATCTGTGCGATCCCAAGCAGCGCCAGATCGTGATTGACCGCGGCGAAGATCCGGACGCGCTGCCGGGCATCTACGCCGGCATGATCAACGCTGCGATCTCCGACATCCCGCCGGACATGGCGATTACCATGCATCTGTGCCGCGGTAACTTCCGCTCCACGTTCATTGCGTCCGGCGGCTATGAGCCGGTCGCCGAGGTGCTGTTCAACAACACCAACGTGCACGGCTATTTCATGGAGTTCGACTCGGAGCGCGCCGGCGGCTTCGAGCCGCTGCGCTTTCTGCCCAAGGGCAAGATCGTGGTGCTCGGCCTCGTCACCTCCAAGTTCGGCACGCTGGAATCCAAGGACGAGATCAAGCGCCGCATCGACGAAGCGACGAAGTTCGTGCCGCTCGATCAGCTCTGCCTGTCGCCGCAGTGCGGCTTCTCATCGAGCGACGAAGGCAACATCCTGTCCGAGCAGGAGCAATGGGCCAAGCTCCGCATGATCGTCGAACTGGCCGACGAGGTGTGGGGACGGTGATTTCACAGACGGACGTCATCACCGGGCCGCCGCGAAGCGGCGTGACCCGGTGATCCCGCTTAGGAAGGCACTGCGTCCCTAAGCGGGATGGCCGGGACAAGCCCGGCCATGACAAAGCGACTTAAGGGAGAAACGCCATGCAACGAACCAAACCGCCCTTCCGCGCCGACCACGTCGGCAGCCTGCTGCGTCCCAAGGTGCTGCATGAGGCGCGCGCCAAACACGCCAAGGGCGAGCTCGGCGCGCAGGCGCTGAAGGAGATCGAAGACCGCGAGATCGAGCGCGTCATCAAGAAGCAGGAGGACGTCGGCCTCCACGCCATCACCGACGGCGAATTCCGCCGCTCCTGGTGGCATCTCGACTTCCTGTGGGGTCTCGATGGCGCCGAAAAGCACATCATGGATTCCGGCATCGCCTTCGCCGCCACGGCGACGCGCAACGAAGGTGTCCAGGTCACCGGCAAGCTCGACATGAAGGGCCCGCACCCGATGGTCGAGCATTTCAAGTTCGTCGCCGCGCACACCGAACGAACGCCGAAGATCACGATTCCGGCGCCGTCGGCGATCTACGGCCGGCCGTCGATGACGCCGATCAACAAGCAGGCCTATCCGAACATGGACCAGTTCTGGGCCGATCTCGGCAACGCCTACAAGAAGGCGGTGCGCGGCTTCGCCGACGCCGGTTGCCGGTATCTTCAACTCGACGAAGTGTTCATCGCCATGCTGTGCGATCCGAAGTATCGCGACACCATGAAGAAGCGCGGCGACGATCCGGAAAAGCTCGGCCCGCTCTACGCAGACCTGATCAACGCCGCGATGTCTGATATTCCGTCCGACATGACCATCACCATGCATCTGTGCCGTGGCAACTACAAATCCACCTTCATGGGTTCGGGCGGTTACGACGCCGAAGCCGAGGTGCTATTCCATCGCAGCAACGTTCATGGCTACTTCATGGAATACGACACCGAGCGGGCCGGCGGCTTCGAGCCGCTGCGTCTCGTGCCGAAGGGCAAGATCGTCGTGCTCGGCCTCGTCACGACCAAGTCGGGAAAGTTGGAATCCAAGGACGTCATCAAACGCCGCATCGACGAGGCGGCGAAGTTCTGCCCGCTCGACCAATTGGCGCTGTCGCCGCAATGCGGCTTCGCCTCGACCGAGGAGGGCAACACCCTGACCGAGGACGAGCAGTGGGCGAAGCTTCGCATGATCGTCGAGGTCGCCGACGAGGTGTGGGGCTGACGCGGCACTTGCTCCGCTCTCATCCTGAGGAGCGGGCAGAGCCCGCGTCTCGAAGGATGGGGCGGCCTCATGCTTCGAGACGCGCTTCGCGCTCCTCAGCACGAGGCCGGGAGAGGGCGTACTCGCTGGGTTGGTTGCCGTCATGGCCGGGCTTGTCCCGGCCATCCCGCTTAGGTAGGCACTGTGCCATGATTGTCGGGATCGCCGGTTCTCGCGCCTTCGGCACGGCCCGGCGATGACGTTGAATGTGTGGAGCGGGATTATGCCAGGCATCGTCGAAGGAAAAGTCGCCGTCGTCACCGGAGCCGGCCGCGGCATCGGCCGCGCCATCGCGCTCATGATGGCGGAGGAGGGCGCCAAGGTCGTGGTCAACGATGTTGGTGCGGCGCTCGACGGCTCGGGCGGCGATGTTGGCCCGGCGCAGCAGGTCGTCGACGAGATCAAGAAAAAGGGCGGCCAGGCGATCGCCTCGACACTGTCGGTCGGTGAGCCGCAGAACGCCGATCAGATCGTCAAGGCCGCGATCGACGCCTTCGGCCGCGTCGACATCATGGTCAACAACGCCGGCATCCTGCGCGACAAGATTTTCCATCGCATGAGCTGGTCGGACTGGTCCGACGTGATTGCCGTGCACCTGCACGGCTCGTTCTCGATGAGCCGGGCCTGCGCCACGCATTTCCGCGAGCAGAACTCCGGCAGCTTCATTCACATGACCTCGACGTCGGGCCTGATCGGCAATTTCGGCCAGGCCAACTACATGGCGGCGAAGATGGGCATCGTCGGCCTGTCGCGCGGCATCGCCCTCGACATGCAGCGGTTCAACATCCGCTCCAACGCCATCGCGCCGTTCGCCTGGGGCCGCATGATCGGCTCGATCCCGACCGAGACCGAGCAGGAGAAGGAGCGTGTCGCGCGGCTGCAGCAGATGACGCCGGAGAAGATCGCGCCGCTGGTGGTCTATCTCGGCTCGGACAAGGCCAGCGGCATCTCCGGGCAGATTTTCTCGGTGCGCAACAACGAGATTTTCCTGTTCCAGCAGACCCGTCCGCTGCGCTCGATCCATCGCTCCGATGGCTGGACACCCGAGAAGATCGACGCCCAGCTCAAGGGCGCGTTCGGGCCATCGTTCACGCCGCTCGACCGCTCCGGCGAAGTGTTCTCCTGGGACCCGATTTAGGGCACGGCGTCCGTCTCAATCAGCGGCGTCATGGCCGGGCTTGACCCGGCCATCCCGCTTAGAGACGCAATATGCCATCCTAAGCGGGATCACCGGGTCTCGGCGCTTCGCGCCGGCCCGGTGATGACGAGCGAAGTTTCGCGACGGGGTAGGAAATGGCCATCAACTACGAAAAACTCATGGCGCTGAAAATTCCGGACGCCGAGCACACCTACACTGTGAAGGACACGATGCTCTATGCGCTCGGCGTCGGACTCGGCCACGATCCGATGGATCGCCAGCAGCTCGATTTCGTCTACGAAAAGAATCTGAAGGCGCTGCCGACCTTCGCCTGCCTGCTCGGCTATCCCGGTTTCTGGATACGCGATTTCGACACCGGCATCGATTGGGTGAAGATCGTCAATGGCGAGCAGGGCTTCACGCTCAACGCGCCGGTCAAGCCGCGCGGCACCGTGGTCGGCAAGACGCGGATTGTCGAGGTCATCGACAAGGGCCCAGGCAAGGGCGCGGTGATCTACACCGAGCGAAAGATCACCGACAAGGCGAGCGGCGACCTGGTTGCGACGGTAACGCAGACCTCGTTCGCCCGCGCCGACGGCGGCTTCGGCGGGCCGTCACGCGAGAGCCCGCCGCTGCACAAGACCCCGGAGCGCGCGCCCGATCTGGTTTGCGATCTCGACACGCGGCCGGAGATGGCTTTGATCTATCGGCTGTCGGCGGACCTCAATCCGCTGCACGCCGATCTCGATGTTGCCAAGGCGGCGGGCTTTCCACGGCCGATCCTGCATGGGCTCGGCACGTTCGGCGTCGTCGGCCACGCGCTGCTGAAAAGCGTCGCCAACTACGATCCCACACGCTTCATGGCGATGAGCGGGCGGTTCTCGGCGCCGGTGTTTCCCGGCGAGACGATTCGCACGGAAATCTGGAAGGACGGCGATGTCGTCACCTTCCGCGCGCTGGTGCCGGCGCGCAATGTCGTTGCCATGAGCAATGGCCGGGCAGAGATCAGAGGATGATTGCCCGGACAACCAGCGAGGCCGAGCTCGAGCCGATCAGAACAGCAGTGCTCGCGTTGTGCGCGCGCTTCCCCGGGGAGTACTGGCGTGATCTCGACCGTGTTCGCGGCTATCCGCACGAGTTCGTGGCTGCTCTGACCGAGGCCGGCTATCTCGCCGCGCTGATTCCCGAGGAATTCGGCGGTTCCGGGCTGACGATTTCGGCCGCTTGCGCGATTCTGGAGGAAATCCATCACGCCGGCTGTAACGGCGCCGCCTGCCACGCGCAGATGTACACGATGGGCACGGTGCTGCGTCACGGCAGCGCCGAACAGAAGAAACAAGTCTTGCCCGCCATTGCCCGCGGCGAACTGCGCTTGCAAGCGTTCGGCGTGACCGAGCCCACGTCCGGAACAGACACGTTGTCGCTGCGGACAACCGCTGTCCGCGACGGGAACAGCGGTTACATCGTCAACGGCCAGAAGATCTGGACATCGCGCGCCGAGCATTCCGACCTGATGTTGTTGCTGGCGCGAACAACGCCGCGCGAACAGGCGAAAACACGCACGGACGGCTTGTCCGTGTTCCTCGTCGACATGCGCGCGGTGTCTGGGCTGACCATCCGGCCCATCCGGACAATGATGAACCACGCCACAACAGAGATGTTCTTCGACAACATGCGGATTCCGGCGGACAGTTTGATTGGCGAGGAGGGCAATGGCTTCCGCTACATCCTGTCCGGCATGAATGCCGAGCGAATCCTCATCGCGTCGGAGTGCGTCGGCGACGCCAAGTGGTTCATCGACAAGGCGAATTCCTACGCCAAGGAGCGAATCATCTTCGGCCGGGCGATCGGGGCGAACCAGGGCGTGCAGTTTCCGATCGCGCGCTGCTACATGCAGATGCGCTCAGCCGAACTGATGGTGCACGAGGCCGCGCAACGCTACGAACAGGGCGAACAGTGCGGCGAACAGGCGAACATGGCGAAACAACTCGCGGCCGAGGCGTCATGGGCCGCGGCCGACATGTGCGTGCAGACCCACGGCGGCTTCGGCTTCGCCGAAGAGTTTGATATCGAACGCAAATTCCGCGAAACCCGGCTCTATACGGTGGCCCCGATCTCGACCAACGGGGTGCTGTCGTACATTGCTGAACACGTCCTGAACATGCCGAGATCATACTAGAACATGCCGGGCAACGCTCCGAACACCCCGCCCCCGCTCGCGGGCATTCTGGTCGTGTCGCTGGAACAAGCGGTCGCGGCGCCGATGTGCTCGTGTCGCCTCGCCGACGCCGGCGCCCGCGTCATCAAGATCGAACGCCCCGAGGGCGACTTCGCCCGCGGCTACGACCACCTCGTCCACGGCGAGTGCAGCTACTTCGTCTGGCTCAACCGCGGCAAGCAATCGCTGGTGCTCGATCTCACCCGGGCCGACGATAAGGCGCTGCTCGAAGCGATGCTGGCCAAGGCCGACGTGTTCATCCAGAACCTCAAGCCCGGCGCTGTGGCAAAGCTCGGCTTTCCCGTCGAGCGGCTGCGGCGCGATTATCCGCGGCTGATCGTCTGCTCGGTGTCGGGCTACGGCGACAGCGGCCCCTATGCCGAGCGCAAGGCCTACGACATGCTGATCCAGGCCGAGGCCGGCGTCGCCTCGGTGACCGGCGGGCCCGAGGCGCCGGCGCGCGTCGGCGTCTCGGTCTGCGACATCGCTGCCGGCATGAACGCCTACGAGGCGGTGCTCGAAGCGCTGATCCGCCGCGGCGCGACCGGCGAGGGCGCGGCGATATCGGTGTCGATGTTCGACGGCATGGCGGACTGGATGACGACGCCGCTGCTGCAGCACGAGGGCGGCGCGACGCCGAAGCGCATCGGCCTCGCCCACACCTCGATCGCGCCCTACGGCGTGTTCAAGAGCCGTGACGGCGCCGACATCCTGATCTCGATCCAGAGCGACCGCGAGTGGCGCGTGCTGGCCGAGCGGGTGATCGGCGACAAGGCGCTGGCCGCCGACCCGGACTTCGCCACCAACGTCGAGCGCGTGAAGCGGCGCGCCGAGACCGACGGCCGTGTCGCCGCGGCGTTCGGTGCGCTCGACGTCGATGCGCTGGCCGAGAAGCTCGCGGCGGCCGACATCGCCTTCGGCCGCGTCAACGGCACGGCCGAGCTTGCCACGCATCCGCATCTGCGCCGCATCACCATCGGCTCGCCGAGCGGGCCGATCTCCTATCCCGCGCCGGCAGCGCTTTGGAGCGGCGAGCAGCGGCAGTACGGCCCGGTGCCGTCGGTGGGCGAGCACAGCGAGAGGATCAGGAAGGAGTTTGGGGGGATGGGGTGAGCGAGTTAGCTCACCGACTAACTTGTAAACGAGCTAATTACTGGCCATGCCGACCGCTTATCACATCGTTTGAAATGGAATGCTTGACGACGTTACTGTAACCTTACTTATATCGTTCTCTCCTACACCATTTACTAAGTAGCCCTGCGCTCTGAGATAGGTTCCGACGCTCACGAGCGACACCGATGGATGTCGGCATGGGCCAACAATGACTTCCCGAATGGGAAGCTTCTGCCCGAATGACAAAGGCAGATGTCGCGAGATAAGCGTGCTTCTCTGCAGAATTTCAATTTTACCCATATCGTCAGGGTGTAGAGCATACGTCAGGCGCCACTCCTTCTCATCCTTAAACGAGGGATGTTTCAGAGCGGGAGCCAAGTAGACCACCTGCTCACGCCATGCTTCGAGAAACTCGTCGGCCCATTTTTTTAGATTTGCGCCGGGACGTTGTGTCAGACCGTCCTTGAAGAAAACCATAGTCCATTTCGCGACATCCTGAACAATCTTGTTATGTTCCGTCGGCACATATTTCACCGGAAACAAGTACGCCCGCGCTGTGATTTCCGGGATAAGAAAACTCCCCGGATTGAATCCAATCGACACTCCACCTTCTCCGCCGCCGTACGCTCGCCATTGACTCAAATCATCTCTGACAAGGCTCATACAAAAGACAAAAAAGAAAGAAGCGTCAGCGCCATCATTCTCCATTGTTTCGTATAAATATCGTGCAAGGAACGCTTTATCTTTGTCAGGATCATCTAAAACGTTTTTAAATTCCTCACGGAGCAGGCGTACAGAGTAGCGAAATTCAGTATGATCATTCAGGCATGCGATCTGGGTCGCCCAAACCGAATTGGATTTCAATATTCGGGCAAACGTATTGGCACTGGTGTAATACCAAAGCGTCGAAGGCAGCGTCTGGAAAAGATTACTCGCCGCATACTTTCCAAAATTGGAGTATTTCAATCGTTCCTCACCGGTGACCTTGTAGTCATCAGGTGTCATTGGTCAGCCTTGCGTCAAAGGCTGCGCGAGTAGGGAGGAGGCAAATTTGGACATCGCATCAGCACTTACATTGCTCGGGCAGGCGACGGGTATAGTGAAGGACCTGCGAGAAATTGATAAAGGCTTTGATTTAGCTGCCCTCAAGGCCCAGATGGCAAATCTCTATGGAACGCTTGCGGACGTGAAGATTGCTCTATCCGATGCGAGAGAAGTAATCCAGGAGAAGGATAGAAAAATCAAAGAGCTTGAAGACAAGATCGTGACCCTCACCTCGGGCGAGGCGTGCCCAATTTGCGGGGAGGGGCGGTTGAAGGTCATCGCATCTCACGAGCATCCGCACTTTGGTTTTGCGGGAGTCCAAGAAAGGACTCTGAAATGCGACAAATGCGAACATAGGGAGAAACGTCTTCACGATCCTAACGGTTTGACCAAGAGAAGGTAGTCGAGGAAGGCGATGTCCGATCGATTGACCGATATCAAGTAGTGTATCCCGATGGGGCGACCGTCACTCCGCTCAACCAAGCTGCTTCCGCAGACCTATATTGACGATTCCCATGATAGCGATTGAGGTAATGACCCAAATGGCAAACCATGCAGGGAACGAGCCTTGGCTATCGCTAGAGGCGGCCTCTTGGTGGTTTAATCTGGCTAGCGTTGTACTGGGGCTAAGTTTATTTGTCGGATGCGTCGCAACGGGATTTATAGTTTGTCTTGGAATTGTAAAAGAACACCACTGGGACCTCGCACGCGAAGCCGCCAACAAAGAAATTGGTCAACTTTTTAAGGCCGGCGAGCAGCTCCAAAAGGAGAGTCAACAGCTGCGCAGGGAAACAGCTGAAGCCCAACTAGCGTTGGAAAAATTTAGGAAAGCTCGGTTGCCGACACCGGAAGAACTGGATTCTGTAATTGAGACAATTAAGCCGTTTGTTGGCACGAAATTTGATGTTGGGCACGGAACTGAAGATCGAGAACAATGGGATTTCCTATGGAGAATAGAACCAGCGCTTTCTAAAGCTGGGTGGGTTCATATCGACTGGCAAGGTGGCAATACATTTAAAAAATCTAATTGGCCTGGCGATCATCAATATGGCTTGGCTGGCGTAAACAATGTCTCTATCGAATTGCATCCAGAAAATGCCGAACAACTCAGACCGGCCGCTGATGCGCTCGTTACCGCGCTCAACAAAATCGGAATCGAGGCAGCAGTGGTATACTTCAACAACAGTAGCACGAACGCGGAAGCCATCCACTTTCTGGTTGGCCCTAAGCGATAGGGCTCGGGCGGATTAGCAAGCGTAACAGGTGTAGCCCGGATGAAGCGAAGCGAAACTGGGTCAGGTTATCAGCGTTCCTACTCGCTTTTCGCCATAGTGTGAATGACGAATGCCTTCATCTGCTGATGCCCACACCCTGAAAGACCAACTGGTCGGAACGTGGCTCTACGTTTCGAGCACAGGCAAGCGCGAGGACGGCAGCGCGGTGCCGCGGCCGAGCTTGCAAGGCGCCGTCACGTACAACGCCGATGGCCGGTTTCATTTCATCGCGAGCGCCACCAACGCGCCGCCGTATGCGTCGAAAGACCCGTCGCACCCGTCTCCGGACGAGGCCATGGCGACGGCCTCGCAATCCATCGCCTACACCGGCACCTACACCGTGGATGAAACCACCAGGACGATCCACGCCAATATCGAGACCAGCACCTTTCCGAACCTTGTCGGCGCGCCAAACCAGCGCCGGGTCGTCACGTCCATTTCCGCTGACGAAATGCGGTTCATGAATCCAAGAACGCCGGCCGGTGTCACGCTGGAGTTCGTCTGGAAGCGGGCGAGGTAGGCCCGTCGGCTCGATCCGTTCGCGCAAGTGTAGCCCGGATGAAGCGAAGCGAAATCCGGGGCCGCATCCGTTGCGCAAGACCCGGATTACGCTGCGCTCCATCCGGGCTACTTCACTCCGCCTTCAGCCCCGCCGCCTGGATCAACTGGCCCCATTTCTTCAGGTCGGCCTCGATGATGCGGCGCATCTCGCTCGGGCTGTTGGGCGCCAGATCGAGGCCGGCGGCGGACAGCGCCTTTCGCGCGTCCGGCATTGCCGCGATCTTGGCGATCTCGGCATTGAGCCGCATGATGCGGTCATCCGGGGTGCCGCGCGGCGCGAACAGCGCCAGCCAGGACGTGGCGCCGAAGTCCGGAACACCAGCCTCGCGCAGCGTTGGAATGTTCGGCATGGATGGCGAGCGCACCGGCTCGGCCACGCCCAGGGCGACAAGCTGGCCGCTGCCGATCATCGGCAGGATCGCGGCCGTGTCCGTCATCGCCAGGGGGACTTCGCCGGACGCGACGGCGACCGCCGCCGGCGCGCCGCCGCGATAGGGCACCGCCTGCATCGTCAGCCCGAGCTTGCGTTGCATCAGCTCGGCCGTGAGGTGGGCTGTCGAGCCGCGTGCCGCAACCGCGTAGTTCAAGGGCCTGGCCTTCGCGGCCGCGACGAGATCGGCAATCGAAGCGATGCCGGCCTTGGCATTGGCGGTCAGGATGATGGGGCTGATGACCACCTGGCTGATCGGAACAAGGTCGGTGAGCGGATCGTAGTTGAGATGCGACAGGTGGACGTTGATGGTCACCGGGCTGTCCGAGAGGATCGCGAGCGTATGGCCATCCGGATCGCTTCGCCGCAGCGCGTCGATGCCGATGGCGGCGTTGGCGCCCGGCTTGTTTTCCACGATGACGCTCTGACCGACGCTGTCCTGCAGATGCTTTGCGATCACGCGCGCGGTCAGGTCGATGCTGCCGCCGGCCGGATAGGGCACGATGATGCGGATCGTCTTGCTCGGAAACGTCTGCGCGTGCCCCGGTGCGGCGATGGCGATGACGGCGAGCCAGGCGATCAGCCATCGCCTCACATGACGCATGCCCATGATGCGGTCATCCCTTCACACTTGGTTCTGAGTCAGAGTTGTAGCCCGGATGAAGCGAAGCGAAATCCGGGGGGCTGCATCCCTTGCGCGAGACCCGGATTACGCTGCGCTCCATCCGGGCTACGATCCTCGCCACTGCGCGATCGGGTCGTAGCCGAAAATCCAGCGATAGACGCCGCCGGTGGTCGAGCCGTGGCGCGTCAGGAACACGGCCTCGCGGCGCAGCCGGTCCCAGTTGGTGTGGATTCGCTTGAAGCGCACCTCGGTGCGCGAGAGCTGCTGCACGCGGGTGGCGCGCGGCTTGCGCACCGCCTCGTAGCCGGCGAGCGCCGCGTCGGGTTGGTTGGCCTCGGCCTTCAGCCACTGGCCGAGCACATAGGCGTCCTCGAACGCCATGTTGGCGCCCTGGCCGAAGGTCGCGAGCATGGCGTGCGCGGAATCGCCGAGCAGCGTCGCCCGGCCCTTGGTCCATTGCGGCGCGTGCTCGCCGGTGAACTGGCCCCATTTCGAGCAGGACGTCGCCTTGCTCATCATGGTGCGGAGCTTGTCGCCGGCGTTGGGGAACGCCGCCATCATCTCGTCGACGCTGCTCGGCACCGACCAGGACTGCTCGGTCCAGCCGGGCTGCTGGCGGACCGCGACGAAATTGATGAAGCGGCCTTGCCGGATCAGGTAGCTGATGACGAAGCCGCCCTCGCCGGACCATTGGTTGACGTAGCGGTCGTGGTAGTCCTTCGGCAGCGCGTCGGCCGGCGCCAGCGCCCGCCAACACATGGTGCCGGCATAGTGCGGGCCCTCGCCGCCGAACAGGCAGGCGCGCACGGCCGAGCGGATGCCGTCGCAGCCGACGACGACGTCGGCCTCGGCGCTGGTGCCATTGTCGAAGCTGAGGCCGACGGTGCCGTTGCGCTGCTCGACATGGGTGCAGCGGCGGCCGAGCTCGACGTCGCTTTGCGGCACCGCCTCGGACAGCAGGCGATGCAGATCGCTGCGATGGACGACGTAATAGCGGGCGCCGTATCTGCGGTGGAAATCGACGAACGGCAGGCAGTAGCGGATTTCGCTGGTGCGCCAGTCGCGCCAGGTCAGCCCGATCGGCTCGGAGGCGACGGCGTGCAGCTTGTCGGCGAGGCCGACCGCCTCGAAGAACTTGACGGAGTTGGGGCTGATGTTGATGCCGGCGCCGAACTCGGCGAGCTCCGCCGCCTGCTCGTAGATGCGCGCCTCGAAGCCCTGCCGGCGCAGCGCGATGGCGGCGGCCAAGCCGCCGAGGCCGGCTCCGACAATGGCAACACGACGCGCCTTGGCCATTTCTCTGCTCCCGCGGTGCAACGATAGCGGTGCAGGCGCGGCGGCGCCACAGCGCCAGATACGGCAGCAGCACTGACTTATCGGCCGGCGCGGCACATTGAAGCGCGTCCTCATTCCGCGCACCATCCGAGCGGCGCCGGTGGCACGATCGGCCGGCACGGCAGCGGCTTTCGGAGGGCGGAATGAGGATAGTGATCGGCGTGGTGACGACGGCGCTGCTGGCGCTGGTGCTTTCGGCGGGGCCGATGGCGGCGGCGGAGACCTGGCCGCAGCGGCCGGTCAAGCTGATCCTGCCGCTCGGCGCGGGTTCAGGGGCCGATCTCGGCGCCCGCCTGATCGCCGAGAAGCTTGCCGCGCGTTGGGGTCAGCCGGTGGTGGTCGAGAACCGGCCGGGCGGCGACGGCATCGTCGCGATCACGAGCTTCATCAATGCGCACGACGACCATGTGCTGTTCTTCGGGCCGTCGTCGTCGTTCATCGCGCATCCTTATATGTACGACAAGCTGTCGTACGACCCGCACGAGCTCTCGCCGGTCGCGCGCGTCACGTCGACGCTGATTGCGATCAGCGTGCCGTCGCAGCTCGGCGTCAATTCCCTGAAAGAGCTGTTCGCGATGGCGCGCGCCCAGCCCGGCAAGCTGAACTGGGCGTCGATCACCGGCGCAACCGACCTGATCCTGCATTCGTTCATCAAGAAATCCGGCCTCGATATGCAGCGGGTGCCGTACCGCAATCCGGTCGAGGCGCTGACCGACACCGCGAAGAACCGCGTGCATCTCTACTGGGCGGCGTATGCGATCGTGCGGTCGCAGGCGCAGGCCGGCAACGTCAAGATCGTGGCGATCGCCAACAGCGAGCCGACCTCGCTGCTGCCCGGCGTGCCCACCCCCGCCCAGGCGGGCTATCCCGACTTGACCTTCGACGGCCTGGTCGGGCTGTTCGGCTCGCCCGACATGCCGGCGGCCCTTCGTGAGCGCATCGCGGCGGACGTGAAGACCGCGCTGGACGATCCGAAGCTCCATGAGCGGCTGACCGCCACCGGGCAGGTGGTCGTCCCGGGAACGGCGAGCGACCTTGCCGCCTCGATCGACAAGCAGCGTGCGGGCCTCGTCGAAGTCGCCAACGTGCTGGGCATCAAGGCGGCGACGCAATAGGCCGTGCCGGCAGCCTAATCCATGGCGTGGACTTCGGCGGGTGCGCCGGTGGGGGCCTTGCGCTTGGTGGTGCCGATGGCGAGCACCAGCGGCAGCGACACCAGCGTCAGGATCATCAGCAGCTTGAAGGTGTTGTCGTAGGCGATGATCGAGGCCTGCTGCGTCAGCATGACATCGAGCAGCGCGCGGCCCTGATCGGTCGCGGTCGACAGCATCGAGCCGGCCTGCTGCAGGGCGTCGTTGAACGGGGTGATGTTCTCCGACAGCCGCGCGTGCATCAGCGTGGTGGTGCTGGTCAGGTTGGCGATCACCATCGAGATGCCGACCGAGCTGCCGATGTTGCGAACCAGCGTGAGAATCGACGTGCCGCTGGTGCGAAGATGCGCCGGCAAGGTTGCGAACGCGACCGTGCTGAGCGGCACGAACACCAGGCCAAGGCCGGAGCCCTGGGTGACTCCGGTGGTCACGATGGTCCAGGCCGAGGTCTGATCGGTGAAGCCGACCATCTGCCAGAGTGTGAACGCGGAAATGCCGAGGCCGACGCCGACCAGCGTCCGGGCCTGGAAGAACTTCATCAGTTGGCCGACCATCATCATCGAGATCAGCGTGCCGACGCCGCGCGCGCCGAGCAGGAAGCCCGCGGTCAGGATCGGATAGCCAAGCAGGTTCTGCATGTAGGGCGTGATCAGCGCCATGACGCCGAACAGCACCACGCCGATCACCGACATGAACAGGCAGCTCGCGGCGAAATTCCGATCCTTGAACAGGTCGAAGCGCACGAACGGCTGGTCGGTGGTCAGCGAATGAGCGAAGAAGAAATAGAAGCCGGCGGCCGAGATGATGGTTTCGACCACGATCTCGGCGGCGTCATACCAGCCGACCTGCTCGCCGCGGTCGAGCAGCAGTTGCAGCGAGCCGATGCCGATGGCGAGCGCGATGAAGCCGAACCAGTCGAAGCGCAGGTGCGTCTGCTTCTTGGTCTCTTCCATGAACACCATCAGGCCCAGCACGGTGATGATGCCGACCGGCAGGTTGATCAGGAACACCCAGTGCCAGGAGTAGCGGTCGGTGAGGAAGCCGCCGAGGGTAGGGCCCATGATCGGGCCGAGCATGACGCCCATGCCCCAGATCGCCATGGCCTGGCCGCGCTTGTCGGGAGGATAGGAGTCGAGCATCACCGATTGCGACAGCGGCACCAGCGCCGCGCCGAACGCGCCCTGCAACAGGCGGGCGAACACCATCGAGCCGATGTCCTGGGAGCCGGCGCACAGCAGCGAAGCAAAGGTGAAGCCGGCCGCGCAGATGACAAACAGGCGCTTGCGGCCGAAGCGGTCGGACAGCCAGCCGATCGGCGCGGTCATGATCGCGGACGCGACGATGTAGGAGGTGAGAACCCAGTTGATCTGATCGAGCGAGGCCGACAGGCTGCCCTGCATATAGGGCAGTGCGACGTTGGCGACGGTGGTGTCGAGCGCCTGCATGATCGTTGCCGTCATGGCGCAGACCGTCACCATGACGCGTCGCGTCGAGGGCGACATTCCTGCGGCAACGCGCATCATCGTTATTCGGCCGCTTGCTTGACTTCGTCGGAGCCGCCGAACCAGCGGCGCTTGCCGGTGTCGATCTCGACGTAGACGCTCATGCCGGCGCGGAGCTTGGTCGCGGTCGGATCCTTGTCGAGACGGACGCGCACCGGGACGCGCTGCACCACCTTGACCCAATTGCCGCTGGCGTTCTGCGGCGGCAGGATCGCGAACTGCGCGCCGGTGCCGGGGCTCACCGATTCGACGGTTCCGGTGAAGGTCTGATCCGGGAAGGTGTCGACCACCACTATCGCGCGCTGGCCGATGCGCAGGTTGGTGATGTCGGTTTCCTTGGGATTGGCGTCGATCCAGGGCGCGCTGTCGTCGATCACCGAGAACACCGGCGTGCCGGCGACGACGAAGCGGCCGAGCTGGATGTTGTCGACCTGCGTCGCCATGCCGTCGATCGGCGCGCGCAGCACGGTGTGGTCGAGGTCGCGCTGCGCCTGTTCAAGCACGGCCTTGGCCTGCTGGTAGGCGGGGAACTGCTCGATCGGCAAATCGGGATTGCCCAGGAGCTGGTTGAACGAGTTGTCGCGCTGCTGGACCGCAAACTGTTCCTGCAGCTTCGCTGTGAGCAGGGCGGCAAGCGCGGTGTCGACATCGGCTTGCGAGCCGGCGCTGCTCTTGGCCAACGTGGTCTTGCGATCAACATCGCGCTGCTTGAGATCGACGTTCTTGCCGCCGAGAGTGACCAGCAAGTTGAGCGAGTTCAGGCCGGATTTCAGATTGGTGAAGTCGGTCTTGACGCTTTCGAGCTTGGCTTGCGCTTGATCGACCGCGATGCGGAACGGCTGCGGGTCGATCTCAAACAGCTCATCGCCGGCCTTGACGTGCTGGCCTTCGCGCACCATGACCTTGTTGATCTTGCCGGAAATATCAGGCGTGATCAGTACCTTCTGTGCACCGACATAGGCGTTGTCGGTGGTGATATAGCGGCCGCTGCTGAGATAAAGCGCGAGCCCACCTGCGGCCGCGATCAGCGGCAGTACGACCAGCAGGATCATGCGCAATTTCTTGCGCGAGATGCGTTGCTTCGGCTTCTCGGCGCTGTCGGACGTCGCCGGTGCGTCGGCGACGACTTTGAGGGACGGCTCAGCCATAGCGATTCATGCCTTCCGGCGATGCCTTGCCGGCGATCGCATGCTTGAGATTTTCGCGCGCCCGCTCGAGCTCCGTCAGCAGCTCGCCGCCGGCGTTGCGGTCGATGCCGGCGAGCACGATGTCGCCGAGCTCCTCGACCTGCGTTTCGATGTGGTCGAGCAGCGGTCGCGCCGCCGCGGTCAGATAGAGCCGCTTGGCGCGGCGGTCATTCGGATCGGGCCGTCGCTCGATCAAGCCGGAATCACACAGCCGGTCGACCAGCCGGGTCAGTGTGATCGGTTGGATGTCGAGGATTTCGGCGAGGTCGGACTGCTTCAGCCCCTCATGGCGCTGGAGCCTCAAAAGCACGGCCCATTGCGCCCGGGTCATGCCAAACTGGCGCGCCTTATGATCGGCGTAAGTTCGCAGCAGGCGTCCTACGTCGCTGATAACAAACAGGATTTCGCGATTCTGGCCACGCTTCGACATAAAGTTCCCTTTGTATGCGTGGCTAATATAAGCAGGCTTACAATATTGGCAAGCAGGTTATTTTTGGGCGGCGGCGCCCCGCTCGGCGCGGGATGACGGCTGCGCGGCGCTCGTGCACTCTCGCAGCCGAGCAATGGGGAGGACTGGAATGGAAATTGGATTCATCGGTCTCGGCAACATGGGCGGTCCGATGAGCCGGCGCCTGGTGGCGGCAGGCCACAAGCTGACCGTGTTCGACGCCCGCAAGGAGGCGATGGAGCCACTGGTCAAACTCGGCGCCGAGGCTGCGCGCTCGCCGGCCGATGTCGCCGATCGGGTCGAGACGGTGATGACGAGCCTTCCCTCGCTCGACATCGGCATGAAGGTGGTGAATGGCGACGACGGCCTGATCCGCGGCAACCGCGTGCGGCGCTACGTCGACCTGTCGACCACCGGTTCGCGCGCAGCGAAGAAGACGGCGGAGGTCCTGAAGGACCGCAACATTGTGCAGATCGACAGCCCGGTGAGCGGCGGCGTCGCCGGCGCCGAAAAGGGCACGCTCGCGGTGATGGTGTCGGGCCCGCTCGACGAGGTCGAACGGGTGCGGGGCGCGCTCGAGGTGTTCGGCAAGGTGTTCATCTGCGGCGACCGGCCGGGCCTGGCGCAGAGCATGAAGCTCGCCAACAATTTCCTGTCTGCCACCGGAATGGCGGCAAGCTCGGAAGCGATCGCGATGGGCGTCAAGGCCGGCCTCGATCCGAGCCTGATGTGCGACGTCATCAACGCCGGGTCCGGTATGAATACGGCGACGACGCAGAAATTTCCCCGCTCGGTGTTGCCAGGCACGTTCGATTATGGCTTCGGCATGGGCCTGATGGTCAAGGACGTGCGGCTGTTCCTCGCCGAGGCAGAGGACTTCGGCATTCCGGTCGAGGTGGCGAAGGCCGTCGGCAGCATCTGGGAGACGGCGCTCGCCGAATTCGGCGCCGGCTCCGACTTCACCGAGTTGGCCAAGACGGTGGAGAAGCGCGCCGGCGTGACGATGCGGGCGGCGAACAAATCGTGAGGACGACGCGATGAGCGACGACATCTGGGAAATTTTTGCGGTCCGCTATGCCGAGCATCAGCGCAAGGCGGCCGAGAACTACATCGGCGGCGATCCGCACGACGTGTTGCAGCCGCTCGACTATTTCGTCTGGGTGGTGCGGAACGACAAGCGCACCTTCCTGGTCGACACCGGCTTCGATCAGCCGGTCGGCACCAAGCGCGGCCGCACCGTCATCACGCCGATCAACGAGGGGCTGAAGCGGCTCGGCGTCGAGCCGGACAAGATCGAGGACATCATCATCAGCCACATGCACTACGACCATTGCGGCAACGTCGATATGTTTCCGCGCGCCCGCTATCACGTGCAAGACAAGGAGATGCACTACTGCACCGGGCGCTGCATGTGTCATCGCCAACTGCGCGCCTCCTACGAGGAGGACTACGTGGTTTCGATGCTGCGCAAGATTTACGCCGGGCGGGTGACGTTCCACGACGGCGTCAGCGAAATCGCGCCGGGCATCACGCTGCACCACGTCGGCGGCCACGCCATGGGTCTGCAGAGTATCCGTGTGAAGACGAAGCGCGGTTTCGTCATGCTGGCGGCCGACGCCGTGCATCTCTATCCGCATCTCGACGAGGCGCGGATTTTCCCGACGACGTACAATCTCGGCGAGGTGCTGGAGGGCTACGAGACGCTGAAGCGGCTGGCCTCGTCGCGCCATCACATCGTGCCGGGCCACGATCCGGCGGTGATGAAGATCTATCCGCCGGCGTCGGACGCGCTCAAGGGGCTGGTGGTGCGGCTCGACGTCGATCCGAAGGTGTAGTGGGCTAGACCAAGCCGAGTTCGGCAAACGCGTTGGCGTGGTGGTCGGCAGATTCCTTGGAGAAGCAGCAGAACACCACGCGGGCGATGCCGCGCGGATCGGCGGAGATTTCCGCCACCACGGTGCCGACCGAGATGCGCGCGGCGAGATCGGCGGGGAAGCGATAGACGCCGGTCGAGATCGCCGGGAACGCGAGCGACGCCAGACCGTGTGCGGCCGCGAGATCGAGGGCGGTGCTGTAGCAGGACGCGAGCAGGTCGCCTTCGCCGCGCTTGCCGCCGTTCCACACCGGGCCGACCGCATGGATGACATGCCTGCACGGCAATTCGTAGCCGCGGGTGATCTTGGCCGAGCCGGTGGCGCAGCCGCCAAGCATCCGGCATTCCTCGAGCAGGCGAGCGCCGGCGGCACGATGGATCGCGCCGTCAACGCCGCCACCGCCGAGCAGCGACGTGTTCGCGGCATTGACGATGGCATCGACGGCAAGCGTGGTGATGTCGGTTATGGCGATGTCGAGCCGCGCCGGCCCGGCTTCAGCGGTGAGGAGAGGATCGGCCATCGCGGCAATCTAGCATGGCCCGGTCGGCGGCGGCCGATGCCGTTACTTGCTGAGCCGGTCGACGCCGGACGGCATCGATTCCTCGTTCTCGACGCGCATCTCTTCGCGCAGGTCGACGGTGCTGTCGACGCCGATCTGGTCGAAGTGTGCATCGAGAAAGCGCCGCGCGGCGCGGCGGCCGGCGCGATGCAGCATCTCGAAGAAATCGAAGTCGATGTTGAGCCGGCTGTCGGCGGTCAGCTTCTTGCCGACGAAGCCCAGGTCGATGCGGTGGACGTTGATGCGGCGATACTCGCCCGGCCCGGTGCCGCGCTTGAGCGCGCCCTGGTCGATCATCCGGCGCACGAACTCGATGGCGCGATACTCCGACACCAGCGAGGAGTTGAAGGTGATTTCGTTGATGCGGTTGGTGATCTCCTGCGCCGAGTGCGGGGTCGCGGCGCGAATCACCGGATTGATCTGGATGACCAGGACATCCTCGGTCTCGGTGGTGCGAAAGAATGGAAAGATCGGCGGGTTCGCGGTGTAGCCGCCGTCCCAGTAGGGCACCCCGTCGATCTCGACGGCGCGGAACACGAACGGCAAGGCGGCGGAGGCCATCACCGCGTCGGCGTCGATCTTGTCGCGCGGAAAGATGCGCAGCCGCCCGGTCTGCACGTTGGTCGCGGCAATGAACAACGGCATGCCGCTTTTCTTCACCGCATCGAAATCGACGAAGCGGACGATCAGGTCCTTCAGCGGGTTGAGGTTGAGCGGGTTGAGGTCGTACGGCGAAAGGTTCTTCGACATCGCGTCCAGCCACGGCTGGAACGCGGTCGCTGCGATCGGGATCAGCGAAAACAACCGGTCCGCGACCACGCGATTGAGCTTCGACATGTCGCCGTCGCGGCTTGCTGCGCGCCAGAAATCGGCGAGGCGCTTGCACGCCTCCTCCGGGCCGCCACGGGACAATCCATCGGCCAGCATCACCGCGTTGACGGCGCCAGCCGACGTACCGGACAGGCCTTCGATCTCGATCCTGCCGTCTTTCAGCAGTTCGTCGAGCACGCCCCAGGTGAACGCGCCGTGCGCGCCGCCGCCCTGCATCGCGATGTTGATGCGCTTCTTGCCGCCGGCTTTCGGATCGGCCTTCTTGCCCAGGGCGCGCGACAGCAGGTTCATTACGCCGCGGTCCAGCCGCCGTCGATGGAGAGATTGGCGCCGGTGATCGAGGCGGCGGCATCCGAGGTCAGATAGAGCGCCAGCGAGGCCACCTGATCGATGGTGACGAACTCCTTGGTCGGCTGTGCTGCAAGCAGCACGTCCTTCTTCACCTGCTCTTCCGTCATGTTGCGCGCCTTCATCTGATCGGGAATCTGCTTCTCCACCAGCGGCGTCCAGACGTAGCCGGGCGAGATGCAGTTGCAGGTGATGCCGAAGGTCGCGGTCTCCAGCGCCACGGTCTTGGTGATGCCGGCGATGCCGTGCTTGGCGGCGATGTAGGCGACCTTGAACGGCGAGGCGACCAGCGAATGCGCCGAGGCGGTCGAGATGATGCGGCCCCATTTGCGCGCCTTCATGCCCGGCACCGCGGCGCGGATGGCGTGGAATGTGGCCGACAGATTGATGGCGATGATCTGGTCCCATTTCTCGATCGGGAATTCCTCGATCGGGGCGACGTATTGGACGCCGGCGTTGTTCACGAGAATGTCGCAGGAGCCGAGCTGCGTTTCCGCGGTCTTGATCATCGCGGCGATCTCGGCGGGCTTGGTCATGTCGGCCGGCGAATAGATTGCCTTGACGCCGAACTCCTTCTCGATGCCGGAGCGCTCTTTTTCGATATCAGCCTTGTCGCCGAAGCCGTTGATCAGAACGTTGGCGCCGTCCTTGGCGAAAGCCCTGGCAATGCCCAGGCCGATACCGGATGTCGACCCGGTGACGACCGCGTTTTTCCCTTTAAGCATTTGATGATCCTATGGATTTTCGACGGCTGCATGAGGGAGGGGCAGCCGGTGGGAGAGATGCCGTTCGAAGGTGGCGATTGTATTGCTGCATTGCAACAAACAAATTGTCGACTGCGTCACTTTTCTGCGAGGCCCCGGGCCGGGGTACAATGATCCCGCCTGCAACCCATCTCTCCGCAATGTCCCAACCTGTCTTCCACGCGCCTGGCCACGATCACGCCCGCTGCACCGCTGACGCGCTCAAGCACGCCGAGGTGCTATGCGCCGAGCGCGAGCAGCGGCTGACGCCGATCCGCCGCCAGGTTCTCGAGGTGCTGCTCGAGAGCCACAAGCCGCTTGGGGCCTACGAGATCATGGACCGTGCGGTTATCCGCGGCGGCAGGCCTGCGCCGATCACCATCTACCGGGCGCTCGATTTTCTCCGCGACAACGGCCTGGTGCATCGGATCGAGAGTCGCAATGCCTTCGTCGCTTGTGTTGGCGATCATGCCAGCGGCGACTTGGTGGTGTTCCTGATCTGCGAGCATTGCGGCGCGGTCGGCGAGGCGTTGTCCGCCGCCGTCACCGATGAGCTCAAGGCCGCCGCGCGCGCCGCAGGCTTCACGCCGAAGGCTCCGGTGATCGAAGTGTCCGGCGTCTGCGCGCATTGCCGGGACCACGAACACGCCTGATGTCGGAAATTCCCGCAAGCCATACGCGGCCGTTGGATGCCGCCAGCATGGCGCTGGTGGTGTTCCTCTGCGTGACCTGGGGCTTCAATCAGCCGATGGTCAAGCTCGCCATCCTCGAAGGCGTGCCGCCGCTCCTGCAATGCGCGATCCGCTCGACCTTGGCGACCTTCATCGTGCTCGGCGTGATGCGGCTGCGCGGCCTGCCGATCGCAGAACGTGACGGCACGCTCGGCGCCGGCATCGTCACCGGCATCCTGTTCGGCCTGGAATTCCTGCTGATCTACCGCGGCTTGGTCTATACGACCGCCTCGCGTGCCGCGCTGTTCATCTATCTCGCGCCGTTCTTCGTGGTGATCGGCGCGCGCTGGTTTCTGCCCGGCGACCGCTTCAACCCGATGCAATGGGCCGGGCTGGTGCTGGCCTTTATCGGAATGATCGTGGCGTTCGGCGCGCCGGCGCCGGCTTCCAGCCCCGATCAGTTCATCGGCGATCTGATGATGGCGGGGGCGGCGCTGTCCTGGGCCGCGACCACGCTGGTGATCAAGGTGAGCTCGCTCTCGCGGGTGTCGCCGGAAAAGACGCTGCTGTACCAGATCGTGGTCTGCGTGCCGATGGTGGCGATCGGCGCGCTGGCATTCGGCGAGCACATCGATCGGATGCCATCGGCGCTGGCGCTCGGCTCACTCGCCTACCAGACCATCGTGGTCGGGGCGACATTCAGCATCTGGTTCATGCTGATCGTGAAATTCTCCGCCAGCCGTCTTTCGGCTTTCACATTTCTGACGCCATTGTTCGGCGTCGCCGCCGGCCATCTGGTGCTGGGCGAACCGCTGACCCCGGCCTTTGCCATCGCGGTGGCGCTGGTGGCGGTTGGCCTGATACTCGTCAACCGGCCCCGGTAGGTCTATATGTCAGCCATGGAACAAGCGATCTCGAACCTCGGAATTCAGCCGCGGCGCCGCTCGGTGCCGGTGCAAGTCGGCAACGTGACAGTGGGCGGCGACGCCCCGGTCGTGGTGCAATCGATGACCAACACCGACACCGCGGATGTGGATTCCACGGTCCGCCAGGTGGCGGCGCTGGCCAGTGCCGGTTCCGAGATCGTCCGCATTACGGTTGACCGCGACGAGGCCGCAGCGGCGGTGCCGAAGATCAAGGAGCGGTTGCTCAAGATCGGCTGCAATGTTCCGATCGTTGGCGATTTCCATTACATCGGCCACAAGCTGCTAGCCGATCATCCCGGCTGCGCCGAGGCGCTGGACAAATACCGCATCAATCCCGGCAACGTCGGCTTCAAGGACAAGAAGGACCGCCAGTTTTCCGCCATCGTCGAGATGGCGCTCAAGCACGACAAGCCGGTGCGGATCGGCGCCAACTGGGGCTCGCTCGACCAGGAATTGCTGACGCACCTGATGGACGAAAACACCAAGTCGAACGACCCGAAGGACGCGCGCGAGATCACCCGTGAGGCGATGGTGCAGTCG
>Ga0265325_10000603_pt1 | contig 26174 bp, 24 predicted proteins | sample 41420metaG_FD_202090 | JGI IMG/M metagenome (GOLD analysis project Ga0265325, IMG submission 202090) | Rhizosphere microbial communities from Carex aquatilis grown in University of Washington, Seatle, WA, United States - 4-14-20 metaG | ecosystem: Host-associated > Plants > Roots > Rhizosphere... | reverse complement strand
GAACAGGAATGGCATTTTGAGCCTCGTTGTTGTTTCGCGATTGTTTCGCGCTGCAATAACGCGGCGGTGCCAGCGGTGTTGCGACAGCTTTTTGTGATCGAGTGTCGGGCTCCCGCGATGGAACCTTTTCAGCCTGGCGTAACCGGCTGGTCGAAGCCGTAGAATTTGCAGAACTCGGAAAGCTCGGCACGGGGCGAACGGAAGTCGTTGGCCTTGTGCTTGCGGTCGCCGTAGCCGATGGCGACGCCGCAGAACAGCATCTCGTTCGGCGGCAGCTTGAGGAAGGCGCCGACCACATCGTAGAGCCGCGCCCAGGCCTCCTGCGGGCAGGTGTCGAGACCGTGGCCGCGGGCGAGACAGGCGAGGGCATGGATGTAGCCGCCGAGGTCGGCCCATTGGCCGGGGCCGAGCCGGCGGTCGATGGTGATGAAGAGCGCAACCGGCGCGTTGAAGAACTCGAAGTTCTTCTTGTATTGGCCAAGCCGTCCGGCGGCGTCGGTCTGTGCGATCCCCAGCGAGCCGTAGAGCTGGACGCCGTGGGCCTCGCGGCGTTCCTTGTAGGCGCCCCACATCGGGTCCGGGTAGATCGGATATTCCGACTTCAGGTGGCGCGGGTCGTGCTCGGCAATGCGCTTTTGCACGATGGCTTTGAACTCGGTGAGCGGCTTGCCGGTCAGGGCGTAAACGTTCCACGATTGCAGGTTGCCGCCGGAGGCTGCGCGCTGCGCGCCCACGATCAACTGCTTCACGATGTCGAGGTCGACCGGCTTGTCGAGAAACGCGCGGCAGGCGATGCGCGAGTCGACGGCTTCGAACACGTCCATGGCTTTTCCGACCTATGCTGTCGCCTGTTTTTCCCGCAGCACGATGGTGGGTGCAAGGGAGATCAAGACCAGCGTACAGACGAAGATCGGCAGGAACGGCGCCATCGTCCAGCCGGTGAAGTCCCAAAGCAGCCCGGCGATGATCGGCACGACGACAGCGCAGGAATAGCTGATGGTGAACATCCCGGCGGTGACACGGTGTACGTCCTCGGCGGGCGCGATCAGAGGCGGCAGCGCCAGGATCAGCACCAGCACCGCGGCGCCGGCGCAACCCCAGACCGCGGCCCCAATCACGACCCAGTTGCCGCCGAGCAGCACGATCGCCAGCACGCCGGCAAGACAGACCAGCCCGCAGCCGAGATAGGACCAGACCGTGCGCACCATGCGGTCGGCGGAGGCGAGCAGCAGAAATGACGCGGGAAGCTGGCCGAGGTTCAGGGCGGTCAGGGACGCGTTGATCAACTCGGGCTGGCCGGTGTGGGTCAGATAGTCGGGCAGGAAGCCGTTCATCGAGAAATAGGTGGCATTGACGCTGCCGAGCAGCAGTCCGATGCGCCAGATCAGGGGATTGGTGAAATCCGGCATCCATCGCCGGCTTGCCGCCGTGGCTGGCGCGCCGGATGCGCGGGGTGCACCGGCCATGATGATCACGGCGATCAAGGCCACGGGCACCGCCCAGAATACGAAATCCCACTGCCAGCTTTGCCGGAGCAGCGGCAGCACCAGCGGAATGGTCAGGGCGGCGGGCAGAATCTCGCCGACCAGCAGCCCGTTGGTGTAGACCGCGGTGGCGAAGCCGATGCGTTGCGGCATCCAGGTGCGGACCAGCGGCGGCAGCGACGGCTGCATCACGGCCACGCCGAATGCGGTGAGCACGGTGCCGCCGTAGAGCATGGCGACGTTCGGCCCGACGCCACGCAGCGCGGAACCCGCAGCACAGACCCACAGGCCGATGACCAGCGCGCTCCGGGCGCCAACCTTTGCGATGAGCAGCGATCCCGCGATCGCGGCGCCGGCGAACAGCACCATCGGCAGGCCAGAGAGAATGCCGACCTGCGTCTCCGACAGATGCAGATCGTCGTGGATCAGCGGCACGACCGGCGGCACCGCGAGAATGGTCAGCCGCAGCGCCACGCCGCCGAGCCAGAGCAGCAGCAGGGCTCGCAGCGGCCGCGGCATCAATAGGCGCGCTGTCGGGGCACGCAGGCAACGGCGACGATCGCGGCCACCGTGAAGGCTGCGGTCATGTAGAAGAACTCGCGGGCCAATCCGTGGTCGAGCAGCGCGCCGAACAGCAGCGGCGCCACGATGCCGGCGATGTTGAAGCCGTTGGTGACGAAGCCGAACACCCTGCCGAAGGCGCCGGGCGGGGTCACCTCACGCACGATCATGTCGCGCGACGGCATCACCATGCCGTAGAGCACGCCCGCGGCCGACATCAGAGCGAACAGCAGTCCGGCGCTCAGATCGAAGTTTGCCATCACCAGCGCCGCGATCGCCGAGGCACTGAGCCCGATCGAGGCGAGCAGCCGGTGCTGCGTGATCCGGCTCGCGAGCCAGCCCCCGATCAGCACGCCGATCGCGCTCATGAGCAGGTTGCCGGAGAGCGCGGCGTTGGAGGCGGCCGCGTCCGTGCCGTGCAGCGCGCGCAAGCCGACAACGAAGAAACTCTGCAGTCCAAAGCTTGCGAGCGCGATCAGCAGGAAGAATATGAAGTTGACCAGGATGGGCGGCGACATCAGCAGCGCCCGGTCCGAGCGCGCACGCTTCACCTCGTGCGGCACCGGAGTATCCTGCGGCGCGTCGTCGATCGTGAACAGCACGATCATGGCAGCGATCGTGCCGAGGATTGCCGTGCCGAAGAACGCGCCGCGCCAGCCGAAGCTGGCGGACATGACCAGCACGGCTGCCGGCGCTGCGGCGCTGCCCAGCATGCCGGCGAAGCCGTGCATCGAATAGGCATGGCTCATCCGCGCCGGCGAAACGCGGTGCGACAGAAGCGAATAATCGGCAGGGTGGAATACGGTGTTGCCGACGCCCATCAGCGCGAACATCCCAATCAGGAGCCAATAAGAATGGAAGCTCGCGGCGATGACGAAAGCGGCGGCTTCGATCAACAGGCCGCCGGCGAGGATCAGCCGGGCGCCGCTGCGATCGACCAGGAATCCAGCCTGGGTCTGGAGCAGGGCGGAGACGCCGTTGAACAGCGTGAAGGCGAGGCCCAGCTCAGTGTAACTGACGCCGTATTCGTTCTGGATGGCGATGAACAGCGGCGGCAGCACCAGCATGTAGAAATGGCTGATGCAGTGCGCGAGGCTGACGCTGCCGATGAGGCGGATGTCCCCGCTGCGACGCGCCGCGTAGGCGAGGTCGGTCGAAACGGTCATTGCTTGCCTTGCGCGCCCTTTGCGTCCTGGATGGCCTGCCAGACCCGCGCCGGGCTTGCCGGCATGTCGATGTGCTTGATGCCGTATTCCGACAAGGCGTCGACCACGGCATTCATGATCGAGGTGAGCGAGCCGGCGCAGCCGGCCTCGCCGCAGCCTTTGACGCCGAGCGGATTGGTCGTGGCCGGGACCGGATGGCTCAGGACGTCGAAGTTCGGCGTGTGCTGGGCCTTGGGCATGGCGTAGTCCATGAACGAGCCGGTGAGCAATTGGCCCTGCTCGTCGTAGACGACGCGCTCGAGCAGGCACTGGCCCAGACCTTGTACGACGCCGCCGTGGGTCTGACCGTCGGTCAGCAGCGGGTTGATGATGGTGCCGAAGTCGTTCACGGCGAGATATTTCACGATCTCGATGACGCCGGTGTCCGGATCGACCTCGACCTCACAGACGTGGCAGCCGTTCGGATAAGCGGCGGGCGCGCCTTCGCTGACGTGCTTCACGTCGAGCGATTGCGGGCCGTCCGACGGCAGGTTCATGCCGGCGCGAACCTTCTGCGCCAGCTCCATGACGCCGATCTCGCGATCGGTGCCGGCGACGACGAACTTGCCGTCCTTGAATTCGATGTCGCCCGGCGAGGCTTCGAGCGCGTGCGAGGCGATCTGCTTGCCCTGCTCGACCACCTTGGCCGCGGCTTCGACGATGGCTTGCCCTGAGTTCATCATCGAGCGCGAGCCGCCGGTGCCGCCGCCGGCCACCAGCTCGTCGCTGTCGCCTTGCAGGATGCGGACCTTCTCGAACGGCACGCCGAGCTTCTCGCTCAGCACCTGGGCGAACGGCGAGGCGTGGCCCTGACCATAGTCCAGGGTGCCGGTGCGGATGGTGACGCCGCCATCTGCGTCAAAGGCAATGCCGCCCATTTCCTTGTTGGCGGGCGCGGTCACTTCGAGGAAGCAGCCGATGCCGATGCCGCGGACCTTGCCGCGCTTCTTGCTCTCGCGTTTGCGCTTGTTGAAGCCCTTCCAGTCGGAGACGTCGAGCGCCTGCTTGAGGAGCGCCGGGAAGTCGCCGCTGTCATAGGTGGCGCCCGACGCCGACTTCCACGGAATCTGGCTCTTGCGGACCTGGTTCTTGCGGCGCAGCTCGAGGCGGTCGAAGCCGGTCACGGCGGCGGCATAATCGATCAGCCGCTCCATGTAATAGTTGCCTTCGGGGCGTCCGGCGCCGCGGTAGGGGGCGACCTGCGTCGTGTTGGTGAACACGACCTTGGTGTTCACCTCCATCACCGGCGTCTGGTAGAGGCTGATCGAGTTGCGCACCGTGTTCAGCGTGGGTGCCTGCGGTCCCATCTGGCTCTGGAAGCCGCCGAGATTGCCGTAGCCGTTGAAGCGCAGCGCCAGGAAGCGCCCCTCGGCATCGAGCGCGAGTTCGGCGGTTTGCTCGTGGTCGCGGCCATGGCTGTCGGAAACGAAGCTCGACGAGCGTTCGTCGGTCCACCTCACCGGACGGCCGAGCGTTTTGGCGGCGTGCAGGATGCAGACATACTCCGGATAGACCGGCGCCTTCATTCCGAACGAACCGCCGACGTTGCCGCTGAGAATGCGCACCTTGTCGGGGGTGGTCTTCATCGCGCCGACAATGCCGGCCTTCAGCCCCATCACGCCTTGGCTGACGGAATACAGCGTGTAACGCTCTTTGGCCTTGTCGTATTCCCCGATCGCGGAGCGGGGTTCCATCGCGTTGACCACGAGGCGGGTGTTTTGAAGCGTCAGCTTGACCTTGTGGGCTGCGCCGGCGAAGGCGGCATTGACCTTCTCGGTGTCGCCGTAGTGGTAATCGAGCGCGACATTGTTCGGCACCTCGTCGAAGATCGGCGGCGCGCCATTCGCGTTGGCCTTGGTGAAATCCACCACCACCGGCAGCGGCTCGATGTCGAGCTCGATCGCTTCGGCCGCGTCTTTGGCCTGCAATAGCGTTTGCGCGACGACGCAGGCGATCGGATCGCCGACGAAGCGGACCTTGTCCGTCGCCAGCATCGGCCGGCCGGGCTTCTTCATGTCGGAGCCGTCGCGGCTCTTGAACGGCAGTGCCGACTGGATCGTGCCGTAGCCCTTGAGGTCGTCGCCGGTGTAAACGCCGAGCACGCCCTTCATCGCCTTGGCAGCGTCGGTCTTGATCAAGCGGATGCGGCCGTGCGCGACGGTCGAGCGCAGGATGTAGGCATAGGCCTGATTGGGCAGGTTGACGTCGTCGGTGTAGCGGCCTTGCCCGCGCAGCAGCGTCGCGTCCTCCTTGCGGGGCACCGGCTGGCCGATGGCATACGCGGATCGGGAATTCGCGGTGTCCTGGATATTCATGAGGGTCCCAACGCAGTGGCAAAGCCTCGCCGCGTCATGCCCGGCCTGTGCCGGGCATCCGCGCCGTGGCGGCAAGATAAACGTGGATGGCCGGCAGGCCGGCCATGACGGAAGAAAACTGAGCCTGAAATATCGGACCAAGCTCGGTTTCACAAGCACAGCCAGCGGTTTCCGTCATGTTCTCACAGACGCCCAGAGTTGCGTGCCTTGCTGCCGCTCTCTACACTCGATGCCGAACTGGTAATCACCACCGCGCTGTCGAGCCGAGCCGGGAGGCTTATGAGCTTCGGCGCGGGGAAAGGTATTTGATGGAAGACGAGGCCCGGGCGACCGGCCTCGACCCCGTGCCTGACCGGGATGCCCGTGGGCCCCGGCGGGGCCGGCGGTCGCCCTATCGGCATCCGCGCGACGACGGCTCGGACGGGCTCGACGTGGCCGGTCCGACCTATGCAGCGCTCGATCTCGGCACCAACAACTGCCGTCTGCTGGTGGCGCGCGCCACGCGTGACAGCTTCCGCGTGGTTGACGCGTTTTCGCGGATCATCCGGCTCGGTGAGGGCATCACCAACTCGGGACGATTGAGCGAAGCCGCGATCGTGCGGGCGGTCGATGCGCTGCGGGTTTGCCGCGCCAAGATGCGAAACCGCAGCGTGTCGCGGACACGCCTGATCGCGACCGAGGCCTGCCGCGCCGCCGAGAACGGTCTCGATTTTCTCGACCGGGTGAAAACCGAAGTCGGCATCGACCTTGAAATCGTCGACCGCGAGACCGAGGCGAGGCTTGCGGCCACCGGCTGCACGCCGCTGGTCGATCCGGCCGCCGACGGCGTCATTCTGTTCGACATCGGCGGCGGCTCGAGCGAACTGGTGCGGCTCGCCCGCTCGAGGCCGACCCGGTTCGGGCCGCCGCATCCGGAGATCAAAGCCTGGACGTCGATCCCGATCGGCGTCGTCACGCTCGCCGAGCGGCACGGCGGCATCACGGTGACGCGCGAGGTATTCGAGACGATGATCGCGGAGGTTGCCGAATATGTCGGCCGCTTTGCAGCGGAGCACGGCGGCACCGAAGGCCTGCACATGCTCGGAACCTCGGGGACCGTCACCACCATCGCCGGCGTCTATCTCGAATTGCCGCGCTATGAGCGCCGGCGCGTCGATGGCTGCTGGATGAGCGAGGACCAGGTGACGCAGGTCGTCGAGCGCCTGCTCGCCATGAGCTATGACCAGCGCGTTGCCAACCCCTGCATCGGCGGCGAGCGTGCCGACCTGGTGCTGGCCGGCTGCGCCATCCTCGAAGCGATCCGCCGCGCATTTCCGTGCGAGCGGCTTCGCGTCGCCGACCGCGGGCTTCGCGAGGGCATGCTGGTGCAGATGATGCGCGAGGACGGCGTCTGGGAGGCTTCGGCATGAGCTCCGACCGCGGCGAGCGCAGGCTGAAGGTTCGCGTCAAGGACAAGCGCAAGTCGGTATCGTCGCGCACCTGGCTCGAGCGTCAGCTCAACGATCCTTATGTGGCGCGCGCCAAGCGCGAGGGCTTGCGTTCGCGCGCGGCGTTCAAGCTCGCGGAGATCGACGACAAGCATCATCTCTTGAAGGCGGGCGGGCGCGTGGTCGATCTCGGCGCAGCGCCCGGCGGCTGGAGCCAGGTCGCGGCAAAACGCGCCGGGCAGAACGGCCGCGTGGTGGCAATCGACATTCTCGACATGGATGCGATTCCCGGCGTGGAGTTCGCCAAGATCGACTTCCTCGAGGCCGATGCGCCGGAGCGGCTCAAAGCCATGCTCGGCGGGCCCGCCGATGTGGTGCTGTCCGACATGGCCGCCAATGCCACCGGCCACCGCCAGACCGATCACTTGAAGATCATGGCGCTGGTCGAAGCCGCGGCGGAATTTGCGGGCGAGGTGCTGAAGCCTGGCGGCGCGTTCCTCGCCAAGGTGATCCAGGGTGGCACCGAAGGCTCGCTGCTCGCTGCGCTCAAGAAAAATTTCGCGACGGTGAAGCACGTCAAGCCGGCGGCCAGCCGCTCCGACTCGGCCGAGCTCTACGTGCTCGCGACAGGGTTTCGGCCTTAGCGGCTGACACCCAGCCGGCGAAGCGCTTCGACCGGCTGCTCGAAGTTCGGATCGAGCGCCGCCGCCCGCGTCAGGTCGGCGATGGCGGCATCGCGGGCGCCGAGCTTTTCCTGGATCAGACCGCGCAGGCTGAGAGCGCTCGCCGATTTCGCATTCAGCTCCGCCGCTTTGTCGACGTCGGCGAAAGCTTCCTTGAAGCGGCCGGCGAGATAATGCGCCTGCGCGCGATTGAAATAGGCCAAGGCAAACCGCGGCGAAATTGCAATCGCCTTGTCGTAGTCCGCGACGGCGAGGTCGAAACGCCCGCTGTTGCGCAAGGCATTGCCGCGGTTATCGAGGAACGCAGGATTTCTCGGATCGAGCGACACCGCCTTGTCGAAATCGGCCAGAGCGCGGTCCGGCTCGTTCTTGGCATCGAAGCTCGTGCCGCGACCGTTGTAGGCTTCGCCATTGTCGGGAGCGAGGCGCATGGCTGCCTCGAAATCGGCGATGGCGCGGTTGAATTCCTTCTTGGTTTGCCAGACCAAAGCGCGGTTGACGTAGGCGAGCGCAAAGTTCGGATCGACCTTGAGCGCAAGGTCGTAGTCGGCCGCGGCGCGATCGCCGAGGCCCTTTTCGGCAAAAGCGATGCCGCGGTTGTTCAGCGCCGCGGCGTCCTTCGGATTGAGCCGAATGGCCTGATCGTAGTCGGCGATGGCGCGGTCGAGTTCGCCCTGTCGCCGGTAATCCATGCCGCGATTGAAGTAGGCGGCGGCGAGATTGGGGTCGAGCTTCAAGGCCTGGTCGTAGTCGGCGATGGCGCGTGCGGTGTTGCCCGCCGCCTCGAACGCGCCGGCGCGGCTTATCAGGACGCTGGTGCCCCTCGGATCGAGGCGGACCGCTTCGTCGAAGTCTGCAATGGCGTGCGGATAGTCGCGCTTGGCGAGATAGGCATGGGCGCGGTTGAGAAAAGCGCGCAGATGCGTCGGATTGATCCGCAGCGCCGCGTCGAAATCGGCGATCGCTTTGTCGGTGTCGCCGGCCTTGCCGTAGGCGATCCCGCGATTGGAATAGAGGATCGAGAGATTTTGCTTGGTGTAGCGGCCGCTGCCGATCAGCGTGGTACAGGCAACGATCTGGACCGAGGGCGCGGCGGCCTGCTGGCCGGTGCAGCGCAGCTCTTCAGGCGAGCGCGGCGGCGCGGCCTGCTGCGCGCCACAGGGCGCAGTCATCGAGGCCAGCGCCGCGGCGGCGGTGAGCATCGCAGCTTTGCCAACGAACCGCATGCCGCGAATACTACCGGCGAGGTGGGGAGCAAGCCAGCCGATCTCACTCCACCCGCGGGTCGGAGGTGCGCTTGGTCGCCGGCATGCGATCGGCCATCTCGGCGCCAGCATTCGGCGGCAGCATCAAAAAAATCAGAGCCGAGCTTGCGGCAATCAGTCCCACCAGGAGGAAGCCTGGCGGAAAATCCGACGCCATGATGGTAGGCTGCGCCTTCAACCGCACAACCATTTCGACGGTCAGCGCGCCGAGCGCAACCCCGGTGGCGAGCGAAACCTGTTGGCCGACCGCGGTCAGCGCGGTGGCGCGGCTCATGCGCGCCACCGGCACTTCGGCGTAGGCCAGCGCATTGACCGAGGTGAATTGCAGCGAGCGGAAAAAGCCGCCGATCATGAGCACGGCGATCATCGCCGCGAATGGCGTCGTCGCCGAGAAGATGGCACATGCCATGATCGACAACCCGCCGAGGATGGCGTTCGCGATCAGCACGGTGCGGAAGCCGAACCGCCGCAATGTCCAAGGCGCCGCACCTTTGACGATCAGAGCCCCCATGGTCGATGTGAATGTGATCAGTCCGGAGTGGAACGGCGAGAGCTTGAAGCCGACCTGAAGCAGGAGTGGTAGCAGGAACGGCATGGCGCCGACGCCGATGCGGAACAGAAAGCCGCCGATCAGGCTCGCGCGGAAGGTCGGCAGCCGCATCAGGCTGAAATCGAGGACGGGCGCCGGCGCCCGCCGTGCATAGGCGATGTAGAAGCCGAGCGCGATCGTGCCGATGCCGATGATGCCGAGAACGATCGGCCAGGGCACGATATCGAAGCCCGCGACCGACATGCCGAAGGTGAGGCCTGCGACAGCCGTGCCGGACAGCGCCATGCCGGCAAAATCGAACCGTTCCGGAACCTCGGACTTGATGTTCTCGATGTAGCGGGTCACCAGAACGATGCCGAGCAGTCCCATCGGCACGTTGATCAGGAAGATCCAGTGCCAGGTGGCGTAGGTGGTGATGAAGCCGCCGAGCGGGGGTCCCATCAGCGGCCCGATCATCGCCGGGATCGACACCCAGGCCATGGCGTTGACCAGCTCCCGCCGGTCGATGGTGCGCACCAGCACCAGGCGGCCGACCGGCGTCATCATCGCGCCGCCCATACCCTGTACGATGCGGGCGAGGACGAAATGCAGCAGCGAGCTCGACAGCGCGCAGCCGATCGAGCCGAGCACGAACACGGCGATGGCGGCGCGGAACACGGTGCGGGCGCCGAACCGGTCGGCGGTCCAGCCACTCATCGGAATGAACACAGCGAGCGACAAGAGATACGAGGTGACGGCGAGCTTCAGGGTGAGGGGGCTGGTGCCGATGTCGGCGGCGATCGCGGGCAGCGAGGTCGCGATCACGGTGGAATCCATGTTGTCCATGAACAGCGCCACCGCCACGATGAAGGGGACGAGGCGGCTTTGCGTCATATGGCGACACCCGGATTCGTCGACCCCCGCCCTATATGGCAGACGGTGGATGGAAGTTAAATGCGCCGCGAATTCCCTAGGAAATCCGTCGCCGCGGTGCTATCCACCATCGCCAACCCAAAAGCGGGCCCTGAGTCGGGCGAGACGCAAGTTCTCGCAAATCTCCCGATTTAACTTATCTAGGCCCACATGAAGCCCGGAGTCCGGGTGAGGTGGAGTTGGTCATGGCCGTGAACGGCAATTCTCTCCGCGAGGCTTTCACCTTCGACGACGTGCTGCTGCGGCCGGGCCTGTCGGACGTGCTGCCGTCCGAGGTCGACATCAGGACCCGCATCACCCGCTCCATCGTGCTCAATCTTCCGGTCGTCGCCTCCGCCATGGACACGGTGACCGAGGCGAAAATGGCGATCGCCATGGCGCAGGCCGGCGGCATCGGCGTCCTGCACCGCAATCTCGAGCCTCACGTCCAGGCGGCGCAGGTGCGGCAAGTGAAGAAGTTCGAATCCGGCATGGTGGTGAACCCGCTCACCATCCATCCCGATCAGACGCTGGCCGATGCGCTTGCCTTGATGAAGGAGCACAACATCTCCGGCATCCCGGTGGTCGAAGGCGGCGGCAACGGTCACGCCGGCAAGCTTGTCGGCATCCTGACCAACCGCGACGTGCGCTTTGCCACTGACGCAAGGCAGAAGGTCGCCGAGCTGATGACCAAGGACCGGCTGATTACGGTCAGCGAAGGCGTCGACCAGACCGAGGCCAAGCGGCTGCTGCATCAGCATCGGATCGAGAAGCTTCTGGTGGTCGACTCGCAGTATCGCTGCGTCGGGCTGATCACGGTGAAGGACATCGAGAAGGCGGTGGCCAATCCGAACGCCTGCAAGGATGAGCAGGGCCGGTTGCGGGTCGCCGCAGCCACCACGGTCGGCGACAAGGGCTACGAGCGCACCGAAAAGCTTTTGGAGGCCGGGGTCGATCTGGTGGTGGTCGACACCGCGCACGGACACTCCCAGCACGTGCTCAACGCGGTGAACCGCATCAAGCGCGCCTCGAACGCCGTGCAGGTGGTGGCCGGCAACGTCGCCACCGCCGAGGGCGCCAAGGCGCTGATCGATTCAGGCGCCGACGCGGTCAAGGTCGGGATCGGACCGGGCTCGATCTGCACCACGCGGATGGTGGCGGGCGTCGGCGTGCCGCAGCTCACGGCGATCATGGATGCGGTGGAGGAGGCGAAGAAGTCGGGCACGCCGGTGATCGCCGACGGCGGCATCAAGTATTCCGGCGATCTCGCCAAGGCGCTGGCGGCCGGCGCCGACGTCGCCATGGTCGGCTCGCTGCTCGCCGGCACCGATGAGACGCCGGGCGACGCCTATCTCTACCAGGGCCGCTCCTACAAAAGTTATCGCGGTATGGGTTCGGTCGGCGCCATGGCGCGCGGCTCGGCGGACCGCTACTTCCAGCAGGACATCAAGGATCATCTCAAGCTCGTGCCGGAAGGCATCGAAGGACAGGTGCCCTACAAGGGGCCGGTGTCGACGGTGCTGCACCAGCTTGCCGGCGGGCTTCGCGCCGCCATGGGTTACGTCGGCGCAAAGAACCTCGACGAGTTTCACAGCAAGGCCCAGTTCATCCGCATCTCCTCGGCCGGTCTGCGCGAGAGCCACGTCCACGACGTGACCATCACCCGCGAAAGCCCGAACTATCCGAGCCGGGTGTAAGCATGGCGGACGGCCAGCGCGTCCTGCTGGCGTCGCGGCCGGTGGGTGAGCCGAAGGAAAGCGACTTCCGCATCGAATCGATGGCGGTGCCTGCGCCCGGCGCGGGCGAGATGCTGCTGCGAACGCTGTGGCTGTCGCTCGATCCGTACATGCGCGGCCGCATGAGCGATGCACCGTCCTACGCCAAGCCGGTCGATATTGGTCAGGTGATGGAAGGCCGAGCGGTGGCCGAGGTCGTCGTTTCGAACAAAGACGGCTTCGCCGCTGGCGATATCGTGCTCAGCCCGCACGGCTGGCAGAGTCACGCTGTGTCCGACGGCAAAGGCCTGCGCAAGATCGACCCGGCGCTGGCGCCGGTATCGACCGCACTCGGCGTGCTCGGCATGCCGGGAATGACCGCCTACACCGGGCTGTTGGACATCGGCCAGCCGAAGGCCGGCGAGACCGTGGTGGTGTCGGCTGCGTCCGGCGCGGTTGGCTCGGTGGTCGGTCAGATCGCCAGGCTCAAAGGCGCACGCGCCGTCGGCATCGCCGGTGGACCGGAGAAATGCCGCTACGTGGTCGACGAACTCGGCTTCGACGCCTGCCTCGATCATCGCGCGCCCGATCTCGCCGGACGGCTGAAGGCGGCGTGTCCGAATGGCATCGACGTCTATTTCGAGAATGTCGGCGGGCCGGTGTTCGAGGGGGTGTTTCCGCGGCTCAACAACTTCGCGCGGGTGCCGGTGTGCGGCCAGATCGCGACCTACAACGCCACCGAGATGCCGGCGGGAATGTTGCACACGTCAGCCGTGACGCGCGCGATCCTGACCAAGCGGCTGACGTTGCGCGGCTTCATCGTGACGGATTTCGCGTCGCGGCAGGGCGATTTCCTCCGCGACGTGTCGGCCTGGGTGCGCGAGGGCAAGATCAAGTATCGCGAGGACATTGTTGACGGCCTCGACAAGGCGCCGCGCGCGCTGATCGGGCTTCTTCGCGGCGAGAACTTCGGCAAGCTGCTGGTGCGCGTCGCGGAGATGAACTGATGGCCCGGGCCGAACACGATCCATTCGCTCATATTCGCGAGGCGACGCTCAAGCATCGTGCGAAGCACGGCTGCGGCGCCTATCCGTATGGCAACGGCCCGCTGCTGACCGCGCTGGCTGCGGCTCACGGCGCTAAGCGCATCCTCGAGCTTGGCTGTGCGCTTGGCTATACCGCGCTGTCGTTTTCCCTCGGTGCGCCCAAGGCAAAGATCGACACCATCGAGCGCGACCCCGAGCACGCGCGGCTGGCGCGCGAGAACTTCGCCAGCGCCGGCGTTGAGAAAAGCATCACCGTGCATGAAGGCGACTTCGCCAAGGTGCTGCCGACGCTTTCGGCCGGATACGACATCGCGTTCTTCGACGGCAACACGCCGGTGCCGGCGTTGCACAGGCGCCTCCACGAGCTGCTCGTCACCGGAGGTCTGCTGATCACCGCCAACCTCAATCACGGCGGCACGGCGGACGCCGTTTACAAGGACCTGTTTGACGGCAAAACCTGGCGCAGCGCGCTGGTCAATGAAGAGGGGGAGACGGCGATCAGCGTCAAATTGTGAATAGTCTTCTCTAGCGTCGCCACATTGCCTATACAGCAGACCCAGGTCCGCCATTGCAGAGGGGTTTCTCCCATGACCACCCCCATGATCCTCGCGCCGCTGTTCGTGCAGGTGCTGCTCACCTTCGCGATGATGCTCGGCATGATGTACTTCCGCACCGGCGCGCTTCAGCGCGGCGAGGTCCGTTTCGAGCAGATTGCGTTGCGACAGCCGAACTGGCCGCCTCGCGCCACCCAGTTCGGCAATGCATTCAGCAACCAGTTCGAACTGCCGGTGCTGTTCTACGTCCTGACCATCCTGGCCATGATGACCCGCCACGCCGATCTGCTGTTCGTCGTCATGGCCTGGATCTTTGTGGCGTTTCGCATTCTTCAGGCCACGGTCCATGTGACTAGCAACAATGTGCCCTATCGCGGCACGTTCTACGGCATTGCAGCCATCGTGCTGCTGGTGATGTGGCTGATCTTCATCGTGAGAATTCTGCTCGGGTTGCCGTAATGACCCCGGGCGCGCGTCTCGCCGCCGCGATCGAAGTGCTGGCCGACATCGGTGCGAAGCGGCGGCCCGCTCCCGACACGCTGAAGGACTGGGGCCTGTCGCACAGGTTTGCCGGCTCCGGCGATCGCGCGGCCATCGCCGGGCTGGTCTATGACGCGCTGCGCCGAAGGTCGTCGTCGGCCTGGCTGCTGGGCGAGGATACGCCACGCGCGATCGCGCTCGGCATGCTCCAGCGCGAGCGCGGCCTCGACCTCGACGCGATCGATCGTCTCGCCGATGGCGCGGGCTACGCGCCGCCGCCGCTGACCGAGGCGGAGCGCGCAAGACTCACCGCCGCGGACCTGTCCGGCGCACCGCCGCATGTGCTCGGCGATTATCCGGAATGGCTCGATCCTTATCTCGCCAGTGTGTTCGGCGATGAGCGGGCCGAGGAAGGCGCGGCGCTCGCCTCCCGTGCGCCGCTTGACCTGCGCGCCAACACGCTCAAGGCCAGCCGCGACGAGGCGGCGCGGTCATTGGCCGATCTTGGGCCGGAACCGACCCGCTGGTCGCCCGACGGGTTGCGGATCAGGCTCAAGGCGGAAGCCAAAAGCCCGGCCGTGCATGCCGAGTTCGCCTATATCAAGGGACTCGTCGAGGTCCAGGACGAGGGCTCGCAGCTTGCCGCGTTGCTGGCTGGCGCAAAAGCCGGAGAACAGGTGCTCGATCTGTGCGCTGGCGGCGGCGGCAAGACCTTGGCGATGGCCGCGGCCATGGCGAACAAGGGCCAGCTTTTCGCCACCGACGACGACAAGCGACGCCTCGCGCCAATCCACGCCCGGCTGGAGCGGGCCGGTGTCCGCAACGTCCAGGTGCGTCCGCCCAAATCCGTTGGCACCGAGCTTGCCGATCTTGAAGGCCGGATGGACCTGGTGCTGATCGACGCGCCCTGCACGGGGATCGGTGCCTGGCGACGCAATCCGGACGCCAAATGGCGGGTGCGTCCCGGCGCGCTTGAAGTCCGGGTCAAAGAGCAAGCGGAAGCGCTGGAACGTGCCGCCCCACTGGTGAAACCCGGCGGCCGCATCGCGTACGTCACGTGCTCGGTGCTCGACGAGGAGAATGGCGCCCAGGTTCGCGGCTTTGTCAGCCGGCACCCGGATTTTTCCGTGGAAAAGCCGGCCGATGCCGCGAAAGCGCTGGGCGAGCGCGCTTATCTTTTCAGCCGCGCGGCGCTTGTCTCGGACGAAGGTCTGCTGATGACGCCGCGCCGGACCGACACGGACGGGTTTTTCGTCAGCATTCTGCGGCGCGCTGCATGACACCACCGGCCCACGCTCGACAAACCTCCGTTGCGGACTTAGAACCCGCCATGGAACACCACGACAAGATTCTGATCGTCGACTTCGGCTCCCAGGTGACGCAGCTCATTGCGCGCCGGGTGCGCGAAGAGAAGGTCTATTGCGAGATCGTGCCGTACCAGAAGGCGGCCGAGGTGTTCCTCGCCATGAAGCCGAAGGCGGTGATCCTGTCGGGCGGGCCTGCATCCGTTCTGGATAAGGGTGCGCCGTTGGCGCCCAAAGGCATCTTTGAAGCGGGCGTGCCGGTGCTCGGCATTTGTTACGGCGAACAGAGCATGGCGCACCAGCTCGGCGGCGAGGTCGAGGCCGGCCACCATCGGGAGTTCGGCCGCGCCGAGGTCCTGGTGACCGAAGATACGCCGCTGTTCGAGGGCGTGTGGAAAAAAGGCGAAAAATATCCGGTCTGGATGAGCCACGGCGACCGTGTGACGCGGCTGCCGCATGGCTTCCGTGTTGTCGGCACGTCGGTCAACGCGCCGATTGCCATGATCGCCGACGAGCGCCGGAAGTTCTACGCCACCCAGTTCCACCTTGAGGTGATGCATACGCCGGACGGCGCCAAGCTGCTGCGCAACTTCGTTCGCAAGATCGCGCAATGCCGCGGCGACTGGACCATGCGCGCCTTCCGCGACGAGGCCATCGAAAAAATCAGGAAACAGGTCGGCAAGGGCCGCGTCATCTGCGGGCTGTCGGGCGGGGTCGATTCATCGGTCGCAGCGGTGCTGATTCACGAGGCGATCGGCGATCAGCTCACCTGCGTGTTTGTCGATCACGGCCTGCTGCGGCTCAACGAGGGCAAATCGGTCGTCGAGCTCTTTCGTGGGCACTACAACATTCCGCTGGTGCACGTCGATGCATCGGCGCAATTCCTCGGTGCGTTGTCCGGCACCACCGATCCGGAGCAGAAGCGCAAGACCATCGGCAAGCTGTTCATCGATGTGTTCGAGGCCGAAGCGAAGAAGATCGGCGGCGCGCAATTCCTGGCGCAGGGCACACTTTATCCCGACGTGATCGAAAGCGTGTCGTTCACCGGCGGTCCGTCGGTCACGATCAAGTCGCATCACAACGTCGGCGGCCTGCCGGAGCGCATGAACATGACGCTCGTCGAGCCGCTGCGCGAGCTGTTCAAGGACGAGGTGAGGGCGCTTGGCCGCGAGCTCGGCCTGCCGGACGTCTTCGTCGGACGCCATCCGTTTCCCGGGCCGGGGCTCGCCATTCGTTGCCCAGGCGAGATCACCGCCGAGAAACTCGACATCCTGCGGCTTGCCGATGCGATCTACATCGACGAAATCCGCAAGGCCGGCCTCTACGACGACATCTGGCAGGCGTTCGCCGTCATTCTGCCGGTCAAGACCGTGGGCGTGATGGGCGACGGCCGGACCTACGATTTCGTGGTGGGGCTGCGCGCCGTGACCTCGACCGACGGCATGACCGCCGACTTCTATCCGTTCGACATGAAGTTCATCGGCCAGGTCGCGACCCGCATCATCAACGAGGTCAAGGGCGTCAACCGCGTGGTCTACGACGTGACGTCGAAGCCGCCCGGCACGATCGAGTGGGAGTGAGCACTTGCCCGTCACCATCTACGGCATCAAGAACTGCGACACCATGAAGAAGGCGCGGGCCTGGCTCGACAAGCACAACGTCGAATACGCGTTCCACGACTACAAGACCGCCGGCGTCGATCGCGATCGGCTGGCGCGTTGGGAAAAGAAGGTCGGCTGGGAGACGCTGCTCAACCGGGCCGGCACGACGTTCCGCAAGCTGCCCGACAAGGACAAAGCAGGCCTCGACGCGGGCAAGGCGATGCGGCTGATGCTGGATCAGCCGTCCATGATCAAGCGCCCGGTGCTCGACCTCGGCGGCGGCCGGCTGCTGGTCGGCTTCAAGCCCGAGACCTACCAGGAGGCCCTGGCGCGCTGACGGAATTGTCGGAATGGCCCGCGCGCCCCATTATTCCCGTGGGAAATGCAAAATTTGTGGGTCGTCGCCGCGCGGGCGGCCCGCTCGATCGGGCCGCTCTCCGGTAAACTAGCGGCGATTCGCAGGGGAGCGCCATCGTAGCGATTATGCCGATCGATTCCTTTACGGTCTTGCTGTTCGCCCTGTTCATCAAGCTGGTTCTTGGCGCCCTGTTCGTCGTGTTCTGGTGGAAGAACCGGGACACGCCGTGGTTCGGCTGGTGGAGCCTCACGCTGCTGCTGGGCAGCGCCACGTCGGCCGTCTTCATGCTTTTCGGCACCGACAGCACAGTGAGTGCCGCGGCGGGCGTCGGTGCGCTGATCGGCTCCATCGCGTGCTGCTGGCAGGGCGCGCGGGCCTTTGAGATGCGCCGCACGATGTGGGTTCCGGTGCTGGCGCCGGCACTTTGCTGGGTTGCTGTCTGTTTTGTCCCCGGCTTCGTGCAGAATGTGTCGCTGCGCATCGTGCTGTCGTCGTGCATGATCGCGCCGCCGTTGGCGCTGACGGCATTTGAATTCTGGCGCGGCCGCGCGGAGCGGCTGCCCTCGCGCTGGGCCATCATCGTGATCTTTGCCACGTTCGCGCTGTTTTTTGCGCTCCGTGTGCCGTTGATCTGGGTGGCACCGTATCCCTTCGGCGCATTGGCGATGCAGGCCGGCTGGCTGGGCGCCTTCAATCTGGTCATGTTCGGCCACACCGTGCTGCTGTCGATATTGCTGGTCGCGCTGTCGAAGGAGCGGCTCGAGCTCGATCAGCGCACCAAGGCGCAGACCGATCCGCTGACCGGCGCGCTGAACCGGCGCGCTTTCATGTCGCGCGGCGAGCGGCTGCTGGTGCGGCACGCGCATGACAAGGCACCGCTGTCGCTGCTGTTTCTCGATCTCGACCACTTCAAATCGCTCAACGATCAGCTCGGTCATTCCGGCGGTGACGACGTTTTGATGAGCTTCGTCGAGCTGGTGAACGCCAGCATCCGGCCGACCGATTTTCTGTTTCGCATCGGCGGCGAGGAATTCTGCTGTCTGCTGCCCTATACCGGCACGGCGCAGGCCCATCGCGTCGCCGAGCGCATCCGGCATCAGTTCGGAACCGCCCCCATCGAGGTCGCGAATGCGCAAGTGCGGGCGACCGTCAGTGTCGGCATCGCCTCCACCGAGGCGTTCGGTTATAGCCTCGACACCTTGATGCGCCGCGCCGATCTGGCGGTTTATGCCGCCAAACGCGCCGGTCGCAATCGGGTGGTGGTGGCGGAGCCAAGCGAGGCCAGCGTGCTGGGCACCGCAGCAGGAATGACCACCGCAGCATGAATGCCTTATTGAACCGCTTGGTGCGGCGCGGAGGTCGCATGGATCGGGAAACCGTCGAAGCCTACGACGCGGGCGCCGCGGCGTTCGCCAAGGATTGGCATGAGCAGCCGGCGCCGAGCGACCTTCACGCCATTCTGGGGCGTTTCTTTCGTCCTGGGCGGACGGCCGACATCGGCTGCGGCAGCGGGCGCGAGGTCGCGTGGCTGGCGGCCAACGGTTTCGATGCGGTCGGCTACGACGCGTCCGATGCGCTGCTCGAACAGGCGCACCTGCGCTACCCGCGCCTTCGGTTCGAGGTCGCGGTCCTGCCGGAGCTTGCCGGCGTTCCGGACAGTGCGTTCGACAACGTGCTGTGCGAGACGGTGATCATGCATCTTCGCCGGCCGCAGCTTCTCGGCGGGGTGAGGCGGCTGCTCGCGATCCTCAAGCCCGGCGGCACGCTCTATTTGAGCTGGCGCGTCACCGACGGCGCGGACCAGCGCGACGCGGCCGGCCGGCTCTATTCGGCGTTCGGCAGCGCGTTGATCCGCGAGGCGATCGACGGCCAGGCCAAGTTGCTGCTCGACGACGAAGCGGTCAGCGCCTCTTCGGGCAAGACAATCCACCGGATCGTGGCGCGCAAAATCGTCACGGCGAAATGACCCTTTCGGCCGCTCCCTGACAATTGCTAGGAATATTGCGGTCCCGGTTTGTGGACCGTGGGGAGTTCGTCATGGAAATCAGTCTTTCGGGCCGCGCAGCCATTGTCACGGGTGGCAGCAAGGGCATCGGTCTTGCGGTGGCGACGCGGTTGGCGGCGTCGGGCGCCGACGTTGCGGTGGTGGCGCGCGGCAGGAACTCTCTCGACGAGGCGGTCAGCGCGATCAAAGCCAAGAGCAATGCGCGGGTCATCGGCGTGCAGGGCGATGTCGGGCTCGCGGCCGACATCCAGCGCGGCTACGACGAGGTGATGAACGCGTTCGGCAAGGTCGATATCGTCGTCAACAACGCCGGCACCTCGCGTGCGGTGCCGTTCGAGAAGGTCACCGACGATCTGCTGCACCATGACATTGAGCAGAAACTTTTCGCCGCGATACGCATGATCCGCCTCGTGGCGCCGCAGATGAAGGAGCGGCGCTGGGGCCGCATCATCAACGTGCTCAACATCGGCGCCAAGGCACCGCGGCCCAACAGCATGCCGACCTCGGTGTCTCGCGCCGCCGGCATGGCCATGACCAAGGCCCTGTCGCTGGAGTTCGCGCCGTTCAACGTGCTGGTCAACGCCATGCTGGTCGGCTTGATCGAGGCCGATCAGCATGTGCAGCGCGCCAAGGAGCTGAAGATTCCGCTCGACGAGTATTACCAGACGCGCAGCAAGGAGATTCCGCTCGGCCGCTACGGCAAGCCGGAGGAATTCGCCAATCTCGCGTGCTTCCTGGCCTCGGATCAGAACGGCTATATCACCGGCACCGCCACGAACGTGGACGGCGGACGCTCGCCCGTGGTGTGATGGCGCATTCTCCCGGCGCGGGAGGCCCGGAGGCGGTGAATGGCACGAGACCCGCCTGTGTTCGCCTACTGGCAAGGCGATGTTTCGCTGCTGTCGGGCTTCCTGGCGGATTGGCGCGGACATTTTCCTGGCTTCCAGCTTTTTCATGATGCCGAGATCGAGGCCATCCTCGACGAGATTGCGCCACGCTACATCAAGCTTTATCGGCGGCTTCGCTTTCCGGCTACGCGATCCGACGTTGCCCGGTTCGCTTTGCTGTTCCAGATCGGCGGTCTTTATGTCGACTGCCATTGCGGCGTGCGAAGCACCGCCGACATCCGCGCGCTCTTTGCCAAGCTCGCGGAATTCGAGCTCGTGGTGTGGGAGCACTCCTACATTTTCGCGCCGCGGCCGAAAGAGGTCATGCGCCCTATCACGGGAGTGATGATGGCCCGGCCTCGCTCCGAGATCGTCCGGACTTTGCTGTTGAGCGGGTTGGAAAACCTCGATGCACACGACCGGCGCGAAGCGCGGGAGGGCCATTTCGAGTACTGGCCATGGGGCATGTGCGGCGCCGGAAATTTTTCCCGGGTCATGAATGTCCCGGAGTCGGGCGACACCAAGCTGAAGCCCGAGTACGAGGGGAAGATGTTTTTTTCCTCGGTCGACGCCGGCCCGATCAGCCTCTATCGGCACAAAGCCTACAGACGTCCGGAAAGCCACTGGTACACGCGAAAGCGCACCGAGCTGCTGTTCGAACCCGAGTGATCGATCGTTATGCCGGGATGTCGCGCCCGCGGGGACTGACGCTGGGCCGCTCGCAAGTGCTGCTGGCCCACCCGAGACGGCACGCCCAGTCGCGCGCCGCGGCCGCGCCCTGAAGGGCGGCGCCGAGCGCACCAATCACCACGAAAATGGCAATCAAGGTCGCGCCCAGGACCTGTCTGCGTGACATCAGGATGCGGCGCCTCACCTCGACCGGTTTGCCGTCCCAATAAAGCCGGCCATCGTTGTCGATCGCGATCCGACCGATGTCGCTGATGCCGATCGAATGGACATTGCGTCCCAGCGGGGGTGGAGGCAGTTCGATCTCGGCTGAGGCTTGATCCGCCAATTCGACCTCGACCGCATCTTCCTCGACCGGCTGCGGCGGCAGCAGGTCGAACACCGGCCGATCGTCGTCGGCCTGTGGCGCGGATTCAGGCTCGAACACCGGCTCGACCGGTTCAGCCGGCTCGTCCCGGTGGCGATTGTTCCCGCCGAGGAATGATGGAAAAGGACTCATCGCGAGCCATGTTTCCCGCCTGCCTTGCGGAAGTCAAAGCGCACGATGTCCGCGAGCGCGGCTCGCGGTGGACAACTGCTGCAGCGAATCGGTCAGGCCGGAATATCGGGCCGCTGCTGTTGGGCCGGCATGATCGGACAGTGGCTATGGATGGCGCCGTTGCGACAGCCCCAATCGTGCACCGCGACGAAGCCGCGTGCGGCAACGCCAACGGCGCCGGCCAGGATGCCGAGCACCACAAGCACCGCGCCGAGTGCCTGCCAGCGCGACAATCTCACGCGCAACACGTCGTTTGGCCGAATCATGTGCGGCGGTATGGCCGCCACCAGCGAATCGGACAGGACCGCAGCCTGCGGGCTCACCCGTACCAAGTCGAGATCGGTCGCCGATTCAGTCGCCGGCAACTCCGCGCCCTCGATCGGTGTCGGCGTCCGGTGATCGCTGAGGTCGTGGACCGCGCGGTCGATGATGTCCATCGCCGATTGTTCGCGGGCCTCCGGCGTCTGACTGAAGGAGTCTTTCCCTTCGGGGGGCTCGTAGTTGACGAGCTGGCCGTCCCAGTAGAAACGGCCACTGCCGTCAATGGTCAGGCGGTCCAGTTCGGACGCGGTCAAGGTGCGGATTTTTTTGGGCCATTCCGGCACGCGCGCGCCCTGCGACGGGACAATTCCGGACTCGTCCTCGTTCACTTCCGGATATTGCTCGCTCATGACATCACTCCCCACGCTACCCACTTCACTCACCTGCAGGCCCCCTCAGTTCACCTTCACATTGGCGGCCTTGATGACCGGCCCCCAGCGCTCGATCTCGCCGTCGATGCGTGCCCGGAACTCGGCTGGGCTGTTGCCAACCGGCTCCATCAACTGGGTTGCAAGCTTCTCGCGGACCGCGGTTGTTCCTAGTGCTTCTACCACCTCGCGCTGAATGCTCGCAATGATGGGGTCCGGCGTATGGGCGGGGGCGATCATGCCCATCCAGGCGTCGGCTTCGACATCGATCCCGGCCTCCTTCAGCGTCGGGATCGACGGCAGGTAGGGTGAGCGTTTGGCGGTCGAGACGGCGAGAATCTTGACCGCCCCCGAGGCGGCCTGCGGGGTGACCGAGATCGCCGGCAGGCAGCCCATCTGCACATCGCCGCGGATGATGGCCGTCATTGCTGCGGGCGACGATGCGTAGGGGATATGGACCATCCGGGTCCCGCTCTTCAGAGCGATCGCCTCCATGGCGAGATGGGACAGCGAACCGTTGCCGATCGAGCCGAAGTTGAACTTGTCCGGATTCTGCTTCAGCAGCGCGATCAGCTCCGCGACGGTGTTAACCATAATCGATGAATTCACCGCGAGCGCGCTCGGCTGGGTGATGAGCTGGGTGATCGGAGCGATGTCGGTCTTGGGGTCGTAGGGCAGCTTCGAGAACAGCAGCGTGTTGATGGCGAGCGGGCCGCCGATGCTGACGCCGATGGTGGTGCCGTCGGGCGCGGCTTTGGCGACGGCGTCGGTGCCGATGTTGCCGCTCGCGCCCGGCTTGTTGTCGACCAGGAAGGTCTGGCCGAGCTTTTTCTGCAAATGATCGGCGATCAGCCGGGCCACCACGTCGGGCGTGGAACCGGCGCCGAACGGAACCACGATCCGCACCGGCTTGGTCGGCCAGTCCTGCGCCTGGGCGGCCCATGGGACCAGCAAAAGAGCCAGAACGACGAAGGTTATCTTCTTCATCCAGTTTCTCATCTAATTCACGTCCCGTCCGAGATAGGCGCCATTCTTTTCGAGCAATCCTTGCAGCGCCTCAACCGGAATCTGAGAGAGCGGCGAATTGCCGGCCAGCGCCAGATGCGCCGCCGATGCGGCCGCCTGGCCCATGACGAAACAAGGTCCACTGACGCGCGCGGCGGATTGCCCTTCGTGCGTCATCGAGGCACAGCGGCCGGCGACCAGCAGGTTCGTGACCTTCTGCGGCAGCAGCATGCGGAACGGCATCTGGCAGAAGCCGCGCGATTGCGGGATCGGCGGCCAACGCCATTCGACGCGGCCGGCGACATGGGCCTCGATCGGCCAGCCGTTGACGCCGATGCTGTCGGGAAAATCGGCGCAGGTGAGGACGTCCTCGCCGGAAAGTTGATAGGCGCCGGTGACGCGGCGGGTTTCGCGGATGCCGAGTTGCGGCGGCGTATCGACGACGTAGGCATTGGCAAAGCCCGGTGCCTCGCGCTTGAGGAATTCAAAGAACTGCAGGACCTGCCGGCGGCCCTCGATCTCGCCGGCTGTCAGTTCGTCGGCGTCTGTCCCGTTCAGGGCGGAGCCGTCGGGCTTCTTCATCTGGGTGACATTGACGCGCCACTCGATGGGATTCTTCTGCGGGCGGACAATGGCGCCCTTGCGGGGAAACTTGACGCCGCGACGTTCGGCTTCGTCCATCAGCGCGGGGATCGTGGTCCAGGCTTCGCCGGCTGCGGCCGGATCGACGCCGTTGAGACGAAACATCATGGTCGGATAGAGCATGCCACCGTGGCCGTCGCCGAGCTCGAACGGCGCGCCGGCCCAGGCGGCGAGATCGCCGTCACCCGAGCAGTCGATGAAGATGCGGCCGATCACCGCGGCGCGTCCGGATTTGGTTTCGACGGTCAGGGCGCGGATGGTGTCGTCGGCCTCCATGATGACGCCCGCGCCCAAGGCGTGGAACAGGATGTCGGCCCCACAACCGAGCAGCAGGTCGTCGGCCGCGCATTTGTAGGCGGCGGTGTCGTAGGCCTGGGCCTGAATCTTGCCGAACGAGACGTGCGGCTTGTTGAGCCCGCCGATCCGGTCGATGCGGGTCAGCAGTTCATCGGCGATGCCATGCACCACCTGGCGGTGCTCGCCATGCACATTGGCGTGCAGCCCGCAGAACGTGGTCACACCGGCGGCAGTGCCCATGCCGCCGAGGAAGCCGTAGCGTTCGATCAGCAGCGTGCTGCGGCCGAGAGCCGCTGCGCTTGCCGCCGCCGCAATGCCGGCCGGGCCGCCGCCCAGCACCACCACGTCGTACTCCCCACGCACGGGCAGGTCGCGCTCGGGTTCGCGGAGGGATTTCGTCGTCATCGACGCATGATAGCCGCGGCGGCGTGTTCGCGCATCCATCCGGTGTGCTAGGAGTATGGGCTGGTGTCGCGGTTCGGAAGTTCGCCCGATTTCGCGGCTTGCTCCGAAGCGAACTTCCGAACCAAAGCGACACTAGAAGGCCCTACGATGCTAGTGTCCCTTTGGACCCGAAGTTCGCAAAGCGCCTGCTGGACAATCGTGCGAACTTCGGGTCCGGGACACTAGTGCCGTTGGTGAGTTTGAGTGATGTCAGTCCAAGAGCCGATCAAGCGCCAGACCGCCCCGGATATCCGAGCCAGGAAGCGGGGCGATCCCATCGTTTGTCTGACCTCGTATCACGCGCACACCGCGCGGCTGGTCGACAAATACTGCGACGTCATTCTGGTGGGGGACTCGCTTGGCATGGTGATGCACGGGCTCGAGACCACCGTGCCGGTCACGCTCGACATGATGATCCTGCAAGGCCACGCGGTGATGCGCGGCAGCAAGCAGGCGCTGGTCGTGGTGGATATGCCGTTCGGCTCTTACGAGGCCTCGAAGGAGCAGGCCTTCATGAATGCCGCGCGGGTCATGAAGGAAACCGGATGCGGCGCGATCAAAGTCGAGGGCGGGCGCAGGCTTGCCGAAACGGTGCGCTTCCTGGCCGAGCGTGGCGTTCCGGTGATGGGGCACGTCGGGCTCACCCCGCAGGCCATCAACACCATCGGTTCGTTCCGCGCCCAGGGCCGCGAGGAGAAGGACTGGGGTCCGATCGAGGACGACGCCCAATCGATCGCTGACGCCGGCGCCTTCGCCATGGTGATCGAGGCGGTGGCCGAGCCATTGGCGCGGCGGATCACCGGGCAGGTTGAGATTCCGACCATCGGCATCGGCGCCAGCCCGGCTTGCGACGGCCAGATCCTGGTGCTCGAGGACATGCTGGGGCTGTCGCCGCGGGTGCCGCGGTTCGTTCGCCGCTACGGCGACATCGGCCCGGGCATCGAGGCCGCGGTGGCCAACTACGCCAAGGACGTGCGGACCAGGGCTTTCCCCGGACCGGACCAGGTTTACGGCATGAAAAAGAAGTAGCCGGCGGCGGGCGGTCGCCTGTTTCGACGATTAACGGTCAAGGCGCCGCAGCCTTTGCCGGTTTTGCCTTGCCAAGGCCACACCACTCATTTACCCGGCTGCGCGAGGGTGAGGTCGGCGGCCTGAGCCGGCCGGCCGAGGGGAACGGTTCCGTGTCCGATATCTTCCAAGAAGTCGACGAGGAGGTACGCCGAGAACAGCTCAAAAAGCTGTGGGAGCGTTATGGTTGGCTGATCATAGCCGCCTGCGTTGTGGTGGTCCTCGCCGTGGCGGGCTGGCGGGCCTACCAGTGGTGGGAAGCCAAGAAGGCGGCTGAAGCCGGTTCGGCATTCCAGGCCGCGATGACTTTGGCGACCGAAGGCAAGAACAAGGAGGCCGAGGAGGCCTTCGCCAAGCTCGCCACCAACGGCACAGCGAGCTACCGGGTGTTGGCCAAATTCCGCGAAGCGGGCGAAGTGACGCGGCGCGATCCAAAAGCGGCGGTTGCGATCTACGATCAGCTCGCATCGGAC
>Ga0265325_10000602_pt1 | contig 26196 bp, 19 predicted proteins | sample 41420metaG_FD_202090 | JGI IMG/M metagenome (GOLD analysis project Ga0265325, IMG submission 202090) | Rhizosphere microbial communities from Carex aquatilis grown in University of Washington, Seatle, WA, United States - 4-14-20 metaG | ecosystem: Host-associated > Plants > Roots > Rhizosphere... | reverse complement strand
GTGAGGCAACCCCAGTGACGTCGCACGAGTCCGAATGGCCGTCCAATCGACGCCCGGCCCATCGTCGGCCACTTCGATGGATAGCAGTTCGTCGGCGCGAAATGCGCGAAGTTGGATGGTGCCCGCCGCCCCGCCGCGCTCGCTCGCGGGCGCCGATCCATGGTCGGCCGCGTTGCGGATCACGTGGACGAAGACGCTCCAAAAGGGCGCCATCGCCTCTCGATCGACGCGCAGACGATCGCTGCAATCGACTGTGATTCGGACATCACCCTTCCCGAGCCTGCGCACGATCGACCGTGCCTGCTCCGCGAAGCGTTCGAGTTGGAGGTCGACGCGCTGCGCCCGCCATTCGGCCAGCGTCCGCAATATCTCCTGACGGGACGTTCCGTCGACCACGGCGTTGGCAAGAGAGTCGAGCTCACGGTCGTGAATCTCGATGTGCGCAAGGTCGCGCTCTCCGACGAGAACGGCCAGTCGTTCGGTGAACCGCCGCCAGGGAACGAGCAACAGCTCGCGGTCGGCCGCTTCCAGGTCTCCACCGTCGTCCAGGCGATTCTCCAGATCGTGACACACGTCGGCGATGCTGCCGAGGCCGTAGACGGCCGTGTTTCCCTTGAGCGTGTGCAGGGCGCGCCTGAGCTCGTCTTCGTCCGGTCGAACGGTGCCCGTAATCCGCGCCACGAGCTTGTGCGTTTCGGAAAGGAAGTCGGCGAAGCCGGTTCGGTCTCGAACGATCCGCTCGAAAACGGCGAGGATCTCGCGCTGGGCAGCCTCGGCGCGCAGAGCCTCGACCTGCTCGGTCACGTCGGCGAGGACGACGAGAATCTTGTCGAGCTTGCCGACGTCGAAGATGGGCGTGTACTCGAGGTCGAACGTTCGCCCGCTCGTGTGAATCCGCTTCGGAAGCTGATCCAGAGAAAGCTCGATGGGCACGACGTCCTCGACGAGCTGCTGCCAGTGAAGCTCGAGCATTTGCGCCGCCGAGCGGTCGCTCGGAAAGAGGTAGTCCCAGAGACGAGTATCGACCGCGGAGGGCCCGAGCCACCGCTCGACCGCGGAGGACTTTTCTCGCGACATCGTGCCGTCGGCGGCGACCGTGATCAGCCCCTCGCGCACGTTGTCCAAGACGACGCGCATATCGCGATTTCTTCCATCGAGTTCGTCGATGGTGCCCCTCAGTCCCCGCGACATTTCGTTGAACGCCCGCCCGAGTTCGCCGACCTCGTCGTCGGAGGACGCCGCGACTTGATGGCCATACCGGCCCGCACTGATTTCGCGGGCCCCCGCAGCGAGCGCCCGGACCGGGCGGACGATACGAAGGGACATCCCGATGGCCAAAACGAACGCGATCGCGATCGCGAGCATCGCCCCCGAGAGCATTCGCGTGCGCACCGAAAGGACCTCGGCACGAACGGCCGGCATGGGCATCGCGCTGCGCGCAAACCCGAGCAGTTTGCCGTCTCGCACGATGGCGTTGGCCACGTACAGCCGTCCGCCGTCGGGTCCCCGGATGGCCGTTCCGAGACCCTCGCGCCGGGCAGCTACGATTTCCGGTGCTTCGCCTTCAGGCGCCAGCGTCTTCGGGTCGTGGCCGTTCGAATCGGCGACGATCGCACCCGAAGGAGCCAGGAGGGAAAGCTCGGTCTGAGCCGCCCTTCCAAGGGCTCGGACGCTCTCGTTCAAACTCGTGTCCGAGTCGTCGAGCTCCCCGAACAAGGCGCTCGCGGTCATTTGACCGAGCATCGTCGCCTCACCCTGGAGCCGAACTTGGATTTGCGCGAGCGAGCTCTCCCGAACGGTCCGGTCCACGAGCAGTCCGGAAAGGACGACGCCCACGCACGCGACCGTCAAATAACTGCCGAAAAGTCTCCGAGTGAGTCGAGACTTTCCCATGGTGCGCCTACCCAACCGCAATTCCAAATAGTAGGCTTATCGTCGATTGAACGTCAACCGTTGAAGACGGCTGGACGCCGCTTCTTGTTTGGTGGCGATCCTGGAGGTAACGCGGGATGGAGCATAAACTGCTGTCGGAAATCCTGCGAGACCTCGCGCCCCGGGCGCTCATCGAGGCATTTGGCGCTTACGACCTCAGGCTCAAAGAACAACCGTCTTCGGGTTCGAACGCTTCGTTCATGTCGAAGGTGAAACCAAGTGAGTCGGTGGTCGCCGGTGTGGTCGGTTTCACCGGAGCGGCATTTCGCGGAACCGTGCTCGTGGCCAGCACGTTCGAACTGATAACACTCGCACGTCCGGGCCGCGTGCGCGCGCAGCCGCTCTCGAAGAACTCGTCGTCCGACTGGATCATGGTCCGCGACTGGGCGGGCGAGCTCGCCAACCAGGTGCTCGGCAGGATCAAGAACCGGCTCGCCGCACACGGAGTCGTTTTCGACGTGAGCCCTCCGGCCGCGCTGTCGGGCACTGCCCTCATGTTCGCGCAACCGAAAAGTCCCACGCCGCGCCAGCACACCTTCGTTCCCGTTCAGGGCGGCCTCCCGGACGAGGCGCGAGTGTGGTTCTGTCTCGACGCCCTCTTCGACTCGTCACAAGAAGTCGGGCCGGCCAGCCCGACGGCCGACGAACCGAGCGAGGGTACCGTCATCGAGTTCGATTGAGGCAGCCGGCGCGCGCGCTCGGGACGACGCGTCGTCGACCACCCGTGTTTGTCGGGCGCGTGGCCTCCATCCTCGCTGTCGCGGCGAGCGCCTGCGGCTCCGGTCCGATGAACGGGGCCGCCGTCGCCCCTCCGTCGGCCGATCCCTCCGGCGTGTCTCGATTCGAGTCTCTGCGCGATTTGACCGTCGCGAACGGCGTCGGATCCATCGACGACCTTCTGCCCCTTCTGCCTGCCTCGCTCCGATCGCGGTACGTCTTGATGCACGAGAGCCGCAGCCTGCAGGAGGCCAGCTATCGAGCTCCGCGCGCAATTCTCTACTCTCGTGACGCGTCGTTCGTCGTGGCGTTCAACGGCGACCCCTCCAAAGGCGGCTATCGCTCCCTCGAGACGATGGAATACGACGACCGGCGGGGCACATTCCAGCTGCGTGAAATCTCGTTCGGCACCGACGGCGATGGTCGACGTGTCCCCATTTTTTCGGAGCCGAACCCCGCGGTTTGTGGCGACTGTCACGGTGACGACCCAAGACCAATCTGGGACGCGTATCCCGCTTGGCCGGGCGCGTACGGCGAGGTCGAGCGACACCGTGACAGTCCAGAGGTCACCGCGGGACTTGCCGCGTTTCTCGCGGAGCGCCGGGAGAACCCGCGGTACCGCGCGCTCCTCGGCGCCGAGTCGCTCGCGGCGCTCCTCTCGGCCGCGTCCGACGCGGCTTATCGGGGGCGGGAGGCGCCGTCGCCAAACGCGGACTTCGGCCTCAAGCTGCAACGACTCGTCTACCGGGCCGTCGGCAGGCAAGTCATCGGCGCGCCTCGTTTCGGCGCGTATCAATACGCTCTGCTGGCCGCGCTCGACCCCCAGTGCCTGGACATCGAGTCGTTTCTGCCGGCCGTCGTCCTCACGCGGTTCGACCGGCGCGCTCGCCCGTTCGCACGCGACACCGAGCAAGCCAACGCCGAGCAGGCGGCGGCGAAGACCGCGCGCATGCGGCGGGCAGCCGATGCGGCGACCCCGTCCCCGACCGAAACGCTCCTTCCATTCCGATTCGTCGTCGAGGAGGGGCTCCACCTCTCGACCAAGGGCTGGACCCTGGCACTGGAGAGGGGCACCTACGACTTTACGACCGGCCGAAACTCCACGACGGAGCTCGAGCGGGACATCCTCGAGCAGGTCGCGCGCGTGGACCCCTCGGTGCGCGACCTGCGGGTCGCGCCGGATCGACGCGACGGATATTGCGCCGCGCTCCGCAGAAGAAGCTTGGCCGCACTGGCCGAATAGACCGTCCGCACGCATCTACCCGGACGCGCCGATTCATCGGCCATCCTTGGAGTGCTCGACCGCTTGCAAGTACGCGAGCGCGCGCTCGTCGTTCGGCTTGAGCTCCAGCGCCTTTCGAAAAGCGCGCTCCGCGCCGGCCGAATCGCGCTGGTGCATCAGCCGATACAGGCCCACGTGGAGATGATTGGCAACGTCTTCGGGCGCGAGCTCGGCGATTCGTTCCGCGGTCCGGGTCGCGTCGTCGAGCAGGCCTAGCTTGTGGAGTTCCGCGCGCCGAAAGGCGAGTCGGTCCACGTTGTCGGGGTCGTTCGCCAGCTCTTCTTCCAGGATGGCGAGATAGAATCGGCTCTTCTCGAGCGTTCGCCCGTCGTCCGCTGGGAGAATGTGGTCGATCGTCATTTCGGTCGTTCGCAGTTGAAGGCCGTTCGATAGAATCGCCGCGTCGATCGTCTCGTGGACGCGTCCGCGATAGCGATGGCGGGGGTGATTCGGAAAGAGCCGAACCGCGTAGTCGATGAGCACTTCTTCCGCCGGTGGCCGCAAGTTCCGCCGTCGAACGATGTGCCCCGCCGGCTGCCCTTCGATGAGCGCGTGGAGCACCGAGGGGGCCGACTCGGTCAGCACCTCGTCGGCGTCGAGGACGAGGATCCAGTCTCCGCTCGCTCGCGCGAGCGATTGGTTTCTGGCTCCGGAGAAGTCCGGCGACCGAAAGTCGAAGGTCGAAACTCTTGCGCCGAATCGGGCAGCAACGGACGCGGTGTCGTCCGTCGAGCCCGTGTCCACGATGACTATCTCCTGAACGACCTCGGCCGCAGACTCGAGACATCTCGTCAAGCGAGCCCCCTCGTTCTTCACGATCATGCACAAGCTCAGCGACGCCATGAAAGCTCCACGCAGCCCTCGAGGCGGATGCGGACCCAAGAAAACCGAGACGAGACTTCGCGGTCCATGCATCGAATGATACGGCAGGACGACGCGACGAGGTGACGGCGGGCGCGAGTGTTGGCGCTCCGGGCCGCGACTGGCGGCCCGCGGTCGATGGCGAGTAGCCTCTCGTTCGGCGCAATGAGCGAACCTAGGCAGGATCCGACTCGGGTCCCCCCATCGATCGTGACGGTCGTCGAGAGCGCACCGCCCCACGCGAGAAGGCGGTCGCTTGGAGACTATGTGTTCGGAAGGCGGCTCGCCTCGACCGAAGAAGAGGACCAGAAGATCGGCCCTCTCGCCGGGGTCCCGGTCCTCGGTCTCGATGCGCTCTCTTCGGCCGCTTACGGGCCCTCCGCGGGGGTCCAAGGGTGATCGTCGTGAATACACCGTTCTATTTGAAGGACTGACGAACGGGCGAACGCCGGCTCATCGCGGGATAGAGGAGCACGACCCCGAGAACGATCGCCACGCCCGCGTAGAACCCTTTGCCCAGTACGTGCTGCTCGCCCAAGATGAAGATGGCGAGCAGAATCGAATAGACCGGCTCGAGGTTGACCACGAGCTGCGCCGCGAAGGCCGTGACGTGGCGCAAGGCAGCGAGCGCGAGCGCAAACGGAAGCAGGGTGCAGGTCATCGAAAGAATCACGAGAAGAATTCCATCGCGAAGGCCGGGCACCCGCAGAAGAGAGCCGGCGTGCGGGCGCAGTGTCGCGACGAACGAGAGAACGATCGTCCCCGCGCCGAGCTCGGCGCACATGATCGTCAGTGGATCGGCCTCACGAATCAACCGCTTGTTCAGCGCCCCGAAGACCGCGACGCAGAGGGCCGACATGGCGCCCACGATAACGCCGACCCGCATTTCCGAAGGGACCCCGCCCACGACCATCGCGACACCGGGCACCGCGGCAACGCCCAAGACGAGCTCGCGCCCGTTGACGGGTCGACCGGCGATGACGGGCTCCACCAGCGACAGCAGGACGGGCGCGAGAGCGAGACAAGTGGCCGCGACGGAAGCGTTGGCGAGCTTGATGGCCCAGTAGAAGGTCAGCCAATGGGCGGTGAGCACCAGGCCGACTCCCCCGTAGGCGAGCAACAGACCCAGTGAAAGGCTCCGGAGCCCTCGCCAGACCCTAGGAACACAGAGCAGGGCCACGACGACCAGCAACATCCGCCACCAAACGAGGTCCAGGGCGCCAAGCGAGATGAGCTTGCCGAGGATCGACGTGAAGCCCCACAAGAAGACGCAGAAGTGAAGCTGCCAGTGAGCTTTGGCGGCAGGGCTCACTGGCGACGCACCTCCGAGAACGCTCGAACCCATCGATTCGACGGGAGCGTCGACGTCGGAACGCGGCTCGATTCCCGGCATCCAAGGGGGTGTCCCCGGAGACCGGAAGAGACCATGATCGACCTCTATACCGCCGCGACCCCCAACGGATTCAAAATATCGATCGCGCTCGAGGAACTGGGTCTTCCGTACGAAGCACGCGTCGTCGACCTCCGTGGCGGTGCGCAATTCGCGCCGGACTTCTTACGGATTAGCCCGAACAACAAGATTCCGGCGATCGTCGACCATCAGGGCCCAAACGGACGCGACCTCCCCGTCTTCGAGTCGGGCGCCATCCTCATTTATCTCGCAGAGAAAACTGGACGGCTACTGCCGAAGGACGGACCCAAGAGGTACGAGGCGCTCCAGTGGCTCTTCTTCCAAGTCGGAGGAACCGGGCCGATGATTGGCCAGCTCCACCACTTCGCAAACTACGCCCCCGAGAAGATTCCGTACGCGATCGATCGGTACCAGAAGGAAACGAAGCGGCTCTACGGCGTGCTCGACCGCCGCCTGTCGCAATCGGCATTTCTGGGAGGCGACGAATACTCCATCGCGGACATCGCGAACCTACCCTGGCTGCTCTCCTACGAGCGCCTGGGGATCGATCTCGCGACAATCCCGCACGTCTCGCGGTGGCTCGGCGCCCTGCGGGCTCGTCCCGCCGTCGAGCGCGGCCTCTCCATCCCTCCCCGCAACGAGGCTCCAATGGACGACAAGGCCCGCGAGGCCCTGTTCGGGAAGATGCAGTACGAGCGCCGGTAGCCTGCGCTTCACCAAACGCCGTCGATCCCGAGGCTTCCGGGTCCGACGGACAGGCGTGCGACCGGGGCACTCGGCTCCGTCGGTGCCGGCGCAACCAGCCACAACGTCACTCCGAGCGCGGCCGCAGCTCCGCCGACGATGAAGGCCAAAGTCGAGATGTTGCCGTCATTGACCGCGTCGGTCCAAGACTGACTGCCGGCCGGCGTACAGAACGTTGGCTTCTGCGCCGGGCATTGGCGCTGCGCCGTATCGTGATTCGACATGGAGAGGAGCCCGAAGACGGTACCCACGCCCAGTCCCGCCAAGCCGGCCACTCCGGTTCCGAAGGCCACGACTCGCAGCGCGCTCCCCGAACCGCCTTCGCGAGTGCTCGGTGGCGCTTCATCGGGATGCGCTGAGGCTACGGCGGGGGGGGCGGGAGGCGCGGCAGGCTCCACGGGGAGCGGCGGCAAGTCGGGCACGGTGACCCGTGCGGTCGCGGCTCCGTCGGACAGCGTGATGGTTTGAGACCATGACTTTCTTCCAGGCGCCTTTGCCTCGATGGTGTGCAGTCCCGCATCGGCCGGGATGAGCACCCCCCATTCGGGCGCTCCCACCAGCGTATCGTCCCGGCGAATCTCGAGTCCGTCGGGATGATTGCCGGGCGGCACATCGACTGCCAAGTTCGAGAGCTTCGGGGCCAGCGCGGCGGCGCGGTCGCGACCGATGCGTGCTCGCTCGGCCTGTCCGGCGGCGCGGGCCTTCGACGAGACCTCGAGATACTTGCTCCACGCGCTGGCTAGCTTGCCCTCGAACTCGTAGCACTGAGCCAGATTGAGGAGCGTTCCGAGCGCCGATTGCAGCCGCAGGCTCTCCTCGAGCTTCGGGCACGCCTCGGCGTAGTTGTGGGCCGCCATCGCCTTCTTGGCCTGATCGAACAGCGCCTGGGCGGCCACGCTGTCGTCGGCGCGCGCGAAGGGCGCCGCGCCGACTGCAGCCGCCAAGCACAAGCCACTCACGAAATTGCGATGTGTTTTCATCGGTCAAAGCCTCTCGTCGAATGCATTCGAACCCGGAGCTGGCTCCGGATTCGGTCGCGGTGATTGCTCGGCGGCCGTCGTTTTGCCGCTCTTGGATATTCCCGCGGGCTTGACGGGGTCCGGGGAAGCGGCGAGGACGGTGGCCTTCGTTTGCTTCGTGGTTCTTGGCGGGTTTGCCGCGGGTTCGGCGTGTCGTCGCTCTTCGGCGGCGGAAGGCAGGGCGCCGGCGTCCGTCGTTGGTTCGTCGAGCGCGCGCAGTTGGGTCTGGGTCGCCACCTGAGCGGGGGCCGACGGCGGCGGCGATGCGGCGACAGCGGGCGGAAGGGCGTGCGGACCGCTCTCGTCTCGTCGCCCCGCGAGGACGAACGCCGCGGTCACGACCCCGATCAGCGCGGCGACCGCAAGAAGGCTGAGCAGCGCCGTCTTCCGGCGAAGCGAGACGGCTTTCGTGAGGCCGAGAGCGCTCAGGCTCTCGCCCATTGGCGAGCGCTTCGGCTCGACCGACGCGAACGGTACGAGCGGCGCGGCCCCACCCGCGCTGCCTCGCATCGCCCGCTGCATGCGGATCGCCGAATCGGCCGCGTGCTCCGTCCCGAAGGGCGCGAGCGCCGTCGCCAGCTCCGCGACGCTCCGGAAACGCTTGTCGCGGTCCTTCTCGAGGCACCGTAGAATCGCCTTCTCGATACCTTCGGGTGCGTCCGCCCGCATCCGCCGGACCGGCGGCGGGCTGTGCGTGGCGATCTTCACACACACTTCGGGGAGCGTCTGCCCGTCGAATGGCACGTTGCCCGTCAGAAGCTCGAACAAGATGACGCCGAGCGCCCATATGTCCGAACGGCCGTCGACCTCTTTCGACGATTCCATCTGTTCGGGCGACATGTAAAACGGGGTGCCGACCACGGCGGCCGTCCGCGTGAACGACAGGTTGGAACCCGTACGGTCCCCGATGCCGGAGAACTTCGAGATCCCGAAGTCGAGGACTTTGATGCACGGTCCTCCGTCCAGCCTGCGGGTCCAGAACATGTTGGCCGGCTTCAAGTCCCGGTGGACGATTCCGAGATCGTGGGCCTCGGCGACGGCCTCGCAGCCCTGCAACAAGAAATCGACTGCCTGCGCCGTGGGAAGCGGACCGCGCTCCTTCAGCCACTGGCCGAGGTCAATCCCGTCGAGGAACTCCATGACCAGGTACGGCGCGCCGTCCTCGAGCGCACCGACGTCGAACACCCGGGCGACATGCTCGTTCGTGATTCGGGCCGCGGCTCGCGCCTCGCGCGCGAACCGGGCGACCACGTCTTGATGTTCAAGCATCTCCGGAAGCAGGAACTTCACGGCCACCATCTTGTCGAGGCCCAGATGGTGCGCTGCGAGGACGACGCCCATCCCGCCAGCTCCGAGCACGCGCTCGACGCGGTATTTGCCGGCGATGACGTCCCCCTCGGAGAACCGCGACTTTTCGGCCAAACTACTGCTCCCTTGCGATTCCCGTGCGAAAGTCCTTCGCCCCTGCCCGTTATGTCGCGATGGCGACTGGAGTCAAGCGGCTTCGCGACCCGAGTCTCCGGAGGCTACCGCACGCGCCGCCGCGTACCCCGTAGCCCGAACGGGTGACAAGAAGCCACGTCCGGTTCGACTCGGTGCACGCTAGGCCCAGTGCCTGAGCCTCGTGACGGGTGACGTTCCGCCGAGGCCGCCGAATTGTCGTATGCTTCCCGCCTGATGCGCCCAACAACGTCGATCGTCGCGCGCTCGGTCTTACGTTCTCTCGCCGGCGCCTTGGCCGTCGCCGCGTGCGGAAGCAACGGTCCCTCGAGCTCGGGCGCGAGCGCCGACGGAGGGTCGCCGGAAGCCACCCCCGGGGGCGACGACGCGGCTGACCATGGCTCGGTCAGCGCCACGTACCCGGCGTTCACGGTCGATATGCCGCAGGTGGCCGCGAACCAAGGCATCATCCTCCGAAGTCCAGTCATCGTCACCGTCACGTGGCCCGCGCATGACCCAAACGCGGCGACGTGGGACTTCTTCGCCGATTTGATCGGCCCTTCGAGCTATTGGAGCGCCGCGACCAGCGAGTACGGCGTAAACCCCGCGTCGAGCGGAGCGGCAAACCATGTCCACATGGTCCAGCCCTTGCCGAAGACGATGAGCTATTTCGACCTTCAAAACTTCGTGCTCCTGTCGCTGGGCGGTATGGTGGCCGACTCGGGTGCGCCCGAGGGGGGTATGAACCCAGGCGACGCGGCGATGCCCGAGGGCGGAATCGAAGCTGGCGATGGGGCGGGACAGCTCGAGGGCGATGCGGTTGCGAACGAGGCAGCCGTCTCTGAAGGCGGCACGGAGGCCGGCGATGGGGCGGTGCCCGAAGGGGGCGTGGATGCCGGTGACGGGGGGGTCTCCGACGGCGGAGCCAGTGCCGAGGGCGGCGGAGCCAATCCTCCTTGGCCGGTCCCCCTGAGCCCCGACGGAGGTGCCGAGGTCCCTATCGTGTATGCACTCTTCATCCCCGCGTCGACGACGGTGGTCGAGCCTGGGACCGGCCGATCGTTCTGTAGCGAAGGGGGTCTCGGATATCACGACAGCGCGAACGTCAATGGCAAGTTCGTCCCGTATTCCATCGTTCTCGAATGCGCGTCGCAGACGCTCCCCGAGCTCGAGGAGTCGGCGGCGCACGAGCTCGTGGAGGCTGCGACCGATCCGTTCGGTCTGTCGGCGAACCAGCTCGGTTACAATGGGTTCGATTCGGACCACCTCGCGTGGTCCTTGTACACGGGCGACTTCGGCAACGAGATTGCCGACGTCTGTCAAAACTGGGCAGACTCGTACTACCAGGAGTCGTCGCCGTTCCCGTTCTGGGTCCAGCGAGTCTGGTCCAACGCCCACGCCATCGCCGGGCGAGACCCCTGCGTGCCCGCTCCCAGCACTCCGTACTACGGGATGACCTTCTTCCCCGCGCAGCAGACGCGCGACAATGTCGATCTATCCGCGGCGGGTATGGGCACCATCACGACGCTCGGGTTTCGCGCGCCCGTCGGGCAACCCGTCACCTTTCAAGTCGGCTTTTACAGCGACAGCCCATCGGATCCGTGGACCATCGCTTACGACTTCCCGCAAGTGACGCTGAGCGATCTGAACTTCAACCCCATCAGCAATGGGGCCGCGACCGTGACGATCGACAAGACTTCCGGGCAGAACGGTGAAAAAGCGTACGTCACGGTGACGCCGTCGAAGGCGGGCGCGCTCGGGTTTCAAAAGATGGCCATCACCTGGGATCCGCCCGCAGGCGACGCTCGCGCAACGGGCTTTTCGCCCCATTACCAACCTGTCATTCTCTTCAACAAATAGTCGTGGACGTGCCCGCCTCGTAGCGACCTCGCTTTGCCGAGGATGCAATCGGCTGCAATTGACGCCCCGACGGCATCGCCGCACAGGACGGGGAAGGAGGGGTGTGAAATGCGAACAATGGATCGAACGTCCGCGCATCGGGCGTCGCGGACCGCTAGGCGCCTGGTAACGTCGCTGGCGATTGGGCTGCTTGCGCTCGCCAGGAGCGCCGGCGGTCAAGAAGCTTCGACGAGCGTCGACCGGGGGACGACCTGCAGCGCGGAGGAACACGGCCGCGACGGGGACGAGCACCGTGACATTGACTTGCGCGACGTACTCGTGGCCGAAAACAGCGTCTCGGGGACTGTCAGTTTTCTCGACGGTCGAGACTTCAGGAACGTAGGGTCCGTCAACGCCGTTCCCGACCTTCAGGAGCGCCTGGCTGAGATCAACGCCAACCCGATCGAGGCGTACGCCTACGGGCTCGTGACGGAAAGTCAGATCATTCGCCACTTCGAGCCATCCGGCGGCGTCCGGCTCATCGACGACGTCGCCATCTCGCCGGACGGGACGCGCCTCTACGTATCCCGGTCGAACCTCGCGGACGTCGCCGCCTTCGATCTGACCGACGCCGCTCACCCGATGATCTGGCGAACCCACGTCGACGGATTCCTCGCCGACCACGCCGCCCTTTCGCCCGACGGCCGTCGATTCGTGGTGTCGGCGACTACGGCCGACGTCGCCGACGTGTTCGACGCGGACACGGGCGTGCTCGTCGGCTCGTTCCCGACCGGGCACTTTCCGCATCAAGACGAGTATTCCGCCGACGGTCGTCACATCTACAACGGCAGCGTCGGGGACGTGACACTGCCGTTCGCCCAGGACGCTGAAAAGGGCGCTCGACAGCTCACCGTCGTCGACGCGGTCACGCTTAAGGTCCTGAGAATTTACTCGTTCACGGAGGGAGTTCGGCCCACCGTGGTCACGGACGACGAAAAGAGGATGTACGCCCAGCTGTCCTACCTCAATGGGCTAATCAAATTCGATCTCGTGACGGGGAAAATAGAAAAAACTCTCACCGAGCCGCTCAGCGCCTTCGCAGTCTCTACGTACCCGACGCCCGACGACTACCCCCACAATTCGGCGCATCACGGTCTCGCCATGTCCGGAGACGGGACGCGGCTCTGCGACGTCGGAACCATCGACAACACCGTTTCGATCGTTTCCACGGCCCGATTGGAAGTGATCTCGACCACCGACGTCGGCAACGTGCCCTACTGGGCTACGACGAGCCGCGACGGCCAGCACTGCTTGGTCGCGATCAGCGCCGCCAACGCGGTTTCGGTCATCAGCTATCGGACGGGCCGCGAGGTGCGAAGCGTGCCCGTGGGCAAGTTTCCGCAGCGACTCCGCCTGGCCAAACTGCCGGTCCGAGTCGAGCGGCTGCTCTCGCCGTCGCCCGGATGAACGCACGAAGTGAAGTAGAGAGGTTCAGCGATGGTCATCAAACAAGTGGTCGGCCTCATTCTCGCCGTGCTCGTCGCGGGCTGCGCGGCGGCGTCCACGGCCGACACGGTAAGTACGACCAGCGAGGCGATCGAGAATCGCGGAAGCCGAAACGCTGAAGAAGGACGAACACCCTCCTGCGACCGCTCCGAACCGCGCTCATCGAGTGAGGGCGACATCACGCTGGCTCTCGCCGCGGACCGCACCGCGAGGAGAGTCGGGACGGCCGTCGACAGCGCGCCGCTTGCGACCGAAGCAGCCTATGAGGAAACGCTTTCGAGTCAGTTCGACTACGTGACTCCGGGCAACGAACTGAAGTGGGGTTCCGTTCAGCCAGTCGATCCCTATCACTGGGACTTCACCGGGGCGGACGCCATCGTCGCCTTCGCCGAAGCTCACCACCAAGCGATCAAGGGGCACAACCTCGTCTGGTATCAGCAGCTACCCCCGTTCGTGACGAGCGGCATCGACGCGGCGCTGCTCCGCGAATACATGCGCAACAACTTCCGCCGCGTCCTCGGCAGATACCGCGGCCGGATTCATCGGTGGGATGTCGTGAACGAGGCTATCGCAGACGACGGATCCGGTCTGCGCAGCACGATTTTCTCCCAGACTCTCGGCAGCGAGTACATCGCCTGGGCCTTCCGAGAAGCCCACGAAATCGACCCCGACGCCGAGCTCCTCTACAACGACTACGGCACGGAGACCGCGAATCCGAAATCCGACGCCGTGTATGCCATGGTCAAGGGGCTGCTCGCCGAGCGGGTGCCGATCCATGGGGTCGGCTTCCAGATGCACCTTGTCGCCGCGACCGCGCCCAGCACGGACGACATGATCGCGAACCTCGCGCGGTTCGCGGATCTTGGGCTCAGCGTAAACATCAGTGAGTTGGACGTGCGCGTCGCCTCGCTCACGTCGAGCGAACCGGAAAAGCTCGCGACCGAAAAGCAGGTGTTTCACCGTGCCGTCGCGGCGTGCCTCTCTGTCCCGCGCTGCAACGCGGTCACGACGTGGGGTTTCACCGACAAATATACGTGGATTACGGGCGCGTTTGGGGCCGACGAGCCCTTGGAGTTCGACACGCAATACAAGAAGAAGCCAGCCTTCTACGGGCTGGTCGACGGCTTCGCCGGCGTCGCCCCCGACGCGATCGGACTTGCCCCGAACCTCATTGCGAACGCGACCTTCGAAGCTGGCCTCGATGGGTGGTCGACTTCGGGCGGCAAGCTGGAGACGAGCACACGGCGACCGCACTCGGGCCTCAAGAGCGCCCTCCTTCGCGGTCGGGAGGCCGCGTTCCAAGGCCCGACTTACGATGTCACCGCGCTCGTCATTCCGGGGCACGGCTACGATGTCTCGGCCTGGGCGACAATCGGGTGCGCACCCGAGGATGGTGTCACGCTGGGGGCGACGATTGCTTGCGCGGGGCAGCCGGTCACCCAAGTCGTACTGGACTCGGCGAGCGCGGGTCCTGCCCGTTGGACGCATCTGGCGGGGTCGCTCCAAGTTCCGAACTGCACGCTCCAATCGCTGTCGCTCGGTCTCTCCGGACCCAGACCGGGCGTCGACCTCGATGTGGATGACGTGGCGGTTCGTCCGCAGCCGGAGCCTCGCGGCCCGAGTCTTCTGTCGAATCCGGGATTCGAAACGGGAACCGTGGACGGTTGGGTGGCCTGGGGCGGGGCAAGCATCGCAGCGACGACGGCCCAAGCGCATATGGGGGCGTATAGCGGGATTGTCACGGGCCGAAACGCGACTTGGGAGGGGCCGGTCACCACGTTGACTTCGGCCGTTACGCCCGGGGCAACGTACGCGGCGAGCATGTGGCTGCGCGTCGACGGTGCCGCGAGTGCGCCGGTCGACCTGACCGTGAAGACGACGTGCAACGGGGCGCCTGACGTCTACCAGCAGATCGCGTCGGGCACGGCAACCGACGCGGGCTGGGTCGAGCTCTCCGGAACGGTTGTCGTCCCGCTCTGCTCGCTCATCGAACTCGACCTCTACGCGGAGGGGCCGGCCGTGGGCGTGAACCTCCTTGCGGACGACGCGTCGGTGCAGCAGCTGCTCTGGCACGTCGTGACGACGAACGTCATCACCAACTCGGACTTCGAATCCGGCGGCGCAGGGTGGGGAGCCTTCGGGGGAGCGTTCAGCGCGAGCTCTGCGTTCGCGCACAGCGGAACGCAGAGCGGGGTCGACACCGGACGAACGGCGAGCTGGAACGGCCCGTCGTACGGTCTTCCGAACTGGCCGGCAACCTACGAAGTCGCCGGTTGGGCCCTTCAGGACGGTACGACGACTCTGCCATTGCTCCTCTCGGTGAAGCTCGTGTGCGCTGGTTCGACGCAATACCTCACGATCGGATCGGCGACCGCCCCCCCCGACATCTGGGTACCCCTCACGGGAACGCTGCTCGTACCCCAAGGCTGCACGACGGCGCTCCTCTATTTCCAGCAGGGCAGCGGCAGCGTCTATCCGGATATCTACGTCGACGACGTGACCGCGAACTACCAACCACCGACGAACGTAGTCGCCAATCCAGATTTCGAATCGGGGGGCGCGGGGTGGTCGGCCTTCGGTGGCAGCTTCGTCGTGAGCTCCACGGTCGCTCACGGCGGAACCCAAAGCGGCGAGGACACGGGGCGGACGGCATCGTGGAACGGGCCCGCCTATTCGCTTCCCACCGCGCCCGCGTCGTACGCGGTGTCCGCGTGGGTCTATCAGGACGGATCGAGCAGCGAATCGCTCCTGCTCACCACGAAGCTCGTCTGCGGGACGGCGACGAACTACGTGACCTCGGCTGGACCGGCGACGGTCGCGCCCAATACGTGGGTGCAGCTCGTGGGCGGTCTGACCGTGCCGAGCGGATGCACGGGCGCCCTTCTCTATCTCAATCAGAACGGCGGGACGGAGCTCCCCGACCTTTTCATCGACGACGTCTCCATCGACCAGTAGAGCACCGGGTCCGCGAAAAATTGGGCGGCGGCGAGCACACGCCCGCGCCCTGCCCCTGCGCATTCCGGGCGAACCGGTGCGCAGGCCGCGCAGACATCGCGCGCGGGTTACGTGCGCTCCCTGAGGACGAGGGCCATCGCCGTCGCGGAATGCCGTTTCAGGCCCCAGACTCGGTCCGGCACGTTGTCTGCGTTGCAGCAGAGAACTCTTGAAGAAGAAAGATAGACACGGACACCGGTTGGCACGGCCGACCCATGTAGGCGGGACGCTCCCATGAACGTCCTAAACCAAATCGGGCGTGGGACCGCTTGTAGTCCCATCGGGGGACTCGATTTGACGTCCACGGATGCGCGGTCGAGCTTCGACCGGGCGCGGTTGCTCGCGACCGCCGGACTGCTCGGACTCGCCGCGCTGCCGTTCGCGCCGGCGCTCTTCGCACCTTTCTTCGCGGATGACTACCTCCACGTCGAGGCCGCGTCGCACCTGCCGGAGTCGCTCCTGCGCGGCTGGGTCCTGCCCATCGACAGCGCGGGGGCCTGGTGGACGCCTCCCGGACTGTCCGTCGAATACTTTCGCCCGCTAATCGTCCTTTCGTTTGCAATCGATCGGTTCCTCTACGGATTGCACCCCGGCGGCTATCACTTCACGAACCTCATGATGCACGCGGCGTCCACGCTCCTCGTGTGGGCCATCGCACGCATCGTGCTCGGAGCGGGAGTCCGCGCCTGGGCCTCCGCCGCCCTCTTCGCCGTCCACCCATGCCACGTCCAGTCCGTCGCCTGGATCTCCGGTCGCACCGACGTCCTGGCCTCGACGCTCTACGCAGGCGCCTTTCTCCTCTATCTCCAGAGCCGCTCGCCCCGGCGTGGGTCGGGCGGTCGACTGTCTCTTTCGATGCTGCTCTTCGCCCTCGCGCTACTCGCCAAAGAAATGGCCATCACCCTACCCGTGGTGATTCTAGCGGACACGCTGCTCCGGCCCGACGGGAAGGGCGGTGTCCGCAGATTCGTTCCCTCTGCGCTCGCCGCAGGCCTCGCCGCCGTCTACCTGGGTCTGCGCTTTGCCGTCCTGGGGGCGCTCCACGCGCCGCCCTTCCCGTTCGCGTATCACGTCGGTAGCGCCGGCTTCATCGAACACATGGTGACCGCGCCGCTCCTCTATCTCGCCGACCTCGCCATTTTCGTTCCGCCGGACCCGATGGTCTCCGTGCCGTTCTGGCATGGGCATCCGGTCGCGTTCGCGGTGCTCGCCGCCATCAGTCTTTGGGCAGCGCGGGACACGGTCCGGCGCATCTCCGATCGCCGCGTCTGGCTTTGGGGGCTGGTCTGGACGGCGGTGGCGCTCCTTCCGGTGTGGACCCTCACCGTTGGCGAGCATTTTCTGTACTTACCCTCGATGGGCTATTGCATCCTGCTTGGCGCCAAGCTCCCAGCGGTGGCCGCGTCACTGACCAACCGCGCGCGGCTGCTGCGAATCGCGACCGTCGCCGCGGTCCTCGCCGTCTCTCTCGGGCGCACGGTTCTCTTCGACGGCGTGGCCTTCGCTTCCTCCCGCGCGATCGACGACGCGGAGGAGCTCCTCGATCGCGCCCCGCATGCCCGGCACCTTCTCGTCGCGGACCTTCCGTGGGCGGCTTCGCTCGCTTTTCCACATGCGCTGCGACTGGAGCGCCCGGAGCGCCGAATCGACGTAGCCATCCTCAGCATAGGTCCAAGCCTCTTCGGCGGCCCGGACCGCTCCACGATAGCGTTTGGCGCGCCCGACCGACTGGACCTCCGCCGGCAGAGCGGGTTTCTCGCCTCGTACTTCGAGCGCGCGCTCGCAGGTCAGCGATCCGCGTTTCGGCAAGGCGAGACGATCGATCGGCCCGGGTACACGGTGACCGTGCTCGACGCATCGAACGACGCACTGCGGGCCTTCTCGGTTCGGCTGCGCGACCCAGACCGCACTCTCGTGATGGGCGGGGCGGGCAGTGGACTCGAGTGGCTGGCCTCCGAATCGCACCCACCTCGCGGATCGACGATCTGCGGGCGAACCCCGTGACCCCCTGTCCCCGGTACTCCGTAATGACTGAATCCACGATCGACAGCGCCACTCGCTACAACGAAGAACTCTACGAGGACCTCTGGAGTCGTTTGCGATTTCACCCGCCTGACCGCCTGCCCTGGTGGCCCGCCATCACCGCACTCGCGGCGTCCGCGCCACACCGCCTCGAGATCGGCCCGGGAGTCTTTCCGAGAATGCCCGTCGCGGGCACCCACGTCGTCGACTTGTCGTCGAGAGCCCTCGATGTCTTGGCGCTGCGCAAAGCCATCGTGCACCGCGGCTACCTGAACGACCAGCGCTTCGCCGCTGGAGCCTTCGACCTCGTGGGGGCTTTCGAAGTCCTCGAACACGTCCCCGACGATACGGAGTTTCTCCGCGAGATCGCGCGCATCACCCGCCCCGGGGGGCACTTCATCCTGACCGTCCCGATGGGCATGAGGAACTTCGGCTCGTTCGACCGCTACATGGGTCACGTCCGGCGGTACGAGCCGGAGGAGCTCCGGCGCAAGGTCGAGGGTGCGGGCTTCGTGCTGGAGCGCTTCGAAGTGCACGAGCAGTCCGTGCTCGAACCCGCAGCGAGCATCTACGTATGGTTCTTCAGGCACGCGCCGCGGATCGTCGCGTGGGCGCTACGGAACGTCTTTCTGCCCTTGCTCGGGCGCAAGCGCATCGCCTGGCATGCCGCGGCGGAGTGGGAGACGCTCACGCGGAACGCCATCGACTGCGGCGCCATTTTCAGGCGGCTGTCGTGATGCTTCGTCCCGGAAAGGACTCGCCGTGACGCTCGCGGGAATCGCCGTTCGGAACCTTGCTCACAACGGGCTTCGCGCCGCGCTCACCGTGGTCGGCGTCGCCGTCGCCGTCCTGGCCTTTCTCCTCCTGCAGGCGGTCACGGCGGCGTGGGTATCCGGCCCTCGGTCCGCACCGAGGGACCGGGTGGTGACGCGTCACAAGGTCACCTTCGCCATGGCGCTGCCGAAGCACTACGTCGAGGTCGTGAGAAGCTCGTCGCACGTGAAGGCCGCGACCTGGGCCAGCTGGTTCGGCGGCAGAGACCCCAGACACGACACCGACTTTTTCGCCACCCTCGCCGTCGATCCGTCGAGTTACTTTTCGGTTTACGACGACATGAAGGTTCCGCGGGCCGAGCGCGACGCCTTCGAGCACGACAAGCAAGGCGCCATCGTCGGCGACGTCCTCGCTCGCAAGTTCGGTTGGCGGGTGGGGGAGAAGGTCGTGCTCCAGAGCGGAATCGTCCCCGGCGAGTGGCGCTTCACCATCGACGGCATCTATACGGCGACGTCCAAGGCGGTCGACCGTTCGAATTTCATTCTTCGCTGGGACTACATCAACGACAGCGTTCCGGTCGACCGGCGCGACATGATTGGCTGGATCGTGAGCCGCGTCGACGACCCCACCCGCGCCGCTCAAGTGAGCGTCGGGATCGACGGCTTGTTCGACGACCGCGACATTCAAACGCTCTCGCAAGACGAGCGAAGCGTCGGCGCGCACTTTCTCGCGATGCTCTCTGCCATCCTCGACGCGCTGGACGCCGTGTCCGCCGTGATTCTGGTGGTCATGATGCTCATTCTCGGCAATACCGTGGCCATGGGCGTTCGAGAGCGCGCCGCGGAGTACGGCGTACTGAGGGCGATTGGGTTCTTGCCCAGCCACGTTGCCTTCTCGGTGGTCGCCGAATCGCTCGTGCTCGGTGCCCTCGGCGGCTTGCTCGGCACAGCGCTCGCGTGGCCATTCATCGATGTCCTCGTTGCTCGGCTGGTCGCGGATACCATGGGGCCTTTCTTCCCGAGCTTCGGCCTCGACGCGAGCCAGATGGCGATCGGCATTCTCTTGCCCGCGGCGCTCGGCGCGATCGCATCGGCGATTCCCGCGTGGACTGCGTCCAGGCGATCGGTCATCGACTCGATCCGACGGGTCGCGTAGAGAGCGCCGGAATCGGCAATCTCGACCTCAAGGGTGATAGATCATGCCCGTGGCCTGCGACTTCCCGCTCGAGTCGCTGCCCCCGACGACCAGTACTTCGCCCGATGACAGGAGAAAGCCTCTGCAACCGAGAAAGCCGGGACTGCCCACCTCGGTCCAGAGCCCCGTCGCGTCATGATACACATAGGCATTCGGAGCAGCGGCTGCGCTCTTTGGGGGGAGTGCGAGGACGTCGCCGTTGGCGAGCTGCATGAACGTTTCTTGGGTATACGGCGGCGCGTTCGTCGTCGGCGTCGCGGTCAGCGCCACCGGATCGAAGAGGTAAGAACCGTCGAGGAAAACTTTGCCGCTCGGCAGAACGAAGGCGCTCACGGCGCAGTAGACCCCGCTGGCCGGGAGGGTGCCGACCGTGCTCCACGTGGTGGTACTCGGGTCGTATTGCTCGATGTTCGTTTCGTATGTCGTCGATACGCCTTGAAAACCGCCAATCGCGAGCACTTTGCCCGAAGCAAGGACGATGTTGCACCCGAAGAGACGGTTTTCGGCGAGCGTACCTGCGGAAGCAAAGGCTCCCGAGGTCGGGTCGTAGCGCTGCACCTGATTCGTCCCCCCGGTGAACGCGAAGCCGCTACCGGCGCTCAGCGTCCCGACCGTGACAGAAGAGTAGCCGCCGACGAAGAGAGCTCCGCCACTCGGTAGCGTCACCGGATCGTAGGCGACGACGGCCGTGCCGAGCGCGCCCGTAGGCGAAAAAGTCCCGGTCGCCGGATCGAAGAGCTCCGCCGACGCGAGGAGCGCACCCGATGCGTCGAGCCCCCCCGCCACGAGAACCTTGCCGTTCGCGAACACCGGCCACGGTGAGCCCCAACCAGCCAGATAGTGCCCGCTATCCATGCTTCCGGTGAGCGTGAATGTCCCCGACACGGGATCGTACAGCTCTGCGCTGCTCGTGAGCGTCTGGTTGTTCCAGCCGCCCGCGATGAGAACTTGCCCGTTTGCCAGGACCGCCCCGCCCGGTGCGCTGCGCGCCACGGCAAGGCGCCCGGTGCACGTGAAGGTCCCTGAGCCGCCGTCACCGTCACCGGAGCAGGCGGAATCGGCGTTGGGCACTACGTCCGGTCCGGCGTCACCGGCGTCGGTGCCTCCGTCGATCGTGGCAGAGGAGCCCCCAGCGTCGACATCGGCACCGTCGACCGCCGACCCATCGGCGGATGCAGGCCCCGCATCTCCACCGCTGCTCGCAGACGCGTCGGCGAGCGAGGAAGCATCGGCCTGGGTCGTTCCAGCGTTGCCACCGGAGCTGCACGAGGAGGCAGCGAGGGAGAACACACAGCAAAGCGAAGCCGTGACAGGAGATTGCATTCGTTTCACGATCCCGGGACGATAGCTACCAGGACGTACTTTGGCAACGTTGGGTGCTGCCGCGAGCCGGCGGCACCGCCGCCCAGATACGAGCAATCGCCTTCGGCGACTCTCGCTCGCTGCCCCCTTACTTCCCCTTTTAGTTATTCGGAGCTCCCGCCATGATCCACTCGCGGATCGCCCCGCTAAGCTCCGTCGACACCCCACCGCCCAGCGGCATTACCACTCCGCACGGCGAAGCAGGCTGCGGCTCACTCGGGGCGTTTTGTAGGATTGGATCGCTGGTCAGCTGCGCGCAGTGAAGCGCACTCAAATTGCCGTCGAGCTTGTACTGGAGAAAGCTCTGACTCGGATTTCCGGGAGTCACGAAGGGCATCGTCGGATTCTCTTGGCTCTTGCCCATGAGCCCCCGATAAACCACGGGACCCGGCGAAGCTACGCTGCAGTTCGAGTTCGCGGCCATGTCGCAGCCGAGAAACACGCGCTGCATCGTCGGATCGACGACCGGGTCCTGGTGGCAGCTCGAACTCAGACCGCACCCATGTTCGAGTTTCGGCAGAATATCGTTTTGAAACGAAATGGACGCTCCTCCCTCGATGGTCGCCCCGCCGCCGCCCGCGCTCCCGCTCGCTGGGGAGCTGGAGCAAGCGGGTAGCGCCGGTAGAAGAGCGAGAAGACCCATCGCAGGCACGATTCCGAAGCGCATGGTGGTTCCTTGATGGGCGGTCGACTTCAAAATTGAGTACTGAGGACCGGATTATTGACGTCTTGTACCGGATAGAAAATCGAAACCGAAATGCACATGACGTTGCTCGAGGCCGACTCGCCGAAGGTCAGGGTTTGCCCCGTATCGTTGTAGTACGAGCACGACCACTGGATGTTGGTACCGGCCGTCAGGTGAACCGGCGGCGTATACGTCGAGGGAGGAGGCTCGGCCCACTGGGTGGTCTGGAACAGCGTCTGCCCGCTCGAGGCCTTCGAGACGAAATTCGTGGCTCTCTTGTGCATGTGGCTGCTCGAGAACATGACGTACGCGTCCTGCGGCAGCGTGTAGGTCGACGAGGACGTGGAAGGGTTGGCCATCGTCGCGGTCGGGGGCACCGTGAGGAGGGCCTGATTGAGAAAGATCACACCGGCATGCTGGGTGATGACGCCGGTCTTGGCCACGTGCATCGTCAGGGCGACGTGGCCCGTAACGGGCGTCGAACCCGTGTTGACGTAGTGCGCGTTCAGCGTGAACCCGGTCGTCGACGGGATCGTTGCGCCGACTCCCTCCGGGTAGGTTTGCACGACGTCCTGGGTCTGCGCAGTGAACGTGAAAGGGGCGAACTGAAGGCCACCTTGCGGACACGGGGCGACCGAGCTGTTGGTCGCGTTGGTCTTGTAGAAAGCGAACATGTGGTGCGACCCCTGCGCCATATGCAGCTCGTACGTCTTGATGTCGGCCTGCATCCCGTTGAACGGATTGGCAAAGTCCTGACACATATAGACTTCTTGCCCGGCAGGGACCGTGAAGGAGTCCATGGTCAGCGTCACGGAATACGCGATCTCGGGATCTACGGCCGCCGCATCTCCACCGCTGGAAGCTGCGTCGCCGGCCGATGCGCCCGCGCCGGCTCCGGGATTTGTACCCGTGCCGGGGCTCGCGGCGCTCGCGTCGACACCGGGCTGGCTCGAACCTTGGGTCGAACCTGTCGCGGCGCTGCCGCCGCCCGCGTCGGCGCCGGGCCCGTTGGGGTCCGTCCCCGACACACTCGACCCGCCACCACCCAAATTGCCGTTGTCAGCCCCGCCGGTCCCTGCCGCGTTGGTGTTCCCCGCACCGCCCCCGCCGCACCCCATTGCGCACATGCCCCCAAGGAGCGCGTAAGGAACTACCAAATTCCGAATTCTCATCATCGACCTCGACCCTTTCGGTGCGGTTTCCCCTCGGCCACTGGTCCGGAGTCCACTGCATCGCTCGTGCCCTACGTCTTTTCCGGCGGATTGACGCCGTTTCTTCGGATCCGAGCCCGGTGTACTGGGCGGCGTCGAGAGACGCTGCGCGTCCCGACGACCAGCTTGCGCAACGGCCGGCGCAGGGCGCCAAGCTTCGGCCCCCGCTTTCTTCTTCGCAAGAGTGCGACAAACGCCGCAAGGCACGCCGCACCGACCCCGGACGCGCCCCGATCGCGGGCAACCGAGCATCCTCCCGATGCGCTCCCTCGCGCGTGTTGCGGGGTCGAGCTGTCGGCGACGAGCATCTCGCCTCCGTCTGCGGGGGCGCCGCATTCGCTCGCGCTCGTGCTGCAGCTGCCGCTCGGCGCCGCCGACGAACAGAACGCTTCGAACGAATCGCGGCATTGCGAGGCGTTCGCGGTCGCGCCGCATGCGAGCGGGCCGCCCGCGTTCGGCGCGCAGGCGATGGGCCCCGCGAGACCGGTGATCGTCGAGAGCTTCGGGCAAAACGTGGCCCCGTCGTCGGTCGACACCCCGATCACGAATCCGCTGACCTCGTCGGAACAAGCCCATAGCTCGGAACCGCGGGTCGCCAGACACTGCACGTGGATCGATGACTTCATTCGAAAGGCGAGATCCGCCTTGTTCGCGACGAAGAGTCCCGCCCCCTTCGTTCCGGCGTAGACCTTGGAGCCGTCGGGTGAGAGAGCGAAGCCGAGGAGCTCGCCTTCGCTCGCCAGAACTCCCGGATCCGGAATGTCGAATTGCTTGACCACCTGAAATGAACTTCCCCCGTCGCCCGTCACGAAGAGCCTCGACCGACCCCCCGTGGCGAGGGAGTTCGAGCGGATGTACACGCGATCCGCGTCCGTGGGATCGACCGCCCCGATGTAGATCGAGTCCTCGCTGGTCGGGTCGAAGTCGGGAAGGGGGTGCTCTGCCCAGTGCGCGGCGCCGTCGGCCGACACGAAGAGAGAAGCCGTGCGACCGGCTCCGAAGCCCCGCGTACCGGAGACGTAAACGCGATTGGGATCGCTCGCGGCCACGTCGATGGTTTGGACAAGCACGTCCGGGTCGAAAGCCACGCCGAGCGCCGCCCAGCCGGTTCCGTTGTCGGTACTCTGGAAGACTTGCGAGAAGTTCCCGCCCCCGGCGTCGGCCGAGACGGAGGTCGACGTCAGCGCGAGGACAGTTGCGGGCGCGTCGGGCCTGACGACCACGTCCGCGATGCTCTGCCCGGCCAGCGGCCCGCCCGTGCAGCTCCAGTTACAGCCGAAGTCGCTGGATACGTCCACTCCCGCAGTGGGAAAATAGAGACCCGCCACGAGCGACCCATTGGCCGTGAGGCCGAGCTCCGGGTCCTGATAGGCATTCGTCGGGAGGCCGAGCGCGTCTTCGCAAATGTAACTAAAGGTCGCGCCGTCGTCGCGCGAAGGCAGTACGGCGTACGTCGTGCGGCCGACGACGACCTCCGGGTCGCTCGGGGAGAACACGATTTGGTTGGCAGCCGGAAACCGCCCGTTCGCCGCGGCTTGCCCCTCCCCCGACAGCACTCCGACGCTCACTGCCCCCACGAAGACCATTCGGAGCGCCGTGACGATGCGCACGCTCGACCCGCCGAGTCCGCGCGGACGGTGGCGCTTCGGTCGGCTCGCGTTCATGAAGCCCCGCCGGCCGTCCCCAACGCGGCGATCGTCTCACCGCGGGAGACGGGTTCGCCGGGCGCGGGCGTCGGGCTCGGGGCGGAGTCGCTCCCGGCTGCGCGGTCCGCCGGCGGCGTCACCGGGGCTCGACGCGCCGACAGGGCCTCTTGCGCCTCGCGCACGAGCTCTTGGCCCTCGAGCACGATCTTGATGGCTTTGAGCAGCTGGCCCGCGCGCCGGCCGTCCATGGCGACGTGGTCCACGCACACGGTGAGCCAAACGGTGGGGCGTACGGCGGGCTGGCCGTCCACCGCCACCACCCGGTCGCAGACGCGCCCCGCGGAGAGAAGGCTTCCCGTATAGAAGAGAAACGGCGCCGCGACGTCGACGCTGGAGAGGCAGCTCACCTGAAACGTGCCCGCGAGGCGGCGCCGAAACCAAAACGTGTTTTGCAACCAACGCAAGATGAGCCGCCGGAGAAAGCCCAACGGGATTATCCACCCGATTCGGCCGATGTTCTTCAGGTCGCGCTTCTCTTTTTCGTGTGCAACCCGAACCGCTTCGTTCAGCGACGGGACGAGCGGCCCGAGCGGCGTGCGGTCGGCCCCGGCGAGTACGACGACGGGGGCGTACGTCGTCTCCCCCGCCATCGACAGCCCGATATCGACGTCGGCTGGAGTCAGCCTTCGATAGCCGCAGACCATCTGACGCAGCTCTGGATTGCGCGCGAGCGCGACGGCCGCCGCCCGAACGATAAGGTGCGTAAACGTGGCTCGCAAGCCGGCCTCCCGCAGCAGCTTCAGCGCGGCGGTCGCTTGGGTCATGTCGACCATGCGGAGCGCGAAACCGCCGGGTGCGGCAATCACGCGGAACGCGTCGGGCAGCCAGCGCTCGCCAAGCGAAAGAGCTTCGACGGTGTCGGCCGTCTCGCTGGTCGCCGGCGATGGATCCACCGCGCCGCTCATGGCACCACACTTCGAGTGGGGACCGTCTTCAAGGGGGACAGATCCTCGCGCGCCGGTGCCGCGGCCCGTGAGGCGCCCTCCCCGCGAGCGAGGCCGCGTCCGGGCCTACGGGCCTGAAACGCGAGAAGTCTCCCGAAATACGACGTAGGGTGCGGCACACGGATTCCGAGGGACGCCAGGTGGGCGTCCGCGTTGGTCTTGTCGAACGCGTGTCTCGACGAGAGGTACGGCAGATAGTGTTCGCCCTTCAGCATCGCCGCGCGGCGCTTGCCCCAGAGCACGGCGCGAAACACCGGCCTGACGAACCGCTGGTACGTATCGAACGACAAGTAGGGCGGCGGGGCGGCGTTGGCGAAATCGGCCAGCATGTGGACGAGTTCGTCGATGGTGCAGGTGTTGCCGGGGCCCGACGCCAAGTGAAACGAGCCCCCGATGCTCTTTTCGTCGTTCATCAGCGCGAAGAGAGCGTCCAAGACGTAGTCGATGGGCACCAGGTCCACGCGCGTCCTGGGGTCCGCCGGAATGGCTAGGATGAGACTCCGCGAATAGAGCGGGAGCACTTGGTAGAGGCCCTGGAACCCCGTTGTCTCTC
>Ga0265325_10000600_pt1 | contig 26270 bp, 25 predicted proteins | sample 41420metaG_FD_202090 | JGI IMG/M metagenome (GOLD analysis project Ga0265325, IMG submission 202090) | Rhizosphere microbial communities from Carex aquatilis grown in University of Washington, Seatle, WA, United States - 4-14-20 metaG | ecosystem: Host-associated > Plants > Roots > Rhizosphere... | reverse complement strand
AGAGGGAGATGCCCGACCGCTCATCGTCACTATACAAAATTACTGCAGACGGCTTCGACAACATAATTGTTCGTCGATTTTTTGCATTTTCACGCGAGGTCGGTGAACGGGTTATAGGCCACCTCCCACAGATACCCGTCGGGGTCGGCGAAATAACCCGAGTAGCCACCCCAGAACACGTCCTGAGGTGTCTTCACGGCTCGCGCGCCGGCAGAGACCGCCTGTGCGAATACAGCGTCCGCGTCCGCCTTCGACTTCACATTGTGCGCCAGCGTGATGCCGGCAAAACCTTTGCCGTCATCGGGCACGGTCGCGTCGTCGGCGAGAAGATGGCGCGGATAGAGCGACAACCAGCTCCCCTCCATCTTGAACATGACATGCTCCTCGCCTTCCTTGTGATTGTGCGGCGTAAATCCCAAACCCTCGCGATAGAAGGCAAGCGACTCCGCAAAATCGCGCACGCCCAGCGTGACGATGCTGATCTTTGGCTTCAAAGCGGACCTCACTCTTCCTTTGGACAAAGTCTAAGTTCTTGTTTTGTTCTGGTCAAGGTTCGGCGATGTTATCTTTGACAAACCCAACTAGAGGTTGCCCGTCACCATTGCCGTCAACACGGCAATTCCCAGCGCCGCGATGAAGGTGATACCGCCTCTCCGCGATTTGGCCCGGTGGATTTCAGCTCCAGAGAGATGCCGTGTGGGCGTGCTTTGAATCGCTGGCCAGAGCAATTCGCGCGGCTTGAACATCCTCACGTCGAGGATGGGGTCTCGGTCTGAAGGCGAAGAACGGAGTACGGCAAACATTCCCGCCACCATGTGGTAGGCGCCGTAGATCCAAGCGCAAATCGCAACAACTACGGCGCAGGAAACGAAAAACAATTATTTGCCCCTTGAGGACGGCACTCTCGCCTTCGCTATCTTCATCGAGGAAATACCGCGCATAGGGTCGGACAAGCACCAAGTTCCCTCATTCAAACCGCCTGCTTCAATGCCTTCGCCAGCAGGTCCGGTCGGTCGGTACATATTCCGTCCAACCCGCGCGCGATCAGCGCTCTCATGTCGGCAGGTTCGTTGACCGTCCATGCGCCGACCTTGAGACCGACGGACTTCGCTTCCGCGACAGCGTCGGCGGTCGCATCCGGGAAATAGGGAAACCAGCCGTCGCCCCCAGCGGCCTTGATCGCCTTCTGGATCGAGCCGTTATACTTGACCGGATCAAAGCCCGCCGCCCAGGGCGATGTTCCCGTCTGCGCCCAATGGCGCAACAGTTTCTTGGTCGGCGTGTCGCTGTCCGAGGGCGGATCGCGCAGGAAATCGAGTTCCATCGTGGTGAACCAGCATTCGACATCCGGCACGATCTTCTTGGCGTGCAGGAGTCCTTCCCAGTCAAAGCCGACGAAGATCGTGCGGTCGAGATAGTCCGCCTTGCGCAGCACAGCGACCGTCGCTTCGGTCAGTGCTTGCGGTGTCGAGCCGACATCACGGTCGAAGAACGATGTCTTGAACTCGACCTGCAACTTGAACGGCTTCTTCGACGCGTTCGTCACGTCGAGCACTTCGGCGAGAGTCGGAATCCTTTCGCCGTCGACCGGCATCGAGTGCGGGCGCGCCTTGGCATAGTCGCTCGCCGGATCGTGCCGGCCGACATCGAACGCGCGCAGCTCGTCGAGTGTCAGGTCCTTGATGCGCGGCGTCGGCTTCCGGATCCACTTGCCGCCCAAGCGGCAGATATCCGGCTTGAGCTTGTAGTCGTGAAAGACGACGACCTGGCCGTCGCGGGACAATTGAACATCCAGCTCCGCGCCGTCGCAACCGCGCGCGACGGCATCGCGAAACGCGGACAGCGTGTTTTCGGGATAGAGCCCTGCTCCGCCACGGTGGGCAAAATTCAGTGTCGGCATGTCGGCGTCCTGTGCTCGCGCAGACGCAGGCCCGCGCCGCGCAAGGCTAGCCGAAAAAGAACATCCCGACGAGGAGCCATGTGGACTTCCGATCCGGCGCGGTCACCGGAAGAAGCAGGATCTCCGAATGCAGCTCTTCGACGGCGCCGCGCTTCAGGCGCGAGTCGATCGCCATCGGCCTCTTTGTCCGCATCGTCTCGACCGCGGCAGCCTGATGGTGTTCGAGGTCGCGGCCGCAGAACTGGTCGGACAACAGAGTGCCCTTGATGTCGCCCTGGAAGCGGCGGCGCGCACTGTCCCCGGCGAGACGTACGCGAAAGTCCGTGCCGCCCGCGACCGGTTCATAGACGACTATGCTTCGCAGAAGTCTCGCGATCGGCCGTGCCGGAATGTCTCTGCCGACGATGAAGTCGCCCTCGTTGTCGACGCAATCACGCCAATAGTCGAGCATCCTCATCGCATCGGGATGACGCGGTTCCTTGACGGTCGCGTAGTAGTCGACGAGCTCCTCGAAGCGAAAGCCGTCCGCTCTGGCGCGCAGTGTGAGTGACATGTTGGTGCCGCATAGTATTTTCAAACATCAGTCTAAGCGGCGCCGGCTGCTCGCACCTTAACCGGGATCAATCCGCAAAAGTAAACGCCTCGAAAAGCCGCGCTGGATGGGGCGCAAAACAAAGTGAATGCGCGTCCCTACGTACAAATACGAATGAGGCACGAGTTCGCAATTCGCGGCGATGCGCGCTGCAAAAGAAAAATGACCCGGCCGCGCCGGCAGCCGGGTCATGTCTCACGTCAAAGTTTCGTTTAGCGCTAGTCCGGCCGGCGGTTCTTGCCGATGAACCCGAACATGTGACCGGCGACGTTGCGGATCTGAATCTCTTCCGAACCTTCCGTGATGCGATAGCGGCGATGGTGGCGATAGATGTGCTCGAACTGCTTGTGGCGTGAATAGCCCCAGCCGCCATGCACCTGCATCGCCCAGTCGGCGGCGTCGCACACGAGGCGGTTGCCGCGATAGTTGCACATAGAGACCTTGTCGGAGAGATAGAGCTGGATCTCCGGTCCCGTCATGCGGTCCATCTCCCACGCCGTGCGATAGATCAGCCAGCGCGTCATCTCCGCATCGGTCTGCAGCTCGACCAGCGGCCACTGGATCGCCTGGTTGCGGGACAAGGGCTTGCCGAACGGCTTTCTGCTGTTGGCGTAGTCGATGCTTTCATTGATGCAGTACTGCGCCGCCCCGACGCCGGACGCCGCCTGGCGGATGCGGTTCTCGTGCACGAAGTGACGTGCGAGGACGAGCCCGTTGTCGACCGGACCGAACACCGCGCTGTCCGGCACCCACACATCCTTGAACGAGACGCGGGCATGATCCGTCGGCATGTTGAACGTCCACATATATTCTTCGATCTTCACGCCGGGATCGCTCATCGGGACGATCAGGCAGGTCAGGCCGCGCGCCTCGCCGTCCTTGCCCGATGTGCGGCAGAACACCATGTCGTGCGTCGCGACGTGGACGCCCGTGTTCCACATCTTCTCGCCATTGATGCGCCAGCCGTTTCCGTCCTTGACGGCGCGCGTTTCCATCCAGGTCGCGTCCGAGCCGTGCTTGGGCTCGGTGAGACCGAAGGCGATGCGCATCGTTCCGTTCAGCATTCCGGGAAGGATTTCCTTCTTCTGCTGTTCCGTGCCGAAGTCGCGCATCATCAGAACCTGCGGGAAGTTTCCGACGACCGACGATTCGTTCTGCAGGTCGTTGTGCAGGCCAAGCCCCTTGGTCGCGAGGTGCTCGCGGATGATCGCCATCGCAAGGTTGCCGATATTCTTGCCGCCGAATTCTTCTGGCAGCGCGAGGCGAAGGAACCCGGCCTTGTCGGCGCGCATGCGCATCTCGCGCAGCAGCGCTTCCCACTCCTTGCGCGGCAACCCGCCATGTTCGAAATCGGTGCGCGCCCATTCGCGGCGATGGTCGAAGAATCTTTCATTGTCGTCCTGCTTCTGCAGCGGAACGATTTCCTTCTCGATGAAGGCGTCGATCTTGACCAGCAGGTCCTTGATATTTTGCGGAATTGTGAAGTCCATGGCCGTCCTCCGATAGCGTTTGCACAAATCTAACGCCTGCCTGTGCGGAAGGCGCAAGCCCTATCGACTTTGACGATGCCGCGGTCAAAGCTTGAATGGGCGATAAGGCGGGGTTTTGCGATGTCGGCGAAAAAGAAAACGATCAGCGACGCGTTTGGCGGCCAAGTGACGACACTCCAGGAGCAGCGTGCGATCTGGGCCGACGCGCTGCATGACGATGCGATCTGGGAAGGTCCGATGTTCGAGACGCCGGTCGTGTTCATCGGCAAGGAAGCGGTCGGACATTTCTTCGAACTGCTGCTGAGCGTGGTGCCGCGATTCTCGACCACGCTGGTCGGCGCCTATCCGACCTCCGATCCGGATACGGTCATCATCGAGAGTCACGGGGGCGGCGCAACCGCCGATGGCGGGAGTTACACGCAGCGCTATTTCTCCCTGATCACGAGCAAGAATGGCCTCGCCTTCCGCATGCGCGAATATTGCAACCCGTTCCAGACCTACAAGGCGTTCGGAAAAGAGCATTGGGAACGCAGGACCGGCGAGATCATGGCGAAATACAACGCGCCCTGGCCGCAATCCCAGGCGCGCGATCCCATCACGCTTCCGCCGGTGAAATAGTTCGACCCTGTATCAATTGTGAACTTTTTTGCGCACGCGAACGTGACTCCAAAGTCACGCATGGCGGGAATGCGCATCGTCACCAGTCTGTGTGTTGACTTGAATTGCGAGCGGGCGTACCCAAACGCCGCATTCGCCGGCATGGGGCCAGCGAAGCAAACGAGCGAGACTGATGCACAGTTCGATCTGCAAAGTACGCACTGCCGCGCCTTTCGCCCTTCCGGGCGGAATGACCGCTGCATATGCTCGTGAGGAGAACGCGCTCTAGGATTGACCTACGCGCTGGTTTTGAACCCTCCCGAGCCCGGCTCCGGAGGGTTTTTTGTTGTTGCTGACCTTTCCGTGCCGGGTCCGGGACTAAAAAGTAAGTCCGTGCCATGTCCGATATTGCTGAACTCGATGTTGCCGATGCCGGAGTGCTCGTTCAGGGGCACGGCCTGGACGCGTGGATTGCCGAAGCCAGCGAGCTGATGAAGCTGGCGGGCCCGCTGATCATCACGCAGCTGGCGCAGATGGCGATCATGACGACCGACGTGCTGATGCTGGGCCATATCGGCAAGACCGCGCTTGCCGGCGCGGCGCTCGGCAACACCATGTTCTTCTTCGGCTGGCTGATCGGGACGGGTCCCGGTGCAGCGGTGTCGCCGATGATTGCGCACATCCTTGGCAACTCGCCGAACAATCGCGCGGGCGTGCGGGCCGTCGCGCGCATGGGCCTGTGGTCCGTGCTCATCATGTCGATACCGCTGATCGTGCTGATGTTCTTCACGCGGAACATCCTGATGGCGCTCGGCCAATCGCCCGAACTGGCGGACGCGGCGGCGCGCTTTGTCGTACCGCTTAGCTTCGGCCTGCCCTTCACACTCGGGTTCCAGGTGTTGCGCAACTATTCGACGGCGCTTTCGAAGCCGAACGCGTCGCTGATCGTGATGCTTGTCACGATCGGCTTCAACGCGCTTGGCGACTATGCGCTGATCTTCGGCCATTTCGGGTTCCCGCGCTGGGGCCTGACCGGCTCCGGCACGGCGAGCGCCTGCTCGCTGGCGTTCAGCTTCTGCGCCATGCTCGTCGTCGTCCGCCTGACGCCCAATCTGCACAAATATCGCGTGTTCCGGCGATTCCATCGGCCGGACTGGGCAAAGCTGTTCGAACTTTACCGGCTCGGCATGCCGATCGGCATCACGATGATCTTCGAGGCGATGCTGTTCAATTCGGCGACGTTGATCATGGGCACGTTCGGAACGGCGACCGTCGCGGCGCACCAGATCTCGCTCAACGTTCCCTCGATCACCTTCATGGTGCCGCTCGGCGTCGCCATGGCGGCGACAGTGCGCGTGGGACTTGCCGCGGGCGCCGGCGATCGCGAAGCGGTGCGCCGCGCCGGCTGGTCGGCCATCGTCATCGCGACGTCGTTCATGGTCATCTGCTCGGTGCTGATCTGGAACTTCCCGCAGCAGATCGCGGAGTTCTATTTCGGCGCCGACCTGAAGGCGAACGCGGATGCCATCGCGCTGACCGTCGTGTTTCTGCATGTTGCCGCCGCCTTCCAGGTGGTCGACGGCATGCAGGTGTCGGCGGCGCTGGCGCTACGCGGTCTGAAAGATGCACGCGCGCCGATGTGGATCGCGGGTGCCAGCTACTGGCTGGCCGGCGCGCCGGTCGGCGTTTGGCTTGCCTTCGGCGAGCATCTCAAGGGCCTGGGGATCTGGATCGGCCTGGCTTTTGGTCTTCTGGTCGCGGCCGGAGCAATGGCGACGCGATTCTGGTTTCTGTCGCGCGACGCATAGAGGTCTTGCGTTTCTTACAGAGCTAACAAATAGGCAAACAAACCCCAATAGTCTTCGCAGTTGCAAAACTCCGCGAAGACTATTGGGATGCCCGCAGCTTCAAGGTAGTCTTGGAGTCGCCAAAAGTTCCTGGGGACGCATGATGCGCCTAGTGTTGATCGGATGCGCGTTCGCGACTTGCATGCTTGTCGCTGCTCCAGCCTCTGCATGCCAGCGACTTATCGCGCACGGACACCTCATCAATTACGCGGCGAGCGGCAATGGCGGCACGGAGATCACGCCCGTCGATCGCGGCGAGGAACTGGCCGTGGAGTGCGCAAGCATCGGAACGCCCGGCGCGGATGTCAGCGTCGTCATGGCGCTCGATCCGGTTCAGGGCGAAGCGCCCACCGGATACAGCGCGGTGCTTCTGACCGACGAGCATGTCGGCGGCACGGCTGTGCACTTCCGCGTTCCGGACATGCCTGATCTCGCGCACCACACCGTGACGATCCGCGTCTACGTGACGGATGCCAAGGGAACGACGGCGTGCGACGCGGGCCATCTGCGGATCGGCTGATCCCGGCAAATCTGTCTAGATAAACGGGACGAGCGCGAGCACGCCGAGCGCGCCGGCCGCAATCCAGATTGCAATGCGCACGTGCCGCGTGCGTGCGACCTGCGCTTCGGCGATGAGCATTGCCGACTCCGGATGCAGCCGCACGCCGCCGTCCGCCAGCATGGTCGCGATGATCTCGGCATTCTTGAGAAGCTGCGGCAGGTTCTGTGCCGCCCGGCCAAGCGCCGTCATTCCATCCGCCGCATCGCGCAGACGGCCCTCAGGACCCATCCGCTCGATCATCCACTTTTCGATCACTGGCCGGCTGGCTTCCCAGATGTCGAAATCCGGATCAAGGCCGCGAGCGACACCCTCCACGACCACCATCGTCTTCTGCAGCAACACCAGTTGCGGCTGAGCCTGCATGTCGAAGCGGCGCGTCGTGTCGAACAGTTGCTGCAGCAGCCGCGCCATCGACACCTCCTTGGCGGAGCGGCCGAAGATCGGCTCGCCGATGGCGCGCAGCGCCTGTGCGAATGTCTCGACCGGATGATGCGCGGGAACGAAGCTCACATCGTAGTGGATCTGTGCGACACGCTGATAGTCGCGTGCGAGAAACCCGGCCAGCGTCTCGGCCATGAACCGGCGCATCGATGCATCGAGCCGGCCCATGATGCCGAAATCGACCGCAACGAGGCGGCCTTCCGAATCCACGAAGAGATTTCCCGGATGCATGTCGGCATGAAAGAAGCCGTCGCGCAGCGCCTGCGTCAGGAAGCTGCGAATGACGAGATTGGCGATGCGCCTGGGATCATGCCCGGCCGCGACGAGCGCCGCAGGATCGCGCAGCGGCGTGCCCTCGATCCATTCGCTGGTCAGGACGTGATCGGATGTCCGGCTCCAGTCGATGTGCGGCACGCGGAAGTCCGGATCGCTGCGCGTGCGTTCTTCCAGTTCCGAGGCGCCGGCCGCTTCCATGCGCAGATCGAGCTCGATGGCGACGGACACGGCCAGCGTATCGACCATGGCCATCGGCCTCAGGCGCCTGGCTTCCGGGATGAAGCGCTCGGCCAGACGCGCTGCGAGCGCGAAGGCGGAAAGATCTTTGCCGAACTCGACGGCAATTCCGGGGCGCAGAACCTTCACCGCCACATGGACCGGAGTTTCGTCAGCCGTCATTCCATCGTGCACTTGCGCGATGGAAGCTGCCGCAATCGGTTCGGATAGGCTGCTGAACACGGCATCGACCGAACGGCCAAGAGACTTTTCAATCACGGCGCGCGATTGCGCCATCGGGAATGGCGGCAAGCGGTCCTGCAACTGCGCAAGGGCGAGTGCAACCTCGTCGCCGACCACGTCGGCGCGTGTTGCCAGAACCTGTCCCAGCTTGATGTAGGCCGGCCCGAGACTCTCGAGCGCGCGCGCAAGCCGAACGCCGGGCGGCGACGGATCGTTCTTCGCGCGGCCGCTGCCAAGAAGCCGGCGCGTGACGCGCGCCCAGCCGGGCAAGAGCTCCTCATATTCTTTCGGAAACAGCGCATCGTTACGCGCCAGCACCCGCGCCGCGTGCCACAGGCGTCGCGCATCGGTCAGCCGGCGAAACATCAGATCTTCCACGCCGAGTGCATGGCCGCCACGCCGCCGGTCAGGTTGCGCACCTTCACCTGCGAGAGGCCCGCTTTCTCGATCATCTTGGCGAACTTTGCCTGCGGCGGAAATCGCCGGATGCTTTCGGCGAGATAGCGATACGCCTCGGCGTCGCCCGCCACCATCTGTCCCAGCCGCGGGAGCACGTTCATCGAATAGGCGTCGTACAGGCTGTCGAGAACCGGCGCTTCGACGCGACTGAATTCGAGGCAGAGGAAACGTCCGCCGGGTTTCAGAACGCGCCGCGCCTCGCTCAGCGCCTTGTCGATATGCGTGAAGTTGCGAATTCCGAACGCGATCGTGAAGGCGTCCATGCTGGCATCGGGAATTGGAAGCGCTTCGCCGTCGCCCGTGATCCACTCGATCGCGCGCTCGCCCCGGGCCTCGGCCCGGCGCATGCCTTCGCGCACCATGTCGGCATTGATGTCGCAGACGGTGATTTGCGCCTCGCCGCCCCGGGCGCGCACGAGATCGGCGATGCGAAAGGCAATGTCGCCGGTTCCGCCCGCGACATCGAGGACCTTCCAGCCCGGTCGCGGATTGAGCCACTCGACCATCGCGTCTTTCCACAACCGATGTACGCCGGCCGACATCAGATCGTTCATCAGATCGTACTTGCCCGCGACCGATGAAAAGACCTCGCGCACGAGGTTTTCCTTTTCGGCCTCGGGTACGTCGCGGAATCCGAAACTGGCAGTCGTGTCAGCAGTCATGGGCGGGAGAATAGCCGCTGCGGAATCCATGGGCTACCGTCATCGGCTGCGACTCTTAATGGTAAGCCCGTGCCCGAATTGCCCGAAGTTGAGACCGTCCGCACGGGCCTTCGCCCCGCCATGGAGGGACATGCCTTCACCCATGTCGAGACGAGACGGGGCGATCTGCGCATTCCCTTTCCCAACGACTTCGTGGCGAGGCTCACGGGACGAACGGTAAAGCGGCTCTGGCGCAGGGCGAAATATCTGATGGCCGCGCTCGACAGCGGCGAGACTTTGGTCATCCACCTTGGCATGAGCGGGCGCATCGCGGTCTATGCGGACGGCAAGGAACGCAAAATTGGCAAATTCTTCTATCCGGCCGCGCCGTCCGATGCAGGCAAGGGCAAGCATGATCATGTCGTGATGGAAACCGACGCGCCGGCGCGCATCGTCTTCACCGACCACCGCCGCTTTGGACTCATGACTCTGATTGACAGCGACAGGATCGACGAACACCGCCTATTCAAAGACCTCGGCGTCGAGCCGTTGTCAGAGGAATTTGACTCCGCCTATCTGGCCAAAGCGCTCAAGGGCAAGAAGACGCCGATCAAGTCCGCGCTGCTCGACCAGCGCGTGATAGCCGGGCTCGGCAACATCTATGTCTGCGAGGCACTTTATCGCTCGGGCATTTCGCCGAAGCGTCTGGCGAAATCGCTTTCGCCGGCGCGCATCGCCCCCCTCGTCCGCGAAATCAAAACCGTCCTCAAGGAAGCCATCGCCGCCGGCGGCTCGTCACTGCGCGATCATCGGCGCACCGACGGCGAGATGGGCTACTTCCAGAAGACGTTTTTCGTCTACGACCGCGAAGGTGAGCGGTGTCACACCAAGGGCTGCAAGGGAAAGATCAAGCGCCTCGTCCAAGCGGGGCGCTCGACCTTCTATTGTCCGACCTGCCAAAAATAGCCGACGCCAAATAACCTGGGCGACCGTCTCTCGCAGACGGCCGCCCAGACGTCCCTGACGTGCCAACTTTCAACTCACTTACAAGGCACTCTTGATCGTCGTGAAGGTCGTGGAAAGATTGGTTCCGACATTCGTAACCGCCGTGATGATGACCACTGCGATCAGCGCCGCGATCAGGCCATATTCAATCGCCGTTGCGCCCGATTCATCCCGGACGAAACGGTTCAATAACTTGCTCATATCCGTCTCCGCTGTTTGACACCCTTGATGGTTCGGCCGGCACGGGTGGCAGACCAACCCAGACGTGAGCGAGACTAAGATCGATCGCTTAATCGAAAATGAAATGAAAGGATGGAATCACACTCCATCAATATAGACGTCGCTGTAAATTTCAGTGATCTCAGCATTTACAGAATATACTTCACTGGCCGTGGTTTTATACTTCCTATTTCAAATCATGAAGTCGGTCGGTTCGTGAACGCATGAGCGAACGTGGCGAAACAGGTCGAGCGTTCGGGACACTCGACCTGCCAGCGATGACGCGCCATCAATGCGCCGGTGTCTCACCCGGCCGCGGCAGAGGGGTACCGGTTTCCAGCAGGCTCTTGAGGCTGGAGAGGATCTTCGGCCAACCACCGGAAACGGCCTCGATGAACTTCGAAGGCTGTGCTGCGATCTCGTGGCGCACGGTGAGCTTGCACAGCTCGCCGTCGCGCTCGATCTCATAGGTGCATGTCGCGACGCCTTCCGCCTTCATCTCCTCGCGGAATTCGTTGCGCCAGCGAAACACGACTCGATGTGGTGGCGTCGCTTCGACGATTTCGCCGGCGTCGGCGACTTTGCCGTCGCTGAAGAGCATCTTCCATGAAGAGCCTGCCTTCCAATCGCACTCCTGGTGCATTCCGAACCAGTACTGCTTCTGGAACTCCGGCTTGGTGAGCGCATCCCACAGCTTTTGCGGTGTGGTGCGGATATAGGTGACGTAGACATAGGTGCTGCTCATTTCTCTTCCCTTTCCAGCTTGTGCTTCAGATCCGCGAGCGCTCTCAGACGCCCGCGTTCGAATTTGCCGATCCACCGCTCGGCTATTTCGTTAATGGGAACGGGGTTGATGTAGTGCTGCTTCTCGCGGCCCTTGCGGACGGTGGCTATCAAATTCGCCTCCTCCAGGATCGCCAGATGCTTGGTCACTGCCTGACGCGTCATCTCCATCTGCTCGCAGAGTTCATTCAGCGTCTGCCCGTTCTGGGCATGAAGGCGGTCCAGCAACAGCCGCCGTGTCGGATCGGCAAGCGCCCTGAAAACTGCATCCATGCTCATAAGCGTAATATGCAACCATTTGGTTGCATGTCAAGGGGGGAGATAGGAAGAGCGCTCTGCGACGGAGCACTCCATGACCTATCAAAACATTCTCGTGACCACGGACGGAGCGGTCGGCGTCATCACGCTGAACAGGCCCAAGGCGCTCAACGCGCTCAATGCGGAACTGCTGAAGGAACTTGTCGCCGCATTGGAAGAGTGGGACCGCGGTGACGACGTTCGCTGCATCGTGCTGACCGGATCCGATCGCGCGTTCGCTGCCGGCGCGGATATCAAGGAGATGGCACCGCAGTCCTATATGGAGATGTTCAAGTCCAATTTCTTTGCCGAAGCCAACGACCGCATCGCAAATACCCGCAAGCCGATCATCGCTGCGGTTGCCGGCTGGGCGCTGGGCGGCGGCTGCGAACTCGCCATGCTTTGCGATTTCATCATCGCGGCGGACACGGCCAAATTCGGCCAGCCGGAGATCACGCTCGGCGTCATGCCCGGCATCGGCGGCACGCAGCGCCTCACGCGCTTTGTCGGAAAATCCAAGGCGATGGAGATGTGCCTGACCGGTCGGAACATGGACGCGGCAGAAGCCGAGCGCGCAGGCCTGGTTTCACGGGTCGTGCCTGCCGCCGACCTCCTGCCCGAGGCGATGAAGGCCGCGCACAAGATCGCCGAGCAATCGACGCCGATCGTCATCATGACCAAGGAGACGGTAAACAGGGCCTATGAGACGACTTTGGCGGAGGGCATCCGGTTCGAGCGGCGGGTCTTCCACGCCATGTTCGCCACAGAGGACCAGAAGGAAGGCATGGCCGCCTTTAGTGAGAAGCGTAAACCCGCATTCAAGGACAAATAGGACATTTGACCCCTGAGCCGGTCAGGGGTATACGCCCGCCTCCGAATTGCTGCAGGAAGACCTATGCCCAATATCGCCTCGTCCAAGAAGCGCGTCCGTACGACCGCCAAGCGCACCGCCATCAACACGGCGCGTAAAACCCGCGTCCGCGGCTTCATCCGCAAGGTCGAGGAAGCCCTGACGAAGGGCGACAAGGCTGCGGCACAGGCAGCGCTCAAGGCCGCAGAGCCGGAAATCATGCGCGGCGTGTCCAAGGGGATCCTGCACAAGAATACGGGCTCGCGGAAAGTCTCGCGCCTCACCAAGCGGGTCGCCAAACTGGCCAAATAGCTGGATTCTCTCGCAGAATCTTGAGATCGAGGGGTCCGAGCGCGTTTCGGGCCCCTTTTTATTGTCAGTATGCTGATATTCTTCATACTGTCATGTATTTCCGGGGTTTCACGGTCCCGCGGTCACCTAAGTGTCTGATTCGGCGCGCGAAGAGGCAAAAACAGAAAAATCCGTACACGTACAAAAGGTTAGCTGCAACAGAATCATGACTGTTCACATTTCGTTCGCTTGAATCTGATTCGGATTTGCGGGATGTTAACCCTCGTTCGGTGGCAAGAGAAAAAAGATGTCGAACACTAGACACAGTCCCGTCTCAATATTCGAGGTCACGAGTCCGGAAATATTCGGTCTCTGTAAGTCTAGTAGCCACTGAACTCTTGAAATTACTGCGTTTTTAGACTGAGCGACCGCTCGGTGAGTGACTGTTATTGTCTGGAATTAGTGCTCATGGCCTCGAACACCCCGCAAAACGACTATGCCGGAGACCTCAGCGCCGGCGAAGCCTGGGCGCTACTCAAGAGCGATCCCAGGGCCCTGCTCGTCGACGTGCGCACGACGGCGGAGTGGAACTTTGTCGGCTTGCCCGACCTGTCGAGCGTGGGTCGAGAGGCCCTCCTGGTCGAATGGCAGTCCTTCCCGACCATGCGCCCCAACCCGAATTTCGTCGGCGATGCGGAGCGCGCGGGCGCAACCGCCAAGGACGCGCCGGTTCTCTTTCTCTGCCGCTCGGGCGCGCGTTCGCGCTCCGCGGCGATCGCGATGACGGCCGCAGGTTACAGCCGCGCCTACAACATTGCTGGAGGCTTTGAAGGTGACCTTGATGGCGAGCGCCATCGCGGAAAACAAAACGGATGGAAGGCCACCGGCCTTCCTTGGAAACAATCGTAAGCGGGGAGAAGCAAATGCGACGAGGTGAAAAGAGTTAAAGCAGGCATCTGGGGGTAACGGGCGAAAAGTCCGAATGACGATGAGGGCTCACCGGCTGCAAGCCGGCAAGAAGCGGGTAATAAAAATGGGACAAATGACAAGTAAGCCGGCGCGGCCTGATTGGCCCGCGGCATGGTCGGGTGCACGCGAACGTCTACGCCGCGAACTGGGCGACGCCGTTTTCGATGCCTGGATCGGACCACTGACTCTCGATGCCTGGGACAATGACGAGCTGAGCATCGGCGCGGTAAAGCCCTTCGTGCGCAATTGGGTGTCCAATCACTATGTGACGCGCATCGAGCGCGCGCTGAAGGCCGAGGGCGCAGAGCCGGCGTCGATCTCGATCGTGCTGACTGTGCCCCAGCCTGTCGTTGGCGGCGGCCTGATCCGCGAGCCGGCGCGCAACGAGCCTCCGGTAATGAACTATGTCGCGCGCGCCGCGGAAGAAGATGCGCCGAGCGATGCGACCCGCGGTCTGTGGACGCGCATGCTCCATCCGCAGCAGACGTTCGACAGTTTCATCGCAGGTCCGGCGAACGAGTTCGGCCTGGGCGCGGCCCGCGCCTTCGCAGAAGGCCAGAACAGCGATATTCCGCTTCTCTACATTCATGGCGGGTTCGGCTTTGGCAAGACGCACCTGCTGAACGCAGCGGCTCTGGAGTTCCGCAAGCGCGGCAAGCGCACGCTGTTCCTGCGCGCGGAAGATTTCATGCGCCACTTCCTGGGCGCGCTCTATCGCAAGGACACGCTCGCGTTCAAGGAAGAACTGCGCACGGCCGAAGTGCTGATCATCGATGACCTGCAGCACATCTGCCGCTCGACGGCGACCGCATCCGAGTTCCTTTATACGGTGAACGCGTTTGCGGATCTGCGCCGCCGCGTGGTGATCGCGGCAGATCGCGCGCCGTCTGCTCTTGAAGGTCTCGGTGCCGATGTGAAATCGCGCCTTGCCGGTGGTCTGTGCATCGCGCTCGACAAGCCGGACCGAGCGACACGCCTCGCAATCCTGAAGGCGCGCGCGACGGAATTTGCCCGTCACAAGCCCCAGGCGCTGCTGCCTGACGATGTGCTCGAACACATCGCGGACATGGAGGAAGCCAGCCCGCGCGAACTGATCGGCGTCTTCACCAAGCTCGCGACCTACAGCGATCTGACGAAGAAGGCGGTTACGCTCGGAACCATCGAGGACATTGTCGGCCTGCGCAGTGCGCCGGGCGCCAAAACGTCAATCGAGGACATCCAGCGCAAGACGGCTGAGTTCTACAAGCTCGACGTGCGCGACTTCCATTCGCCGCAGCGTGCGCGCCGCGTGGCGCGTCCACGTCAGGTGGCGATGTATCTCTCGCGCAAGCTGACGACGCGTTCGCTGCCTGAAATCGGCAGACGCTTCGGTGGACGCGATCACACGACGGTGCTTCACGCCTGCCGCCGCATCGAGGCGCTCTGCGATGAAGATCCGCTGTTCAAGCAGGAGGTCGATTTCCTGAGCCAGATGCTCTCGCGCAGGGCCTGAAATCGAACCGAGCAAAAGGAAACGGCGTCCGAACGGGCGCCGTTTCGCTTTCCGGCACATTCAATCGTGTTTCGATCCGTCCTAATGTCGTGGCTGCAATTCTGGCCTGCACCGGGCATGAAACATCTGCTTTTGCTGGCGGCCCTCGCCGCGCCGTCGCCGTCGATCCCAACGCCGGACGAAGTTCTGGCCATCGCGTCCTGCCGCGACGCAATCGAAATTCTGCGCCAGCTCGAAAGCGCGCCGAACTCCCCGCCCCCGGCGAGTGCTGTGGAATCCGCATCGCGCTGCATCGAGCAGGGCGGCGGTGCCGATGGGCTGATCATCCGCGCCCAACTGGAAAATGCGCTGAAGAAGCAGGACGCCGCGATTTCCGACCTGTCCGACGCCCTGAAGAGAAAGCCCTTCTCGGACATCGCGCTTTTCGACCGCGGATTGATCTGGCTCGACAGGAACAACTACGACGCAGCCATCTCCGACTTTACCAGCGTCATCGAAATCGACGGCAAAGATGCGGACGCGCTATACGAACGTGCGACGGCCTACGCCTATTCCGGAAAATTCCAACCGGCCATCGGTGATCTCACCGAAGTGCTGGCCCAGTATCCGGACTACAAACCTGCCCTCGTCTTGCGTGCATGGAGCAACGCCAAGCTCGACAATCACGACGCGGCGATTGCCGATTATTCGAGCGCCCTGGCCATCGCCCCCGATGACGACGTCGCTTACTTCAATCGCGGCTTGTCGCGGGAAAACCGCGGCCAGACGCGCGACGCGATCGCCGACTACGACGTCTATCTTTCGCGCAATCCGCAAGACGTAGACGCACTGGTTGCGCGCAGTCGCGCCCGCCAGACCGCCGGCGACATTGACGGCGCCATCGACGACTTGTCGAAGGCACTGCAATTGAAGCCGCAAGCGTCGAACTACAACAATCGAGGTCTGCTGTTCGGTCTCAAACACGACTTGGCGTCGGAGCTTGCAGACTATGATCGCGCCCTCGAACTGAATCCGCAGGACTGGACGGCCCGGCGCAATCGCGCGCGCGTGTATGTGGAATCGAAGTCCTACGCCAGCGCGATCGCCGATCTTGACCTCATCCTCGACCATGATCCCAAGCAGCCGCACTATCTGCGAACGCGCGCCTATGCGCATTTGAAACTTCGACACTGGGATGCCGCCATTGCTGATTTCTCGGCCTCTCTGCTGATCGAGCCCGATTCCGAGCTCGCCTATCTCGACCGCGGATTGAGTTACGCGAAAATCAGGAAATTCGACGAAGCGATCCTCGACTTCACCAAGGCCGCCGCGCTCAAGCCGGACAATGTGAAAGCGCTCCTCGCCCGTGCGCGAGCCCGGAAGAGCGCGGGCGACAAGGCCGGGGCGCTGCGGGACTATGGCGACGTGATCGCCATCCTTTCACGCAATATCGCCGCCAATCCAAATGACGCTTCGGGCTACCTCGCGCGCAGCGAGGCTTTGCTCGACAAGGGCGATTTTGACGCCGCAATCGTCGATGCGGGACGTGCCATTCAACTGGGAGAGAAAACCGGAACAGCGTTGAACGACCGCTGCTGGTCGCGCGGACTGGCCGACACGGAACTGGACGCCGCGGCTGCCGACTGCCGCGGAGCGATCGAGCGTGCGCCCAAGAATGCGAGCTACGTCGACAGCCTCGCGCTGGTCCTGTTCCGGATGGGAGACCTTGCGGACTCTTTGGCGAGCTACGACAGCGCGCTGGCTATGTCACCGGATCAGGTCAGCAGCCTCTATATGCGCGGCATCGTGAAACTGCGCCTCGGCCGGACCGAGGAGGGACGCGCCGACGTTGCCGCCGCGCTCGCAGCCGAGCCGGACATTGCGGATTTCTATGGCGCGTTCGGCCTATCTCCCTGAGCTTAGGCGCGCGGCGGGGGTTCAATTTTGCGCTCCGAAAGGACGCCCAGACACGCCCCCAACTCGTGCATTATTTTCTCCCTTTCGTAGGGGTATTTGGTATAGTTCAAAACCTGAGTCTCGGCCGCCAAGAAACTCAAGGAAATCAGTGGGTTACTAGCCCGTCATTGCGGGGTGGACCTGGGGTTTTCTAACGGCCCAAAATTCTGCTGCGAGAACGATGAAAATCAACGTCGAACGGGGTGCCTTTCTGAAGGCGCTCAGCCACGTCCAAAGTGTCGTCGAGCGCCGTAACACGATCCCCATTCTGTCAAACGTCATGATCGAAGCCGGCAAGGGGCAGTTGAAGCTGACCGCCACCGATCTCGACATCGAAATCGTGGAAGCCATTCCCGCGGACGTGCTGCGCAACGGTTCGGCGACGGCGCCGGCGCACATGCTCTACGATATCGTCCGCAAGCTGCCCGACGGTGCGCAGGTTCAGGCGGAACTGCTGACGAGCGAAGGCGGACGTCTGGCCGTCTCTGCCGGCACGGTGCGCTTTGAGCTCGCCTGCCTGCCCAAGGAAGACTTCCCGCAGATGTCGGCCGGCGCCCTGCCCCACCGTTTCCGTCTGGCGGCCGATGATCTGAAGCGGCTGATCGACAAGACGCGCTTTGCGATGGCGACGGACGAGACGCGCTTCTACCTGATGGGCATCCACATGCACGCCGCCAAGGAGGGCAAGGTCAAGACGCTGCGTGCCGTGGCGACGGACGGCCATCGCCTGGCGCGGTTCGAACTCGACTTGCCCGACGGCGCGGGCGACATGCCCGGCATCATCGTGCCGCGCAAGACAGTCACCGAGCTTCGCCGTCTGCTCGATGACGCCGACGGCGCGATTGAAGTGGCGCTGTCCGATACGAAGATCCAGTTCTCCTTCGGCGGTGTCGAACTCACCTCCAAGCTGATCGACGGCACATTTCCGGACTATCAGCGCGTCATTCCCAGCGGAAACGACAAGTCGCTCGCGCTGGATTCCAAGGAATTCTCGCATTCCGTCGACCGCGTCTCGACCATCTCCGCCGACAAGACGCGTGCGGTGAAGCTGGCCGTCGCGAAGGACAAGGTCACGCTTTCCGTTGTGAACCCGGAAAGCGGTACGGCGACGGAGGAGCTCGGCGCGACCTACAGCGCGGCGGGCATGGAGATCGGATTCAACGCGAAATATCTGCTCGACATCACCAGCCAGATCGAGGGCAAGGAAATCCGTTTCCTGCTTTCCGACGCAGGCTCGCCGACCATCATCGAAGATGCAGAGGACGCGCGTTCGCTCTACGTCCTCATGCCCATGCGGGTCTGAGATTGACAGGCCCGGCAACAGAGCGCGCAAACGGCGCGGCCGTCCCCTTTGAGGGCGGACCGCGGCTGGCCGTCACGCGCCTGACACTGCGCAATTTCCGCTCCTATGCCGAAGTCGAACTCGCGGTCAGCGGCCGTCCGGTTGTGCTGGCCGGACCGAATGGTGCGGGCAAGACCAATCTGCTCGATGCGATTTCGCTTCTCTCGCCTGGACGCGGCCTTCGCGGCGCCAAGCTTGCCGAGCATGTGCGGCGCGGTCCGAGCGTCTCTAGCGACGCGCTATGGGCCGTGGCGGCCAATGTGGCGCGCGGGGGAGAGATCTACGAAGTCGGAACCGGCCTGACACTCGGTCCGAACGGCGGCGAACGGCGCCAGGTCAAGCTGAACGGTGCGCCGGCGCAGAATTCCACGGACCTTGGCGAACTCGTGCAGATGCTCTGGCTGACACCGGCGATGGACCGGCTGTTCATCGAGGGTGTGAGCGGCCGGCGAAAGTTTCTGGATCGCCTCGTGCTCGGCTTCGACGCCAACCATGCGCGCACGTCGACGCGCTATGAAACCGCGATGCGCGAACGCGCGCGCCTTCTGAAGTTCGGCCCGCGCGATCCGGCCTGGCTCGACGGCCTCGAAGGCGAAATGGCCGAAGCGGGCATCGCGATGACCATCAGCCGCGCCGAGACGGTGACACGTCTCAATCTCGCGCTCGCGGCCCGTGGGGAAGCCGGGGCGTTTCCGTCGGCGCAACTTGCGCTTGACGGCGAAACCGATCTTCTTCTTGCCGAACATGGCGAAGGCGCGCTCGTGGCCCTGCGTGAACGCCTGGCGCGGGCGCGCATCCGTGACGCCGAAGCCGGCCGCACGACGTTCGGCCCGCACCTGACTGATCTTTCCGTGCGGCACACGCAGAAGCGGACGCACGCCCGTGAATGCTCGACCGGCGAACAGAAAGCGTTGCTGATCTCCATCGTCCTTGCCGACGCTTGGGAACTGGCCAAGGCGCAGGACGGCCACGCGCCGTTGCTGCTGCTCGACGAGATCGCCGCGCATCTGGACTCTCGCCGCCGCGCCGCGCTGTTCGAGGAGATCGTCGCGCTTGGCGCGCAGGCCTGGATGACAGGAACAGATCTGGAAATATTCGCGCCGATGCGCGCCAACGCCGACCTTTTCGAAGTTGCGGATTCGCAACCTCGCCTCACCTGAGTGAAACCCATGGCTTCTGCACCGATCCCAAATCCGAACGACTATGGCGCCGACAGCATCAAGGTGCTCAAGGGCCTGGACGCCGTGCGCAAGCGGCCTGGCATGTATATCGGCGACACTGATGACGGCTCGGGCCTGCACCACATGGTCTACGAAGTCGTCGACAACGCGATCGACGAGGCTCTGGCAGGGTACGCCACGCGCGTCGACGTCACGCTGAATCCCGATGGCTCGTGCACGGTACGCGACAATGGCCGTGGGATCCCGACGGGCATCCATGAAGGCGAAGGTGTTTCAGCCGCCGAAGTCATCATGACCCAGTTGCATGCCGGCGGTAAGTTTGAACAGAACGCCTACAAGGTTTCCGGCGGTCTGCACGGAGTCGGCGTGTCGGTCGTCAATGCGCTATCTGAGACACTCGACCTGCGCATCTGGCGCGAAGGCAAGGAACACCATATGCGCTTCCGGCACGGTGAGCCCGAGGCGCCGCTCAAGGTCGTGGCGGATGCGCCAGGGATGCGCGGCACGGAAGTGACCTTCCTGCCCTCGACGCAGACCTTCACCAAGACCGAATTCGACTTTCCGACGCTTGAGCATCGCCTGCGCGAGCTGGCATTCCTGAACTCCGGCGTGACGATCATTCTGGCAGACCGGCGCGGCGTCGAGCCGAAGGAAGCCACGCTGCACTACGAGGGCGGGTTGAAGGCGTTCGTGCAGTACCTGGACCGCACGAAGACCTCGCTCATCTCCGGTCCGATCATGATCGAGGCCGAACGCGACGGCATGACGGTCGAGGTCGCGCTGACGTGGAACGACTCCTATCACGAGAGCATGCTGTGCTTCACCAACAACATCCCGCAGAAGGACGGCGGCACGCATCTCGCCGGCTTCCGCGCCGCGCTGACCCGCGTTGTCACCAAATATGCCGACGAGAAAGTGTCGGGAAAGAAGGACAAGGTTCCGCTCACCGGTGATGATTGTCGCGAGGGTCTGACCTGCGTTCTGTCCGTGAAGGTTCCCGACCCGAAATTCTCGTCCCAGACCAAGGAAAAACTCGTCTCCTCCGAAGTGCGGCCCGTGGTGGAGAGTGTCGTGATCGATCAGCTTGGCCGCTGGCTCGAGGAACATCCCGGCGAGGCAAAAGCCGTTGTCGGCAAGGTCGTCGAGGCGGCGATGGCGCGCGAAGCGGCACGCAAAGCGCGTGAACTTACGCGCCGCAAGGGCGTGCTCGATGGCGCATCGCTTCCCGGCAAGCTCGCCGACTGCCAGGAGCGTGATCCGTCCAAGTGCGAGATATTCATCGTCGAGGGCGACAGCGCCGGCGGCAGCGCCAAGCAGGCGCGCAACCGGGAGAACCAGGCCGTTCTGCCGTTGCGCGGCAAGATCCTGAACATCGAGCGCGTGCGGTTCGACCGCATGCTGACGAGCGAATCCATCGTCAACCTGATCACGGCGCTGGGCACCGGCATCGGCACCGAGGAATTCAACGCCGACAAGCTGCGGTATCACAAGATCATCATCATGACAGACGCCGACGTCGACGGCGCGCATATCCGCACGCTTCTGTTGACGTTTTTCTACCGGCAGATGCGCGAGCTGATTGAGCGCGGCCATATCTTCATCGCGCAACCGCCGCTCTACAAAGCCGCGCGCGGCAAGTCGGAACGCTATCTGAAAAATCAGGAGGAATTCGACGACTATGTGATCTCCGAAGGCTCTGACGGCGTGACGTTCACGCTGCACTCCGGCGAAACGCGCGCCGGCGCGGACTTCGATACACTCGTGACGCGGGCGCGCGCCGCTGTCTCGGCTCTCAATGGCTTTCCGCAGCATTATCCGCGCTTCGTCCTGGAACAGGCGGCCATCGCCGGTGCGCTCAATCCCGAACTGCTGGCCGACAGCGCCAAGGCGAAGGAAGCGGCCGAATACATCGCCCGCCGGCTTGATCAACTCTCCGAGGAGTATGAGCGCGGCTGGCACGGCGAGCCGACATCGGACGGCGGCCTCAAGTTCTGGCGAGAGGTCCGCGGCGTACGCGAGGCCGTCGCCATCGACGGCGCACTGATCTCCAGCGCCGATGCCCGCAAGCTCGACCGCATGGCAGGCGAACTGCAGCTCGCCTATCTCAAGGCCGGCCAGTTGCGACGCAAGGACGAAACCATCGAGATCCGCTCTCCAACGCAGTTGCTTGAGACGATCATCGAATGGGGCAAGAAGGGTTTGTCGCTTCAACGCTACAAGGGCCTTGGTGAAATGAACCCGCAGCAGCTTTGGGAAACCACGCTGGACGAAAACGCGCGCACGCTGCTCCAGGTGAAGGTGCAGCACGCCGACGAGGCCGACGATCTCTTCGCCAAGCTGATGGGTGAGATCGTCGAGCCGCGGCGCGAATTCATCCAGGACAATGCGTTGAACGCCGCGATCGACGTCTGAAGAGGAACCCGCGATGCCGTGGCGTTTTCATCGCATCCTCAACATCATCCCGGGCGTGCGCGTGAATGTCAGCAAGGGCGGCGTGTCGACGAGCGTCGGGCCGCGCGGTGCCGACATCAACATCGGCAGGCATGGCGTGACGACCAATGCGGGCTTGCCGGGAACCGGCCTCTCCTATCGCCAGAAGCTCGGCAAGCCGGGAAGCTGGATGGGCATTGCGACCGTGATTGTCGCGCTGGCGCTGTCGGCCTATCGCTACAGCGACAAGATCGCGGCCTATTTCAGCCACCCAGCTGCAACGACCGCGGCGACATCGACCGTTGCGCGTGCATCTCGTTCCAATACCGCGGCCAAAGCGGTTGAGACTGCCGCTGCGCCGGTAGCCGGCATCCGCTACGTGCATCGCGGAAACTCGAACCTCTATGCCGAACCGCGGAACGGTTCGCCAACTCTGAAGAAGGAAGACAGGGGCGCGCAGCTCACGCTGCTCGCGACCGCTGGCAAGTGGACCAAGGTCCAGGACGGAGCGATCACCGGCTGGATGAAGACCAGCGTGCTCGGCGAAAACCCGCCCGACTAGACGTTCGCGCCGACGAGCCAGCAGGCAGCCGGCGGCGAGACACCGGCCGGCGTCTCGAACTTCTTCATGGCATCGGTCACGCGTTCGACGATCCTGGCCTTCGTTGCGTCATCGCACTCCGCCGCCGCACGCGCCAGCGGACCGATGCCGAGCGAGAACTGCGCCGCATCGCGCGCCGTCGCGGCCATGTGCATCACCGTATCGAGCTTTTCGATCTTCACATTGTTGAAGCCCGCACCCTCGAGGATCGACTTCAGCCGGACCGGATCTGCGAAAGCGAAGGGTCCCGGCGCGAGCGGATCCGGCGGCGGCTGCGCCGGCAGAAGATCGCGCGCCGCGACGAACGGCGCGAAGGCCCAGACATTCTCCGGCATCGCCCGCCAGCAGACGAAGGCGAGCCGCCCGCCGGGCTTCAGAGCCTTGCGGATATTGGCAAATGCCGCCGTCGGGTCGGAGAAGAACATCACGCCGAAACGCGACGTCACCGCGTCATATTCCGGCTTGAATGGCCGCGCGGAGGCATCCGCTTCGACGAACTCGACTGACTTTGAGCCTGCGCGTGCGCGCGCGACGCCGAGCATGGGCGCCGATATGTCGACGCCCGTGATGAGACCTCTCGAGCCTGCGGCGTCGGCAAATGCGAACGTCGTGGCACCACAACCGCAACCGACATCGAGAATGCGCTCGCCAGGCTTCACCGCAGCAAAACGCACAAGCGCTTCGTGGATTGAACGGAGATTGCGATCCATGCTGTCCTGCGCCTCGGCCCAGCGCTTGCCCGCCGGTCCGTTCCAATAGTCGATCTGGTCCTGGTTCGCGCTCATTTTTTCATGTTCCTCTTGCGCATGGCGAGGGTACGCAGCCTGAGGCCGTTGAGCTTGATGAAGCCCTGCGCATCCTTCTGGTCATAGGCGCCCTGGTCATCCTCGAACGTAACCAGATCCTGGTTGTAGAGCGAGTAAGGCGAGGAGCGGCCGATGACGATCACGTTGCCCTTGTAGAGCTTCAGCCGCACGGTGCCGGTTACGAATTCCTGGCTCTTGTCGATCAGCGTCTGCAGCATCTCGCGTTCCGGCGAGAACCAGAAGCCGTAATAGATCATCTCGGCATAGCGCGGCATCAGATCGTCCTTCAGATGCGCCGCGCCGCGGTCGAGCGTGATCGACTCCATCGCGCGATGGGCCGTCAGAAGGATCGTGCCGCCAGGCGTCTCGTACACGCCGCGCGACTTCATGCCGACGAAGCGGTTTTCGACGAGATCGAGGCGGCCGATGCCGTTCGCCTTGCCAAGATCGTTGAGCCTGGCAAGGAGCGATGCCGGTGAAAGCTTCTGGCCGTCGACCGATACCGGATCGCCCTTTTCGAAACCGATCTCGGCGATCGTCGGCTTGTCCGGCGCATCTTCCGGCGAGATGGTGCGTTGATAGACGATGCTGTCGGGCTCGACGGCTGGGTCTTCCAGGACTTTTCCTTCCGACGAAGAATGCAGAAGATTGGCGTCGACGGAGAACGGCGCCTCGCCGCGCTTGTCCTTGGCGATCGGGATCTGGTGCTTTTCGGCGAATTCGATGAGCCTGGTGCGGCTGGTGAGATCCCATTCGCGCCACGGTGCGATGATCTTGATGTCGGGCTTGAGCGCATAATAGCTAAGTTCATAACGGACCTGGTCGTTGCCCTTGCCGGTCGATCCGTGGCTGACCGCGTCGGCGCCGAGCTTCTCGGCCAGTTCGATCTGCTTCTTGGCGATCAGGGGACGCGCAATCGAAGTGCCGAGCAGATAGACACCCTCATACACCGCATTGGCGCGGAACATCGGGAAGACATAGTCGCGGACGAATTCTTCGCGCACATCCTCGATGAAGATGTTTTCCGGCTTGATGCCGAGCATCTCCGCCTTCTTGCGCGCCGGTTCCAGTTCTTCACCCTGGCCAAGGTCGGCGGTGAAGGTGATCACCTCCGCGCCATAGGCGGTTTGCAGCCACTTCAGGATGACCGACGTATCGAGACCACCCGAATAGGCCAAAACGACTTTCTTCACATCCTTCGCAGCCACGATCTGTCCTACATTCGCAAGGCCGAAATTCCGGCCAAGCCCTTTTGCTGAAACGGTTTATTCGTTTTCGACTTTGCCGCACCCTCCCCCCACGACGAGGCAGCGGAGCGGCGCCGAACCGCCACCGGTTAAATAGGCCACACGGCACAGCGTCAAGCAGGCATGGCGCGCATTGCAGGGTTGCAGCGCGGCGGCGACTACCAGCTTCCGCCGTCGACGCGGATCACCTGGCCGGTCGTGTAGCTCGATGCATCGCTTGCGAGATAAAGCGCCGTTCCGACGATTTCCTCGGGGTTGCCGAAGCGCTTGAGGCCGAGGCGCTGCTGCGCCGCCTTGTCGTCGCGCCACGCCGTCGAGACATCGGTCAGGAACGGACCCGGGCATATGCAATTGACCCGCACCTTCGGCCCGAACGCCTTCGCCAACGCGACGGTCATGGAATTGATCGCCGCCTTGGCGCCGCCATAGGGAATTGTGTGCGGCATCGGAAGGTAGGACGCGGTGCTCGAAAGGTTGATGATAACGCCGCCATCGCCCGCCATCATCTTCTCGCCCACGATGGATGAAAGCCGGAAGGGGCCCTTGAAGTTGATGTCGATCACCTTGTCGAACAATTCCTCGGTCGTCTCGAGCAGCGACGGCGCGAGCGGCGACATGCCGGCATTGTTGACGAGGATGTCGACGCGGCCGAAATGCTTGTAGGCGGCGTCGGCAAGCGCATCATTGTCGCTCCACTTTCCGACATGCGCCGCAAAAGGCAGCGCGCGGCGGCCAAGCGCCTCGACGTCCTTGGCCACCGCCTGGCACGCATCGAGCTTGCGACTGGAGATCACCACGTCTGCGCCGGCCTTCGCGAAGGCGAGCACCATCTGACGCCCGAGGCCGCGCGAGCCGCCGGTGACGACGGCGATCTTGTTGGAAAGGTCGAAGGGCTTGTTCATGCAATCCTCGTTTGGCATGGCCGGCGGAATGCGGCCATGACGGTCGGTCAACTCGGCATCCTTGCCAGCTCGGCCGAGCGCATAGCGGCCATCTTTTCGTCGGCCAGTCGCTCACTCGCGCGCTGCTTCACGCTTTCGCTCTTGAGCTGGCCGCAGGCAGCCATGATGTCCCGCCCGCGCGGCGTGCGCACCGGCGAGGCATAGCCCGCGCGATTGACGATCTCGGCGAACTTTTCGATCTGCTCCCAGTCGGAGCATTCGTACGGCGCGCCGGGCCACGGATTGAACGGGATGAGGTTGATCTTGGCCGGAATGCCCTTGATGAGCTTCACCAGCTCGCGCGCTTCCGCCAGGCTGTCGTTCACGCCCTTCAGCATCACATATTCGAAGGTAATGCGGCGCGCGTTCGACGCGCCCGGATAGGTGCGGCAAGCCTCAAGCAGTTCCTTCAGCGGATATTTCTTGTTGATCGGCACGAGAACATCGCGGACATCGTCCCGCACCGCGTGCAGCGAGATTGCGAGCGACGAGCCGATCTCCTGTCCCGCGCGCGCGATCATCGGAACGACGCCGGCGGTCGAGAGCGTCACGCGGCGCCTGGAAAGGGCGAGGCCGTCGCCATCCGTCACGAGCGCCAGCGCCGCCTTCACATTGTC
>Ga0265325_10000599_pt1 | contig 26290 bp, 24 predicted proteins | sample 41420metaG_FD_202090 | JGI IMG/M metagenome (GOLD analysis project Ga0265325, IMG submission 202090) | Rhizosphere microbial communities from Carex aquatilis grown in University of Washington, Seatle, WA, United States - 4-14-20 metaG | ecosystem: Host-associated > Plants > Roots > Rhizosphere... | reverse complement strand
ATTCTGGCCGCGAGCCTGATCGCGCGCGCCGCTGTCGGTCCTGCAGAACGCGTGCTGAACATGTCCGGCGAGCAGCGTATCTGCGCCGTGATTTATGCCTTGGCGCTGGCCATCAATCTCGCCGGAGCTTTCCTGCTCGCTCCGCGCTTTGGGGCCAACGGCGTCGCTATCGCGATCGCGGTCGCAATTGCCTCGGAATCGATAATGCTATTCTTTGTCGCCAAGCGCCGGCTTGGCCTTTACCTGTTCATCTGGCGGCCAAGCGAAAGGTTATGAGGTCAGCGGCGAACGCCCCGCAGCGAACCAGCGTAGACGCAGGCCTTCCGATAAAAGTCCCACAACGACGGGTTGCTCTTGATCCAGTGTTTCGCTTGTCGTCGGGCGACCGAGGGCAGCATGGCGCAAGCACCTCGCAAATTCGCCGCCGATACATGGTCGTAAAGCTTGAGTTCGGTATCTGACCACTCATGCTTGTATCGTTCGATACCGACCGACAAATCGAATTTTTCGAAACCACGATCTTTCGCGAGACGCAACAGATCGTGCAGCAATGCAAGACCGGGACCGTATTTGCTGGGCTCGGCATCCCGGTCGTAACTCGAAAGAATATGATAGAACCTGTTGCCAAACGTTAGGCCGAAGCTTGTAGCGGCAACGGTATTTCCGATCTCGAGGCGACAAACGTGCGAGAGGTGACGGAAATCCGGATTGGTCGCAATATCGAAGAAGAATTCGCGATATCCCGGCTTAGCAAACAGGTTGCCTATCCCCATCGTGGCAAACCAACGCTCCTTCTGGCTCATCAGCATTTCGAGAGTGCGCGCGATCTCGGAAGACTTCACGGCATGCCGCAAGGTGATCGTGCCGTATTCGCCCAGCTTGTTCCGCTTGGCGCGATCGTGTCGTCGCGTTGACGAAGAGCGCCTGGCATAGATCCGTTCCCACGTATCGGTGAGAGTCACCACGTAGGCGCGATCCGGATGAGGCACTACGCCGACATGCAGCATTGGATTCTGCTGTGATCCTATTGTTTCCGGCATCTGATCGAGTTGGATCAAGTCAAAGCCCAACCGTGGATGGCTTTTCAGGCGGGCCAGCACCTCCGCCCAAACCTGTTCAAAGTGAGCAGCGCCAACGCGGCGCGAAAAGTCACCGGCGAGCAGCGGTGCGTTGTAGTCGCACAACCCCGATCCAAGCCAACCGAGCCGACGGGCGAACGCAGTGCACTCGACCGCAAGCGGCAGAAGAATAACCATGTCGCCGCGCACATCGCGCCCGACCACGATCGCCGGCCGGACGTTGCGACGTGCCCCGATATGGCGATACCAAGTGGAGAGCCACTCATAAGTCTGAAATACGGTGCCATCGGCGCGTGCCTCGAAGGAGCGCCAGTCTGTTTCGATGGCAGCAAGATCTTCGTATATCGACAGCCTGATCTCAAAGCGCGCGATCGAACCGGGCCTGGCAAATGCGCGAACGCCGATCGGATAATCATCGGCGAGCGGAGCGTCGAGCATTGCTGGAGTGATCGGCATCATCGGACTTTTATGGCCGGAAAAAGGAAAGAGAACCGTGAAATCTCATCGCCAGCAGCGGTTAAGGTTAAGTTTCTCTAAGCAGATTTTGGGCAATTCGCGTAACCGCTTTTGAAATGCTGTCGTGTAGATTTGGGACTATGAGCGGCATCAGAACTTGCACCGCAGAGGACATTCCCGCGGTTGCCCGCATGTTCCAGAATGCGTTCCGCGATCCGTCGCGAATCGCGCCGCGCTCATTGGAAAATTATCTTCGCGAGCTGTTTCTCGAACACCCGTGGCGCGATCCGGAAACAGAATCGCGTGTATTTGTCGGTGCCGACGGACACGTGCACGGTTTCATCGGCGTTCTCCCGATGCGCATGTCGTTTCACGGTCGACGGTTGCGCGCCGCCCTCGCCAGCTCGCTGGTGGTGGATAATCCCGCGGAGAACCCCATGGCCGGCGCTCGGCTGTTGCGCTCTTACCTGACCGGTCCGCAGGACCTGTGCATCAGCGAGACGTCGAATCCGACCGCACTCGGCATGTGGGAACGCGTCGGTGGGCAACCCGTTGCCGGGTACAGCATGGAGTGGCTCCGCCCACTCAAACCGGCGAGCCTTGGCGTGGCGTTGATCGCAGATCGCCTGAGGGTAGCCGGAATCCTACATCCGCTGGCGTCCGTCGTGGATGCCATTGTCGCCCGGTTTATCCCGGCCCTGGCTTGGCCTGCACCAAGCGTGTCGAACTATTATTGCTCGGCAGAGGCCGATGACGAGTCGTTGCTCGAACACATTCCAAGTTTTGCGGCGCGTTATGCGCTGCATCCGGACTGGGATCCGGCTTCGCTGCGCTGGTTCTTGCGCCACGCCGCGCGCAAGGATCGTCACGGTCAATTGTTTCGAAGAATGGTTTACAGCCGTAAGAACGAAGCCGTGGGCTGCTACCTCTACTACGGCCGACCTCGCGGCATTGCGTGGGTGCTACAGATTATGGCGGAACCGGAGGCGCTCGACGCGGTCACTGCCGATCTGCTCAACCATGCGTCAAAGCAGGGTTGTGTCGCTGTTCGAGGCCGAACGCAGCCCCACCTTCTCGATCCATTGCTGCGGCATCGAAGCATATTCTTTCAACGATCGTCGACCACCGTACACACGGGTAATGACGATCTGCTTGCCACGATTCGATCCGGCGATGCCTTCATCATCGGCCTCGCCGGCGAGGGTTGGACACGACTGATCGGCGATAATTTCGCCTGAGCGCGTTTACGCCTTCGCTTATGCTGAACGTCCCATTAATCTCAATAGATCGAAATTTATGGGAACTTTTACGCAGTTTTCGCACCTGCCGTTGTAATCGTGTCCATCGTAATACGCCGATGATCGGGCTGTCGGGCCTCTTCGTCGCTGTGTTCGGGGGACGGAACATCGATGTGCGGCATTGCCGGCTTTTTTGGAGCACCGGACGCTTCGCTTCCGCGCCGCGCCTTGCTTCAACGCATGATCGGCGCGATTTCTCATCGTGGCCCCGACGCCCAAGGCGTTTTTACGGGTCCTCATGTCGGGCTTGCTCACGCGCGGCTTTCCATTATCGACCTCACCAGTGGTCAGCAACCGATGGCCACCGCGGACGGTTCGTTGTGCGTCACGTTCAACGGCGAGATTTTCAACTACATTGAGCTGCGCGACGAACTGATCGCGCGCGGACATCGCTTTCGGACCTCTTCCGATACCGAAGTGATCCTATGCGCATACGAGGAATACGGCCTGAGCTGCGTGGAGAAGTTCAACGGCGACTTTGCCTTCGCGATCGCCGATCATCGCAATCGTCGTTTGATGCTGGCGCGAGACCGCATGGGCGTCCGGCCGCTGTTCCACACCACATACAAAGGCTGCCTGTACTTCGCTTCGGAGGTAAAGGCGCTCCTCGAAGTGCCAGGCGTCACGGCGACGCTCGATCCCTACGCGCTCGACCAAATCTTCACTTTTTGGTTTCCGCTCGCCCCGCGCACGCCTTTCAAGAATATCGAGGAGTTGCCTCCGGCCCACGTGTTGATTGCCGAGGGTGGCAACGTCACCGTGAAACCCTACTGGCAGCTTTCCTATCCCGACGCCGCCGATGCGGACGCCTACGACAATCGCTCTGCCGGTGCGATCGCTGAAGAACTGCGGACCCTACTGCTGGACGCGACCCGTATCCGGCTCCGGTCTGACGTTCCGGTGGGTGCCTATCTTAGCGGCGGACTGGACTCTTCGATCATCGCAGCGGCGGTCAAGCAGATCCAACCGGATCGGTTGCGCACCTTTTCGGTGACGTTCGAATCGGAAGAATTCGATGAGAGCGCGTACCAGATGGACATGGTACGAGCGCTCGGTACCGAGCACTCGATTGTGCCATGCACGACCGCGGATATCGGCCGCGACTTCCCGGCGGTCATCCGCAGCGCCGAGCGTCCAATTTTGCGAACCGCGCCAGCGCCCCTGATGAAGCTGTCGCAGCTCGCCCATTCGAGTGGTTACAAGGTCGTGCTCACCGGCGAGGGCGCCGACGAGGTGTTTGCCGGATATGACATCTTCAAGGAAGCGAAGATTCGCCGCTTCTGCGCTGCGCAGCCACAATCGAAGCGGCGGCCGCTGTTGCTCAAGAAGCTCTATCCTTATCTGCCGCAACTGAAGACCCAGTCCCAGTCTTACCTCGAGGCATTCTTCGGTGCGCAAAGCGACGGCTCCGATCCGCTGTACTCGCACCTTCCGCGATTCCAGACCACGGCGGGCGCCAAGCTGTTTTTCTCCGCCGAGTTGCGCAAGGCCCTCAACGGCTACGACGCAATGGAAGAACTCCGTGAGAAGCTGCCAGCAGATTTCGCGCGATGGCATCCGTTGTCGCAAGCTCAGTACCTCGAAACCGCGCATCTTCTGCCAGGCTACATCCTGTCATCGCAGGGCGATCGGGTGGCGATGGCCAATGCCATCGAAGGCCGCTTTCCGTTCCTCGACCACCGCGTCGTCGAGTTTGCTTCGCGAATCCCGCCGAAGATGAAAATCTTCGGCCTGCGTGAGAAGCATGTGTTACGCGAGGCGATGAAGGACCTGCTGCCGGCTCACATCAGCAACCGCACCAAGCAGCCCTATCGCGCACCGGATTGCCAATCTTTCGTGGGTCCCGGTGCTCCACAATATGTCAAGCACCGCATGTCCACCGGCGACATCGCAACCGCTGGCTATTTCGATCCGGTTGCCGTCGGCAAGCTCGTCCACAAATGCGGAAATCAGAAATTTGTCGGCTTCCGCGACAACACGGCCTTCGTTGGGGTGCTTTCGACGCAACTTTGGCACCGCGAATTCGTCCAGGGCGCAACCGTCGCCTCGAACATCCCCTACGCCGTTGCATAAAATGAAAGGACCCGAGAAATGAGCGAAGTCCGAGCAAAAGTCCGCAAGTTCATCGAGGACAACTTCCTGTTCCGCGAAGACGGCTCCGCAATTTCCGACGACACATCGTTGCTCGACGCGGGCTTGATCGATTCGACAGGCATTCTCGAGCTGGTGGCTTTCCTGGAAAGCGACTTCGGCCTGCAAATGGCGGATGCGGATATCGTTCCGGCGAATCTCGATTCAATCAAAGCCATCGTCGATTACGTCGAAACCAAGATCGCAAAGCAGCAGGCGGCCTGATCAATGCGGGCCGAACGTTTCCTCACTGATAGTGCGAGCCGTTATCCGAAAAAGGTCGCGCTGGTCGCGAGCGGTCGGCGCGTGACGTTCGGTGAGCTTGACGCCATGTCGGACCGTCTCGCAACGGCACTGACGCAGCGGGGGCTGCAACGCGGCGAACGCGTCATCGTGTTCATGGACAACTGCTGGGAGGCGGTGGTCGGCATCTTCGCTGTGCTCAAGGCGGGCGGCGTGTTCAGTCCGATCAATCCTTCGACCAAGGCGGACAAGCTTGCTTATGTCATCAACAACTGCCGTGCCAGCGCGATCCTTGCCCAGGAACGCGGGCTTGGCATCCTCGAGCACGCGCAGCCCCACTGCCCGTCGCTGAAGTTCCGCATGATCGCAGAGCGTGATTACGCCCAAGTCCTGGAGCGCGAGGGCGCCCCCGCGACGATGCCGGGTATCGATATCGATCTCTGCATGCTGGTCTACACCTCAGGCTCGACCGGTTTTCCCAAAGGGGTGATGATGACGCATCAGAACGTCGTCGCCGCCGCAACCTCGATCACGACCTATCTCGAGAACACCGCCGACGATGTCATCCTCAATGTGCTGCCCATCTCGTTCGATTACGGGCTCTATCAGGTCCTGATGGCCGTCAAGGTTGGCGCGACGCTGATCTTGGAAAAATCGTTTGCCTTCCCGCAAGCGATTTTCAATCGCATGAGGGAAGAAAGGGCCACCGGTTTACCGTTGGTGCCGACGATGGCGGCGATGATCCTGGGCATGAAAGATCTCAAGGTCGGCGAATTTCCGCACCTTCGCTATCTCACCAACACGGCAGCGGCTCTACCGCCGGCGCACATCCTGCGCTTGCAGGAGCTGTTTCCGACCTCGCGCATCTATTCGATGTACGGCCTTACCGAGTGCAAGCGTTGCACCTACCTGCCCCCTTCTGAACTCGCCAAGCGGCCTTCCTCGGTCGGCATCGCTATTCCCGGCACGGAAGCTTACGTCGTTGATGACAACGGTGCGCGCGCAAAGCCCGGTGAAGTCGGCGAGCTCATGATCCGCGGCGCGCACGTGATGAAAGGCTATTGGGAGAATCGGGAAGCCACTGACAGGGCGCTAAAACCCGGTCCATTCCCCTGGGAGAAGGTGCTGCATACAGGGGACCTGTTTCGCACGGACGAAGATGGTTTCCTCTACTTCGTGGGTCGCAAGGACGACATCATCAAGTCGCGCGGCGAGAAGGTGAGTCCGAAAGAAGTCGAGAACGTGCTCTATGCGTTGCCCGGCATTCGCGAAGCCGCCGTGGTGGGAACGCCCGACCCGATCCTCGGCATGGCGATCAAGGCCGTGGTGGCGCTCGAATCCGGTTCCGATCTGACGGAGCAGAACATCATCCGGCATTGTGCCAAGCATCTTGAGGACTTCATGGTCCCAAAGATGATCGAGTTTCGTGACGAGTTGCCAAAAACCGAATCCGGCAAGATCAGCCGGCGGTTGGTGGGTGCGTTGGAGGCAGCGGAATGAATCGCGCGGTGAAGAATTTCGAACAGGCGGTCGAGCATCTCAAGGCCGTCGCCGGCGCATCCCTTGTGCCCGAAGCGACGCAGGACGTCGTCCAATTCTCGGCTGAAACACTACGCCTCGATTGCGCGACTGAAACCGCTCGTATCTCTGCTGTCGTTCGTGAGCAAATCCAAAAGCATCTGCGCCGGCGCGGTGCTGTCATCGGACTATCCGGGGGAATCGATTCCAGCGTGTCCGCGGCGCTGTGCGTGGAGGCCCTGGGCGCAAAAAACGTGTTTGCCATCCTCATGCCGGAGAGGGATTCCGAGAGCGACAGCCTCCGCCTCGGTCGCATGCTCGCCGATAAGCTCGGCATTGAGCATGTCATCGAGGACATCGCGCCGATGTTGACGGCAGCGGGTTGCTACCAGCGCCGCGATGCCATGATCCGCAAGCTGGTGCCGGAGTTCGGCCCGGGCTGGGGCTGCAAGGTCGTCATCGCCAACCCGATGAAGGGCGAGGGCTTCAGCCTGACCATGCTGGTCGTACAGTCGCCAGACGGGCGGCAGCAGAAGCTTCGCATGCCGCTCGATGTATACCTTGGCATCGTCGCGGCCACCAACATGAAGCAGCGCACGCGAAAGCAAATCGAATACTATCACGCGGATCGGCTGAACTACGCCGTCATCGGCACACCGAACCGGCTGGAGTACGATCAAGGCTTCTTCGTGAAGAACGGTGACGGCGCAGCCGACGTCAAGCCGATCGCCCATCTGTACAAGAGCCAAGTTTATGAACTGGCGGCTCATCTTGGCGTGCCGGAGGAAATCCGGCGCCGACCACCGACCACCGACACCTGGTCGCTGGCGCAATCGCAGGAAGAATTCTATTTCTCGCTGCCGTACCGCGAAATGGATCTGTGCCTCTACGGGCTCAACAACGATGTGCCAGCGGAAGCTGTCGCACGCGCCGCAGGATTGACCTCAGAGCAGGTCGAAAAGGTGTGGCGCGATATCGCCTCAAAGCGGCGCACCACCGCATACCTTCACGAACCGCCAATGCTGGTGGAGAAGGTACGTTAGTTCGTCACTTCTGGATTGTGAACTTGATCACCGGCCCGTGGTCGATGGTCTGTGCCGGCGCGTTGAAGTTCAGCGCCGGCGGATTCTTATTGAAATAGGCGTCAGCCCGATAGCCCAACGTCAGTTTTGAAGCGGCGTTGAACCAATAGGACAGGCCGAGCAAGCCGTCGACGCTGATGACCGATCCCGTCGTTGCGGCGTAATTGGGGACGACTGGATTGGTATTGCCGGCATCCAGCGTCTTGTTGCCCATCAACATGGCCGCACCGACTTGCCAATCCAACGACCATGACGACGGGAGTTTGGCATTGCCTTGCAGGCCGAGGTGCGGCCCGGCGCCGAGATAACGGCGATCTTCGAAGGCTGGCGTGAAACCGTTGCTGATCAGCGGTTCAGCCACGCGAACGCCAAACGTCGCCTGCACGTCGCCGATGCCGAAGTCGCGTCCAATGCTCAATCCGTGCGCCAGCGAATAATCTGCAAACCCGTGAGTTCCGTTGCTGGGCTGGAAGGCCGTCCCAGGTGTCGCCTGGAAATAAAACGAGCCGGGCGCACCGCCTGAGGACAGGCCAAACGGGGCTCGCGTGCTCAGTTGCCAGCCGTCCGGCTTGCCAGCGCTGACGTCATCAGCACGGGCGGGCAACAGGGCAACGACCGCGATCGCGAACGAAACGCTCGCGCGCAGCAGCATCTGATTAATGGCCGATCGAGTCGACATGCCGTCCCGTTTCAAGCCGCGAATCGCCACTAGCGATTGGACGGCTTGTAGGGGAAAAATTCGTTAATTCCGAGGAGTTTGGTAGGCTCCCGTCGAAAATCCCGGTGGCGCGACCTTTCCGCCACCCGGAAGATTTTATCTAGTAAAATCAGTCGATTAAGGGTGAGTAGTCGCGGCTCGAACTGCCCTTCCCTTACCCCCCTGCAGGGATTGATACTGCCCATTCTGCCGCGAAGCATGGGGTAGGACCAACCGATATGGGAGCAAAGCACTTCGGCGCCCGCGTGACGCGCTTGGAAGACCCTATCCTGCTCACCGGACGCGGCCAGTTCGTCGACGACATCAGACTGCCTGGACTGCTGCACGCAGCGTTCGTGCGCAGCCCCCACGCGCACGCGCGTTTTCGCCGCGTTGACGGAACCGCCGCACGCGCCATGTCTGGCGTCCATGCGGTTTTGGCCGCTGACGACATGCCGCCCCGGATCGCCAGCGGCATGATCCCGATGCTGGTGCCGAATCCGGCCATCAAGACGCCGAGGACGCAGATCGCGCTCGCCCGCAGTGAAGTCTGTTACGTCGGCCAGACGGTAGCGGTCGTCATCGCTGAGAACCGCTACACTGCCGAAGATGCTGCTGCTGCGGTCGTCGTCGACTACGAGACGCTGCCTGCCGTAAGCGACGCCCGTGACGCGGTGAAGCCCGGCGCGTCGCGCGTTCACAGCGATCTGGCCGAAAACATCGCCGCGTTTGTGCCGATGAGCTATGGCGATGTCGACACCGCGTTCAAAAACGCATCGCTCGTCATCGAAGAAGAGATGCATCTTCATCGGGGCGGGGCTATGACGCTCGAAGGACGCGCTGTGCTCGCAAACTATGATGCCGCAGCCGATATGCTGACGGTGTGGTCCGCCACGCAGACTCCACATCTTGGCCGCGGCACGCTGGCCGAGCTTTTAGAGCGCAACATCGAATCGATTCGGGTGATCGCACCTTTTGTCGGTGGCGGCTTCGGCACCAAGGCGCCGTTCTATCCTGAGGAAGCGGTGATTCCTGCGGCCGCCATGAAGCTCGGTCGCCCGATCAAATGGCAAGAAGATCGCCGTGAGCATTTTGTGGCAGCGACACAAGAGCGCGATCAGTATTGGAAGGTTGCCATCGCGGTTGACGAGAACGGCAAAATTCTCGGCCTGCGCGCAACGATGCTCCATGACACCGGGGCCTATCTGCCCTGGGGCATCATCGTGCCATTCATCGCAGCAACCACTATGCCAGGCCCTTACGTCATCCCAGCCTACAAGATCGAAAGCACGGTGGCTCTGACCAATCGCGTTCCGTGCACGGTGGTGCGCGGCGCCGGTCGGCCGCAGGCTGTCTTCGCAATGGAACGGCTGATGGATCGAGTCGCGTGCAAGCTGAACATCGACCGCGCCGAACTAAGAGCCCGGAATATCATCCAGCCTGAGCAGATGCCCTACCAACCGGGCCTGATCTTCCGCGATGGCAAGCCGATGGTCTACGTCGGCGGCGACTTTCCCAAGAGCCAGCGCCGCGCCGTTCAACTGTCTCACTACGAGGACTTCGGTGCGCGCCAGGCCAAGGCCCGTCAGGAGCACCGGTACATCGGCATTGGCATCGGCAATTACGTCGAAGGCACCGGCCTGGGGCCGTTCGAAGGCGTCACAATTCGCATTCTTCCCAACGGCAAGGTTGCGGTCGCAACAGGTGCCACCACGCAAGGCCAGGGCACGCGGACCACTCTTTCGCAGATCGTCGCCGACCGCGTCGGCTGCAGCATCGAAGACATTGTGTTCACTGGCGGCGATACCAGCGCGATCTCGCAAGGCATTGGCGCTTTCGCCAGCCGGCAGGCGATCAATGCCGGATCGTCGGCAATGATCGCCGGCGACAGCGTGAAGAGACAAATACTCGCCGCAGCATCCCGCGCGCTCGGTATCCCGGAAAGCGAAATCGACGTCGAGGACGGCCGAGCCTTTGGCCGCGAAGGAAATAGACCGGGTATCTCCCTCGGCGAGTTGGCGCGCATGGCGCAAGGCATGCCTGGCTTTTCGTTCGTGCCCGGTCAGACTCCCGGTCTCGAGCACACCGCATATTTTACGCCGCAGCAGGCGTCCTACTGCAACGGAACACATATCGTCGAGGTCGAGGTCGATCCGATGACCGGCGGCGTAGCTGTACTGAATTACACAGTCGCGCACGACAGCGGCAACGTCATCAATCCGATGATCGTTGACGGCCAGGTGCAGGGTGGCGTCGCACATGGCGTGGGCAATGCGCTGTTCGAATGGATGAAATACGACGACGACGCGAACCCGCTGACCACCACGTTCCAGGACTACCTGCTGCCAGCATCGAACGACGTGCCTGGCGCACTCATCGAGCATGTCGAGACGCCAAACCCGCTCAACCCGCTCGGCGTCAAGGGAGCAGGTGAAGGCGGCACCATTCCAGCACCAGCCGCGATAGTCGCGGCGATCGAGGATGCGCTTTCGCCATTCGGCGTGCGTTTTGCGGATATGCCCCTCACTCCGGAGCGCATCGTCGTGGCGCTTCGGGAGGCCGGGGCATACGAAAAGATGAATGCGGCATGAGCGACGACGACAACGCCCGCAAATCGCCGTTCTGGCGGTTCTCCATCAAGTTTTATGCCCTGCCGGGTGTTGCGCCAGCCTGCATCGAGTTGCAGGACAAGGCCAAGGTCGACGTGAATGTGCTGTTTTTCCTGTTATGGAATGCGACCGAAAGCCGGGCTCTCAACGCCGCCGAGGTCACCGAGATCGAAAGGGCCATCGGTCCTTGGCGCGAGATGACCGTGGTGCCGATCCGCAACGTTCGCCGCGCGCTGAAGGCACCACCAGCCGTTTTGACCCCCGCGAACGCCGAGGGCTTCCGCACCCGGATCAAGGCCGTGGAACTCGAAGCCGAACGACTACAACAGGAGGCGCTGCACGATATGGCGCAGGCCGGCCATTTCGGCCGACCGGCGCGTTCACCGGCTCAGGCCGCCCTCGATAGCGTCAGCTCCTATCAAGGGGTCATCGGTCCGTTCCCCCCGAAGCCGCTGGAGGCCGTGCTTTCGGCATTTGCAAACCTCGCAAGCCCAGCTACGGATAGTGCCGAATAAACAGAGACCGTCCATGTCCAGCAGAACCCCGCGCCGACTGGTGATCGGCATTTCCGGCGCATCCGGCACTGTCTACGGCATCCGCATGCTGGAGATGTTGCGAAAAACCGACATCGAGACCCACCTGGTCATGAGCAAGTCGGCCGAAATGACCTTGGTCTACGAGACGAAATACAAACCGAGGGATGTCCGCGCGCTTGCCTCGGTCAGCCATCCGGCCGCTGACATCGGTGCGTCCATCTCGTCCGGTTCATTCCAGACCATGGGCATGATCGTGGTGCCCTGCTCGATCCGAACCATGAGCGAGATTGCGACTGGAGTGACGTCGTCGTTGTTATCGCGCGCAGCCGATGTTGTACTGAAGGAAAAACGCCGCCTCGTGCTGGCCGTCCGTGAGACGCCGCTGCACGGTGGACATTTGCGGACCCTCACCACGCTTGCCGACATCGGCGCTGTGATCGCCCCGATTGTGCCCGCGTTCTACAACAAGCCCAAGACCGTGGACGAAATCATCAATCACACCGTCGGCCGGCTTCTCGACTTCTTCGACATCGAGACCTCGCTGGTCAAGCGTTGGAAGGGCGGGCCCGCAGAGGAATAAGGGAGAAACACCATGGACCAGAAAACCTACGACATCGGCATGAAGATGCGCCGCCAGGTTGCCGGCAACGAATATGTCGACAAGGCGATGGCCAACGTCGACGACTTCAACCGCGACTTCCAGCGCATCGTCACCCAATACTGCTGGGGCGAAGCCTGGGGCGACGAAACCCTGCCGCCCCGCGAACGATCGATTCTCAATCTCGGCATGATCGCCTCGCTTGGCCGTATGGAAGAGTTCCAGACTCATGTCCGCGGCGCGCTGAACAACGGCATGACGCCAAACGAAATCCGCGCCGTGCTGATCCAGATCGCGGTCTATTGCGGCATTCCGTGCGGCGTCGATTGCTTCCGCCACGCCAGGCCGATTATCGAGGCTTGGGAGAAGAACAAGAAGTAACGGAAATGCTCGACCAGCCCGACAAGCGCAGCGCTGCCAGCAATCCCAAAGGTCCGGCGCTCGACTTCCAACAACACTTGGCCGCGCTGGAGAAAGCCGGACTGGTCACGCGGATCGACCGGCCGATCGACAAGGATGCCGAGCTTCACCCGCTTGTGCGCTGGCAGTTCGTCGGCGGCATGCCTGAGGACAAGCGCCGCGCTTTTCTATTCACAAACGTCGTCGACGGCAGCGGCAGAAAGTACGACATGCCGGTCGTGGTCGGCGCGTTCTCGGCGTCGCCGGAAATCTATGCGATCGGCATGGGCAAGCCGGTCGAAGAGATCGGCCAGGCCTGGCTCGATGCCGTCGCACATCCGATCGCACCGATCCGTGTGAACTCGGCGCCTTGTCAGGACGTCGTCATCAAGGGTGACGATCTGAAGAAGCAGGACGGCGGCCTGAAGCTCCTTCCCGTGCCGATCTCAACACCCGGCTTCGATGCCGCGCCATACTTCACGGCCACGCTCTGCGTCACCAAAGACCCGGAGAGCGGCATCCAGAACATGGGCACCTATCGCGCCGGGCTGAAGGCTACCGACCGCCTTGGTGTGCGCATGGCATCCCGCATTGGCGGCGCCGGCGGCTACCAGCACTGGTTGAAGCATCGCAAGCTCAAGACTCCGATGCCCTGTGCCATTGTCATCGGCTGCGCACCGGTCGTGACCTTCACCGGCCCGCAAAAGCTTGCCATCGATCTCGATGAGATGGGGGTCGCCGGCGCGCTCGCGGGCGAGCCGATCCGCACAGTGAAATGCGTCACCATCGACCTCGATGTGCCGGCCGATTCCGAGATTGTGATCGAAGGCTTGATCGACCCGGAGCTGCTGGAGCCGGAAGGCCCCTTCGGCGAGAGCCACGGCTATATCGCACTCGAAGATTTCAATATGTCGATGCAGGTGACAGCGATCACGCGCAAACGGAAGGCGGTGTTCGCGTCGATCATCAGCCAGGTGACGCCGAGCGAATCGAGCGTCATCAAGAAAGTCGCCTACGAACCGATGTTTCTTTCGCATCTGCGAGACTCACTCGGCATCAAGGGCATCAAAGCTGTATCGCTGCATGAGCCCCTGTCCAACGTCCGGCCGGTGATTTTCCTGCAGTACAAGCAGGGCGCCCCGAGGACAGAAGTCTGGCGCGGACTCAACGGCGCCTCGGGGCTGCGCGCCGATTGCGGCAAAATAGTCGTCGCGGTAAGCGAAGATATTGACCCAGCCAACACCAACGCGGTGTTTTGGTCGATGGCCTATCGAGCCAACCCCGTCGATGACGTGCACGTGATGCCACATCGGTCCAGCGGACACGGCCCGAAATCGGGTCGCGTGCCGAACGATTCATCGCTCCTGATCGACGCGACATTGAAAGCACCATTTCCGCCGCTGGCGCTGCCCACGCGTGAATTCATGGAGCGGGCTCGGAAAATCTGGGACGAACTCGGCCTTCCGGCGCTGTCGCCCCAGCCGCCGTGGCACGGCTATACCCTCGGCGACTGGAACGAGACGTGGGAAACCTACGCCGAGCGCGCCGTGGCCGGAACATGGGAGCAAAGCGGCAAGGAGACCTTTGCCCAACGACGCGGTGGCCTTACACCGGAAACGCCGGTGCGCGATGCCGACAAGCCGGCCAAGGCCCACGAGTAGCTTTCAGCGGCATTCCAGCAATTTGAGCCAGTCGCAAGAATGCGTTTCTCTGGATTCGTCTCGCGCTCCTGAGCCACGGCGACCGATCAATTCCTCGTGCCGCTCGCAGGAATAGCCTCATCTGCGGATTGTTGATTGGAATAAGTCTCGTTACAGTTTGCAACCAAGGGCAGACCCGTAAGGTCAGCCCGTCGGACCGGTCAGGGAGGACACGGCATGATCAATCTCAATATCAATGGAAAATCGCACCAGGTTGACGTCGAGCCGGATACACCCCTGCTGTGGGTGATCCGCGACAGCGTCGGCATGATGGGCACGAAGTATGGTTGCGGCATCGCGCAATGCGGCGCCTGCACCGTCCACATCAATGGCGAGCCGACACGCTCCTGCTCGGTTCCGGTCAGCGATGCGGCTGGCAAGCAGATCACCACGATCGAGGGCCTCGCCACCAATGGCAAGCTGCACAAGGTGCAACAGGCCTGGATCGACAACGACGTGCCGCAATGCGGCTACTGCCAGAGCGGCATGATCATGGCCGTCGCGGCGCTATTGAAGAAGAAGCCTAATCCCACCGATGCCGACATCGACAACGAGATTACCAACATCTGTCGCTGCGGCACCTATCAGAACGTTCGCGCGGCCATTCATGCCGCGGTTAAGGCGTAAAGGGAGGAGGCGCACATGAACTATCATTCGAAACTCGATCGCCGTTCCTTCCTGGTCGGTACCGCCGCTGCTGTGGGTGGTCTGTCGCTGGGTTTTCACGTTCCGTTCGGTGAAGCGGCCGCTGCCGAAAATCCCGAGGTCAACGTCTGGGCACTGATCAAGCCGGACGAGACCGTCGTCGTCCGCATCGCGCGGTCGGAGATGGGTCAAGGCACGCTCACCGGTCTTGCCCAGATGGTCGCCGAGGAGCTCGATTGCGATTGGTCAAAGGTGACCTACGAGTTCCCGACGCCAGGGCAGAACGTGGCCAAGAAGCGCGCCTGGGGCGACTTCTTCACCGCGGGGAGCCAGGGCATCCGCGCCTCCAACGAGTATGTCCGTAAAGGCGGCGCCGCAGCGCGCATGATGCTGATACAGGCAGCGGCCGAAAGCTGGAAGGTGCCGGTTGCGGAGTGCACCGCCGCGGGCGGCAAGGTCACGCACGCGGCCTCCAAGCGCAGCGTCAGCTATGGCAAGATTGCCAGCGCAGCCTCGAAGATCACGCCACCCGATCCAAAGGACATCAAGCTCAAGGACTCCAAGGATTGGAAGATCCTCGGCAAGCCGCTGAAGCGGCTCGACACACCGCTCAAGGTCAATGGCACAGCGCAGTACGGCATCGATGTCCGGCTGCCAGGCATGATGTACGCCGCCTTGAAGGCCTGCCCGGTCAACGGCGGAAAGATCAAGAGCTACGACGAAGCCAAGATCAAGGATCGCAAGGGCGTCAAGAAGGTCGTCAAGGTCGAGGACTATGGCGTCGCCGTCATCGCCGATAGTTGGTGGCGCGCCAAGACGGCACTCGACGCGATGCCGATCGAATGGGACGAGGGCAAGGACGCCAAGGTCTCAAGCGAGTCAATCGCGAAATGGCTCGCGGAAGGACTCGACGCCGATAGCGGGCTGGTCGGCAACAAGGGCGGCGACGTCAAGGCAGGACTCGAAGGCGCCGCGAAGAAGGTTGAGGCGGTCTACGCCTACCCGTACCAGCACCACGTCACCATGGAGCCGCAGAACGCGACGGTGCTCTATACGGCCGACAAGTGCGAGTGCTGGACTTCCACGCAGAACGGCGAAGCCGCCCTCGCCACCGTGTCGGAGGCGAGCGGCCTGCCGGTTCCCAAATGCGAGGTCTACAAGACCTTCCTTGGCGGCGGCTTCGGCCGGCGCGCGACCTCGCAGGACTACGTCCGTCAGGCCACCCTCATCGCCAAGGAAATGCCCGGCGTCCCGGTAAAGCTGCTCTGGACTCGCGAAGAGGACATGACCCACGGCTGGTACCACCCGGTCACGCAGTGCAAGATCACCGCAGGCCTCGACAAGGACAACAACCTGACCGCGATCCACTATCGGATTTCCGGCCAGTCGATCCTCGCCGGTGTCATGCCGGCCCGCATGCAGGAAGGCAAAGACCCGGCGACGTTCTCCGGGTTCTATCCGGGGGGCAACGAAGCCGTGTATGGCTACACGGTGCCGAACATCCTGGTCGATCATCAGATGCGCAACCCGCATCTGCATCCGGGGTTCTGGCGCGGCGTCAATATCAATCACAACGCCATCTACATCGAATGCTTCATGGATGAGCTTGCCAAGGAAGCCGGCATGGACTCGCTCGAGTTTCGCCGCAAGCTGATGGACAAGCATCCGAAGCATCTCGCCGTACTCAACGCCGTCGCCGAAAGAGGCGGCTGGGGCAAGCCGTCGGAGTTCGCCGGTGCGCACAAGGGTCTGGCTCAGGCCCATGCCTTCGGCAGCTATGTGGCGGCGTGCGCCGATGTCTCCGTCGACGGCAACAAGGTGAAGATCCATCGCATCGTCGCCGCGACCGACCCGGGCTACGCCGCCAATCCGGCGCAGATCGAGCGCCAGGTCGCGGGCTCGTTCGTCTATGGTCTGACCGGATTGTTCCTCGGCGGCATCACCGTCAAGGATGGCAAGGTCGAGCAGGAGAACTTCGACTCCTACGACATGATGCGGATCAAGGAGATGCCGAAGGTCGAGACCATCGTGATGCCGTCCGGCGGATTCTGGGGCGGCGTCGGTGAACCGACTATCTGCGTCGCGGCACCGGCGGTGCTCAACGCGATCACCAACGCGACGGGCAAGCGGTATCGCACCTTCCCGCTCCGCGACCATGGACTCTATATGGTCTGAACGATCCGGGGCGGCGGCCAAATCCGCCGCCCCGTACCTCTCAAGAGTCGCCGAGATGACGGACGTCCGCGCAAACCGGCGCCAATTTCTTAAGTTCGCCGCGGCGGCCTCCGCATTCCCTGCTTCTGCAATCGCTCAAGGCGCTGCACCCCGAATCGTAGTTGCGGGTGGCGGTTTCGCGGGAGCAACGTGTGCTCGCGCGCTCAAGAAATCCGACCGGCGGCTGAACGTCACTCTGGTCGAGGCCAACCAGACCTATACGGCGCCGCCGATGAGCAACGCCGTGATCGCGGGCCTGCGTGAGCTCAAGCTTCAACAGTTCGGTTATGACGGGTTACGCTCGGCTGGCGTGGAGGTTGCGATATCGGCCGTCACGACGATCGATGCGCAAGCACGTTCGGTTACGCTCGCAAACGGTTCCAAGCTTGCCTACGACCGCTTGGTGGTCGCGCCTGGCGTCGATTTCCGCTGGGACGCCATCGCCGGCTATAACGAAGCGGCTTCCACCAAGATTCCTCATGCGTACAAGGGGGGCGAGCAGATCGCTCTGTTGCGTGATCAGCTCAACGCGATGGAAGACGGAGGGACTGTGGTGATCGCGTCGCCGGTGAATCCGGCACGCTGTCCACCCGCGCCCTACGAGCGCGCCAGCCTGATCGCCCATTATCTCAAAGCAAAAAAGCCTCGTTCCAAGGTGATCGTGATCGACGCCAAGGACGCCTTTGCGCTGCAGCGGTTGTTTGAGGACGCCTGGAAGGAGCTATATCCTGGAATGATCGAATGGGTGTCGATCGCCACCAGCGGATCGTTGAACTCGGTCGATGTCGCGACCAAGACGCTCTCGACCGATTTCGACACTTACAAAGCCACCGTTGCCAACATCATCCCGCCGCAGAAAGCCGGCCGCCTGGCCGATATTGCAGGTGTCGCTGACCGCACCGGATGGTGTCCGGTTGATCCCATCACCTTTGTCTCGCGCCTGCAGCCCAACATCCACGTCATCGGCGATTCTGCCATCGCAGGCGCCATGCCGCGCTCCGCCTCCGCCGCGAATTCCCAGGCGAAGATCTGTGCCGCCGCACTCATCAAGCTTCTTGCCGGCGAAACGCCGACTCCAGCGACGCTGACAAGCTCGTGTTTCAGCCTGATCGCTCCGGATTATGCGATCTCGCAGCGCGGCTCCTATCGCCCGGTCGGAGATATCTACAACGACGCCGACGGCGGCCCTGTGGCGAGCCCGATCACAGCCGGACTCGACCTTCGCCGCGACGAGGCGAAACAGGCTATGGCTTGGTTCGAGGGCATCTCAAGCGAGGTGTTCGGATGAGGTGTGCGCTGCTCTGTGCCGCCATGCTTGCGGCCCTGCCGGCCCGCGCCTCCGAGACGCTGGTTCCCTATACCATCGTCGGCAATGCCATCCCGGCGCCGCTCACCGGGACGAAAGGCGATCCGGCACGCGGCCGCAAGGTCGTCACAGCCCGGCAGGTTGGTCTGTGCCTGCTCTGTCACGCCGGCCCATTTCCGGAGGAGCGGTTTCAAGGCGACCTGGGAGCGGACCTCAAAGGCGTCGGCGCGCGCTGGTCCGAAGGACAATTGCGACTGCGCATCGTCGATGCCGCCAAATTGAACCCAGACACGATCATGCCGTCCTATTATGTGGTTGATGGACTCAAGCACGTCGCGGCTTCGTTGCGCGCCAAGCCGATCTTGACTGCAGAACAGGTTGAAGACGTGGTTGCCTTCCTTGCAACGTTGCGCGACTAGAATGAGTCGGAAGGCACCAATGCTTGACTGCGAGCAACCAACCCGACGCAAGTTTCTGGCTGCCGCCGCCGGCGCGACCGCCCTCACGCTGGTTCGCGTCGAGCCGGTGCGTGCGACGCCGGCTTCGATGAAGGCCGCCATTCGCACCGTGGTCGGGGAAGCACCGCTGAAGCCGGGCAAGGTTAAAATCGATGTGCCGCCGTTGGTCGAAAATGGCAACGCCGTGGCGCTTGCCATCGAAGTCGACAGCCCGATGACGCCAACCAACTACGTCAAGGCGATCCACGTCTTCACCGAGCTCAACCCGCAGCCGAACGTCATCAGCGTTCGATTCGGACCGCGCGCAGGCCGTGCCCGGTTTACCACGCGTTTTCGTCTGGCCGATACACAAACGGTCGTAGCCATCGCGGAACTCAGCGACGGCACATTCTGGCAGGCGTCGGCCGATGTGGTGGTCACGTTGCAAGCCTGTCTGGAGACGCTGTGATGGCCGCCCGGACCCTCGTCAATTTGCCGAAAACAGCCAAGCGCGGCCAGGTCATCGAAATCAAGACCTTGGTCTCGCATATGATGGAAACCGGATTCCGGCACGACAACGTCGGCGCGGTAATCCCGCGTGACATCGTGACCGACTTCGTCTGCACCTACAACGACGCCGAGATATTCCGCGCCACCCTCTACCCGGCCATCGCCGCCAATCCGTTCATCACCTTCCACACCGTGGCGACCGAAAGCGGCACCATCACCTTCAAATGGACCGGGGACAACGGCTTCGATGCTGAAGCCTCAGCTCACATCGCGGTCGAATGAACGGTCCTGCAGGTCATATCGTTGTCGTGACGCTGTTGCTCTGTACGCCTCCTGCCGTGGCCGCCGACATCCCGCTCGATCAAAGACGATCGAGCTATGCCGACATGACTCCTGAAAATAAGGCCATGCAAGACGAAGACAGCAGCAACCCCGGGATGCTGGCGGTGCTCGACGGCGGGGCGCTGTGGAATGCGAAGGCCGGCGCACTCGGCAAATCCTGCGCCGATTGCCACGGCGACGCGGCGGAGAGCATGAAGGGTGTTGCGGCACGATTCCCAGCATTCAACCAGAGCGGCGGCCGGCCGATCGACCTCGAGCAGCGCATCAATCTTTCCCGCACGCAAGATCAGAAAGCGCAGCCGTTGGCCTTTGAGAGCAAGGAGATGCTTGCGCTGTCGGCCTATGTCGCCATGCAATCACGCGGCGAACCGATCGCGCAGTTTGACGATCCCAGACTCAAACCGTTTCTCGACCAGGGTCGGGGCCTCTTTAACGAACGCCAGGGCCAGATCAATCTGTCATGCGCGCAGTGCCACGACGACAACTGGGGCAAACATCTGGCCGGCAACGTGGTGCCGCAGGGACACCCGAACGGCTATCCAATCTACCGGCTCGAATGGCAGAGTCTCGGGTCGTTGCAGCGGCGGCTTCGCAACTGCATGATCGGAATGCGTGCCGAACCTTATCCCTATGGCGCACTGGAGAACGTGGAAATGGAGCTTTTCTTGATGTGGCGCGCGCGCGGAATAAAAATGGAAACTCCAGGAGTGCGGCCATGAGTAAATTGCGCGGATACGTCTCGCTCAGCCCTGAGTTGCAGGCCGGCAAGATCACGCCACGGGCCTATCTCGACGAATGCCTGAAGCGTATCGCCGATCTCGATGGCACGATCGGCGCCTTTGTTACCATCAACAAGCAAGGCGCGATCAAGGCCGCCGATGCGGCGACCGAGCGCTGGAAGGCGGGTAAGCCGTTATCGGCCGTTGACGGCATGCCGGTCGCTATCAAAGACATTATCGAGACCGCGGACATGCCGACCGGCCAGGGTTCGCCGCTATGGGAAGGCACCAACTCGCGCCGGGATTCGGCGAGCGTGCGCGCTCTGCGCGAAGCCGGCGCCGTCATCATCGGCAAAACAACCACCACCGAATTCGCCGCGAGCCACCCGTGGCATAAGACGCAGAACCCACACGATGGCGCCCGCACGCCGGGCGGCTCGTCGAGTGGATCTGCTGCCGCAGTCGGCGCAGGCATGGTGCCCGCCGGTCTGGGCACCCAGGTGGTGGGCTCGATCCTGCGCCCGTCCAGCTTTTGCGGCGCCGTCGGGTTCAAGCCGAGCGTCGGTGCCATTAATCGCAGCGGATCGCACGATCACTTCAGCCAAAGCTGCCAGGGCGCCATTGGCGCGACCCTCGCCGACGTCTGGGCGGTGCTGCGCGCCATCGCCGATCGGGCCGGCGGCGATCCGGGGTTCGCCGGGCTTTCTGGTGAAGTCGACTTCTCTGGACGAAAAACACCAGCGCGTTTCGCGGTGCTTGAGACGGGGGGTTGGAAATCGACCAGTTCGGGGGCGCGCGACGCATTTGCCGACGCCAAGAAACGCCTCGCCGCAGCCGGTGTCCAGTTGAAGACCCGCATCGACGAGCCGGAGATCGAAACGGCCGAGCGGTCCATCGCCGAAGCACTGCCGATGACCCTATCGATCAATTCCTGGGAAGGGCGCTGGCCGCTCAACAGCTACGCTGAACTCGACGCTACGAAGCTCAGCGAGCCGGCGCGCGAGCGACTCAAGATCGCCGAGGCGATGACGCAGAAACAGTACGCCGAGCTTATCGCGGGCCGCGACCAGGTTCGCGCTGCTTACGAGAAAGTTGCCAAGCGTTATGATGCCATCATCACGCTCGGCGCCTGTGGTGCCGCGCCCGCCGGACTCGGCCACACCGGCAACACAGCGATGAACGTGACCGCATCATTTCTTGGCTGTCCCGCGATCACGCTGCCCCTTCTCGAGGATGAAGGCCTGCCCCTGGGGCTGCAACTGATGGGGACCATGAACCGCGATGCGGGGCTGTTCGAGGCCGCATCCTGGATCGCGGGCAATGCATTTGGCCAACCGGAGCTCGTCGGGAAGATCGGCGCCTGACTCTAGGCCTTCCACAAGGGACTGAACTGCGTCGCAACGACGTCTTCGTAGTTGCCCAGGCCCTTGGTCAGCCCGACCTCCTGTGCGAACCGGCACATGCTGTCGAACGTTCCTTTCGAAATCGCCGGATCGTAGTAAGGCAGGTCGCGCTCGACCAAAGTTGCGATGAGGCTTGCCTCAAAAGCCGGAAACCACTTTTCGCCGATCTTGGTGGCGCGCTTCGGGTCTGCCTTCAACGCCTGCTGCGTCTTGACCAGCGCCCGCACAGCGGCCGCCGCCTTGTCCGGGCTCTTTTCGACCAGTTCGGACCGCGTCGCCAGAACGCCAAACGTGTAGCCACGAATTGGTGCGGGGCCATCGCCGCGCCTGGCATCCAGAACCAGCGTCCCGAGCCCGCGCTTCACCGCGACCTCCGCTCCCATGCCATTGGCCCAGAAGCCGTCGATCTTGCCCTCCTCCATCGCCTTCGCAGCGTTGACGCCGAACGAGACCCCCACTGGACTGGCCGGCATCGGCGGCGGCGCGATCTGCACATTGTCACGCTTCGGATCGATGCCGTATTCCTTGAGCAGTTGGATCAACCCGATGTCGATCAGGGGAGCCGCCCCAATCCGTTTGCCTTTGACCGCTTCGACATCGCCCCGTTTCACCTTCAGGTCCGCCCGCATGATCAGGAACCAGTAAGTGTGCTGCGCGAGCGCACCCAGAAACTTGACGCCGCGCCATTCAGGAAACGCCGTTGGCGCGGAATGCGATGAACCGCCGACAAAGTCCGCCTTGCCGTCCCGTAGCGCCTCGTAGCATTTGCCGACGGGGTAAATCAGTTCGAGTTCGGCATCGAGACCTTCGTCCTTGAAAAATCCCATCTCGACTGCGGCAATCGCCGGAAAGTAAGAATTGGACACAAGGTCGGGGATGACGACTTTCATTCAGAACTCCCGGTTGGAAACGACCAGACGGCTCAAGCGACGAATTTCAAAGCGACGTATGGATACGACGCTAAAAACCTATCCCTCATCCGGCAGCGAAACGATGTTGTAGCCGTGGCTGAGCTTGCGGCCGAGCACCGGATCTTCCATCTCCATGTCGAACGCACCCGAATAGGATATTTCACCGTGAACGGCGAAGGTGCCGCAGAATATGGCGGTACCCGGCGTCAAACTGCTGCCTCCAGTGTAGAGACGGATCAGCTCTTCTGGCGAGCGCATGTTGGTGACGGGCCCTTCCTGATAAAGCCTGCGCTGGCCCCCGTCCTGAACGAAGGCGCGGAGCACAAGCTTGTCCCAGTGCGATTTGATCTCGTCATATCGCCACAGCACGGGGCCGACAGGTTTGGCGCAAAGCTGCTTTGACAGAGTAACACCGACTGTTTCGGCCTTGCGATCGGTGTGATCGGAGCCGAGCCCCACCCACAACCCGTCGTCGAGCGCAAACAGCACGAATTCGACCTCGCCGCTCGACTTGTCGGCCATCACCTCGATCGAACGTACTGTGGTCAGCAGCGAGCAAGCGACGCGATAGAAGATCGGCACCGACTTCGGCCGCTTCACTCCGATCGCTTCCAGTTCCTTGATATGCGCTTCCAGCGCCGCGGTGTTTCGACCGGTCCACCCCGCGATGACAAGGTGTTGGATCGTTGCAAGCTCCAATCTGCGTTCGCTTGGCACCGGCGGCTCCTTCATAAGTTTTTGACATTACATGTCAAATCCTCGATCTTAAAGTCCGAGAGGAACGCAAAGATCGTCTTGGAGCCGGGCATCCGTGGAAATCCTTCCGGGCCCGTCTTTGACTGCACCCACAGGAGCACCGCCATGAACGACGTCAGCACCCACACCTTCGGCGGCCGGAATATCAAGGGCCAGGAGCATTGGACCAAGAAGGGCGATGCCAATCTGTTCCTCTGGGAAAAGCGCGCGCCAGACGGAGCCAAGAACGGCGCGATCCTGTTCGTGCACGGCTCTTCGATGGCGTCGCAGCCGACGTTCGACCTCCATGTCGAAGGGCGGCCGCATTCGTCGGCGATGGAATACTTCGCCGAGCGCGGCTTCGACACCTGGTCGATCGACATGGAAGGCTACGGACGCTCCACCAAGGATCAAGGCCTGGATGCTACGATTTCCGAGGGCTCCGACGATCTGAAGGCCGGCACCGATTACATCTTCAAGACCCGCAATCATACCGGGCCGTTGCTGGTGTACGGCATATCGTCGGGCGCATTGCGCGCGGCTTTATTTGCGCAGCGGTATCCCAACCGGGTGCGGCGCCTTGCACTCGACGCCCATGTGTGGACCGGAGAAGGCAGCCCGACCCTGGCCGAGCGGCGAAAGAAGCTTCCGGAATATCTGAAGACCAAGCGCCGTCCCATCGACCGCAAGTTCGTGCGCTCGATTTTCGAGCGCGATCACCCGGGCACCGCTGACGAAAACGTCATCGAGGCCTTCGCCGATCACATCCTGGCGCTCGACGATTCGATCCCCAACGGCACCTATATCGACATGTGCAACCATCTGCCGGTGGTCGATCCGAAACAAATCAAGGTGCCGACCATCATCATGCGCGGTGAATACGATGGTATCGCTGGCTTCCAGGATCTGTTGAAATTCTTCGAGGCGCTGCCCAATCCGGACAAGCAGTTCGCGGTGATGCCTGGTATCGCGCATGCCTCGCTGCAGCAGAAGAACTACATGATCGCCCTGCACATCCTGCACAGCTTCTTCACTCAGCCAGAGCCGATCTATTCCACGTACCAGCCGTAAGCCAACACATCCTCACTCAAGTTTGATATGCGCGGCTTCGACGACCTTCGTCCACTTGTCGATCTCAGCGCGCAGATAGGCATCGAACGCCGCCGGCGTCATTGATAGCGTCGTCGTTCCCAATTTCTCCCAGTGGGCCTTCACCTCCGGATCCGTAACGACCGCGGTGATCTCGGAATTCAAGCGGTCGACGATGGATTGAGGCGTTCCGGTCGGCGCCATAATGCCGAACCAACCTGTGTGCTGATAACCGGGGACTCCCGCCTCGGAGACGGTGGGGACGTCAGGAAGCGCACTGGTGCGGTGGGCGCCCGTAACACCCAGGGCCCGAACCTGTCCGGCGAGCACGTTGGGCGCCACGGACGGCACCTCATCGAACATCATGTCGACATGTCCGCCGATGATATCGTTGCGGGCGCCCGTGCTGCCTTTGTACGCGACGTGGAGAATGTCCGTTCCCGTCATCAGTTTGAAAAGCTCGGCGCCGAGATGCTTGTTCGAGCCTGGTCCCGACGACGCGTAGGTGAGAACGCCCGGCTTGGACTTGGCCAACGCGATGAACTCCTTGACGGTCTTGGCGGGCACTGACGGGTTCACCACCATGACAGCGTCCGTGGAGAAACACGGAGCGATGGCGACGAAATCGCGCATCAACTGGTAGGGCTTGTTGTGGTTCAGGATTTCGAGGTTGATGTGGGGCGACGCGACCACCAGGAGCGTGTAGCCGTCTGGTGCAGCCTTCGCCGCCTCGGCTGTGCCGATGATGCCTGACGCACCCGGGCGATTCTCAACAATAAACGACTGCTTGAACCGCTCGCCCAGGACTTGCGCGAGGTAGCGCGCCACCAGATCGGCCGGGCCGCCGGCACCGAGCGGAACGATCAACCGCACCGGCCTCGAGGGATAGTCCTGCGCCCACGTTTGCGACGCGGCCAAGCCCAAAGCACCGAACAAGAGGGAAAAAGAGAGGGCGCGTAGCAATCGGATCATGGGCTGTCCTCCGTTTTCTTGTGGTGAGTCTATAGCAGCTTGCAGCGCCGATGCACTTTAACGCGAGAGCGGCTTTGGGACCGCACCACGCCGGGTCGATCAGCTCGTCGCGGGCCTGCCGGCCTGGCGCGTCTCGTCCAATACCTGAATTGGTCCGCGGCCGCCGAGGCGACGATGCAACCGGTCCAACAGCAAGTAGATCACCGGCGTGGTGTAGAGAGTGAGGACCTGGGACACCAAAAGACCGCCGACGATGGTCATGCCGAGCGGCCGGCGCAGTTCGGAGCCCGGCCCCGTGGCGATGATCAGCGGCAGAGCCCCCAACATGGCTGCCAGCGTCGTCATCATGATCGGGCGAAAACGGGCGAGGCACGCTTCGCGGATAGCCTGCGCTGGCGGCAGGCCGCCTTCCCGTTCGGCCGACAGTGCAAAGTCGACCATCATGATGCCGTTCTTCTTGACGATTCCGATCAGTAGAATGATGCCGATGAAGGCGATCACGGTGAGTTCAGCGTGAAACAGTTGCAACGCGAGCAGCGCCCCCAGGCCCGCAGACGGCAATGTCGAGATGATCGTCAACGGATGCGCCAGGCTCTCGTAGAGCACCCCGAGGATGATGTAGATCGCCAACAAAGCCGCGAGAATCACAAGCGGCTGCGAAC
>Ga0265325_10000596_pt1 | contig 26312 bp, 29 predicted proteins | sample 41420metaG_FD_202090 | JGI IMG/M metagenome (GOLD analysis project Ga0265325, IMG submission 202090) | Rhizosphere microbial communities from Carex aquatilis grown in University of Washington, Seatle, WA, United States - 4-14-20 metaG | ecosystem: Host-associated > Plants > Roots > Rhizosphere... | reverse complement strand
CGACATCGTGTCCGGCGGAACCGATACCCACCTGATGCTGGTCGACCTGCGTCCCAAGAAGGCGACGGGACGGCCGACAGAAAAAGCTCTCGATCGAGCCGGCATCACAACCAACAAAAATTCGGTGCCGTTCGACACTGAGAAGCCGGCAATAACCTCGGGCATCCGTCTTGGGACGCCGGCCGGAACGACGCGCGGCTTCGGCGCTGCCGAGTTCAGGGAAGTCGGCAAGCTGATCGTCGAGGTTGTTGACGCCGTTTCGAAGAATGGCGATGCCGGCGATCCGGCCGTCGAGGCCAGTGTCGCCGAACGCGTCGCCGTCTTGTGCAAACGTTTCCCGATTTACCCATAGACGAGAGAGCAGCCCGCCATGCGTTGCCCATTCTGCGGACATGACGACACCCAGGTGAAGGATAGCCGTCCGAGCGAGGACAATTCGGCGATCCGAAGGAGACGCCATTGTCCGGAGTGCGGCGGCCGCTTCACGACCTTCGAACGGGTGCAGTTGCGTGAGCTCATCGTCGTCAAGAAGAACAACCGCCGCGAGCCGTTTGAACGCGAAAAGCTGGAGCGTTCCATCACGCACGCCCTGCGCAAACGCCCAGTGGAACGCGAGCGGATTGACCGCATGATCACCGGCATCGTGCGGCGCCTTGAAAGCATGGGCGAGAACGAAATCCCGTCGCCCGTCATCGGCGAGCTCGTCATGCAGGCGCTGTCGAGTCTCGACAAGGTGGCCTATGTCCGCTTCGCGTCCGTCTACAAGAACTTCCGCGAGACCAAGGATTTCGAGGCCCTGATCGGTGAGTTGGAGGGCGGCGAAAAGGATTAGCCGCATCCGCCTTTGAATGATGTATCCCACATGCGGCACGCACTCGCGCTCGGACGGCGCGGGATCGGGCGTACCGGCGCCAATCCCTCTGTCGGTTGCGTCATCGTCGCCAGGGACGGGCGCATTGTCGGTCGTGCGCGCACATCCGATGGCGGCCGCCCGCACGCTGAGGCCAATGCGCTCGCGCAGGCGGGAAGCGCGGCGCGCGAAGCGACGGCCTATGTCACGCTTGAACCTTGCGCTCAGGTAACGGAGACGCCCTCCTGTGCCCAGAGCCTTATCAGTGCGGGCGTCGCACGCGTCGTGGTCGCGCTTCAGGATCCGGACGAGCGTACCAACGGCGCTGGAATCGCCAAGCTGCGCGCTGCGGGCGTCGATGTCGTCACCGGGACTCTCGAGAAGGAGGTGCGTGGGAGCCATGAGGGCTTCATCATGCGCACGAGCGCAGCGCGGCCGTTCGTGTCGCTCAAGATCGCTCAGAGTCTCGACGGCAAGACGGCGACTGCGGCAGGCGACAGCAAATGGATCACCGGAGATGAAGCGCGCCGTTACGGACATCTGCTGCGCGCGCGCCATGATGCAATCCTGGTCGGCATCAACACCGCGCTGGCCGACGATCCGGAACTGACCTGCCGCATACCCGGTCTCGAAGACCATTCTCCGCTTCGCGTCGTGCTCGACACGCGGCTGCGCCTCGGCGAGCAGTGGAAGCTGGTGACGACCGCCAAGCAGACGCCGACTGTCGTCTTCACGACGGCGACGAAGAGCGCCGACGGGCTCCACTCGTCGGGCGTCGAGGTCGTTCAGGTCGCGCGCGACGCGCGTGGCAGGCCGGACCTCTTCGCATTGCTGACGGAGCTGTCGAAGCGAAAGGTTACGCGACTGCTGGTGGAGGGTGGCGCGACCGTCCACTCTGCGTTTCTCGATCGCGGATTGGCGGATCGGCTGGAAATCTTCACGGCTCCGATAACCCTCGGCGCAGCGGGGCATAGCGCAATCGACGCATTGGCCGCTTTGACACTGGCCGAAGCGCCGCGCTTTCATCGCGCATCGCGGCGTATGCTGGGACCGGACCTTCTGGAAAGCTTCGTGGCCAAGGCCTAAAAGGAACTCATGTTCACTGGAATCGTCACAGATGTCGGGCGTGTCCGCCATATTGAAAAGCGCGGCGACACGCATATCGTGATCTCGACCAACTACGACCTCTCCGGCGTGGAGATGGGCGCCTCGATTGCGTGCTCTGGCGTCTGCATGACCGTGGTCGACAAGGGAACGGGAAAGGACAGTTGGTTCGCGGTCACGGCGTCCGGCGAAACCCTTTCCAAGACGACGATCGGAAGCTGGAAGGTCGGCGACCCCGTCAACCTGGAACGGCCCATGCGCGTTGGCGATGAATTCGGCGGTCATATCGTGAGCGGACATGTCGACGGCGTCGCGGAAGTGAAATTGATGGTTCCCGAAGGCGAGTCCACGCGCGTCACGTTCGAGGTTCCGGTCGCGCTGTCGAAGTTCATTGCATCTAAGGGTTCCGTCGCGCTTGATGGAGTGTCGTTGACGGTCAACGAGGCAGAAGGCACCCGCTTCGGTGTCAACATCATTCCACACACGTCCAAGGTCACGACATTCGGCCGGTTGAAGCCCGGCGCGAAGGTCAATCTCGAAATCGACCTCTTGGCGCGGTATGTGGCGAGGATTGTCGGAAAATGAACGTCTCTGTCTACCACGACTACATTTCGAAGATTGAAGACGTGATCGAGGATGCGCGTAACGGGCGCATGTTCATCCTGATGGATGCCGACGATCGCGAGAACGAGGGCGATCTCGTCATTCCCGCGCAAATGTGCACGCCCCAGGCCGTGAACTTCATGGCCAAGAACGGCCGCGGACTCATCTGTCTGGCGCTCACGCAGGATCGCGCCAACACGCTGAATATTCCGATGATGACGCAGGTCAACGGCACGCCGAACCAGACGGCGTTCACGATTTCCATCGAGGCCAAGGAAGGCATCTCGACCGGCATTTCCGCGCATGACCGCGCGCACACGATTTCGGTCGCGATCGATCCGACGAAGGGCGCAGCCGATATCGTGTCGCCTGGACATGTCTTTCCGCTCGTTGCGCGGCATGGCGGCACGCTCGTGCGGGCGGGGCACACCGAAGCGGCCGTCGACATCGCCCGTCTCGCCGGCCTCAATCCGGCAGGCGTGATCTGCGAGATCATGAATGACGACGGCACGATGGCCCGCATGCCCGATCTTGTCCCGTTCGCGCAGCTGCACGGTCTGAAGATCGGAACGATTGCGGACCTGATCTCCTATCGCCGCAAATATGACCACTTCGTAAAGCGCACATTCGAGGGACCGTTCGAGAGCCACAATGGCGGCACCTGGAAGATGTGTGTCTATGTGAACGAGCTCGAATATGCGGAGCACATCGCGCTTGTGAAGGGCGATATCGCCACGCCAGAACCAGTTCTGGTGCGCATGCATGCCGTCAATATCTTCAGCGACATGCTCGAATGGAAACCATACGAGCGGGACGTGCTCGGCGAATCCATGCGCATCATCGCCAAGGAAGGGCGCGGCGTCGTCGTCCTCCTGCGCACGACGCGGCCGACCTTCGTTTCCGATGTTGTCACGCGCAAGGTTGCCGAGGACATCGACCGCCGCCGCGTCAAGGAATATGGCGTCGGCGCGCAGATCCTGCTCGACCAGGGCGTCAAGGACATGATCCTTCTGACCGACACGCCGGAGAAGAAGATCGTCGCGCTCGAAGGATACGACCTCAACATCGTGGGTACGCACGCCATTCGCGGAAAGGCAAAGGGCTGAGAGATGACCAGCAATATCCTGATCGTCGAGGCGCGGTTTTACGCCCACATCTCCGACATGCTTCTGGATGGTGCAACCGCGGCGATCGAAAAGGCCGGTGCGCATTTCGAACGCATCTCGGTGCCCGGCGCGCTCGAAATTCCGACGGCGATCGCGTTGGCGGCACGCGGCGGTGAACATGGCGGAAAATCGTTCGACGGATACGTCGCGCTTGGCTGCGTCATTCGCGGCGAGACCTATCATTTCGAAATTGTCGCGAGCGAATCCGCCCGCGGCCTTCTGGATCTCGGCATCAACAACGGCCTGTGCGTCGGCAACGGCATTCTGACCGTGGAAAACGAACGGCAGGCGCTGTCTCGTGCCGCGGTCGATGACGGCGACAAGGGCGGCGACGCCGCCCGCGCCTGCCTGGCTCTGGTCGGCATCCGGACCCGTCTCGGCGTACACCGATGAGCGCGACCGGCGGCACGCACGACAATCGCCGCGCGTCGCGCCTCGCCGCTGTGCAAGCCATCTATCAGATGGAGCTGACCGGCGTGGACGCCGAGGCAGTCGCGAGTGAGTTCATAGAACATCGCTTTGAGCATGAACCCGAGATGAAGGAAGCCGGTCCAGGCGACGAGGAGTTTTTCGGCGCGATCGTTCGTGGCGTGCCTCAGCACCAGATCGAAATCGACCGCTCGATCGCCAAGTGCCTGGCATCGGATTGGCGGCTTGAACGCGTCGATTCCATCCTGCGCGCGATCCTGCGCGCGGGCGCGTTCGAACTGATCGCGCGGCGCGATGTGCCCGCCAAGGTGGTGATCGACGAATATCTCGAGATCAGCCATGCCTTTTTCAGCGGCGACGAGCCCGGTTTCGTGAACGCCGTTCTCGACAAGCTCGCGCATCGCAAGCGTGCCGTCGAATTCGGCGAAACGCCTCCCGAGGATGAGCTTCAGTTCTGACGTGCGGGACTTTTCAGGGGCCTCGCGCCTTGGTTCCTCTTTCATCTTGCCGAAGTAGGAGATGAAAATCCTATTTCAAGACGACATATCAAAAAATTCCTATGTAAATTGCGTTTGGCCGAGTTTGCCTCGCGTATAAGAGGACTGAACCGCCCGAGCAGTCCATGCCCCTTTCCGAGTTCCGATTGATTGAAGAACTCTTCGCGCCGCTGGCGACGTCGAAGTTTGCGCTCGGGCTTAAGGACGATGTTGCAATTCTGCCGGCGCGCGCAGGCAAGGATCTCATACTCAAGACCGACACGATCGTCGAAGGAGTGGACTTCTTTGCGAACGATCCCGCCGCGACAATCGCCAAAAAGGCGCTGCGCGTAAATCTCTCCGATCTCGCGGCCAAAGGAGCGGTGCCGTTCGGATATCTGCTCACACTTGTCCTGCGCAAGGATGTGCGCACGAGCTGGCTGCGCAACTTCGCGCGCGGGCTGGCTGAAGATCAGCGTCAATTCAAAATTGCGCTGCTCGGCGGCGACATGTCTTCGACTTCAGGGCCGCTGACAATCTCCATCGCTGCGTTCGGATATGTTCCGTCAGACAAGGCTATTCTGCGCAGTGGCGCGACGCCGGGCGATCTTGTCTTTGTGTCAGGCACCGTCGGCGACAGCGGCGGCGGCCTGGAGGCGCTGAAAAGGAAGATCGCGCGACCGGCGCTGATCGCGCGCTATCGCCTGCCGGAGCCGCGCACGGCGCTTGGCCCAAGGCTGCGCGGAATCGCGACTGCGTCGCTCGACGTCTCGGACGGGTTAATAGCGGATCTCGGGCACATTGCCGACGTTTCCAGGGTTCACATTGCTATTCGCGCTTCACAGGTTCCGATGTCGGGCGAGCTCCGCAAGGCGTGGGGTTCGGATGTCCGGTCAGTGCTTCGGGCAGCGACCGCGGGAGACGACTATGAAGTCGCGTTTACGGCCCCCCGGTCCAAACGCGGGAAAGTTTTGTCTGCCGCCAGAGCCGCCGGCGTCCGCGTGACCGAGATCGGCTGGGTGATGAAAGGCCGGGGCGTGACACTGCTTGACGAGCAGGGCAGGCCGATCCCGGTCAAACGGGCGGGTTACGTGCATTTCTAGGCCGTAAACGCTCTGTTAGCGCCGATTTGCGACCGTTGGCTTATGCGCGCCGCTCTCGCCCTCTGTGCCCTGCTTCTCGCCTTTTCGGGCGGGTCGGCCCTTGCCGGTGAAAAGGCAGGCGATCCCGGCACAAATGTGGAAATGCCGTTCCTGATCGCCCCGATGTGCATAGACGGCAAGCTGACCGGCTACGCGTACATTTCGTCCAAAGTGGTTACGAGCTCGCGTGAAGCCTCGCTGGATGTCCGTAACAAGATCCCCTTCATCCAGGATGCCTTTGTCCGCGACGTCAACGCGACGCCGATAACAAAGGCGACCGATCCCAAGACTGTTGACAATGCCGGGCTCATTGCGCGTCTCACGGCCGACGTCAAACGGATCGTGGGTGCGGCCAAGATCTCGACCGTCGTCATCATCCAGGTCCAGATTTCCGAGCTCCACCCCAACCAGGCCCTGGTTGCAGCCCCACCCAGCTAGCCCTGCGGCAGGGGCCCTGCGACATTGCAGGATTGTTGCTTAGCCGCCCGGCTTTTGGCATATGTGCGCCGCCCTTGAAGCGGTAGGTCCTTCCGGCCGGCCATGGGGATCGGCGGTCCTTAGGCGCCGTCCGGGGTATTCAAAAAAAGAGGGATCTACCATGGGTCTGGAACTCATTCTCGTTTTGGCGGCTGGCGTGCTCGCGCTGTTGTACGGCGCCTATACCATCCGTTCCGTTCTGAGCCTGAGCGCGGGCAATGCGCGCATGCAGGAAATCGCTGCGGCCATTCAGGAAGGCGCTGCCGCCTATCTGAGCCGTCAGTACATGACGATCGCCGTCGCCGGTGTCGTCATCTTCGCACTCGCCTTCGTCTTCCTGGGCTGGGAAGAGGCGGTCGGATTTGCGATCGGCGCAATTCTCTCCGGCGGTGCCGGGTTCGTCGGCATGCACGTCTCGGTTCGCGCTAACGTCCGCACTGCGGAAGCTGCACGCCAGGGGTTGGCGCAGGGTCTGTCGGTCGCCTTCCGCTCCGGCGCGGTGACGGGAATGCTTGTCGTCGGTCTCGGCCTGCTCGGAGTCGCCGGCTACTACGCTTTCCTGACGACTGGATTGCATCTGAGCCTTGACGACGCGCACCAGGGTCGCGTCATCGTCGACTCGCTCGTCGCGCTTGGTTTCGGCGCTTCTCTGATCTCGATCTTCGCGCGTCTCGGCGGCGGCATCTTCACAAAGGGTGCGGACGTCGGCGGCGACATGGTCGGCAAGGTCGAGGCGGGAATTCCCGAAGATGACCCGCGTAACCCTGCCACGATCGCCGACAATGTTGGCGACAATGTCGGCGATTGCGCCGGCATGGCCGCTGACCTGTTCGAAACCTTCGCAGTGACCACGGTCGCCACGATGGTGCTCGCTTCGATCTACTTCACGGGTGAAGTTCGCAACGCCCTCATGCTGCTGCCGCTCGCCATTTCGGGCGCCTGCATCGTGACGTCGATCATCGGCACCTTCTTCGTGCGCCTGGGCGCTTCCAAGAACATCATGGGCGCGCTTTACAAGGGCGTGATCGCAACCGGCGTTCTGTCGCTGGCGGCGCTCTGGCCCCTGATCAACTGGATCCTGCGTGGCGTCGACGGCGGCATTCACGGCGTCCTGACTACGAGTGGCGGGCTCGAGTTCACCGGCGTCAGCCTGTTCGAGTGCGGCATCGTCGGTCTGGCCGTCACGGGCGCGCTGATCTGGATCACCGAATACTATACAGGCACGAACTTCCGCCCGGTGAAGGTAATTGCGCAGGCGTCAGTGACCGGTCACGGCACGAACGTCATTCAGGGCCTTGCCGTCTCGATGGAAGCGACGGCCTTGCCGGCCATCGCGATCTGCGTCGGCATCGTCGTGGCCTTCAATCTCGCCGGCCTGTTCGGCATCGCCATTGCGGTGTCGACCATGCTGTCGCTCGCGGGCTTCATCGTTGCGCTCGATGCGTTCGGCCCGGTCACCGACAATGCCGGCGGCATTGCCGAAATGGCCGGTCTGGAAGGCGACGTCCGCAAGACGACCGACGCACTCGACGCGGTCGGCAACACGACCAAGGCCGTCACGAAGGGCTACGCGATCGGTTCTGCCGGTCTCGGCGCGCTCGTGCTGTTCGCGGCCTATACGTCGGATCTGAACTTCTTCATCAACGAAGCCAACAAGGCGGGTGCGACGACGTTCGGCTACTTCCGGGGCGTGACATTGGATTTCTCGCTTGAGAATCCGTACGTCGTGGTCGGCCTGCTGCTTGGTGGCCTGTTGCCTTACCTCTTCGGCGGTATGGCGATGACGGCGGTCGGCCGTGCTGCCGGTGCCGTGGTCGAAGAAGTGCGCAGGCAGTTCAAGGAGATGCCCGGGATCATGGCCGGCACGCAGAAGCCGGACTATGGCCGCGCGGTCGACATGCTGACCAAGGCTGCCATCCGCGAGATGATCATCCCATCGATGCTGCCTGTACTTTCGCCGATCGTGTTCTTCTTCGTAATCGACGTCGTCGCCGATCGCGGCAAGGCGTTCAGCGCACTTGGTGCGATGCTCCTCGGCGTGATCGTCACGGGCCTGTTCGTCGCAATCTCGATGACGTCGGGCGGCGGCGCATGGGACAATGCCAAGAAGTACATCGAAGACGGCCACTTCGGCGGCAAGGGTTCCGATGCTCACAAGGCTGCTGTCACTGGCGACACGGTCGGCGATCCGTACAAGGACACTGCCGGTCCGGCCGTCAATCCGATGATCAAGATCACGAACATCGTGGCGCTGTTGCTTCTGGCGACGCTCGCGCACGCGGCGTGATCCTTCGACGAGCTCAGGATGCGGGGTCCTCATCCTGAGCTTGCAGAAGCCCTGAAATAAAAACGCGCGGAACGAGAGTTCCGCGCGTTTTGCTTTTCGCTATGGGTAGCTGCCGCCGCCCGGTGGGCCGCCGCCGCCGCCCGGATTTGGTGAGCCGCCGCCCGGACCGCCGCCGCCGCTGCCGCCAAGCGGAACACCCGGCGTCGCATTAAAGAGCTGTTGCAGGAAGGTGAGCTCGCGTCCCTTTGTCGGGGTCTGGCGCGTCTCGAAATCGACGACGTGTCCGTCGCTGAGCGAGTAGCGCTTGATGCCCGTGACCTTGCCGTCCTTGTCGAAATAGACGGCCAGAATGGCGCGCGACTCAACAGTGGGACGAAAGAACGCGATTTCCTTCTCCACGCTCGAAATGTAGTACCAGGCATCGCCGGCGAAGGTTGCCGTCGTCGACGGGTAGCCCAGGCGCTGCTGGATGCTTGTCTTGGTGTCCTTGCCGACACCGATCGAGGCGACCGCATCGGGATCGGGCAGATAGCCGCGGGTGTTGGTAACAGGCGTGCAGCCCATGACCAGAGCCGCGGTGAGGGCCAGAACAACTTTACGCATGCGCTTCGTCCTCAAACCGGATAAATCCCGCCCGCCGGAGGATGTGCTAGCCTCAGTGCGGCGCGCTGGCAAGACCGACCGTTTCGGAGACCAATAGAATGCTGAACGCTCTGCGCCGGAATTCCGAGAAGTCCCGGCTCGTCCGCGCGCTTTACGGCGTCCTGACGACGCAGGCGCGGCAACCGGTGTTTTTCGTGGAATTTGGCGTCGCCGATTCGATCGACGGCCGGTTCGACATGGTGGCGCTGCACGCCTGGCTGGTGTTCGAACGCCTGCGCGCCTGCGGAATGAGTGATGTCGCTCATGCGCTTTCGGACGCGCTCTTCGTAGGTTTCGACGAAGCCTTGCGCGATCTGGGCGCGGGCGACATGAGCATGGGCCGCAAGATCAAGCAGATGGGTGATGCCTTCAAAGGGCGGCTGCAGGCCTATGACAGTGCGTCGGGCGAAGCGCAACTGGCGGACGCAATCCTGCGCAACGTCTATCGCGGCGATACGAGCCGTCGCGACGATGCTCTTTCGCTCGCACGCTATGCGCAGTCGGTGCGCAGCACGCTCGCGGCGTGCGATCCGCGCACCGGCTTCCTGAACTTTGGCCCCTTGCCGCAGCGGCGTGATCGAGCATGACGAACGATTCCCTTCCATTCTCGCATGTCTTCAATCTCGGCAGCCTTGGCCGGGCAGGGGATGTCGTGACCATTGCGGCGCGCGGCGATGAACTGAAACGCATCGCCGAATGGGCAGAGGTTCGCGCGATCGAATCCTTTGCCGCCAAGATCGATCTGCAAAAGGTGTCCGCATCGCGCTTCACCTACGACGCGGAACTGAGGGTCGAGATCGTCCAAGATTGTGTCGTAACGCTCGAGCCCGTTCGCTCGGTTATCGAACGCAAGATTCATCGCGAGCTCCACATCGCGGAGACGAGGCGAGCCCCTGTCGACAGCGATGTCCTGGTCGACCCCGCCTCCGATGAAGATGACGTTAGGGAGGAAATTTCGAGCCTCCACTACGACCTCGCCGGCCCGCTCCTGGAGGAGCTGGTCCTGGCCAGAGATCCCTATCCCAGGGCGCCTGGCGTGGCGTTTAGTCCGCCTCCCGACCCGGACGGACGGCCGGAAAGCCCCTTTGCCGTGCTCAGGAACCTCAAGAAACCGGGTTAGAGCCCAAAAAGCGGCCAGCAATCCGGCTTGAACCCGGCAGGTGTTTCCTGCTACTTCCGCCCCTTGTTTTGCCCGCCCGGTCAAATGGTTCGCGCATGACAGTGCGCAACGCCTGACGATTCGGTCAGCGGTGCGATCGTGGAATTGATGTGCGCCCGACCGCTTCGGCTGGTCGCGCTTAGAGGAGTTACCCGCCATGGCGGTGCCAAAAAGAAAAACGTCGCCTTCGCGGCGCAACATGCGCCGGTCGCATCACCGTCTGTCCGCAACCAGCCATAATGAATGCCCGAACTGCGGCGAGCAGAAGCGCCCGCATCATGTGTGCGGATCGTGCGGTCACTATGACGGCCGCGAAGTGACGAAGACCCAGGCCTGATTGCGTCAGGCTGACGAAGCGATCCTGGCAGCGAGGCGACTGTGGCCCGCGATTTGACCGTCTCGATTGATGCGATGGGCGGCGACGCCGGTCCCGGCATCGTCGTGGCCGCGCTGGTCCGCTCGGTACTGCGTCACCCGGCGGTGCATTTCATCCTGCATGGCGATGAAGCCGAACTGGCGCCGCTGCTGGCCAAGCGCGGCAAACTCTCCGAGCGCGTCGTCATTCGCCACACAGCCGAGCGCGTCCGCATGGAAGAAAAGCCGAGTCTCGCGCTGCGCCGCGGCCGCAACACCAGCATGTGGCGCGCGATAGAGTCGGTGAAGAAAAAAGAAGCCGAGGTTGCGGTGTCGGCCGGAAACACGGGTGCACTGATGGCGATGTCCATGGTGCAGCTCGGCACGATCGAGGGCATCGCGCGTCCCGCGATCGCGGCATTATGGCCTACCAAGCGGGGGCAGAGCGTGGTGCTCGATGTCGGCGCGAACGTTTCTGTCGACGCCGAACAGCTTGTCGACTTCGCGGTCATGGGAGAAGCCTTCGCGCGGGCGATCCTCGGGCTTGAGCGTCCGACGGTCGGCATTCTCAATGTCGGTTCGGAGGACATGAAGGGCAACGATTCCGTCAAGGGCGCGGCGCACATCCTGCGCAACAATTCCTCGCTGCCCATTGAGTTTTACGGTTTTGTCGAAGGCGACGATATCGCGGAAGGAACCGTTGATGTGATCGTTACCGACGGCTTTACCGGCAATGTCGCGCTCAAGACCGCGGAAGGCACGGCCAAGCTCGTCACGCATTTCCTGCGCAGCGCCTTGCGTCGCTCGTTCCTTGGACGACTGGGCGGATTCTTTGCCGGCGGGGCTTTGAACACTTTGCGCCGCAAGCTTGATCCGCGCGCCTCCAACGGTGGAATATTCCTTGGGCTCGACGGCGTCGTGGTGAAGAGCCATGGCGGCACGGACGAGCTCGGATTCGCCAGCGCGCTCGACATGGCCATTGCCATGGTTCGCGCGGGCGTAGTCGCAAAAATCATCGATGACCGCCGCGGCGTACATGCGGTGGAGCCGGAGGCAGCAGCTTCGTGATCCGCTCGCAAGTCATGGGATGCGGCTCCTTTTTGCCCCACACCATTCTCACCAACGCCGACCTCGCCAAGCGCGTCCACACCAGCGATGAGTGGATCCGTGAGCGCACGGGAATCCGCCAGCGCCATGTGGTGGCGCCGGGCGAGAAGACATCGGACCTCGCGCTGGGCGCCGCGCGCGCGGCGCTGGCGAACGCGAAGATGGACGCCGGCGAAATCGACCTCATCGTCGTCGCGACCACGACTCCCGACGAAACCTTTCCCGCGACGGCCACCACTTTGCAGGCGCGGCTCGGCATGACCCGCGGTGCGGCCTTCGACGTGCAGGCCGTCTGTTCTGGCTTCATCTTCGGCATGTCCGTCGCCGACAATTTCATCAAGGCGGGGCAGGCTAGGACCGTGCTCGTTGTGGGCGCCGAATCCATGAGCCGGCTTCTGGACTGGACCGACCGGACAACTTGCGTCCTGTTCGGCGACGGCGCCGGCGCGGTCGTCCTGCAGGCCAGGGAATGCCCGGGCACCAACTCCGACCGCGGCGTGCTCAATACGAAGCTCTACTCGGATGGCCGGCTTCATGACCTTCTTTATGTCGATGGGGGACCTTCCTCGACCCAGACGACCGGCCATCTGCGCATGCAGGGCAAGGAAGTCTTTCGTCACGCGGTAACCAATATCTCGGCGGCAATCATGGCGTCCGTCGAAGCGGCCGGTCTGAAGATCTCCGACATTGACTGGTTCGTGCCGCACCAGGCCAACCAGCGCATTCTGGACGGGACCGCCCGTAAACTGGGCATCCCGGCCGCCAAGGTCGTTTCGACCGTGGCGCTGCACGGCAACACGTCGGCTGCCTCGGTTCCACTGGCCCTCGCCACGGCGGTCAACGATGGCCGTATCCAGCGAGGTCAGCTTGTGCTGCTCGAAGCCATGGGCGGTGGGTTTACCTGGGGCGCCAGCCTGATCCGGTGGTAATCCACCGCTTTAGCTCCAACGTCTATCCCTTTGATGTTGACGCGAAATTTGGATATCCCTAACGTTCGTTAGGGTTAGGGGATTCGAGTCATGACAACGAATACGCTGACACGCGCCGATCTGACGGAAGCTGTTTTTCAGGCAGTAGGTTTGTCGCGCAATGAGTCGGCCCAGATGGTCGAAGACATGCTCGAGGAAGTCTGCGCCGCTCTCGCGCGCGGCGAGACGGTGAAGCTGTCCTCGTTCGGAACTTTCGCTGTAAGGCAAAAAAGTCAGCGCATGGGCCGCAATCCCAAGACGGGTGATGAAGTGCCGATCGCGCCGCGCCGCGTGTTGGTTTTCCGTCCGAGCCATGTTCTCAAAGCTGTCATAAACGGACAGACGCCCGATCCGAACGCCAAGGACTGATGCAGGATGTTGGCACCATCATCAGCGCCTGCCTCCGTCAATGCGAAATCGCCAGAGGCGTTTCGCACGATCAGCGAAGTATCGACCGATCTCGATGTGCCGCAGCATGTGCTGCGCTTCTGGGAAGGACGCTTCACGCAGATCAAGCCGGTGAAGCGGGCAGGCGGAAGGCGTTACTATCGCCCCGAGGATGTCGATCTGCTGCGCGGCATTCGTGCTCTGCTCTATCGCGAGGGCTTCACGATCAAGGGCGTTCAGAAAGTGCTGCGCGAACGCGGTCTGCGTTATGTCGCCGAGCTCGGCCGCGGCGAGGTGAAGTTCGAAAGTTCGTCGTTGCGCAACTTGCCTGAGTTCATTCCCGTGCCGGCAGAGCCGAAATTCGCCCGCGCGGCGCTGGCCGTGCTTGAACGTGCGCATCCCACGCCGGTCCTTGAAGCGGAACCTGTTGAAGACGACATGCTGTCCGCGCAAGCCGAACCTGTCGAACATGAGGCGCTGCAGCTCGCCGAAGAGGAACGCGTCAAGCTCGAGATACTTCTTGCCGAACTGCTGCAGCTCAAGGGCCGGCTCCGCAGCGTGCGTGCCCGCTCAAAGGGCTGAACAAGCGCCGGATGGGCGCAAAACAAGTCGTTTGCCCCCCAGCGGGCCGCCGACTATAGTCCGCGACCTTTCGCGAACCGGCACCCTCAACCGGACGGCCTTCGGGCAAATGCGAAGCGGACATTGGATACGGAGCGTGGCGCAGCCTGGTTAGCGCACCAGTCTGGGGGACTGGGGGTCGTGGGTTCAAATCCCGCCGCTCCGACCAATAAAATCAAAATGTTAAAGAACGCGTCCGGCGAGCAGATTTGTTCCGGGTAGCAAATTGGGTAGCAATCCCGCTCTGCTGGATCGATCAGCGCGCTGACCACCGTATGCGTTCGACTTTCCTACTTATAGAGCTGCTGCTTTAGCAGCACTTTGTCAGCGGGCGTGTACAGCCGTTTAGTTACTACAGCTCGCGTAGCCAAGATTTCGACACGCTCCCCTGTCCCTCTGTCGCCGGACCAGTACTGTTTGACCAAGGCTGCCGCAGAAGCCAGGTCGGGGGCCTCACTGATGCGATTGACCAACATCATGTCTGCGATGTGGAGTATGTCTGCGTCGTCCACTTCAAGTTGATACAGGAAGCCCTTCTTGCCCAGAAAATACTTCTTGGACCAAACCTCGTCCATGAATGCGTAGATGCTGTCGGCTCGCAGCTTCGCTTTTTGCTCGGAGACGGCGCGCAGCATCATCTCCGCCTGCGTTAGCGCATCGTCCAGCTGAGCTTTGTGGTCTCCGGGTGATGTGATGGTTTGGCCGTCCTCCAGGTCACGAAGGTCAGTGCGATAGCATATCATCTTACTCATTGATTAACTGTCTCCAGGAGCGATGCCAGAATTATGCGGGCCGCTGTTTTTCGCAATTGATTTACAATTCGCGGGCGGGACCCCATAAGGCAATCGCAGTTCACGCGCTACTTTTTGACTGTCTTTTTCGAGGCCTCAAGATCGCGCCATTCCGGTACGTGAACCGTCATAAGCGCTTTGAACAGCTTCCCGTGATTTGGCACGCGAAGGTGCAAGAGCTCGTGGGCCACAACAAAATTTTGAAATGCGCGTTCCTGCTGTGCGAGATCGACTGCCAACGTCAGGGTGCCTGATGTAGAGCATGAACCCCATTTGCGCGTCATCCTTTGGATGCGAACCAAGCGGGGCTTCACGCTCAGTCTCTTCGACCAGTAAACGACTCTCTCCCGCAGTTCTCCATTGGACCTCTCGCTAATCATATCAACCCAGCAGCGTAGCCAAAATGTGATCAACGATCCGTGTTCTGTCTGCGGTTGGGAGCTTTAGCAGAGGCCTGTAGAGTGCCGCCCTGAACCGGCGCTGTTCGTCTGAGTTCACGGTGGCGTTGGGGAACCGTTTGGAGATTGTTTCCGCTTCGCGGGCCAGATCGAGCGAGTTGACGGACGCACAATTCAGGGCAGCGTCATCTTTGAGAGACCAGGACACGGCGAATGCGCGGCGGGAGAGCCCGCTTTCCTCTGCTGCCTTCACCGCAGCGTCTTTTTCTGCCGCCAGCGTTGCAAGGAGGTCCATAGCGGCGAGCCCTGTTGTCCGCCGATCTTGCAGGTCCTTCAGAATTCGTTCTGCACGATCCTTGAGTGGTTGGAGCAGGGGGGCCGCGTTCTGATCGTCGTCCATCTCCTTCTGCAGGCCACGCACCAGGTTGAAAACCTTGCCTTCGTCCGACCCGCCATCCCGGCGCAAAGTGTCTAACGTCTTGGTATCGAACGTGACCGCTTTGGTCAGTCTACCCAGTTGCTCTTGGGTGGCGCTCCCCTCAATCAGTCGGCGTGTCTTATGCGCCAAGTCAGCGATAAATCCGATCTTCTCTGCATAGGCATTGCGAACGGCGGCATAAAGAACAGTCAACCGTTTGAAAGCGACGATATATTCACGCAACTCGGGTGAGGGGGACAATATTTCCCAAAGGTCTTCAATTTCCTGGTACGACTCAAAGAACGCTTTCCGTACATCGCGGTCCATGAAGCGACCATAGACGAGACGTTCCAAGCGTTCGTCTGCACCGCCCTCATCGCCCGCATCAAGATATTCGCTTGCTGCTTTGGCGATCTTCGCCTTGAAATCGACAAGTAGAAGATCGAGGTCCTCGATCAAGCCGCTCACGTCCAAAGAGTCGAATTGAAGTGCCTTCTTCAATTCGCGCAGCACGCCTACGAAATCGACAACCAGTCCAACCTTTTTCTGCACGCTCTCTTTATCGACGTAAGGCCTGTTCACTCGTGCGATGGCTTGAAGCAGCACATGGTCGCGCATGGGTTTGTCGAGATAGAGGCAATACAATGGCGGGGCCCCCACCGTCAGAAGGACATCGTTCATCTCGTGGGCGTGGCGCAGAATGTCGCCGGAGGCGGGCTCCCGAAATTTATAACCACGATCAGTTCAGTGTGCGCCGCGAGTTACAGTTCGCGTGGTTCGAACTTCGTTGCACGCGCATACATAGCGTTGCATGCCAATGCACGCCAACGTTCGGGCATACTATTTGGAAGACCCCGCGCGTTAAGTGTGGCTAGGTGCATATCGCGCCGTTTGTCCATACGGGTTTGATCAGGACGCCGTCGCCGATTACTGAGAAAAGCCTACAACGCTCGCACAATCAGTCCTTGTCGAGTTCGAACGTGCAATAGCGAACCATGCCCTCCGGGTCGGACGCATCCTGACCGTAAAATCCACCGTTCAGTGCTTGATCAGCGACCCTTACCCATTCTTCTTTTCCAACCGGCGGTGTGTACATGCCACCGTCTTTGAGCAGAGCCTCGCGAAATCGCCTGTTCACGCGCACGGGAAATCTGCGAGTATAAAATGAGAATGTGCAGAAGGTGATTTGATAGACGTTCTCTCGCTTGTCGGTGTCCTCCATGATCCGGGTCCTCGGGTCGATCCGGAGCAGGGTTACGGCATCCCAAAAGGTAGGATCGGGCGGCTTGTCGTCGAGAAGACGGCGCATATCTTCATAGACGACGTCCGGCACTTCGGTCTGCCCGGTCTGATAGCGAAATATACTTTCACGATCGAGGCAGAGCGCATCGCTAACACCTTTAACAGTAGGTTTGTAGAACATCGCGTCCTTGTTCTGCCACCCCAGTGGAACGTGAAGATGAAGGACTTCTTGCCGCTCTGACCCACACGCACGCCAAATGCAGGACGCGTGCTGTCCCAAACCTCGTATCGCGTACCCGTGGGCTTGAGCCTTTTTACAGATGCGTCAGTGAGCTTCACACGCATTCAAAACGCTCCGAAACCTAGCGGGTAGCAAGTGGGTAGCATTTTGAGCGTAACAAGACGGTGTGCAATAAAATTCGACGAAATCGGAAGTAATGGTTAATTAGTTGATTAAGTTGAGACATCCCCTTTTCATGGAATGTCTTGCGATATCATCAAGTTTCATTGGTGCTAGTCTGGGGGACTGGGGGTCGTGGGTTCAAATCCCGCCGCTCCGACCAATGCATTCAACGTATCGGCTGGATCCGTGCCGTTGCGCGACCGTTCGCGGTTGAGGAACTCGACCGCGCGGCAGCGGTTGTGACGAGCAAACGAGCCGTCACGATGCAGTCGCAAATTCCGCATTCTCGACAAGCGAAAACTTCAGCGTGACGCACAGGCCGGGCGCGTTTTCGGACGCTTCGAGGCTTAATCCATGAAGGCCTGCGATGGCGTCGACGAGGCTCAGGCCGAGACCATTGCCGGGCGTTCCGCGGCTCGGTTCAAGTCGATAAAATCTCTTGAAGATATTCTTCAACTCTTCGCCGGGGACGCCGGGACCGTTGTCCGAGACGGTCAGCACGCCCTCATTTCCGGCGCGTTCGAGCAGCAACTCAATCGTCGTGCCGGCCCCGGTGTGTGAAATGGCGTTTTCGACCAGGTTTATGATCATCTGCGCCAGCAATTCGCGGTCGCCCTCCACGTTCACATTCTGCGCCGCGACGGTGACGAGCGTGCGTCCTTCATCGTCCGCCACTGGCCGATAGGTGTCGGCGATCTGCTCCACAAGTTCGCTGAGATTGACGATGCGAAAACCGCTCTTGCGAGAGCCGGATTCGATCTGGGCAATGCGCAACAAGGCGCCGAACGTCTGCAGGATTTCGTCCGACTCCCGGATCGCCTGATCGATTGCGCGCTCATAGTCCGCCGAGCCGCGCGGCATGCGCCGCACTTCGTCCAGATCCTGGCGCAAACGGCCCAGCGGCGTGCGCAGATCATGGGCGATATCGTTGGAGACCTGACGAAGGGATTCCATCAGATTGGTGATGCGATCGAGCATCCGGTTGAGCGTGGCCGCAAGGCGGTCGAGCTCATCGCCGCCGCTGCGCAGCGGAATGCGGCGGCGCAGGTCGCCGGCAATGATGGCTTCGGCCGTGGTCGAAATCGCCTCTACCTGACGCAGAAATCCGAGGCTCAGGACGAAGCCGCCGATGATGGCAATCGTCACCGACAAGAGGACGACAACCCCAAACGCGCGCAGAACGACCTCGCCGAGCACATTCACCCGGCCGATGTCGTCGGCGACCAGAACCCAGTCATTGCCTGGCAGCTTCAGTCCCAGAACCGCGAGGCGCTCGGTTTCGCCTTCCGGCTCGTCGCCGTCGGGCGGGCCGCGCACCTCGCTCCAACCCTGCACCAGCGAAGAGCTGGGCAGGGTACCGAATAGACGGTGTCCGTGCGCGTCGAAGATCGCATAGACAAGCCCGTCGCGCAGGCGGCCGCGGCGGCGTTCTTCGACAGCGCTCATCAGATGCGTGAGTCCGCCGCTGGCATATTCATCGCGCAGGCCGTCTGACTCGGCCTGGATGCGGGCGCGGATCTGCTGGTCGAGCGCGCTGGTTGCGACAAAATAGGTGAGCGCTGCCAGGGCCAGAACAGAGGCGCTGAAGACCAGAACGTAGAGCAGGACAAGCTTGAAGCTTGTCGTTCTAGTTAGATTCCGAAGCAGCATGGATGCTGTACCCCGATCCACGGATCGTATGAATAAGGGCCGGACCACGCCCCTTGTCCACTTTGGACCGGAGCCGGCTCATATGCGTCTCGACGATATTCGTCTTGGGATCGAAATGGAAATTCCAGACGCCTTCGAGCAGCATTGTGCGCGTCACGACTTGCCCGGCGCGATGCATCAGAAATTCGAGAAGTGCGAACTCGCGCGCCTGCAAATCGATGACGTCTGCGCCCCGTCGGACCTTGCGCTTGAGCAGATCCACTTCGAGATCGCCGACCCGCAGCACAGTCTGGCTCCTGGACAGAGGCGGCCGGCGCGCCAGCGCCTGCACGCGTGCGATCAATTCGGAAAAGGCAAATGGCTTGATGAGATAATCGTCTGCGCCGCTTTCCAGGCCGACCACCCTGTCTTCGATGCCACCCATTGTGGTGAGGAAGATGACCGGCGTGCTGATCTCGGTGCTTCGCAGCATCCGCACGATGCTCAGCCCGTCCATTCCGGGAAGCATGCGGTCGACGATCAGAACGTCATAGCTCTCGCTGCCGGCGAGAAAAAGCCCGTCGCGTCCAGTCTTGGCATGATCGACGACATGCCCATGCTCTTCGAAGCCGCGCACGATATAGGCGGCAGTCTGCGCATCGTCCTCGATGAGAAGCAGCTTCATTCAAATCATCCGTAACGGCGCGCGTGCCCGAAAGTCGGCTGCACCTGTTTGCTGTCGGATGAAGCTCAGAATACCTGCCTGGAGGCAATGACGTGGATCAAGAATGAAAAGGGCGCGCGCACCCGGGGACATGCCGGATGCGCGCGTTTTTGGCCTTCTCAAGCGAGCGTATTGACCTTCACGCCCACTCCCGGCGCAGTGGCCGACGTGGCGCTGGCCTGCGATGAGACCGCCGACGAATCGTCTGAATCGCCGTCGTGGTCGGGACCTGGCCCTTCCGCTCTTTCCGGTGTGCTTGATGCAGGCGAAGTTGCCTGCGTCCACGCGGGCGAACTCCACCCGGCTGCACCGACTGATGCGACACTCATGGTTTTTCCTTTCCATTGAACCGCATCCTCACGCTATGTGGCTTGGCTTAATGCTTCGTACGATCGACATTGAGGATTTGTATAGTTTACGTAGGCTTGAGCGATCAGCGAATTCTATCTGCGACCCGCGCGTCGTCTAGAGCGCTCAATACGATGGCCGGTGTCAGAATTTGGGGCAAAACCGTCGCGCGGCCCTGCCGGTGCGCCGGATAGAGCAAATAGAGCGGCACGCCGCTACGGCCATAACGATCAAGCTCTGCCGAGATCGCGCTGTCGCGGTTCGTCCAGTCGGCCTTCAGCAGGACGACGCCATGTTTCTGGTATCCGGCGACGACGTCGGGATTCTCGAGCGCCAGGCGTTCGTTCACCAGACACGTCACGCACCATGCGGCGGAAAAGTCCACGAGAACGGTCTTGCCGTCGCGCTGCGCATCTTGGACCGCCTCTGGTGACCAGCTTTGCCATTGTGCCGTTGGTGCCGTGCCGCCGATCTGCAGCGTAAGCGCCACGAGCGCCGCGGAACCCACGGCGCCGACCACGCGTCGCGGCCAGACCTTCAGCAACGGAAGAAGCCAGAAGAGAAAGACAAGTCCGAGTCCCGCAGACAGCGCAATTGCCAGGCCCGTCGTTCCGACCTGCTCGCTCAGTACCCAGCTCAGCCAGATCGCCGTCGCAAACATCGGGAATGCGAGGAACTCGCGAAACCGGATCATCCAGACGCCGGGCCTGGGAATGAGGTGCACAAGCTTCGGCGCGAAGGCGAGCGCGGTGAAGGGCAGGGCAAAGCCTGTCCCCAGCGCAAGGAAGACGATCGTCGCGTAAGCGCCGGATTGGGTCAGCGCATAACCGATGGCTGTGCCCATGAATGGTGCTGTGCAAGGACTGGCAACGAGTACGGCTAGAACACCGGTGAAGAATGCGCCCTGACCGCCTTCGGCACGCGTGAAGCGGTCGCCGACGCCGGCAAGGCTCAGGGGCACTTCGAACACGCCGATAAGATTGAGACCGATCGCCGCCATCAGCAACGCCAGGGCAAAGACAACAGGCGGCGACTGGAGCTGGAATCCCCAGCCGAGCGCCGCGCCTCCCGCCTTGAGCACAAGCAGGACGCCGGCGACCGACGTGAACGTCAGGAGTACGCCCGAAAAGTAGAACACGCCGTCGCGCCGCAGTGCTTGCGTGCTTTCGCCCGATTGCGACAGCGCGAGCGCCTTCATCGACAATATCGGGAGCACGCAGGGCATCAGGTTCAGGATCAATCCGCCAAGGAACGCCATGAACGCCGCTTCGATGAGCGTCATATCCGCGCCGGCCGGTGTGGATTGAGGTGCAGCGCGTGTTGCTGCAGTGATCGCGTAGGCGCCGACACCAGGCACGCTCAGGACGCCTTCCAGGAGATTGAGACGCGTTGCTCGTGACGCACGCGATGTCTTCCAGAAGAGCGTTTCACCCTTGATGCGCACTTCGCTGCGCGCGTCGTAGTCTACAGCTCCGATCGTTGCCGGAAAGAATTGGACCGTCCGCGGATTTGCGTGTGACAAGGCCCGATCTGTGATCGTCAAGCCGATGGTCGTGGGCTCGACCGATAGCGTAGCCACTCCGTTAAAGGGTTTCGGCATCGCCGCGCGGGCGTCGTTGTACAGCGCGGTCGAACCGGGCGTATCGTGAAGATCGAGGTTGAGCGTCACGCTCTCGGGAATGCACATTTCCTGGCATTCGAGTAAAAACAGTTTCGCTTGCGCCGAGTCCGTGATCGCGGCGTCGCGCGCAAAATGCAGTGGAACAAGCGTTGTCACCGCATTGCGATAACCGAAATTCACGATGGCACCGGTCGTGAAACGCTCCGGCACCGGCCATTGCGGTTCTCCGGCCGTAACGCCTTTCGGCAGACTCCATACGATCGATGTCGCAAGGCCCGTGTCGCCCGGATTGCGCCAATAAGTGTGCCAGGTCGGCTCGATCACCTGGCGGATCGCGACCCATACCGTGGCTCCGGGCTGCGCCGCAGAATCGAGCGCAGCATCGAGCGTCACATGATCTGCGCGGACGCTGGTTTGCGCTGCCGCTCCGCCGGCAAACATCAAGACAAACGACGCCAAGAGCGCCTGCATGATTTTCATACTCATGTCATCACCGGATGCACCAGGCGCGCACGGCTTCGCGCTTGAGGAACTTTTCCGCATTGCGGCCCTGCAGCACGGCAAGCGTCGCAATCATGCCTGCTTCGACACAGGTCGCGGCCGCAACCGTCACGGATCGTGGCGCATGCGCCACGGGACGGCCGGTGCGGGGGTTGAGAATGTGTCCGTAGCGAACACCATCTTTCAGAAGGAAGCGGCGCGAGTCGCCACTGGTGGCGATTGCTCCATCAGCGAGTTCCAGAAGCCCGGCAAGCTGGCCCGCGGCTTCGACAGACTCGATCGCCACCTTCCAGCGCAGGCCATTCTTGCGCGGGCCCGAAACACGCAGATCACCGCCGAAATTGACGAGCGCTGGATCCTTCGTGATGGCCTGCACGACCGCCAGCGCCTTGTCCACGGCATATTCCTTGGCAAGGCCGCCCAGATCGATCTCCATGCCTGGCGGCAATGCGATGACAGGCGAACGCCACGTAACCTTGTTCCAGCCGACGAACGGCGTGACCGACTTGATCTGTTCGGCCGAGGCCAATCTGTCGGACCCGTCGAACTTCCAGACGCGACGCAGAACTCCGGACGTAATATCGAAAAGGCCGCCGCTGACGTCGAAGCAGTTTGCCGCGAAGTCGAGAAGGTGTGCCGTCTCAGCATCGACAGTTACGTCTCTGCCGTTCGAAGCATTGATCTGCCCGACGATACTGTCGTCGCGATAGCGGCTGAACTTCAGCTCGATTCGACGCGCTTCGGATTCAACGGCGCGCGATGCTGCGAGCGCAGTCGCGCGGTCATTCGTTTCCAGCCGCAATTCGCATGGCGTGGCCATGGCGTGAAACATGAAATGCCAATCATCCCCGGACCGCTGCAGCACGGTGGCAGGCTGGGGAGGAGTTTGGGTCATTGCTGTTGCGGCCGTTCCCAACTAGTGGAAGTCCCATGTGTAGCCGATAAAGCCGAAGGCGGCATTGGTTCCCGAGAACAGGTTCTGGTTCGCCAATTGTCCGATCGCGCCGGCGGGATGACCATTTCCCTGCTGCTGGTAATAGCCGCCGCGGAAATAGAGTTCCGTCCGCTGGGTGAGATTGAAGCCCAGCTTCACGCCATAGGTCAGCGATGTGAACGCTTCGAGGCGCGAGTCCGACGTCGCAAACGTGGGCAGCGCTTGACCCTGAACCAGGTAGTTGTGAAAGAAATTTGCCGAAGACTGCTGATACCAGCGTGCGCTCGGCTCGATATACATGGACCGGCTGAGATCGAACCGCTCCGACAGTTCCGCTGTTTTGGAGCTTATGCCCCAATCGTCCGTGAAGTAGCGGAATGAGAGGTCGGTTACGCTCGGACCAAAGTCGAACTTATTGTCCCAGTAGATGCTCTGCGACTGGCGGTGGTTCGGGCGATTTTCGTAGAGGTAAGCAGTAGGCTCGCCGCTGATCGCACCGACGACCGACAGTATCCGATATGGATCGTTCTGGTACCCGCTCTGCGTGTCGAACGAATAGTTGAGCTGCATCAACCAGTGCCTGCTCATCACTTCGGTGAGGCCAAGCACGAACCCGAGCTGGGTCTTGTCCTTGCCGGCGGGCTTTTTCCAGTCGCCGCTCATCGGCGTGAACGGAGTAGGCACTCCGCCATAGGGAGATGACGAGTCGAATTCTGCGTTGAGCGCCAGGCTGACGGTCGTGTTGTCCGTGTTGAAGTTCTGTGAGATCCGAGCATTGCCGGTAATGGCGCGATAGTCCTTCTCCGTCGAATAACCGGCGCCGAATCCCACAGCGGATATCGAACCCAGCGGCTGGGACCAGGAGAAGTTGAAACCTTCACGGTGATCGTTGAAGCCTTTGTCGACCGGCAACACATTCGGCGCAACTGTGTATGAGCGGGTACCATAACTGACCGTTCCCGGTGTTCCCGGTAGCGTAATCACCGTGCTGCCGCCCGACGAGCCGGTTACGGTTGTGCTTCCGCCGGATGTACCAGGCGTGACAATCTTTACCGGTGTCATGAATGTCTGCGTCAGATTGGACGGTACCGCGCCATTTGGCGTTGCCCCCGACACGGCATCGAAAACGACCTCCATGCCAAGCTGTGCGCCCGACGAGCCATGCAGCGTGAGTGTGCCGGCCGGTTCGATGGCGAGAACACGGCTGCCGGATTCCTGATAGACGAGCAGGGCGCTGTCGAATTCGGTGTAATTCACGCCCGGACCAAAATCGTTATTGATCGAGCTGGAATCCTGAGCCTGGGCGTGTCCCGAAACGGTGGCCGCTAGCAGGCTGGCGGATAGCGCGGTGATGCTTTCACGAACTCTACGCCGGCTGGGCCGTGACTTCAGTTGCACCCACAACCTCCGCCGGCGAAGCCGCGGCCGCCGCTTGAGGCTTCCTTGCTGAAGTAGATGTGGTCTTCTGCGGCGGCTTGCAACGCGTATGCGCCGACCTGCATTTCGCGCCTGGACATGAGATCCTTCTGCCAGGGCTTGGGACCAATGGTTGTGCAGGCACTGCAGACCAGCGCAAGGCCGATGCATGCCAAAATGCTCAGAGCCCTGCGGGCCGCAAGGTCGTGATGGAAAGGGTTCACGTTACTGGACCTTCTGGTTGAGCAAGGCCGTGATATCGGCGAGGTAGGAGCCTTCCTTGGCAGGAAAGAACCCATTGTGGGTGAAGTGGACACGTCCATCGCGACCAATCAGCACGGAAGTCGGCATGTCCTTGAAATCGTATTTTCCGGCAATGTCGCCATTGGGGTCGTAGACGATTTTGAATGATGGACTGGTCGCGTGCAGGAACTCATCGGCGAGGGCGCGGTCGTGATCGACATTCACGCCGATTATGACGAGGCCATCGCGCGCGAAAGATTGCTGGATGTCGCTCATCCAGGGGAACGACAGGCGGCAGGGCGTGCACCACGAAGCCCAGAAATCGAGCATGACAACCTTGCCGCGATAGGCGCTCAGATCGAGGCTCTCGGCTTGGGCAGGCATGCTGAGAATGAGTGTCAAGAGTGAAAGGAACGGTAAGAAACGTTTCGCCTTGTGGCGCCAGTTCATGATGAGCAGTTTCCTCTGCTTTTTGTCGCTCCCCCACCCTGAGCGCAGAAGGCCACTTGGGACCTTCGGTCAGGGTGGAGCGAACCTAAACTTTTCGTCGTATTTGGGGACGTATGCCGGGCTCGCCTTGCGACTCTCGAGCAAGCCGCGCTTGTCATGGGGGGGCGACTTGAACATCCAAGCTGCCTGATCCGGTGCGGGCATTTGTCGAATAAGTGATGTGGGCATCACTCGCCGAGCGCACATGACAACTTGCCGACACTCGCGACTGCGGTTGCAAATCACCAAGAGGCGATCGGCGCGTCTTTGGCTATATTGACAGTGAAAACGTCGCTGTAGTCGTACGATGGTTCTATCGAGACTCGCGAAACCTGCATGGTTTACTCGACATTCCGCATTAATTGCATCCAAAGCAAGCCGTTAGAATATAGAAATGCACGTAGTAAATACTCAATGCGTTCATGCGCAGAACTAGAATTGATTGGTCTGTAAATTACAATGAATGCATATCGCCGTATCTTCCCATAGAGCTCGTTTCATTGGTCTGATATTTTTCAGTCACCGAACTATCATTCATCATTCCTATGGTCCCGGCGCGTCGGGCGACAAGTCGCAATCGTCCATTCGGCGTGAACTGCGTTCATCAAATGCAGCAGGGAAAACACCCTTCGGCAGGGCGCGCGTTCATTTCAGCGACGTAGAGGGGTGATTTCATGAAAGCCAAGTACAAGATTTCCTGTGCCGTCGCTGCAATCCTTAGCGGGTACGGCGCCGCGATCGCGGCAGACGCGCCCAGCGTTCCGGTTGGTGTTGAAACCGTAGTTGTAACGGCGGAGCGTCGCGATGAAAGCCTGCAAAGTGTGCCGTCGACCATTCAGGCGTTTACGGGAAAGAGCTTGGCGGATCTGAACGTCACAACGCTCGATGACATTCTGAAGTACACGCCGAACGTCAGTTACGGAAACAACGGTCCGGGCCAGGGCAATATCTTCATGCGCGGACTGAGTGCAGGTTTCGCCGGAAACCAGTCGAGCGCAACGGTCGGAAACTTTCCAAACGTCGCCTTGTACCTCGACGACCAGTCCATGCAGTTCCCGGCGCGCAACGTGGACATCTACATGGTGGACATGAACCGCATCGAGGTGCTCGAGGGTCCGCAAGGCACGCTGTTCGGCGGCGGCGCGGAAGCGGGCGCCATCCGCTACATCACGAACAAGCCGGTGCTCGACACGGTCGAGGGCAAGGCCGAGGCGATGTACGGTTTCACCGCCGAGGGTGGCGACAACACCGGTGCGAACCTCACGCTCAACGTGCCGATCATCGACGGCAAGCTGGCGGTGCGCGCGGTGATCTATGACGAGCGCCAGGGCGGCTATATCGACAACGTGCCCAGCACCTTCACGCGCTCCAACCAGGATCTCG
>Ga0265325_10000594_pt1 | contig 26388 bp, 22 predicted proteins | sample 41420metaG_FD_202090 | JGI IMG/M metagenome (GOLD analysis project Ga0265325, IMG submission 202090) | Rhizosphere microbial communities from Carex aquatilis grown in University of Washington, Seatle, WA, United States - 4-14-20 metaG | ecosystem: Host-associated > Plants > Roots > Rhizosphere... | reverse complement strand
CTGTATCTGGAGGCCGAAGCCGCCGGCGTCCAGGGTACCGGCATCGGTTGCTACTTTGACGATGCCGTGCATCGCGCGCTGGGACTCGACATCGCACGCTTCCAGGATATCTACCACTTCACGGTCGGTAAGGCCGTGATCGATACCCGGGTCGGCAGCGAAGCGGCATACGCCCATCTCGACGGTCGGGTGGCGCGCTTGCCTGCCATCGCGGACTCACGCATCCTCCGCTAGGCGAATGCCGGCAAACTGCCAGCGGTCGTGCGGCAGGTAGAAATTCCGGTAAGTGGCTCGGGCATGTCCGGCGGGCGTCGCGCAACAGCCGCCGCGCAGCACCCATTGATTGCACATGAATTTGCCGTTGTACTCGCCGACGCTGCCGGGCAACGGCCGGAAGCCCGGGTAGCCGACGTAGGGACTGGCGGTCCATTGCCACAGGTCGCCGAACCACTTCTCGCCGCCGCCCGGGTGCAACAGGCCAGAATCCATGAAGTTACCGGCGACAGGCTCGCCCGCGAGTTTCGCTTCGAGTTCGAATTCGGTCGGCAGGCGCTTGTTGCGCCAGCGCGCGTAGGCGTCCGCTTCGTACAGGCTGACGTGGCAGACCGCCTCGTCGAGGACCAGCGGCCGCCGACCGCCGAGGGTGAACTGCCACCACTCGCCATCCCGTTCCCAGTACAGCGGCGACGCCCAACCGCGCAACTGCACGGTCGCCCAGCCGTCGGCAAGCCAGAACTCCGGGCGCCGGTAGCCGTCGTCCTCGACGAAGGCCAGGTACTCGCGGTTGGACACCAGCCGCGATGCCAGACGATGCGGCGACAGCAGGACACGATGCCGCGGCCGCTCGTTGTCGAAGCAAAACCCTTCGTCCGCATGGCCGGCGAAAATCTCTTCGCCGGCGCGGTCCAGCCAGGTGAGTTCAGTGGGCCTAGACGCGGGTACGGCAAGATCGTCGCGGTAAGCCGGCCGCAGCGGATTGACCGAGAAGTTGTGTTTGATGTCCATCAGAAGCAGTTCCTGATGCTGTTCCTCGTGATGCAGGCCAAGCACCGTGCGCGCCCGAATTTCCTCCGCCCGTTCCGGGGGCGGCGACGACACGAGGCGCCCCATCGCTTCATCGACATGGCGGCGGTAGGCGTAGATCTCCTCAACCGTCGGCCGTGACAGGTCGCCGCGCCGGGCGCGCGGCTGCATGCTGCCGAGCGACAAGTAATAGGAATTGAACAGGAATGCGTAGCGCGGATCGAAAACACTGTAACCAGGCAGGTATTCGCGCAGCAGAAAGGTTTCGAAAAACCAGGTGACATGCGCGAGATGCCACTTCGGCGGACTGGTTTCCGTAATCGACTGGATCTGATAGTCGTCGGTCGCCAACGGTGCGCAGATCGCCTCCGTTGCCGCCCGCGTCACAGCGAAGCGTTCCCGCAGTCCGTCCTGATCGATGCTTGGCTTTGGCAGATTTGCGTTGATGGCCATTCCTCCACGACTGCAGCGGTCCCAGCTTACTCCGTCCGCTTCATGTTGCACCCGCCCGGCGTTCGCTGCAATCGCGTTTCCTCCAGTATGTTCGCTAGCGAACGGAGTCATTGCGGGTCGAGGTGTCTAATTTCTCTGGTAGCCACCGTGTTCTGCCAGTTGAGAATGGGCATGTTCAAATTCAAGTCAGTCTTGTTCCTGTACGCGGCCATTGTCAGTGCCAACGCACTGGGCGCATCCAGTGATGAAATCCAAGTCTACGATGACGCCATCAATGAACCTGGCGCAGCCAGCATTGATCTCCATATGAACTATGTCCCCTCCGGGGTCAAGGTTCCGGCCTATGGCGGGGAGATTCCGGCCCACCACGATTTCCGCATCACGGCGGAATTTGCTTATGGTTTGAACAAGAACTGGGAATTCGGTTTCTACCTTCCCGTCATCCGTGCGGCTACTGGCGATTGGCATGTCGAAGGAGCAAAGGTGCGCCTGAAATACATGGCGAACAATCCTGAACAAGGCTTCTATTGGGGCATCAATAGCGAACTCGGTGCCAGTTCCCACCGCACGGAAGAGAGCAACTGGAACTTTGAACTCCGCCCCATCATCGGCTACAAGACAGACAACTGGAACCTGACAGTAAATCCGATCTCAGGTATGGCTCTGTCCGGCAACACTCATACGCCTACCTTCTCGCCCGCATTGAAGGTGAGCCGTAAGGTGGCCGAAAAGACTTGGTTCAATGTCGAACACTATTCCGAGTTTGGTCCGGTCAATGACTTGCACAGCCTTGTCCAGGAAACATATCTGACCATGGACACGGAGGTCTTCGGCCATAACATCAATTTCGGCGCTGGTCATGGTTGGACGGTCGGGTCGAATGATTGGACCTTGAAGGCAATCCTCAACTTTCCTTTCTAAGTAAGCCCTTAAAGCGTCGGGAAACTTGGCGGCCGCTTTGCGATCGAAGCGGATTGTCCGTGAACGAGGAGGCGAATCGTGACGCTCAATGCAGGGAATCAGGCAGCGAATAGTCATACTCTGCTGATGGTCTCCACGCGCAAGGGGGCGTGGTTCTACCATGGCGATGATGAACGCAAGGACTGGCACACCGACGGCCCGCACTTCCTTGGCCACATCATCAACCACGTCGTCCTCGACCCGCGCGATCACAGCACCTTGCTCGCCGCGGCGAAGACCGGCCACCTGGGGCCGACCGTCTTCCGCTCGACCGACTTCGGCCAGACCTGGAAGGAAGCCGCGCAGCCGCCGGCCTTTGCCACGGCTCCTGCCGGCAGCGCCGGGCGCGCTGTCGATCACACCTTCTGGCTCACCCCGGGCCACCCCGACGAGGCCAACGTCTGGTTTGCTGGCACCTCGCCGCAAGGGCTGTTCCGCTCCGCCGACGGCGGCATCACCTGGGCGCCGTTCTCCAGCATCAACGACGACCCGCAATACCGCAAGTGGATGGGTACGGTGCAGGACGGCACGCCGGACGGACCGAAACTGCATTCGCTGATCATCGATCCACGCGATCCCAGGCATCTGCTCTTCGCCATGTCGGGCGGCGGCGTGCACGAATCGGTCGATGGCGGCCGGACCTTCAAGCTCGCCATCGATGGCCTCGAATGCGTCGAGGGCTTCGATGTCACCGACCCGACCTTCCACGATCCGCACTGCGTGCGCCTTTGTCCCAGCAATCCGGATCGCTTGTACCAGCAGAACCATTGCGGCATCTATCGCCGCGATCGGCCGTCGCCGCAGTGGCGGCGCATCGGCAAGAACATGCCCACGGCCGTCGGCGACATCGGCTTCCCGATGGTGGTACACCCGCGCGACGCCGATACCGCCTGGGTCTTCCCGATGGACGGCACCAGCGTCTGGCCGCGCACCAGCCCGGACGGCAAGCCGGCCGTCTATGCGACGCACGACGGCGGCGAAAGCTGGCAGCGCCTCGCAACCGGCCTGCCCGCCAGCGAGGCTTGGTGGACAGTGAAGCGCCAGGCGATGACCGCCGACCCGCTTGACCCGGTGGGCCTGTACTTCGGTACCACCAGCGGCGAACTGTGGCTGAGCCGCGACGAAGGTGGCCACTGGCAATGCATCGCGCAGCACCTGCCGGAGATCTACGCCGTCGAAGTCGCCGTGCTGGCCTAGCGGCCCGAGCGCATGAACGTGCTCATCCCCAGCGCGCTGCGTTCCTACACCGACGCGGCGCGCGCCGAAGCGGACGGTGCCACGCTCGCCGCCGTCCTCGCCGACCTGGACCGACTGTACCCAGGCATCCGCTTCCGCATGATCGACGAGCAGAACCGGATCCGCGCCCACATCCGCTTCTTCGTCAACGGCACGCAGGCGCGCGACCTCGCGCAGGCCTTGCGCCCGACCGACGAACTGGTCATCGTCCAGGCCCTCAGCGGCGGCTAGTGGATCATGCCCGGGCGCCCATTTTGGCTGCCCATGTCCCGGTAGCTGCCTTTGGCATCGATGATCGCCTGGCGATCGCGTTGGCAGTCACACCTCAACGATTCACGGCGCCCATCATGTTGGCCGGATAGCGCTCGCCCGCTGCGACGTCCGGTGGGAATAGCGCGCCAAGGGCTCGGGCTTGCTCGCCGGTCAGCTTGACGCCAAGCGCACCGACGTTTTCCTCGAGGTAGGTGCGCCTCTTGGTGCCGGGAATGGGAATGATGTCGTCACCCTGGGCCAATACCCATGCCAGAGCCAGTTGCCCGGGCGTACAGCCAACATCGAGGGCGAATTCCCTGATGCTGTCGACCAAGGCGAGGTTTCGGGCGAAGTTCTCCCCCTGGAAGCGCGGGCTCGATCGACGGTAGTCGTCGGTGGCGAAATCCTCCGGGCGGCGTATCGCGCCAGTCAGAAAACCTCTGCCCAGCGGGCTGTACGGTACGAATGCCACGCCCAGACGACGGCATGCCTCGATCGGACCCGACTCCGGATCGCGGGTCCACAACGAATACTCGCTTTGCAGCGCAGCGATGGGATGAACCTTGCAGGCCCGCTCCAGGGTGGCCGCCGATGCCTCGGACAGGCCAAGGTAGCGCACCTTGCCTTCGCGGACCAGGTCGGCCATGGCCCCGACCGTATCCTCAATGGGAACATTCGGATCGACCCGATGCTGGTAATAAAGATCGATGGTGGCGACGCCAAGCCGGCGCAGGCTGCCTTCCACGGCATTGCGAACATATTCGGGGCGACTGTCGAAACCTCTCACGGAGGGGTCCCTCGGATCGCGCAGGATGCCGAACTTGGTGGCCAGGAAGACGTCATTGCGTCGTTCCCGGATGCTTCTGCCGACCAGTTCTTCGTTGCGATGCGGCCCGTAGATGTCCGCAGTGTCGAGAAAATTGATGCCAAGGTCGAGGGCGCGATGAATCGTGGCCACGGATTCCGTATCGTCGCGGCCAGCGTAGAAGTCGCTCATGCCCATGCAGCCCAGGCCCAGGGCCGATACGAGGGGACCATCACGTCCGATGCGGCGCATTTGCATGTTCGTCTCCAGCACGGGATTGCCAGACCGACAATCTACTCCAGACCCGTGGCTGGCGCATCTTCGCCAATTCCATAGGGCCATCGGTTAGCTGCGATTGATTTCTTGTCGCGAAGAACGATGCACTGCTTGCCTTGGCCAGCGCGCTCCGCTACGCTGGTATTCAATTCGCAGCGCATCAATCGTGGGAACCGTTTCGTGCCAAGCAAGGGCCAGTGCATCCTTACCATCGCCGCGGGACTGATGCTCCAGACATCGGCGTTTGGCCAGCCGTCGATAGCCTGCGACGGCCCGCTGTTCGTGGACGCCATCGACGACGCCAGCTGGACGAATATCGACGTCACACCGATTGCCGGCACGGCAGGCATTCGCGACGCCCTGCTCGCGGCCCGTGACGCCCACCCCGACAGCCCCGTCAGGATCAGGCTGGCTCCGGGTGTCTATGCCGATACGCTAGGCGCGGAGATCTATGCCCAGCACATGATTCGAACCGCCGCGTCGCCGGTGTACCTTCAAGCCAGCAACCCAAGTGCCAACGCAACCGTGCTGGGGCAGGGGATCAACCTGGTGGGCGTCAGTTACGTCGCGATCGAGGGGGTGACCATCGGGCCGAGCCAGGTCGGCGCCTGGAACGGCAGCATGCACGCCACACCGCTGCCGCTGGCAGCCCAGGCGGGCATACACATCGCCGGGACGGCGCTCAACGGCCAAACGAGCGCAGTGCGGAACGGAGCCATCGATTTGTCGATCTATGGTCGGTTCGTCCCGTCGCATCACCTCGTCGTTCGCTCGGTAACCATCCAGAACCTGTTCGCGGCCTCGGATTTCGACGCCGAGACGGCCGCCGGCTACGACGAGGACGGCATCAAGTTCAACCAGGCGGAAGACGTCTGGGTCCTGGATAGCAGCGTCAATCAGACCAGCCGCCACGGCATCGACAACGTCGGCGTGCATCGAGGGGCGTTCTGCCGCAACGTTGTCGCGCACAACGGCGGCGGCCTTGGCATCGAGGCCAAGGGAGGCTCAACGGACATCCTCTACGATGGCAATGTCTTCTATCGAGTGCGTCGCGTCGAACTTGGTGGCGAACACACCGACGCCACCTACTATTTTTCCGCCGACGGCCGATGGGATTACGAGGCCCTGAATACGGTGGCCAGAAACAACATCATCATCGATGCCCGCGAGGCGGCGCTGGAGTTCTCCGGCTGCGCATCTTGCGCGGCAATCGCGAACACGATCTACTTCACCACGGGTTACCAGCCGCCGCTCGACGGAACCGAAGTTGCCGGCGGCGATGGCATTCGAATTCACGACAGCCAAACGGGCAGCGCTGCGGAAGGTGCCGGTAACGACTGCCAGACGTGGAGTGACAGTGCGCAAGACTATGTGACCGTCAACCCATGCTGGGGTGTCGGCGCCAACCCGCCAGCGCCGGTCGACAAGGTACAGGCGACGACGAACGTGACCGTTGCCAGCAACGTGTTTGCGTCCAGCGCCGGACATTTCGGCGTGTCGTACGATGGATCGACCAACGCCTGCCCGCTCAACGCGATGAGTTCGCCGAGCTTGCTGTTCGACGCCAATTATTGGTGGAACGGCATGGCCGCACTGCCAGCCAGCAACTGTTCCGCCTTGCCCGACGGCGGCAAGTCCGTATGGTCGACGACGACGCCGACTGCGTCGCCCGGATTCCTGGCAGGAGAACTGGATACCTCGACGCCGGCGACACTGCGTCGAAGCGCGCCGCTGGTGCTTACTCCGAGCGACACCAGCCCATTGGTGGGCAGGGGAATTGCGACCGCGGTCGCTCCGTCACTCGATCAACAACTGTTCGCGAGGCCTCAGCCCCCCGGTATTGGTGCGCTCGAGGCAGCGACTTCGGGAAATCCGATTTCGGGCCTGTGGGCCGTCGATGCCGAGATGAATGGGCAGCCTGGACGCGGATTCACTATCGAAAGCCAGAACGGCGTCACGGTCGTGACGGTGTTCGGCTACGCAGCGACGGGCGACAGCGCCTTCTATCAGACCGCCGCCCAGATCAGCGGCAACCAACTCAGTTCGAACCTGAGTACGTTCAGCGGCGGAGCGGCCTTTGGCCAGCCTCACAAGGATGCGACTCGAACCGGCTCGGCCGGAATCGTCCGCATCACCTTCTCGGATGCGGCGCACGGAACGGTTACTTTCCCCGGCGAATCCGCCAAGACGATCAGCAAATTTAACTGGCATGTGCCGGCCACCGCAGATGCATTCGCTCCGGCACGTGGGCTATGGAGCGTTGCCAGCGAGACTGATGGGCAGCCAGGCCGTGGCATGAGCGTCGAGACCCAGGGACAGACGCTAGTGGTGACGATTTTCGGCTACGCTACGGACGGACGAGGCGCCTTCTACCAGGCCGCCGGGGCGCTCTCCGGCCAGTCCCTTGACGCGCCAATCGAGGAGTATCAAGGCGGTACAACGTTTGGTGGCGCGTGGAAGAGTGCCGCCCCGGCGGACAGCCCGGGACAAATCCACCTCCATTTCTTCGATGTCAGCCACGGTGTGGTCACGTTCCCGGGGGAATCGCCGAAGAACATCACCGCGTTCCGCTGGTAGGTACGGAGTCGCGCCGGCCGTCAGTCGGCGCGGCGGAAGACGAGTACGGCGTTGGTACCACCGAAGGCGAACGAGTTGCTGATGGCGGCGGAGAGATCCGCTGCCTGCGTGCCGGGTTCGCGGACCAGTGTCAGGCCACAGGCGGGATCCTGATTCGGGCAGTGCATGTTCGGTGGCAGTGCACGGTGGTGGATTGCCAGCACCGTCAATGCTGCTTCCAGGGCGCCGGCGGCGCCGAGCAGATGGCCGTGGGTGGACTTCGTGGAACTGACCTGCAAACGATCGATATCATCGCCCCAGACGCTGCGCAGTGCTTCGGCCTCGACGACGTCACCGACCAGCGTGGCGGTGCCGTGGGCATTGCAATAGCCGATGTCCCTGGCCGTCAGGCCGCTGTCACCGAGCGCTTTGGTCAGTGCGCGAACCTGGCCGGCGGCATTCGGCTTGGTGAGGTGTGTGGCATCGCAGGAGACGCCGCTGCCGGCGAACTCGGCGTAGATGCGGGCGCCGCGGGCTTGCGCGGCTTCGAGCGGTTCGAGCACAAGGAATGCGGCGCCTTCGCCGAGTACCAGTCCGGAACGGTCGCTGCTGAACGGGCGACTGGCCTGGCTCGGATCATCGCCGGCAGGGGAGGCCAGCGTTTGCAATGCTTGCCAGGCGTGCACCACGCTTGGTACCAGTAGCGCTTCGCTGCCGCCGGCGATGGCCATCGGCGTATCGCCATGGGCGACCGCCTTGGCCGCTTCAGCGAGTGCCAGTGCCGCGGAGGCGCAGGCGACGGAATAGGTCATCACCGGGCCGTGCACCTGCATGCGCATGGCGACGTGGGCGGCTGCTGCATTGGGCATGAATGCCGGCACCGACAGCGGCGGCATGCGGCGGTCGCCGATATGGCAGCTGAAAGCCAGATCGATGGCAGCAGCGCCGCCCATGCCACAGCCGACGAAGATGCCGGCATCCTCTGCGAGTGCCGCGAGTCCGCTGTCAGTGCGTGCAGACTCGGCAGCGGCGACGGCGATCTGGCTGACCCGATCCATGCCCGCCAATTGCAGGCGCGTGAACCAGCGCTCGACTGCGAAAGGTGCCCTGGCAACGACCGCCGGCTCGGTGAGACCTTCGTCCCAGCGGCTGACGGTCGAGCGTCCGGCCATCACGGCGTCGAACACCATCGCCGGCGAATCGCCGTGCGGCGACACCAGCCCGATGCCGGTGACCGCGACCCGGCGTCTCATGACGCCTTGGCAGCTTTCAAGTCGTCGATCAGCTGCGAGAGGCCCGCCAGCGTCTTGATCCCGGTGCTCGAGTCGGGGAAGTCGAGATTGAAATGTTCCTCGATGGCGAACAGCAGTTCGGCCAGTGACAGCGAATCGAGGCCGTATTCTTCGAGCGGTGCGTCGGCCTTCAGCGTTTCGGTGTCGATGGCGAATGTCTTGTGGATGAGTTGCTTCAGTTCCTCGATCGTGTTCATGCTTACCTCAGGCGGCGTTGGCCAACGGGATGAAATCGGCTATCGACGGGCGCTGCGGCGATACCTGCGCGCTGGTCAAGCGCTTGGCGAAGGCTGCCAGCAAGCCGGCGACCTGCTGGCGGTCGTTGTCGATGGTTACCATGTGATAGCTGTTGTCGAGCACAGCCAATTGCTTGTCCAGGGTCGGTAAGTCGGCGACCAGCCGCTCGACGCTGGCGAGACTGGTGATCTCGTCTTCGCGGGCATGGATGACCAACAGCGGTACCTCGAGTTCGGCCAAGTGACTACGCACCTCGGCCATCATGCGTTCGGCCTGGCGCAGCGCGCGCAGCGGAATGCGTGCCGGACCGACAGCCGACTGCGCCCGTTCCCGGAGCTCGCGGACCACCCACTTGCGGATCTTCTCGTTCTTGATGCCATAAGGCTCACATTCGCTGACCGAGAAGACGTTGTCGAGTCGCGTCCAGTAGGCCAGATGACGCAGGTGGCGCAGTGGCGATACATTCCAGCCGTCGTAGGTGAAGGTGGGCGACATCAGCACCAGGCCGGCGATCTGTTGCCGGCGCTGCAAGGCTGTCGCGGCGGCAAGGATGCCGCCCATGCACAGACCGCCGAGAATCACCGGTCGGTCACCGGCGATCGCGTCCACGCGTGCGACGGCAGCTTGGCGCCACTGTCGCCAGTCCGGATGGGCGACATTGGTCGCCAGCGTATAGCCAGTCGTTGTCACGGCGTGATGGGCAATGCCACGAGCGCGCAGCGGATGCGCGATGAGGCCGAATTCCTGCGGCGACGACAGCAGTCCGTGAAACAATATCAGCGGCAGCGACGATTCAGATCGGTTGAGCATGGAGCCAGTAGCCGGAAAAGTTCGCGCCATGATAGTTTTGGAAGCTGAACGCAAGCTGAAAGGAAAGTTCGTTGCGGATTCTCCTGGTCGAAGACGACCCTACCTTGCAGCGCGGCCTCACCCAGGCCTTGCTGGCGGCCGGCCATCAGGCGGTGGTGGCCGGGGATGGCCTGTATGCCGATACTTTGTTGGCTACCGAGAGCTTTGATCTGCTGGTACTCGACCTGGGTTTGCCGAAGCTCGACGGACTCTCGGTGCTCGAACGGCTACGGCGGCGACAGCAGACGCTGCCGGTACTGGTGCTGAGTGCGCGCGACCAGACGACGGACCGCATCCGCGGACTCGATACAGGTGCCGACGATTACATGACCAAGCCCTTCGAGCTATCCGAGTTCGAAGCGCGCGTGCGGGCGTTGTTCCGCCGCGGTCAGGGTGCGGTGCCGACTATCGGCCGGCTGCGCTGGCTTCGGGATCGCCGTGAAGCTGTGGTCGACGACCAGGCACTCGAGTTGTCGCGCCACGAACTGACGGTTCTGGAAGCCTTGGTGCAAAATCCCGGGCGTACGGTCGCCAAGTCCAGCCTGGCACTGCTGCTCGGTGAAGACGGACAGGCCGCCGAGGACAATCTGGTCGAGGTCTACGTTCATCGTCTGCGGCGCAAGCTGGCCGATGCCGAAGTGGAAATCCGCACCATCCGCGGCCTGGGCTACCGACTTTATGAGAGCGACCATGGCCGACGCTAGCGGCAAGCCGCTGTCGACATCGTTACGGGTGGCACTGACGCGGCGGCTGGCCATCGTTCTGGCCGCCATCGGTGTCGTCGGCACGGTCGCCGCCTACGCCCTCGGCTCCAAGTACGCCAACCTCGCCTACGACCGTGCCCAGGCTGAGGACGTGGCGACCTTGGCCGAGCAGGTGTTCATCGAGGCTGGCGAGATACAAGTCAACCTGCCGGTGGCAGCGCAGAAATGGCTGCTGGCCGACGAAGGCGATGTGGTGGTCTATCGCGTTACCGATCTGCGCAGTGGCCGCGTGATCATCGCCAATGGTGATCTTGGGCCATTGCCGGTCGTTCCGGAAGGGGCCAATCAGCCGGCATTCGGCGAAGCCAAAGTTAGCAATCGCCGCTTGCGCGTCAGCTACATGCGCCATCTTGTGGACCCCAACGACGTGCCCGTGCTGGTCGAAGTCGCCGAGACCACCGGCAAGCGCGACCGCATGACCGACAGCATTCTTGCCGGCACCATCCTGTTCATGAGCATCACCATCGCCGTTGCCGTCGGCCTGGTGTGGCAGGGTGTCGCCCATGCCTTGTCGCCGCTGGCGTCGCTCGAGGCCGAGGCCGCCAGGCGCTCCGGTACCGACATGACGCCGCTCGACCCGTTGCACGCGCCGACGGAAGTGCGCGGCTTGATCGATGCCATCAACCGGATGATGATGCGCGTGTCGCTGGTGCTCGAATCGCAGGGGCATTTCATCGCCAACGCAGCGCATCAGCTGCGCACGCCGCTCGCCGGCCTGCGCTTGCAGGCACAGTTGGGCTTGAAGGCCGACTCGGTGGAGCAGATGCGCGGCAGCCTGGCCGAGGTGGAGGCCAGCGCCGTTCAGGCCGCGCACCTGGTCGAGCAGCTCTTGGTACTGGCGAAAGCTGAGACTGCCGGCACTGCTGGCGAGAACCGCGCTGTCGACCTCGACGTCCTCGCGCGCGAGTCGGTCGAACGTTTGTTGCCATTGGCCGATCAACTGCAGGCGGATTTGGGCTACGAAGGCGGCCAGGGGTCGCATTGGGTTGCCGGCAACGAAGTGCTGTTCTCCGAACTGATCCGCAATCTGGTGGATAACGCCTTGCGTCATGGCCGCCGCGGCGGGCGGGTCACTGCGGCGCTGCGCAACGATGGCAACCAGGTGGTCCTGGCGGTGAGCGACGATGGACCGGGATTCCCGCCTGCAGATATCGGCCTTGCCTTCACCCGTTTCTATCGGCCGGATTCATCCAGTCGAGGCGGTGCCGGACTGGGCCTGGCCATCGTGCATGAAATTGCCGAACGCTATCGCGGCAAGGTCGTGCTGTTTTCGTCGGCGGCAGAGGGAACGCGTATCGAAGTTCGCTTTCCCAGGAGTGACGGGTGATCGTGGCCGGGCCGGTCACTGACGCAGCCAGGTCTGTGTGCGGCCAAAAATTGCAAAGCCCAGATAGCCGCGGACGAATAGTCGGTCATTGTCCGCGGAGAATCTGACCGTACAGCGATAGACCTCGCCGCTGTCCGGGTCGAGAATCTCGCCGCCGTCATACTGGTCGCCGTGGCGGACAAGCCCGGTAAGGATGGTCAGTCCCTTGACGGGCCTGTCCTTGCGGTCGCCCGGACAGAGTTCGCAACGGGAATCGGGAGCGACGCCAGGCCGGGCGAACACTTCGACGATCGTGCCTTCATAGACGCCGTCGTGCTCGTCGATGCGCACCAGGGCTTCGGCTTCACCGCTGACATCGCCGATCACGCGCCAGACACCGACCGGCGTTGGCCCGCCTGCGGTCGCCAGCGCGGGCGACGAGAGGATGAGCATTGCCGCCATGACAATTATCTTCATGAGGGCATTATCCGCAGGCGGATCGGGGCCGGCAATCCCTGGTCGCCAGACACGCATTGCGGGCAGTGCGGGCGGCGTATGATCGGCAATTCCCGACTCACCTCGACAGGAGCCCACACATGACCTCGACCGTCACCCTCGGCGGCAATCCGATTGAAGTTGCCGGCAATCTGCCGAAACTTGGCGATTTGGCGGCGCCGTTCTCCCTGGTCGGCAAAGACCTGACCGATGTGACCCTGGCCAGTTTCGCCGGCAAGCGCAAGATCCTGAACATATTCCCGAGCATCGATACGCCGACCTGCGCGATGTCGGTACGCCGCTTCAACGAATCGGCCAGCAAGCTGCCGGAAGCGGTCGTCTTGTGCATTTCGGCCGATCTGCCGTTTGCCCAAAGTCGTTTCTGCGGGGCCGAAGGATTGACCAACGTGGTCACGCTGTCGACCATGCGGGGCCGGGAGTTTCTCGATTCCTATGGCGTGGCGATCAGGACCGGGCCTTTAGCCGGCCTCGCGGCGCGCGCTGTGGTGATCCTCGACACCGACAATCGGGTTCGCTATGTCGAATTGGTGCCCGAGATCAAGAACGAGCCGGACTACAGCAAGGCCCTGGCGGCCATCGCGTAATCAGGGCGCAGCCCGAGCAACGCGTTCTTTTGTCAAAGCCGAAAAAGGTCTGGAGCCTATGGATCACGAAGCCCACTGGAACACCCGTTATGCCGCTGCCGGCGACGACTACGTCTTCGGCACGGAACCCAATCGTTTTCTTGCTCGGCGGGCGGCATTGCTGGAAGAAGGCGCAACTGCCATGTCAATTGCCGATGGGGAAGGCAGAAACTCCGTCTGGCTCGCCGACCAGGGACTTGATGTCACGGCCGTAGAGATTTCTGCTGTGGCCGTCGAGAAGGCAAGAAGACTCGCCGCTGGCCGCAACCGCAAGGTGAATTTCTTGATCGCCGACGTTCTCTCGCCAAGTTGGCCGCCGAAGAAGTTGGCGAACGCCTTCGACTGGGTGATAGGAATCTTCATTCAGTTCGCCAATGCGGACGAACGCACGCGCCAGTTTGGGGCCATGAAGCAGGTGACACGCCCAGGTGGCCGGATACTCCTGCAGGGCTACACGCCGAAGCAGCTCGAATACCGCACCGGCGGCCCCTCCGCGGTCGAGAATCTGTACACGGCCGACTTGCTGCGGCAGGAGTTTGCCGATTGGATCATCGAAGAGCTTGCTGAATACGAGGACGATATCGCGGAAGGCGCTGGGCACAAGGGTAAGTCAGCGCTCATCGGCTTGATCGCCCGCAAGCCTGTACCGGCCTGAAAGGAAGCTACCACATGCACGTGATCACCGAACATCAGGATGGCATCGGCTTTTTGAAGCTCAATCATCCACAGAAACGCAACGCTCTCTCGGCCGCCCTGATCGACGACTTGCTGGCCGGCATGGACGAGCTCGCGACCGCCAAGGTACGGGCGCTGATCCTCAGCGCCGCCGGCGACACCGGCGTCTGGTCTGCTGGCGCCGACATAGCCGAACTCCCTCTGGGCGAGGATCCGCTGCTCTATTCCGATCCGCTCGAGCAATTGCTCCGGGCTGTGCGTCACTTCCCGGCGCCCGTGATCGCCATGGTGCATGGTTCGGTATGGGGCGGCGCCACCGATCTGGTGCTTTCCTGCGACCTCGTGATTGGCGACGACAGCTGCTCGTTTGCCATCACGCCGGTGAATTTGGGCCTGCCTTACAACACCGCCGGCACGCTCAACTTCATGCGTCGCCTGCCTCTCAATGCGGCCAAGGAAATGATCTTCACCGCGCGGCCGATCAAAGCGAATGAAGCTCGGCACTGGTCCATCCTCAATCACCTGGTTCCAAATGAGGTGCTGGAAGCGTTCACACTGGAGCTGGCGCGAGGCATCGCCACCAAGGCGCCTCTGGCGGTGGCGGCGGCCAAGGAACAGTTCCGCATGTTGAGCGATTCGGCACCGTTGCAGCCCGGAATCTTCGAGCGCATCCAGGAGTTGCGTCACCGCGTATTCAAGAGCGCCGACTACCGGGAAGGCATCAAGGCGTTCAAGGAAAAGCGCAAACCAGTCTTCACCGGCGACTAACCGGCAGCTGCGGGATGTCTGAGCAATAGCCGGTCGATGGCATTGAGAAAGTCGTAAAGGGGTTGGAAATCGGCGAACAGCTCCGTGTCGCCGGGGGGCGATCGCTTGAAATGGTCCTCAGCCCTGACCAACGCGAAGACATCCGCGAATGACCGCTTGCCATCGATGTATTTCAGGATGAATTTGCCGAACTTCCCTTGATCCACGGCCTTGGTGATCCCGGTGTGGGTGTGATTGAACACAAAGGGAGTTACCTTGCTCTGGTGGATGAGTGCAGATAGCTGCGGGCCAGTTACCGGCTCATGAAAGAAGAAGGGAATCTGCTCGGCATCGCCGTAGGGAGCGACACTTGCAGGTGAGCGGGTGGCATAGAACGAGTGCATTGTCAGCGCCCCGCTCAACAGTTCGGCAATTGCATACTGCTCACGCATCGGCCTGGCGCCAACATCGGTCAGGAACTCGGGTGAGTGTGGGCCAACCAGCATGTCCGGCAAGTACGCGGCCCGCCCTTTGCCAACATCGGTGAACTGCAAGTGCAAGTCGTGGTCGTCGCTGAACCAGCGAAATATTTCCTCTACGGTATAGGCGCGGTCCTGGCTATGGAGGAGCAAGTCGTAAAGGCCGGAATCACCGAAGACAAGATGATCCCGGTACAGATCTTGACCTCGCCTGAACCAGTTCGATGTCGGCAGCGCGTTCAACACTTCCGTGGCGTTCGCCAGTTTCTTGGCAGGCTCTTCTGTGGCTTGGTTGATCAGACGCAGCAATTCCTGCATCTGATAGACACCGGTTCGGCCGTACTGCCCGTAGACCATCACGCCAAGCGCGCCTGACTCCTTCCTGATCTTGAGCAGCGCGATCAGTCCGGCGTTGGGATCGGCGAGATGGTGAAGAACGCCGCTGCAGTTGATGTAGTCAAACTCGCCAACGTCCAGGTCGGGCAAATCGAGCAAGGAGCCGTGGAGCCAACGAATATTGCTGAGGCCGCGGATTTCCGCACGCCGCTTCGCAATTTCGATGCTCGCTTCGCTCAGGTCCACATGAACAACTTCAGCGTCGGTACTCCTCAACTGTTCCGCGAGGTAGATCGTTCCGTCTCCTGTACCGCCGCCGGCAACCAGGGCGCGAAACCCGTTGCCAAACGACTGCCGTCCAGCAAAGCAATAGTGGTTGATCATCGGCAGATCGTCGAGCCAGGTCGTAATCAGGCGTTTTCGTTCATCGTCCGGATCGCGAGGCGGATAGGGGAGGTGTTCATACTGATCCCGGACGTCGTGCAGATAGTTATCCTGGTGTGTCATTGGCGAGGGCCGACGAGGTTTTGGGGGAGTGATGGCCGAAGAATTATATTGGCGCAAGGCTGACGGCCGGCGCCGATGGGCACTTTATGGACGATCCGCGGTCTGACAACTTCCTGTTACAACTATGTTGTTGAATATGTTGCCGGCGCCACCATATGGCGCCTTGGTTTCCACCATCAGAGAGGTGTCAGTATGAAACGTAAATCCTGGATGCAACTGGTTCTCGCGACTGTGGCGGTCTTGGCCATGGCCGGCGCCTGGGCTGCCGACCCCAGCTTGCACGAGGTTTATCAGGCCGTCGAGAGTGGGCGGCTTACGGAAGCCCAGGCAATGATGGCGCAGGTGCTCAAGGATCACCCGAGCAGCGCCAAGGCCCATTATGTCGAGGCTGAGATCCTGGCCAAGCAAGGACAATTGGACAAGGCTCGCGACGAACTCGCGTTCGCCGAACGCGCCGCTCCTGGTTTGCCCTTTGCCAAGCCGGAGGCCGTGACCGCCTTGAAGCAGCACCTGGCGACAGATGGCCGCCAGGTACAACGACCGGTTCCAGCCTCCGTGGCTCCCGCGTTGGCCCCCGCGCACCAGAGCGGGAGCCAGTTTCCCTGGAGCCTGGTGTTCATGGCACTCATTCTCGGTGGAGCCATCTGGTTCTTTGTCCGGGCGATGAACCGGCCGCGACAACTACCCGCGGCGGGCTATCCGGCGGGCAATGCTTATGGTGGCAACCCGCAACCGTTCGGCGGTGGCGGCATGGCCGGTGCGGCGACGCCGGGTGGCGGCATGGGCTCTGGCATCCTCGGTGGCTTGGCAACCGGTGCGGCTGTCGGCGCCGGCATGGTGGCCGGAGAAGCCCTGATGCATCGCGTCATGGGCGGATCGGCTGACCAGCCGGCAAACCACTCGAGTGGTCAGTCGACGGACTCCTCGCCGCTGGGCAATCCTCTGGCCTCGCCGGATAGCTTCGACGCTGGTGGCAACGATTTCGGCATTTCAGACGGCGGCTCCTGGGACGATGGCTCGTCCGGCGGCGGTGACGACTGGGGCTAGCCGCGCTTCTTCAGCTCGACGCGGCGCAGGTGAAACATCCAACTGATGATGCCTGCGCCGATACAGAGGACGATCCATTCGAAGTTCTCGATGAGCCACAGCCAGTCTTCCATCAGCGATTCCTTTCGTTCTGGCCGCCGGCCTGGAAACCGCCAGTGTTCTTCAATAGCTGGACATGGGCCTGCAGGCGGCGGCTGGCGATGGCGATGGCATTGACCTCGGCGGAGAGTTCCGTCGCCTGGGCAGTAATGACGTTGAGCGCACCATTGATGCCGGCGCGGTACTGATTTTCGGCGATTTCGCGCGAGCGGCGGGCTGCGGCCAGCGTGCGTTCCTGGATCTCGCTCTCGCCTTCAAGCAGGCGGGCCGCGGTCAGGTTGTCCTCGACTTCCTGGAAGGCCGTCAACACTGTTTGCCGATAGGTGGCTACCGCCTGATCGTAGCCGGCGCTGGCCTGCAGGACGGCAGCCGAACGAACGCCGCCGTCGAACAGCGTCATTGCCAGCGTCGGGCCCAAAGACCAGACGCGGTTGGGCAGGCTGACCAGATTGGCCAGGGTGCCGCTACGAAAGCCAATGCTGCCGGCAAGGTCGAGGACCGGGAAGTAGGCGGCATCGGCAACGCCGATTTCTGCGCTGGCGGCGGCTGCTCGACGTTCGGCAGCGGCGATGTCGGGACGGTGTTCGAGCAGCGTCGACGGCAGCAACCGTGGCGTTGCCGGCGGCGCTGGCAATTGCGCATTTTCGCCGAGCGAGAACGCCGCCGGCGCAACGCCGACCAACACGGCGATGGCGTGTTCAAACTGGGCACGCTGGTTCTCGGCCTCACTTGCCTGGACCTGGGCGCTGCCCAGTTGTGTCTCGGCCTGGGCGACATCGAGCGGTGAGGCGACGCCGGCGGCCAGGCGGTTGCGTGTCAAGTCGAGGAAGCGTTGGTAAGCGTCTGCGGTCCGCTGCAGCAGTGCCAACTGTCGTTCGGTGGCCCGCAACTGGATGTAATCCTGCGCCAATAGCGCTTGTGCCGACAGGCGCGCCGCCGCCAGATCGGCCTCGCTGGCGGTCGAGCGGGCGTCGGCGGCTTCGACGCTGCGGCGTATGCGACCCCAGACGTCGATCTCCCAATTCAGCGCCGCGGACAGCGAATAGCCGGTGGCCACCGGCTGCCCAGCCGTGCCGGCACCGCGATTGCGCGCCGCCGACAACGACAGCGACGGCAGAAAGGCCGCGCGCGCGCTGTCGGCGGCGGCGCGGGCCGCCTGGTATTGCGCCTGGGCAGCCTTGAGGTTCTGGTTATCGATCTCGACTCTTGCTTCCAGTTCTGTCAGCGTCGCGTCATCGAAAGCCAGCCACCACTGCTCGCTGACCGGAACATCGCTGCTGGCCGCAAGCTTCCATTCGCCCGCTGCCTTGAAAGTACTCGGCGTCTCCACCGTCGGACGCACGTAGTCGGGGCCGGGGGAGCAGGCGGGCAGCGCGAGGCAGGAAGCGGCGAGACTGGCGATCAGGCGGTAGCGCACGATGTTCTCCATCAGGCAATTTGCAGGTCGCCAGCGAGCGGCGACGGCGGCCGGCGGGCGCCGAGCAGGCGGGTACGCAGACGGTCGAGCGCGACATAGACGACAGGGGTCGTATAGAGCGTCAGCATCTGGCTGACCACCAGGCCGCCGACGATGGATATGCCCAGTGGCACGCGCAGCTCGGCGCCGTCGCCGCCGCCGAGCGCGAGCGGGATGGCGCCGAAGATGGCCGCAGTGGTGGTCATCATGATCGGCCGAAAGCGCAGCACGCCGGCGCGGAATATGGCATCGGCGGCAGAGACGCCGAGCCGTCGCTGCCGCTCGATGGCGAAGTCGATCATCATGATGGCATTCTTCTTGACGATGCCGATCAGCAGTATCACGCCGATCAGGGCGATGATGCTGAAGTCGGTCTTGAAGGCCAGGAGAGCCAGTAGCGCGCCGACGCCTGCAGACGGCAGCGTCGAAATGATGGTCAGCGGATGCAACAGGCTTTCGTAGAGGATGCCGAGCACGATGTAGATGGTGATCAGCGCCACCACGATCAGCAGTGGTTGGCTGGACAGCGAATCCTGGAAGGCCTTGGCGGTGCCCTGGAAGCTGCCGTGCACCGAGGTAGGCACGCCGGCCTGGGCCATGGCGCGGTCGATGGCGACGGAGGCGGTGCCGAGCGACATCTTCTCCGGCAGGTTGAAACTGATGGTCGAGGCCGGAAAGCCGCCCTGGTGATTGACGGCCAGCGGCGTGTTGGTCGTCTCGATGCGGGCGAAGGCCGACAACGGCACCTGGCCGCCGCCGGTGGTGGTGAAGTTGATCGTCTTCAACGTCTCCGGGTTCTGCAGGAAAGGCGGCGCCAGTTCCATGACCACGCGGTACTGGTTGAGCGGATTGTAGATCGTGGACACCTGGCGCTGACCGAAGGCGTCGTTCAGCGTGGTATCGATGCTGCGCATGTTGAGACCGAGGCGTGAGGCGGTGTCGCGGTCGATGACCAGCGAGGTCTGCAAACCCTTGTCCTGCTGGTCGGTGTTGACGTCGACCAGTTCCGGCATTTCCGCGAGCAGCCGCTTGATGCGCGGCTCCCAGGTACGCAGGTCGTCGAGGTTGTCGGCCTGCAAGGTGTACTGGTACTGGGCGTTGCCCTGGCGGCCGCCGACGCGGATGTCCTGCACCGGCACCAGAAACAGGTTGGCGCCGGGCTCGTGGGCAGTCTTGCCGCGCAGGCGGCCGATGACCTGATCGGCGGACATCTTGCGCTCGCGGATCGGCTTGAGGACGACGAACATGAACCCCGAATTGCGCTGGCCGCCGCCGGTGAAGCCGGTGACGTTGTCGACCGCCGGGTCTTCCTGAACGATGGCCATCAGGTTCTTCATCTTCTGTTGCATGGACTGGAAGGAGCTGCTCTGGTCGGCCTGCACCGACCCCGTAAGGCGGCCGGTGTCCTGCTGCGGGAAGAAGCCCTTGGGGATGCTGCGGTAGAGAATGACATTGAGCCCGATCGTCAGCCCGAGGACGATCAACATGAACACGCCGTGCCGCAGCGACCAGGCGAGGCTGCGCCGGTAGCCTTTCATCAGTCGGCGCAGCAGCTTGTTGGCCCAGCGGGCGAATCTGCCGGGCGCTGCGTTCTTGACTTGAGGCTTGAGCAGGTGCGCGGCCATGGCCGGCGTGGTGGTCAGCGACACCACCATCGAGACGAGGATGGCGGCCGAGAGCGTGACGGCGAACTCGCGGAACAGGCGGCCGACGATGCCGCCCATCATTAGCACGGGAATGAACACGGCGATCAGCGACAGGCTGATGGAAATCACCGTGAAGCCGATCTCGCGCGCGCCGAGCAGCGCCGCCTGCATCGGCGTCTTGCCGGACTCGATGTGGCGGACGATGTTCTCGAGGACGACGATGGCGTCGTCGACGACAAAGCCGGTGGCGACCGTCAGCGCCATCAGCGACAGGTTGTCGAGGCTGTAGCCGCACAGGTACATGACGCCGAAGGTGCCGATCAGGGACACGGGCACGGCGACGCTCGGAATGAGGGCGGCACGGGCGCGGCGCAGAAACAGGAAGACCACCAGGATCACCAGCGCCACCGAAATCAACAGCGTGCGTTCGACTTCACGCAGCGAGCCGCGGATGGTCGGCGTGCGGTCCATGACGACTGCCAGGTCGATGGCGGCTGGAATCATCGCTTGCAGATGGGGCAGCAGCGCCTGCACGCGATCGACCGTGGTGATGATGTTGGCGCCCGGCTGACGATTGAGGATCAGCAGCACCGCCGGGCGGCCGTTGCTGGCGCCGTAGTTGCGCACGTCCTGCACGCCATCCTGCACGTCGGCGACGTCGCCCAGGCGCACACCGGCGTTGTTCTGGTAGCGGATCAACAGCGACCGATATTCGGCGGCGGTCTTGGCCTGGTCGTTGGCGCCGATCTGCCAATAGCGGCCATCCTGCTCGACGGCGCCGAGCGGCCGGTTGGCGTTGGTGCCGACGATGGCGGCGCGCACGTCGTCAAGCGCGATGCCGCTCTGGCTCAGGCGGTTGGGATCGAGTTCGGCTCGCACCGCCGGCAAGGCGCTGCCACCGATGGTGACCTGGCCGATGCCCTCGACCTGCGACAGGCGCTGCGCCAGCACGGTCGATGCGGCGTCGTACATCTGGCCGCGACTCAAGGTCGACGAGGTCATCGACAGGATCATGATCGGCGCGTCGGCTGGGTTCACCTTGCGATAGGTCGGGTTGCTCGGCAGGCTGGTCGGCAGCAGCGAGCGCGCGGCATTGATGGCGGCCTGGACGTCGCGGGCGGCGCCGTCGATGTCGCGGTCGAGGTCGAATTGAAGGATGACGCGGCTGTTGCCGAGCGAACTCGACGAGGTGATCTCGGTCACGCCGGCGATGCGCCCGAGCGCCCGCTCCAGCGGCGTGGCGACGGTCGCCGCCATGGTCTCCGGGCTGGCGCCGGGCAGCGCGGCCTGCACCGAAATGGTCGGAAAGTCCACCTGCGGCAGCGGCGACACCGGCAGCAGGAAGAAGGCAATGGCGCCCGCCAGCGTAACGCCGATGGTCACCAGCGTGGTGGCGATCGGACGGTTGATGAAGGGCAGCGAGAAGTTCATCGCTTCTCGATCCGCCGCGCCAGCCGGTCGAAGGCCAGATAGATCACCGGCGTGGTGAACAGCGTCAGTACCTGGCTGACCAGCAGGCCGCCGACCATCGCCACGCCCAGCGGCCGGCGCAACTCGGCGCCGATGCCGCCGCCCAGCATCAGCGGCAGGGCGGCCAGCAGGGCCGACATGGTGGTCATCATGATCGGCCGGAAGCGCAGCAGGCAGGCCTGGGTGATGGCCTGGCGTGGCGGCAGGCCCTCGTTGCGCTCGGCGTCGAGGGCGAAGTCGATCATCATGATGGCGTTCTTCTTGACGATGCCGATCAGGAGGATGACGCCGATGATGCCGATGACGTCGAGCCCGGCACCGGAGATCCACAGCGCCAGCAGCGCGCCGACGCCGGCCGAGGGCAGCGTGGACAGGATGGTGACCGGATGGATGGTGCTCTCGTAGAGCACGCCCAGCACGATGTACATGGTCACCACCGCGGCGATGATCAATAGCAGCGTGTTGGTGAGCGAAGACTGAAATGCGAGCGCCGCGCCCTGAAAGCTGGTCTCGATGCTGGCGGGCATCGCCAGTGCTGCCTCGGCGGCCTTGATGTTGTCGACCGCCTCGCCGAGCGACGCGCCCGGGGCCAGGTTGAAGGAGATGGTGGCGGCGGGAAACTGGCCGACATGGTTGATGACCAGCGAGGCGGCTCGTTCCCTGACCGTGGCCACCGACGACAGCGGTACCTGCTGGCCGCCGCCGGTGGGGAGGTAGATGGCTGCCAGCGCCGCCGGACCGACCTTGAACTCGGGCTTCACTTCCAGCACCACGCGATACTGGTTGGACTGCGTGAAGATCGTCGAGATCAGGCGCTGGCCGAAAGCGTTGTAGAGCGCGTTGTCGATGGCCGTGGTGGTGATGCCCAGGCGCCCGGCGGCATCGCGATCGATGTCGACATAGGCCTGCAGCCCCTGGTCCTGCAAGTCGGAAGTGACGTCGACCAGTTGCGGCAATTGGCGCAGGCGATCCATCAGCTTGGGCACCCATTGCCCCAGCGCCACGGCGTCCGGCGTCTCCATCATGAACTGGTACTGGGTGCGCGCGACCCGATCCTCGACCGAGAGGTCCTGCACCGGCTGCATGTAGGCGGTGATGCCCGGCACCCGGCGCAGGTTGTCGGCCAGCCGGCGGATGACTTCGCTGGCCGAGAGACCGCGCTCGGCCAGCGGCTTCAGGGTGATCAGCATGCGGCCACTGTTGAGCGTGGCATTGCTGCCGTCGACGCCGATGAAGGACGAAAGATTGTCGACCGCCGGGTCCTTGAGTATCGCCGCGGCCAGCGCTTGCTGGCGGTCGGCCATGGCGGCGAAGGACGCGGTCTGTGACGCTTCCGTCGTAGCCTGGATGAGTCCGGTGTCCTGGACCGGGAAGAAACCCTTCGGGATCCAGAGGTAGAGCACCACGGTCAGGATCAGGGTGCCGATTGCGACCAGCAGCGTAGTGCGTTGACGGTCGAGTACCCACTCGAGCGCCCGGCCGTATTGGGCGATGGCGGCATCGAACAGGCGGCCGGTCTCGCGCTCCAGGCGACCGTGCTCCGCTTCGGGTATGTGCCTGAGCAGTTTGGCGCAGAGCATCGGCGTCAATGTCAGCGAAACGACTGCGGAAATGAGGATCGACACCGCCAGGGTGATGGCGAACTCGTGGAACAGGCGACCGACGACGTCGCCCATGAACAGGAGCGGGATCAGCACGGCGATCAGCGAGAAGGTCAGCGAAATGATGGTGAAGCCGATCTGCTTCGAGCCCTTGAGCGCCGCCTCCAGCGGTGCCTCGCCCTGTTCGACGTAGCGGGCGATATTCTCGATCATGACAATGGCGTCATCGACGACGAAGCCGGTGGCGATGGTCAGCGCCATCAGTGTCAGGTTGTTGATCGAGAAACCGGCCAGATACATGATGCCGAAGGTGCCGACCAGCGACAGCGGCACCGCCAGGCTGGGAATCAACGTTGCCCGCAGGTTGCGCAGGAAGAGGAAGATCACCATGATCACCAGCGCCACCGCCAGCAGCAGATCGAACTCGACGTCGGCGACCGAGGCACGGATAGTGACGGTGCGGTCGGCGAGCAGGGCGACGTCGATGGAGGCCGGCAGGCTGGCGCGCAACTGCGGCAGCGCCTTCTTGACGCGGTCGGCGACCTCGATGACGTTGGCGCCCGGCTGGCGCTGGATGTTGAGGATGACCGCCTCGGCATCGTCGGCCCAGGCGGCAACGCGGGCGTTCTCGGCGTCTTCGATGATGTCGGCAACATCGCGCAGGCGCACCGGGGCGCCGTTCTTGTAGGCCACCACCAGCGCGCCGTATTCGGCCGGCGACTTCAGCTGGTCGTTGGCGTCGATGGTCGAGGCGCGCATGGGGCCGTCGAAACTGCCCTTGGCGATATTGACGTTGGCGCTGCCGACGGCCGTGCGCAGGTCGTCGAGCGACATGCCGACGCCCGCCAGTGCCTTCGGGTTGGCCTGGATGCGCACGGCCGGCCGGCGACCGCCGGCGATGCTGACCAGTCCGACGCCCTGAATCTGCGAGATCTTCATGGCGACGCGGCTTTCGACCAGATCGTGCATGCGCGGCACCGGCATCGACGGCGAGGTCACCGCGATGGCGAGGATGGGCGCGTCGGCCGGGTTGACCTTGCTGTAGACCGGCGGCAGCGGCAGGTCGGTCGGCAGCAGGTTCGAGGCCGCGTTGATTGCTGCCTGCACTTCCTGTTCGGCAACGTCGAGCGTCAGGCTCAAGCTGAAGCGCAGCGTGATCACCGAAGCGCCGCCGGAACTGGTCGACGACATCTGTGCCAGGCCCGGCATCTGGCCGAACTGGCGTTCGAGCGGCGCCGTGATCGAGGACGTGACCACCTCGGGACTCGCGCCCGGATAGAGCGCCATGACCTGGATGGTCGGGTAGTCGACTTCGGGCAGCGCCGACAGCGGCAGCAGCCGATAGGCGACGATGCCGGCGAGCATGATCGCCACCATCAAGAGCGAGGTGGCGATCGGCCGCAGGATGAACAGACGCGAGGGATTCATGGTCGCAGCGCTGCGCGCTCGTCAGTTGGCGGCGGCGGCCGGAGCTTCTTCGGGACGACGTTTGCCGCGCGCGCCGGGCTTCTTGTCGCTGGTCGCCGGGCTGGCGCCAGGCGCGTCGGCCGCGATCACTTCCACTTTGGCGCCGTCGCGCAACTTGTCGGCACCGTCGGTGACGACGCGATTGCCCGGCTGCAACTTGCCTTCGACCGCCACCAGCCCGCCGTCGACCGGCCCCGGGGTGACCGGGACTGAGGTCACCGCACCCTCGCCATCGACCACATACACGTAAGCGCCGCGCGACCCTTGCAGCACGGCGGCGCCAGGTACGACGAGCGCGGCCTTTCGCACGCCGAGCAGCAGGCGCGTATTGACGAACTGGTTGGGGAAGAGCGTGCTGTCCTTGTTGGCGAACTCGGCCTTCATCTTGATGGTGCCGGTGGCGGTATCGATCAGGTTGTCGGTGGTGAGCAGCCGACCGCTGGCCAGGCGCGTCTTCTGCTCCCGGTCCCAGGCCTCGACGGCGACATCGTCGCCGCCGGCGACGCGTTGGCCGATCGCCGGCAAGTAGCTTTCAGGCACTGCGAAGACGACAGTCATGGGCTGGAGCTGGGCGATGATGGCGATGCCGTTGGCATCGGAGGCGTGTACCTGGTTGCCGGCGTCGACCGGCCGCAAGCCGACGCGGCCGCTGATCGGCGCCGTGATGTGGGTGTAGGTGAGCTGCAGCTTGGCGCTGTCCACCTGTCCTTGATCGGCCTCGACCGTACCGCGGTATTGCCGTACCAGCGCCTCCTGGGTGTCGACTTGTTGTTTGGCGATCGAGTCCTTTGCCCACAACTCGCGATAGCGCTCGAAGTCGATCTCGGCGTTCTTCAACTGGGCAGCGTCCCTGGCCAACTGTCCGTTGGCTTGCGTCAGCTGGACCTGGTAGGGACGGGGATCGACTTCTGCCAGCAACTGGCCTTGAGTGACCATCTGGCCTTCGCGAAAATGAACGCTGAGAAGTTCGCCATCGACACGCGTATGGACAGTGACCAGGTTGCGCGGCACGGCGGTGCCGACGGCAGCAACCCAGATCGGCACGTCGGCGCTCTTGACCTCGGCGACCGAAACCGGCTGTGGCCGATTGGCGCCGCCGCCACGGCCGGCGCGGCCCGCGCCGGCATCTGCGGCAGGTGCAGAGGCGGTGAAGTAGCTGTAACCGGCATAGCCGGCAGCGGCCAGCACGATGACCGCGATTGCCATCTTGGGTTTCGTCAAGCGTCGATTGGAGTTTGCCATGGTTCGTTTCCCGGGATCCGGTTAATGGCCGCTGTCGGCCGCTGCCGCCAGCGACGACCGTTGTTGCGGTTTTGCCAACCAGACGACGGCTGCCAGGATGAGCAGCAGCACCGTCGTCAGCGCGAAGAAATCGTTTGCCGACATCATGTAGGCTTGGGCACTGGCCTGGCGATCAATCACTGCCAGCGCCTGTTCGCCGGACATGCCTTGCGCTTGCAGCAGATCGATTGCCGTAGGCCCGCCCGGCTGGTAGACGCTGATATTCTCAACCAGGCGGGCATGATGCAGCGTCGCCCGGTCGTCCCACATGGTGGTGGAGATTGAAGTGCCGAAGGCGGCCGCCGTCATGCGCATGAAGTTGGACAAGCCGGCGGCGGCCGGGATGCGCGATGGGTGCAGCCCGGACAGGGTGAGCGCGGTCAGCGGCACGAAGAACATTGCGGTCGCAGCACCCTGGATGAGTTGGGG
>Ga0265325_10000593_pt1 | contig 26412 bp, 21 predicted proteins | sample 41420metaG_FD_202090 | JGI IMG/M metagenome (GOLD analysis project Ga0265325, IMG submission 202090) | Rhizosphere microbial communities from Carex aquatilis grown in University of Washington, Seatle, WA, United States - 4-14-20 metaG | ecosystem: Host-associated > Plants > Roots > Rhizosphere... | reverse complement strand
AGGGCGAGGGGTCGCCGGCCAACCATGAGCAGTCGCACTATCGCAGGTTCGTTCGCGTGCGAGACGAGCTCGAGGCGATCCTCGCCGTCCGCCCGGATTTCTCGCCGGCGCACCCGGTAACGCACAACCCCGTGATGCGCAAACCGCCCATTCCGCAGGGCAAGTTGCACGTGGACGAGCCGAAAGCAGCTCAGGTTCTCGACTTCGGCAACGCGGTCTACGCGTTCGCGCTCCGGTGCCTCGGCCGGACGTTCGGACGCTCGAGCAAAAAGCTCCGCTCGGCGTCGCGCGACCTCCGGCCCCTGTCACACCCTCGACCGCCGCCGGCACCAGCCGAACGCCGTCGGAGAGCCCGGCCGGAGGCTGAGCCGCGGCCTGCGTCAGCGCGACGCCGCCATGAGCTGCTCGGCGCGACTCAAGATCTCGTGCGCCTCTTCGTTGCGCGGAGCGCCGACCCCAACGCGGAACGCGTCGCCCTCCGGCTCCACGCTGATGTCCACCAGCGCGGACGGGAGGGTGAACGGATCGGTCGCCGGACCGTCGACGCGCCCGAGCGCCGCCCGGGCGCTGTGACATTCGAGCGAGCGTTCGAGCAACTCCGCCGTCATCCCGGGGAGCGGCCGAACCGTGATCAAGGCGCCGTGGAGTGCGCCCTGGACATCGGAGTCCCGTATAGCCACTCGGGTATAGAGCGGTTCCACGCTCTCGATGGCGCTCCCGGTGAGGACCGGTACGAGGTCGTGCTCGTTGACCGTGGCGCTGCACTTGGAGGTCTCGACCGCGGCCGCCTTGTCCGCTGGTGTCGTCGCTGGAGCAGCCCTCCCGCAACCGGTGACAGAAACGCCTGCGAGTGCGGCGGCGCCCGCGAGCCGCGCTGCGATCGGAACGAGGTATTTGGAGTTCATGGGCCATGTCGAAGCATCCCGCGTGCCCTCCGCCAAGTCGGCCGCCGTCGAGCACTGTGGCCCGCCGCGAGGGCGCGCGCGGACCACGGCCGCTCGAATGCGCTTCCGGTAGAACCGAATTTGCCCGCATGCTCCAGCATGGTCACCCCCCGCAAGGTCACCCCCGCTCGCTACGAGCTCTACTACTGGCCGACGATTCAAGGACGCGGTGAGTTCATTCGCCTGGCGTTCGAGGACGCGGGCACCGCGTACACCGATGTCGCGCGCACCCCGCGCGGACTTCGCACGATGATGAAGATCCTCGAAGGGGCTCCCGCTCGCGGAGTGACGCCGTTCGCGCCGCCATTTCTGAAGGACGGCGACTTCGTCGTCGCCCAGACCGCCAACATTCTCGGCTATCTCGCCCCTCGCCTCCGTCTCGTTCCCGGCGACGGCGCGTCCCGCGCGTGGGCGATGCAAATTCAGCTGACGATCGCGGACCTCGTCGCCGAGGCGCACGACACGCACCACCCGATTTCGGGCAGTCTCTATTACGAGGATCAGAAGCGCGCCGCCAAGGCGAAGGCCGCGGCCTTCACGCGTGAACGCATTCCCAAGTTCCTCGGCTGGCTGGATGCACTGCTGCGCCGATCGGACGGCGACTACTTACTCGGACGTCGGGCCTCGTACGTGGACATCTCGGCGTTTCAGGTCGTCCAGGGATTGACCTACGCGTTTCCCAAGGCAATGGGGCGGGTGCGCAAGCGGATCCCTCACCTCCTCGCGCTCTCGGAGCGAATCGCTTCGCGCCCCCGGCTGGCCGAATATCTGGCGTCGCCCAGGCGGATCGCGTTCAACGAACAGGGCATCTTTCGTCACTACCCGGAGCTCGACGAGGTTTAGGCGCGGCGATGCATCATCGAACAGCAGTGAAGGGATTGACGACAACCAGGCCCCCGCGAAGCGCTGCCCCGCGTTCAGGTCCTCGGAATAGAGCCGGTCGCACCCAGCGCTGATCGCGGCTTGCACCACGAGCCGATTTCCGATGGCGAAGCGCCGGAGGCTTTCGGGTATCCAAAGACGCCACGCTCGTCGGTGACCGAAAGAGCGGGCTCGCCGCGCCCCGTGCTGTTGCGCATGGACTTTCGCTATGCGCACGAGGGGGCTTCTTCGATAACCGCGTGGGCAGAGAAGCTCGCCGACGAACTGTCCTTCGCCGCGTGGGCCGCCCGGTGATTTCGCTTTTCGGACTCCCCCGTCACGAAGCCGTCGGCCGCATCGTCGGGACCTGACGACCCGCCGCTTCGATTTGCTCGAGCCAAGATTCGATCTTCTCGAGCGCCGGCCCGTCCCACTCCAGGCGGGAAAACCGCACGAGCAGGTGCGGCGTGTGATCCCCCGTGCGCGACCGCGCCTCCGCCGCTCGCACCCCGCGCCCCTCGGGAGACGAGACGACGAACGCCGCACGCGCCTGATCGAGCTCGGCCGACGCGTCGACCCATCGCCTCTGCCGCTGCGCGAGCCACGCGCGGGTCAAGTGCCGGTGCTGGCGGGGCTCGGCCTCGTCGAGCACGACCGTGTCGCAGTCGGACACGAGCAGTTCGGCCGCGTCGTCGCTTCGAGCGAGGGCGACCTGGGCGAGCAGCAGGCGCGACTCGAGCTGGCCCCACGGGTCCTGCAAACGCTCGTGGATCCGGAGCGCGACCCGGGCGTGCGCCTCGGCGGCGTCGTAGTCGTCCGAGTCGAGTGCGACCATCGCCAAAAGACGCTCGCAAGCGGCCTCGCCTCGCGGGTTCTGAAGCTCCCGAAAGCTCGCCCGCGCGGCGAGGGCGCGCGCCCGGGCCCCCGCGAAGTCCGACGCACGATGATCCGCGTGCCCGAGCGCGACGTCGCACTGCGCGATCCCGAGGCGGTAGCCGATGGCGTCGAACCCGGCACGAGCCTGCGAGAGAAGCTCGCGCCCCCGCCGGAACGCACCCACGGCGCCCTCGATGACCGCCAAGAGGACGAGACACTGGGCACGCCCCATGAGGTCACCGGCCTCCGTGCAACGCTCCAGCGCCTTCTTCAAGGTGATGCGCGCGCGCGTGTGATCGCCGAGCAGATAGTCGATCTCGCCGAGGACCACCTCCGCCTGCGCGCGGCCGGCGGAGTTGCCGATGCGTTCGTAGCGCTCGAGCGCTTGCACGACGAGGACGCGTCCCTGGGCGGGCTGTGCCAGGTCGCTGGCGATGTGTCCGAGCAAGCGCAGCGCGCTGGCCTCGTTGGCCGTGTCGCCCCCGAGCGCGAACGCGCGGCGCGCGCTCTCCGCCTCGGCGCGGGCTTCATCGAGCTTGCCCATGTATCGCAGCGCTTCGGCGCGCCAGAGCGCGCCCTCCGCCGCATTCGCTCCGTGCAGACGCCCCTGAAGCATGTCGAGATCGCGGAGCGTCGCCGCCGTGTCGCGACCCCGGCGCCAAGAGCCACGAATGAAGTCGAAGAGGAGCTTGGCCGCCGTGTCGTCGTCGCCTGCCTTCAGCAGGTTGAGCACGCGGTGCTTCATGGTTCGACGGGAGCCGACGGCCGGGTGCTTCGCGAGCGCGTGCGCGGCCAGCCGGTAGATGGCGGGCGCGTCACTGCGTTCGTTCAAACGCTCGAGAAGGTGCTCCTGAAGGAGAGCGTGGGGCCAGCGGAACTGGTCATTGCCTACCGCAAGGAGGATTTGCGCGCGCGTGAGGGCGACGAGGGCGTCGCGCGGGTCCATCCCGAGAGAAGCGCACAGCATTCGGAGCACCTCGCCGCGCACGTCGTCGCCGAGCGCCGCGGCCGCGTAGGCGCTGAGGCGCAGCTCCGTCGGAATCGCGCGCACGCGCTCGTCCCAGAGCTCTGCGGTCGTGATCGCTCGGCCGTGCAGCGCGCCCTCGGGCACGCGGTAGCGGCCGCCCTCGAGCGTGAGATAGCCACCCCCCGCCCACGCATAGAGGAGCTGCAGCGCAAAGAGGGGGTTTCCCCGGCTCTGTTCGACGGCGCGCTTCACCGCCGCGTCGTCGAGCGGCAGGGCCGTGCGGAGGAGCGTCTCGGTGTCGTCGGTCCCGAGCAGTTTGAGCTCCATCACCTTGCCGTTCCACGCCGCGCGCATGGCCTCCATCCGAAGGGCCGCGTCCAGATCGGTCGCGAGCGCCTCGCTGCGCGCGGTGGCCACGACGAGCAGGGGAAGCTCGGCGGCGTCGCGGCGGAGGCGGGAGAGGACCTCGAACGTATTCGGCGACGCGTAGTGCAGGTCGTCGAGCCACATGAGCACGGGGCGGTCTCGCGAGAGGCGCGCGAGCACGCGCTTGATGACCGCGAACCGGAGCTCGGGGCGGTCGAGCATGAAGCGCTTGCCGCTCGGACCCAGTGGAACGACGACTCCGGGCGGCGTCGGTCGCAGCCATTCGGCGGTGGCGGCGACCCAGGTGAGCGCGTCGTCGTCGCCCTTGTCCACCTCCCAGCGGGTAATCAGAGTCTCTTCGACCGTCACGCGGTCGGCTCCTTCGAGACCGAAGTGCGCGTTGATCGCCCCGGTGATGCCGTCGAGCGGGGTGGGCATCCGGCCGTAACGGGCCCGCAGCGGCAGCATGATGCCGCGTTCGTGGGCCTCGGCGCAGAGCCACTCGGCAATCCGACTCTTGCCGACGCCGGCCTCGCCGATGAGCGCGATGAGCTCCTGGCGCGGGTCGTCGGCGGCGACTTGCTCGACGGCGGCCCACAGCTCGCGCCTCTCGTCTTCTCGGGCGACGAGCGTCGGAGCACGCAGGCTCAAAATACCTGGGGCCAGCGAGCGCGCGTAGGCAGCGGGCGCGGCGCGCGAGCTCGGCGCTCTTTGAACGGTTTCTTCGAGCCTCGATGCCTGCGGGGGCTTGACTTCGTCCCAGGCGCGCCGGGCGTCCGCCGCGAACTCGTAGCGCCGCCAGGGCTTCTTCTCGAGCAGCCGAAGCACGAACTTGGGAGCTGCCGGCGGCATGTCTTCGATTTGCTTCGGCAGGGGCACCGGGGTCCGTTTGTGCGCGCGCAGGACGTCTTGCGCATTGCCTTCGAAGACTTCACGACCGGTGATGACGCGGTACATCACGCATCCGAGCGCGTAGAGATCCGTCGCCGGACCGACGAGCGCAGCCTGCCGCCGGATTTGTTCGGGCGCGACCCAGCCGACGGTGCCGGCGCCGGAATGGACGGCCACTTCGGGGGCGCGCGCGCCGTCCAGGCGCGAATCGTGTCGGTATTCGCGCAACCAGGCCAGACCCAAGTCCAGCACGTACGCGCGGGGTCCCCGACCGTCGGAGGCGAGGTCGAGCATGATGTTCGACGGCTTTAGATCGCCGTGGATGACGCCTCGCGCGTGCGCATGGCCCAGCGCGGCGAGGACCTGATCGACCATGGCCCAGACGACGCTCCAGGCGAGCTGGGTCGTATGCATCCACTCGTGCACGCTCCGCCCGGGAAGGACGTCCATGACGAAGAAGGGGCTGCCGTCGGCCAGCTGGCCGAAATCGCGGGCACGGACGATGGCGGGGTGCGCGAGGAGGGAGACTGCGCGGGCTTCCTGGTAAAACCACCAGCTCTCTTCCGGGCGGCTCTCGCCTTTCTCGGGCGAACGCAGACGTTTGAGCGCAACGCGATCCCCGGTCACGATGTCGCGGCACAAGTAGACGATTCCCATGCCGCCGCGGCCGAGCTCGCGCACGACCTCGTAGCGCAGCGCCAGTACGGTCCCCACATCACTCGTAGGCTGCTCTACGGTCGTCATGCGCCCGAACGGGGACGGAGCTTAGCGCATCTTCTCGTTCGGCCTCTCTTCGTACGGCCACTGTTCTTTCGGCGAGGCTCTGCCATTGCCCCGTGCCCCGCGCGCGAAAACCACCGACGATAACGCCGAGGGCCGCACGCCGCCATCAATACGATTCGAGCCCGCCGTCGGCCCCAACCCGGAAACTCCGATGGCGGTGCGCTCCCGTAAAGCGCTCAATCTCCCGGACCCAATCCGAGTCGGGATAGTGATTCACCATGTCCTCCGCTGCGCCGCGGGCCTCCGAAGATCGGCCCAGGGCCGCCAGGGCGTGGATGAGGATCGACGCGCGCTCGGGCGCGTCGGCACTATCGGGAAAGCGGCGGCTGCCTTCTCGCGCGAGGTCGATCTCGAGAGCGGCGTCATCGAGCCCGCGGAGGCGGGCCATGAGCGCCGGCTCGTCGAGCGGCGCCGGAGGCGTCGCCGAGCTCACGGGCGGAGCAGCCGCGCCGGGCTCCCGACCGGCCGTCGACGGCGCGGCGGGCAGCGGCGGGGGGGGCGCCGGCGGGGGTTCGGCCGCGGGCGCCTCCGGTCGCGAGGGCGGGCTAGGCCGCTCGCGCCACACGGCCGCGGCGCCCAACGCGAGCGCGACGATCCCGGCGAAGGCCACCCCTCGAATGGATGCGGAGCGCATGCGCGCGCGAACTCAGCGGCAGCTGTTGATGTCTGCGGTGTGCGCCGAGTAGAGGTTCTGCATCGGCACTTGCATCGAGGGCCAGGGCATGTCGGCGTCGTACGACCAGCCCCAGGCTCCGCTGTACCCGTTCGTATAGAGGTACGTGTACGTATCGTTCCCGGCGACGCCATCGGTGGCGGCTGCGTAGAACTCGCCCATGACGAGCTTCTTGTCGAGGCCCCAGTACGAGGCCGGGTGCATGAACGCCGAGTCGGATATTCCGTTGACCGTGTAGTAGTGCACTTCGTAGAAGTCGAGCGTCCCGTTTTGCTTGCCGCCCGCCGCTCGAAGCGCGGCGTCGGAATAGTCATTGGTCTTTCCGCTCACGTTCGAGCAGTAGTCGAACGTCTGGGAACCGTTCGTCACGAGCACGGTCGGATCGGCCGTATGAATGGCGGCCGCGAACCAATTCACGCATTCTTGAATGTAGTGTTCCGTCGTTCGATACGTGGCCCAGCCCGTGGGCCCCATGCCCTCTGGTTCGTTGAAAATTTCGTAGGAGTAGAGACCTGGCGTCCCTTTGAGTGCGGTGACGAGCGGCGTGAGATAGTTGTCGATGTACGCTTGGCGATTGGTATCGTTTTCGAGGAGCGCTTGATTGTTCGTGTGGGCGGTTCCCGCATCGGCCTGGAGCATGTCGAACGACCAAAGGCTGATGTCGATCGCGATGCCCGCGGCGTTCGCGGCGGCCAGAATGGCCTTTACCCCGTCGATGTGAGACTGCTGAATCTTCATCGGTAGACCGCTCGCGTCGTATCCCGGAGTGACGGTCCCATTCGTATGAAACCACCACCGCATCACGCGCCCGCCCGCGGCGTAGACGTTCTTGAACATCGTCTGGAACGTGGCGATGTTGGGATTCGGAACGTCGGCCCCGAAGTTCACCCAGGCGACGTTCGCACCGCTGGCGAAGTTGCAGACGCCGGTCGGGGAGCCGGCTCCCGAGCTCGAACCGGACCCCGAGCTCGAACCGGACCCCGAGCTCGAGCTTGACCCGGCTCCCGATCCACCGTCCCGCCGTACACCCGAACTCGACCCCATGCCCGCGTCCGCCTGGGCACCGGATCCGGAGCCCGAGCTCGAACTGGAGCTTCCGGAGCTCGAACCCCCACCCGCCCCGGAACTCCCGGAGCCGTTGTGCGTGGCCGAACCTGAACTGGACCCGGAGCTCGAGCCGGACGGAGGAGGATTCACCGAGGTCCCGGAGCTCGACCCAGAACCGGAGCTCGACCCCGAACCCGTTCCGGTTCCCCCGCCGTTCCCGGACCCCGAACTCGTTCCCCCGCCGGAGTTGGTTCCCCCGCCGGAGTTGGTTCCCCCGCTGGAGTTGGTTCCCCCGCTGGAGTTGGTTCCCCCGCTGGAGTTGGTTCCCCCGCTGGAGTTGGTTCCCCCGCTGGAGTTGGTTCCCCCGCTGGAGCTCGTATCCGAGCCCGAACTCGAATTGGAGTTCGAACCGGACGCCTCGCCCGGGTTGCCCCCGGACGATCCGTCGCTCGGGGAACTCGAGCACGCACCGACGCCAACGACCAATCCGACCAAGGCGAGCGCAAGTCGCATGAGAACCAAGCCTCCACGGGGTGCCGCCGAGGTGGCGCGCGCCTCCAGTCAGATCTAGTGCCCCTTCCCATCGGAAACGGCTCAGGCTTCGACAAGCCGCGACGATCTGCGCAAGTCGCGCAGGGCCCCGCGCAGTACGGCCGACCGCGGCGGCTCGCGTCATTGAAGTCTGCTCGAATGTCCGCACCCAAGCGGGCATTTTTTAGCGTCGGCATAGCCTCTGCTTATCGACTGCTCGCCGCGCGACAGGGCGCGCGCCGAACAATCGGGAGCCCAGGAAACCGCATGATTTTTAGTCGATTGGTCCGAACCCGGTCGCTGTCCATCGAGAGCGCGCTGCTCGCCGTATCCGTGCTCGCCACCGGCTGCGGATCGAGCGATTCCCAGGTCCCGAGCCCCGTCGGCGGCGGGAGCGGCGGCGCGGGCGCGCTCGAGGGTTCCGGCGCAAGCGGCTCCGGCGGGGCGGCGTCGGGCGCGAGTGGGTCCGGTGGGGGGGGCCCGGCGTCCGGCACTGCGACCGACCCGTCCGCGAGCGGCGGCTCGGGCGGCGCGGTCGATTCGGGGGCCGCGGCGAACAACGGCTCGAGTGGGATCGACGGAGGAGGGGCGCCGAGCTCCGGTGGAGAAGGCGGCGCGGGAAGCGGAAGCAGCTCCGGGGGCGCGGCTGCGGGCGGGTCCTGCGCGCCCCCGACGCGTCTGACCTTGGCAGCGAAGATCTCGCTGGCCGTGACGTGGCCGGCGACGACCGCGGCCAATGCCGGCTCCGGCACGGCACTCATCTGGCTTTTGCAAAACTACTCCGTCAACGGCACCGCGCTCAGTGGCTCGAGCCAGATCTGCGGGCTCTCGCTCCCCGACATTCAACTCAGCGGATTGGGTCAAATCGCGGCGGGCGGAGCGAAGGTGCAAATCCAACTTCCTCCTTCGGTCTGGGCAAAAACCAGCATGCCGACGTTCGCGACGACGGCCACGCAATCCGGTTGGGCGCCGCAGAGCACCTTTTCCGGCGACCCGTCCGTCGCGCTCATCGGCATAGGCCTTCCGGCGGGAACCGACCCCGCGACCTACGCGTGGCCGGGGTCGTCGTGGAGTCTTCCGCAAGGGACGACGTTCCCCGACGCCGACGGCGACATGAATCCCGCCGTCACCGCGACGCCGTTGAACGGCGGCGCGTACGTCTACCCGCCGACCGCGATCGGCCTCGGCGGATCCGCTCCAGTCGCGGACCAGGTGTTCATCGCGTCGCGCAACAGCGTCGCGCTGAGCGGAACCTGGACGTCGTGCACCGACCTTTCCGGCGCGGCCACCGTGAAGCTTTTCGACAACCACGTGATGGGCTGCCACATCAGCGGCGGCAAGGGATGCACGACGGGCGCCGCCAACACCCAGGCTGATTTCCTCGACCAGAATCGCACCATCTACGCGCCCGGGAAGGCCACCTTCGTCGCGAAGTCGATCGGCGCCGGCGCCTCCTGCTCGGACGCCCTGACGGCGCTCCCGTAGTGTCACCCCACGACCCGCCCGCAAGCCGATCGCCGGAACGCCCCCTCGTCTACCGTTCGGCGCTCGCGGGGGCCGGATGGGCCTCGCCGCGCTCGGCGGCCGGATGGGCCTGCCCGCGCGCGCGGGCCGGATGGGCATCGTTCGGACTGGCGGTGCTCTTCTGGCCGTGCGGAGCGGAGGCGTCGGGGTTCGCGACCGCTCGCTTCGGCGGCGAGCACGGCAATGTGCTCACCACGAACCCCACGGCGCTTTACTACAATCCAGCGGGCATCGGGTTCAGCGAAGGAACCGACCTTTATCTCGACGGGAATCTCGCGATCCGGCACGCCACGTGGGATCACGCAGCGGCCCCGAGCGACCCCGCGCCCCCCGCGGGCGCGGAGGACGCGAACGCGGGACGTGCGAGCCTCTTCAACGTGTTCGGAGCGCCCGCCCTCGGAGCCACGACCAGGCTCGGAAAGCTGGCGTTGGGGGCCGGCGTCTTCGTGCCGTTCGGTGGCCGGGAAAGTTGGGCCACGAACGACAAGTACGCAAACTCGCCGTTTCCTCTCGCCGCCGCAGGCGTCCAGCGGTGGCACATCATCGACGGCGCGCTGACCTTCGTGTACGGCGCCATCGGGGCCGCTTATCGCGTCGGCCCGATCAGCTTCGGCGTCGCTGGAAATGTCGTCTACTCGGCGGTGTCGTTTTCGCAGGCCAAAAACCCCACGGGGCAGGGCGAGCCCGACACGGCGCGCGAGGGCCGCGACGCGCTCGACGTTTCAGGAATCGACGCCAGCTTCGGGGTGGGAGTCATGGTCGACGTCGTCCCCGACAGACTTTGGTTCGCGGCCTCGTACCAGTCCCAACCCGGCCTCGGCCCGCAGACGCTGACGGGGACGCTCCGAGTGAAATCTCCTTCTTTCAACCAGAACGACGACGTCACGTTCACGCAATCGCTGCCGGACGTGGCGAGAGCGGGTATCCGATGGCGACCCAGCGAGGACAACGAGTTTCGCGTGTTCGGCGACTTCACGCGCTGGAGCGTGATGGGCACCCAGTGCGTCGCGCTTCGCGGCTACGCATGTGCCGTATTCCCCGACGGGTCCGACGCGAGCGGCGGCACCGTGGCGAACTATCGACGATACTGGAAGAACACGTTCGGGGCTCACATCGGCGCGAGCCATTGGGCGGCGCCGGGCGTCGAGCTCTTCGCCGGCGTCGGCGGCGAGACGGCCGCAGTTCCCGATAGCACGCTGGAGCCAGGGCTCGCCGACGCCGACACGCTCGACGGAACGGCGGGAATGCGACTTCTCCTCGCGAACGGGTTCTATTTGGCAGTCTCGTACACCCACATTCAGTACTTCGATCGCAACAACAGCGGAGCGAGCACGCTCGCGGGCGCACAGGTTCCCACGAAACAGCAGGACGGAGGCGGCCAATACAAGCAGTGGATCGGCCTCATCGACGTGAACGTAGAAAAGACGTTCTAGTCGGGGCCTGTCTTTCTATTCTGCCCAAACCGTGCACGAAGATCGCGCGTGATTCGCCGGCTTCCTTCTCACCTGCCGCGCTTGACCGGCATCGTGCGGAAGACGAGGTCCCACAGGGGCGACGAGACGCCGAACCCGCCATCGTGATCGGCGTGGTGATGGGTCATGTGATGCCGACGAAGGAACTTGCCCCAGCGTGTCGCCGGCACGAAGTGGTGCACGTAGTAGTGGGTGCCGTCGTAGAACAAATAGCCAACGACGAAGCCTGCGAAGAACGGCTCGCCGAGGGTGCGGCTCATCGTCAAGGTGAAGAGAGGGTAGAAGATGAACGCGAGCGGAATGCTCATCGGAAGCGGCATGACAAGGCGATCCTTGTCGTTCGGAAAGTCGTGGTGCACGCCGTGGAGGAGAAAGTGGATGCGCTTTCCAAACGGCGAGTCGTTCGTCCAATGGAAGACGTAGCGGTGCAGCACGTATTCGGCACACGTCCAGGCGAACATCCCGCATAGAAAAACGCCCCCGACGGCGGGAAGGCTCAGATCGTGGCGCAGCGCGCTGCGAACGAAAAAGAGCATCGCGACCGGAACCCAGATGACGAACGGCGTCGCCGGGTGGATGCGCGAGAACCGCTCGAGCCAGTCGCTCTCGAACATCCGGCACGTCTCCGCGCGCACACGCGCGGGCTTGCGCGAAGGCTGCGGTTCGAGTTCAGGGTTCATCATGCGGTAAGGAGCCTTGCGTATTTGGGGCCCGCGGCCTGCGACCACGACAAACCGTGGGAGCGTGTGCCCAGTGCGCCCACGCTAGAGCGAGCGCTTGGACCGCGCAATAGCGTGACGCGCGTCGGCAGGGCTGCGAAACGACTTACGCGCCACCGAACCGGCGACGCCCGCGCCCTCCACCGGACCGCGACGCTTGACTCCTGCTGCAACCTTGGGGATTCGTGGACGAACGGATGGGCGACCTCAAGAGTGCGCGACCGCTGCAAATCTTGGCACGCGCCCTCAGCCGCCTCGGGCGCGAGCGCGCGCGGGCGGGCGACGTAACCCCCCAGCAGGCCGAAGCGTTGCAGCTCGTCGCCGAGCGCGGCACGATGTCGACCTCGGCGGTCGCCCTCGTCCTCGGTATCGACCCGTCCACAGCGAGCCGCAACTTGGGCGGGCTCGAGCGCGGCGGGTTCATCGTGAGACGCCGAGGCGCCGACGATGGCCGAGAGACCGACGTGCGCCTCACGCCGCGTGGCAAGCGCACGGCAGAAGCCGTATCGGGCGAATGGACCGCCGCGTACACGCTCCTTCTCGATCGTCTCCCGCGCCAAGACCGCCAGCGCGTCGCCGACGCGATCGAGGTTCTTGCCCGCTCACTCGAGGGGGAAGAAGGCGCCGCTTAGCCCTGGTCCGACGATAGACCGCGAGCAGATCTGCGGCTGCCGTTCCAGGGCGCGGCACCGCGTCAATCGCCACCCTCCTCCTCCCGAGGCTCGGGCTTTCCCTCTTGATCCTCCACGACCTTGCGGCGCTTGGCGTGTGTGGCGCGACCGCCCTTCCGTCCGGCGACGCGCGCCTCTTCGCTCGTGAACTCGTGGGCCGTACCCGCCGAGTGCGCCGCTTTTCCGCCCTTTCTGGCGATCTCGCTCACGAGCTTGCGGTCCATGGCCGCGAACCCACGCGGCCGTTTGGGCTTCGCCTCGTGGCTACCAAGGCTCCCTTCGACGGGCTGCGGCGGTCGATCGGGTGTGAGCTCGTGCGAGGTCGAATCGGAATGCGAATGCGTCTCGCCACCGTTCACCTGAGGGTTCTTGTCGTTTGTCGTATGGGGCTGGGTCCCATTGATTCCCACGCTCATGACGCTACCTCTCTCGGTGCTTGTCCGTTGAATGGATGCCTGACAGGCCGATTTGATTCCTGGGCCGCCATGTCTCTTCTCCGAACGCCCCGGGAACCCGCTCTGCCGAGTACCTGCTGGGCCCAATTGCACACGGCGTGCGAGGCGCGCCTACTGGGCATCTCCGGCACGCTGCGGCACAACGCCACGGCGAGATGCCGCGCGCGAACTTCTGTAGAAGATCCGCGCGAAGCTCTGGCTTGGAGCCGGGGAGCGCCGCTGCCCCTGGGGTCCACGTCGACGTCCACGTAACGTCCACGTAACGTCGACGTCCACGTAACGTCGACGTCCACGTAACGTCGACGTCCACGTAACGTCCACGTCCACGTCCACGTAACGTCCACGTCCACGTGACGTCCACGTCCACGACGGCCTCGGCCGCGTCAGCCAACGCGCGCTCGCTATCGACCTTGCCGAGGCCATCCGCCGAATCCCATGGGAACCGAGCTCGGGCGACCTCGCGTCTCGGCCTCGACGGGCACCAGCCCGCCACGGCGGGCGCGCTGCAAACGGCGCTTCTGGCCACCTCCATCGCCGGCGTGGCGTCCAGCCGCCCCATTCGCTCGGCCGAGCCGTCGTACGGCAGTCGAGTCCAGCCGGCCGCGAAGAGCGTACAATCGCCGCCCCCGCGCCCAATCGGGCGCCCCACCGGCAAAGACCAAGGACAAGGAGCCCATGGCCACGTCTGAACCCATCGCACTCAACCCATTGCGCCGTGGCCTCGTCGAAGACCGCACGGGCGACGCATGTGCGGCCGTCATCTTCGGGGCGTCCGGGGACTTGACGCGCCGCAAGCTCATGCCGGCCCTCTACAACCTGGCCTGGGGTCGCGCACTTCCCGGAGGCTTCGCGGTCGTCGGCGTCGGTCGCCGCGACAAAACGGACGAGTCGTTCCGAGCGGAAATGCGCGAAGCCGTGTCGGCCTTCTCGAGGCGCAAGCCGATTGACGGCGCGCTCTGGGCCGACTTCGAGCGCGGGTTGAGCTACGTGCGCGGCGCCGCCAACGATCCCGCCACCTACGAGTCGCTACGCGCCCAGTTGGAGCGCGTCGACAGCGAACGGGGAACCCGCAATAACCACCTCTTTTACCTCGCCGTTCCACCGAGCGAGTTCGGGCCGATCGTCGACGGGCTACGCGCGTCCGGCCTGGTGTCGACCCCAGGAAGAGACCGCGCCGCGGGGACGTGGTCCCGCGTCGTCTTCGAAAAGCCGTTCGGCCACGACCTCGCGAGCGCGCGGGCCCTGAACGACTCGATCGCGTCTGCGTTCGACGAATCGCAGGTGTTTCGGATCGATCACTATCTGGGAAAAGAGACGGTCCAGAATCTGCTCGTCATGCGGTTCGCCAACTTGCTCTTCGAGCCCGTCTGGGGGCGCGAACACGTCGACCAGGTACAGATCACGGTCGCCGAAGAAATCGGCGTGGAAGGGCGCGGTCGGTTCTACGAGCAAACGGGGGTGACGCGCGACATCGTCGAAAACCACCTGATGCAGCTCCTCTGTCTCACGGCGATGGAACCGCCCATCTCTCTGTCCGCCGACGCCGTCCGCGACGAGAAAGTCAAGGTCCTCCGGAGCATGCGGCCGATGGACCGCGACGACGTGTCGCACAACGTCGTCCGCGGCCAGTATGGCCGAGGACTCGTCCGCGGCGAACCGGCGGCCGCCTACCGCGAAGAGCCCGACGTCGCCCCCGGATCGAACGTCGAAACGTACGTCGCGATGCGATGCTTCGTGGACAACTGGCGCTGGAGCGGGGTTCCGTTCTACGTGCGCGCCGGCAAACGGCTCGCGCGGCGCGTGACCGAGATCGCCGTCGTGTTCCACGAAGTCCCGCAGACTCTATTCCGCGCGGCTCGCGCCGCCGGCGCGGTGGCCGATGACGGCGGACCGAGAGGGATCACGCCGAACGTCCTGGCCGTCCGCATCCAGCCCGACGAGGGGATCTCGCTTCGGTTCATCTCGAAGGAGCCCGGCCAGCAGACGTTTTTGCGCGACGTCGCGATGGACTTTCGATACGGAACGGCCTTCGGCTCGAATACGCCGGAGGCCTACGAGCGCCTGCTGCTCGACGCGATGCGCGGCGAAGCGACCCTCTTCACGCGCCGAGACGAAGTCGAAGCCCAGTGGGAGTACATGGATCACGTGCTCGAGGCGTGGGCCAGCTCCGGGCCGCCGGTCCCGCCGATCTACGCCGCCGGATCGTGGGGTCCTTCCGAAGCGGACGACCTTCTCGCCCGCGACGGCCGTCGATGGAGGAAGCCGTGACGCTCTCACCGGGTCAGGTGCTCGCCCGAGTCGAAGGGGAGCTCCAAGCGTTCTGGTCTTCGCCGCCGGCGCCGGGGGAGACTCCAAAAGCGCGGGCGTGCACGCGAAACCTCGTCGTGGTCGCAGGGACGCCCGAGGTAGCCGACCGATGGCTGCTCACGGTGGACGACGTGCTCCAAGCGATCCCGGCGCGGGCGATCGTCGTGGGACTCGATCCGGACGCTGCGGATGGGCTTTCCGCGAGTGCGACCGCCGTCTGCACGCGCGGCGAGAGCGGCGGCCCGCCGATCTGTTCCGAGCGGGTGACGCTGCAGGCCCGGGGGGCGGCGTGCGCGCGGGTGGCGAGCTGCGTCGAAACGCTTTGCGCGAGCGACGTCCCCACTACGCTCGTGTGGCTCGGCCGCGTCCACGCCGACGACCTGCTCTTCGCCCCGCTGGCGCGCGACGCGGACCGGGTCGTCCTCGATTCGGCGCAAGGCTCCCTCGGCGACCTCGCGCATCTGGTCCGATGGGCGAGCAAGGCGCCGGCCCGCGGGGAGCGTCCCGGCGTCGCCGATCTCGCTTGGACGAGGCTCGCGCCGTGGCACGAGCTCTGTGCCCGAATGTTCGACGAGCCGCGACTCCGCGAGCTGGCCGGGCGGATCACCCGGATCAAGATCGTCCAAGCGTCCGCCGCGGGCACCACTCTGGGGGCCGAGGGGGCTCTCCTTCTCGGATGGCTGGCGACGCGACTTTCGTGGAAAGCCACTTCGCTCGCGGGCAAGTTGCGTCTGACTCGGCCCGACGAGGGAAGCGTGCCCGTGCAGCTCGTGTCCGAGGCGGCCGCCCCGGCTCACGGTGGCCTGTTCGCCGTCGAGATCGAGGCCAACGCCGGATCGATCGCCCTCGCGGGTCAAGTCCGGCGCGAGTAGGGCGAATCGGACGCCGCCACCTGGCGTCTCGACGTGACCGCTTCGGGGGAGACCAAGCGCATCGAGCAACGCGTCCGCCTTCGCGCGAGCGAGCTGGCGCCGCTCCTCGAGCGCACGCTCCGGCGGCCGCCGCACGACGAATCGCTCGTCGAGAGCGTGGCCTGGGCGGACGGGCTGCTCGACGATGAGATCGCGTGCGGGTGAAGGGGAGCCCAAAGCGCGCTAACGTCGTTCGGCCATGACGACAAAGGTCGTACCCGGACAGCTCGTTGCCGTGCCTACCGCGGCGGAAGTGGCTCGAGAAGCGGCGGCGCGAATCGCTCGCTGCTTGCAGGGGGCCGTCCGCAAGAATGGGCACGCATCGGTCGCTCTATCGGGCGGGAACACGCCGCGGGACGCCTACGCCCTACTCGCGCGCGATCCGGCGGTCGACTGGACGAAGGTCGACGTCTTCTGGGTCGATGAAAGGGCCGTGCCGGCCAGCGACGATCGCAGCAACTACCGCTGGGCGAAGGCGGCCTTGCTCGAGGCCGCGCACGTGCCGGCGGACCGGGTACACCGGATGACGGCCGACGCTGCGGATCGTGCGGCCGCCGCGAAAGATTACGAGCGTCTCATCCGGGAACGGGTCGAGGTCGACGCCGACGGTGTCCCGGCGTTCGACGTCATGGTCCTCGGCGTCGGCGAAGACGGACACACGGCGTCCCTCTTCCCCGGCGACCCTCCGGTCGTGCCGGCGGAGGGCCTCGTCATTGCGGTGCCCGCCAAGGGGCCGCGCGAGGCCCGGCTCAGCGTGACTCCCCTCGTGATCGAGCACGCGCGCTGGCTGATCGTCCTCGCGGTGGGCGCAGCCAAGCGCGATGCGCTGGAACGCGTGTGGGCGGCCCAAGGCGACATCCGCCAGACGCCGGCCCGCGTCATTCGGGGCGGCCGCGGAGGGGTGATTTGGGTCATCGATCAGGCGGCGGGGGGATTGTAGCTACACGCCTCAGCCCATCCAGGCGCGAATCTTCTCGGTCACCGCGTCGACGGTGAAACCGAGGTGCTCGGCGATGGCCTTGTCCGGAGCGCTCGCGCCGAATCGATCGATGCCGATGGCCAGCCCGTCTTCGCCCACGATGGCCTTCCACGGGGGCGAGCGCCCCGCCTCGATCGAAGCCTTTCGCACGCCCTTGGGCAGGACGCTCTCCCGATACGCGGGATCCTGCGCGGCGAACGCCTCGAGGCACAACGCGCTGACCACGCGCACTCGCTTCCCCGCGGCCTCGAGCTTGGCCTTCGCGCCGACCGCGAGATGAAGCTCGCTGCCCGTAGCCACGAGCACACAATCCGGCTTGCCCCCCGCTGCTTCTTGCACCACGTAAGCGCCCCGGAGGGCGACCTTCGGATCGAACCCGGGGTCGCGGGCGATCTGCGGCACCTTCTGGCGGGTCAGCGCGAACGCGGTGGGGCCGTCCGTGCGATCCAAGGCGATGGTCCAGCCGGCCGCACACTCGAGTGCGTCGGCAGGTCGAACGACGAACAAATTGGGGATGAGGCGAAGCGACCACAACTGCTCGACCGACTGGTGGGTCGGCCCGTCCTCGCCGAGGAACACCGAGTCGTGTGTGTAGATCCACAAGCACTGGAGGTGCATCAGCGCCGACAGCCGCACGCTGGCCCGCATGTAATCGCTGAAAATGAGGAACGTGGCGCCGAACGGGATGATGCCGCCGCTGACGGACATTCCGTTGCAGATGGCTCCCATTCCGTGCTCGCGGATGCCGAAGTGCATGTTGCGACCTTCGAACTTGCCCGGCGAGACCGTGCCTCCCTCCTTGAGAAGGGTCTTGGTCGACGGCGCGAGATCCGCCGCCCCACCGATGAGCGAGGGGACGCGCGCGGCCACGAGCTGCTCGAGGGCGCCGAAGGTGTTGCGCGTGGCGTCGTCCTTCGCCGGCAACGCCTTGAGGAGCTCGTCGTAGAGACCGGGCCGGACCGTCTTTTTCTCGAAGGCGTCGAGCCTCGCTGCTCGCTCCGGGTCGGCCTTTCGCCACGCGTCGAACCGCGCGTTCCACGCGTCGTGCTCGCTCGCCAGGTCGGCCGCGCGCTCTTTGAAGAGCGTGTAGACGTCGCCCGGAACGAAGAACGACTTCGCCGGGTCGAAGCCCATCGCTCGCTTGGTCGCCGCGACCTCCTCGGCCCCGAGCGCTTCGCCGTGGGCTTCTTTCGTGTCGTGCTTGTGCGGCGCGCCCTGGCCGATGTGCGTCCGCGCGCGGATGAAGCACGGTTGGCCCTTGTGCGCGAGGGCGCGGTCGATCGCGGCGCGGATCTTCGCGTGATCGTGGCCGTCGTCCACGAACTGCGAGAACCACCCGTACGACTCGTAACGCTTGCAAGCGTCGTCGGAGTACGCGAGGGACGTGTCGCCCTCGATCGTGATGTGGTTGTCGTCGTAGATCACGATGAGGTTGTCGAGCTGCAGGTGTCCGGCGATGCTCGACGCCTCCGCGCTGACGCCCTCCATCAAGTCACCGTCGCTGGCGAGGCAGAAGATGCGGGACGCGGCGTACGGCTCGCCGAAGCGCGCTTGCTTCAGCTTCAGCGCGAGCGCCATTCCGACCGCGTTTCCGACCCCCTGACCGAGCGGCCCGGTCGTCGTCTCGACCCCCGGCGTCAGCCCGTGCTCCGGATGGCCCGGCGTCTTGCTCCCCCACTGGCGAAACGCCTCCAGCTCTCGGAGCGGGAGGTCGTAGCCCGACAGGTGGAGCATCGCGTAGAGCAGCATCGACGCGTGCCCGCACGAAAGGACGAACCGGTCGCGCCCGAGCCAGTTCGGGTCACGCGGGTCGTAGCGCAGGTAGCGCGTGAAGATTTCGAAGGTGATGTCGGCGAGCCCCATCGGCGTGCCGGGGTGGCCGCTGTTGGCCTTTTCCACGGCGTCGATGGCGAGGCCCTTGATGGTGCTGACGGCGAGGTGGATCTGCTCGGGGCTGTATTCGCGCGGCATGGAGAAAGGTTTTACTGCAAGATGCGAAGAGCGAAAGGGCCCGCGAACTCCTGCCTCCTGCTATTTGGTTCCGAGGACCACGCGGGTCGCGCCCGCCAGCCCGACGTCGCTGTCGAGGACCACCGCGATCGGGATGCGCTCCATGAGGGGCGTGAAGCGGCCCTTGTCGACGAAGGCCCGAAGGAAACCGCCCCGGTCGAGGACCGGCAGCGTGCGTGCCGCGATGTTGCCGCAGACGAACACGCCCCCGACGGCCAGGGATTTGAGCGCCAGGTTGCCGGCCTCGGCGCCGTACATGGACGCGAACAAGTCGACTGCACGGGCCGCAGCCTCGCTCTTGCCGGACATGCCGAGGTGCGATATCGCGGCGTTGCGATCGACGGCGGCCACGATTGCTTGCGCGTTTTCTGCGGATTCGGCGATATTCTTCGCTTGGCGGAAGAAGTCGTAAAGGTTGCCGAGACCGTCCCCGGAGAGCACGCGTTCCCAGCTCACGTGACCGAAGCGCGCCCGCAAGAACTGAAGCAGTTCCACTTCGATGTCGTCACGCGGCGCAACGTCGCTGTGCCCGCCTTCGGTCGCCGTCGGCACGAAACGCGCTCCGTCCCATACGAGTAAGGCCTGCCCGAGCCCGGTTCCAGCCGCGATGACGGCGACGTTGGCACCCTTCTTTTTGGGCAGGCCACCGGCCCCGATGAGGTGGAGCTTGCGGGGCGTGACAGTCAGGGCTCCGAGCGAGAGCGCCACGAGGTCGTTCAAGAGCGTGACCCGCCGAAAGCCGAGCTTGCGCGACAGCACGCGCGCATCGATGACCCAGGGAAGATTGGTGGCCGTGCAACGGCCGTTGACGACCGGCCCCGCGATCCCGAACGCAGCGGCGGCGATTCGCGGCACCGGCTTACCCAAAAACTCGCGGACCACCGCCTCGAGCGAGGGGTATTTGCGGCTCTCGAATGCCTCCTGCCGGACGCTGCGACCCTGAGGATTGAGGAGCGAGAGGCGCGCGTGCGTCCCTCCGATGTCACCGATGAGGAGCACGAGGGCCCGCTCTACCAGATTGCGCGCGAGATCACGAGGTCGGAAGCCCGCGCGGCTTCACTCCCGGGACAGCACGGCCATGGCGGCGACGCCGAGACACACTCCGACGAGGCGGCGGAGGGTGATCGCTTCACCGAAGAGCCAAGGCGCCGCAATCGCACTGAGGACGACGCCGCCCCCGAGCACGATGGTGCCGGTGGCGGCGACCGGGCCGCCGCGGCGGAGCGCGGCGAACATGAGAACGCTGGCGAAGGAGATCGCCAGGCCGCTCGCCGCCGCCAGGGCGAGGCCCGATCGGGTGGTCGGGACCGAAGCGCTGCGAACTCCGATCGCGAGGCTCAGGGCGATCCCGAGCGCCGCGGTGGTCTCGAGGACGAGAGCGCCGAGGCGGTCTTCCACCCGGCCCGAGGCGGCGCGCAGAAGCAGATAGTGGAGCGCGATGAAGACGGCGGCGCCCAGCGCCGGGGCAGACCACGGGAGGGGGGACGACGGGGGCATCCGCCCGCATTAGCACCAAGCGAGGGCGCGCCTCGAGCCGCGGGCGGCCGAACCGGGTATCGTCGACGGGCATGTCGTCGAACGATCCGGCCGCTCGGGGGCGGCGCGATCAGCGCCGCACGCTCCCGTTTCGCACGGCGGCGACGTGGGCTTCGTAGGTCTCGGAGAACGCGTGCCGGCCCTCGCCGCGCGCGACGAAGTAGAAGAAGTGCGTCGCCGCGGGGTTCATCGCAGCTTCCATCGATTTTTCGCCGGCGTTGGCGATCGGGCCGGGCGGAAGTCCCTCGTGGGTATACGTCGAGTACGGATTGTCCGGGTCGTGCTCGATGGCCGCCGTCGGCTTGCCCGTGAACGTCGCGCAGGACGCCGCCTTCTCCGGAAAAACGACGCAACCGTAGGCCGCGGTGGGGTCGCACTCGAGCCGCTTGGGCCGAAACGTGGGATCGCGAAGGCGATTGAGAAAGACGCTCGCGATGACCGGCCGCTCGTCGTCCATGGCCGCCTCCTTTTCGACGAGGGAGGCAAGCGTCACGACGTCACGGAGGCTCATGTTGGCCGACGTCATCACGTCGCCGAGCGATGCCGAGTGTGCGCGGGACGCGGCGTCCCAGCGGCGATCGAACTCGCGCTTCATGCGGCGCACGACGTCGCGCGCGTCGTCGTCGAGCGAAAACTCGTAGGTCGCGGGGAATAGAAATCCCTCGGCGCTGTCGCCTTCGATCCCGAGGTCGTTCAAGAGACCGGCGTCGGTCGTGGCGTCGAGAAAGTCACGCAGCGCCACGACACGCTTGTCCTGGAGGCGCCGCGCCATCTCGAATCGGGTCCACCCTTCGGGAAACGTCACCCGTGCGCTACCGCCCCCGGCACGCCTCTCGAGACGCGCCATGAGCTCGCGCGGGGTCGCGTCGTCGCTCAAGAGGTGCGACCCCTCGGCGACCCGATGCGCGCCTCCGGTCGCTCGCACCCAGAGGGCGAAGAGACGGGGGTTCGCGAGAAGACCGGCGGCAGCGAGCTGCGCGGCAAGGTCCCCGGGCGACGGATCGCGCGCGACGGTCAGGTGGACCGCGCGGCCCTGTCCGGGACCGCGCTCGGAGGGGTAGAGCACGAAGACGAAGGCCGACGCGGCAAACGCCGCACACGCGGCCGCAACGAGGGTCCACTGTCGCACGGCTCGCGCGGCGGCCACCGCGCGACGCGGGGCCCGAGCCCGAGGAGGCGGGGCGGCCGCCGCCGGCCCAGCCGCAGACTTCGTGCGACGCCGCCGGCGCTTGGTCCCCTTCCCGCCCCCTCCCGTCCCTCCGGCTTTCATCCCGCGCTCATCGATCGTGCGGTCCCGTCCGGCGCGCGTCCAGCCACGACTGGAGGATCGCACAGGCCGCCGCTTCGTCGACGCGACCGCGCGCCCGGTCGCCCCACACTTCGCTCGCCGCCAGAGAGCGTTTGGCTTGCACCGTCGTCAGCCGCTCGTCCCACATTTCCACCGCACGCCCGGTGGCGTCGGCGATGCGCTGGGCGGTCGCCCGAGCCTTGCGCGCCGACGCCCCCTCCCCGCCGCGCATGTCGAGCGGTAGCCCGACGACGAACCGCCCGACGCCCTGCTCGTCGGCGAACGCCCGAAGCGCGGCCAGAAAGGCTCGGTCGTCCCGGGCGTCGAGGGTCCCCCGCGGGTGGGCCAAAAGGCGGAGCTCGTCGTCGATCGCCACTCCGACCCGGACGCTTCCGAGATCGAGCGCACAGGTGCGTCCGGTTCGGGGCAAAGCGGCCACGGGAGCGGATTAGCGCGCCAAACGGATGGCGACCAGAGCTCGCCGCGAGGGACAGCAATGCTTGACCCAGGGCCGCGCTCGGGGTCATAAGTCCGGCCTTCGCCCTCTCATGACTCATCTCCGCGCTGTAAAAGGCATGAACGACGTGCTCCCCGACGAGATTGGGCGCTGGCACCGGGTAGAGCGGACGTTCGCACGAACGATGAGCCTCTATGGCTTCCGCGAAGTGCGAACGCCCTATGTCGAGCCAACGTCGCTCTTCGTTCGCGCGGTCGGCGAAACGACGGACATCGTCGAAAAAGAGATGTATTCGCTCGAGCACCACGGCGAGCTCCTCACGCTGCGCCCGGAGGGGACGGCCGGCGCGGCGCGCGCGTACGTCGAGCACGCGGTGCACGCCAAAGAGCCGGTGACGCGCTGGTGGTACGCCGGGGCCATGTTTCGCGCCGAGCGACCGCAGCGCGGGCGCTACCGGCAGTTCTACCAGCTCGGGGCCGAGATCTTCGGCGACGAGGGCCCCGGGTGCGATGCCGAAGTGATCGATTTGCTCGCGCGCTTCTTCGGCGAGCTTCGGGTGCCGGGCGTGCAAGTGCTCGTCAACTCGCTCGGCGGCCAAGAGGCCCGCGCCCGCTACCGCGAAGCGCTCACCCGGTACCTCGCGCCGCACACCGCGTCGCTCTCCCCGGACTCGCAGCGGCGCCTCTCCACCAATCCCCTTCGCATCCTCGACTCGAAAGACGAGCGCGACCAGCTCGTCGTGCGCGACGCACCGACCATCCACGCCTCGCTCGACGCGGGCGACCAGGCACACTTCGAAGCCTTGCGCAGGTATCTCGACGCTCTCGGCACGCCGTACACGGTCGAACCGCGGCTCGTGCGTGGACTCGACTACTACACCCGCACGCTCTTCGAAATCACCGGGGCGCCGGAGAAGCTCGGCGCCGGAAGCACGCTGGTCGGAGGAGGCCGATACGACGCGATGATCGCCGACCTCGGCGGACCGAAAATTCCTGCGTTCGGCTTCGCCGCCGGTCTCGAGCGGTTGCTCATTGCCAGCCAGGTCGACGTGCCGACCAACGTCATCGACGCGCTCGTCGCGCCGCTCGGCGAGGCGGCGGCCATGGCCGCGCTCGGACTCGGGCGCGAGCTGCGTGGAGCCGGCCTCCGCTGCGAAGTCGACACGCGGGGCAAATCGCTCAAGAGCCAGCTGCGCCGCGCGGACGGGCTCGGCGCCCGCGTCGTTCTCATCCTCGGCGAGAGCGAGCTCGCGGAGGGCGTCGTACAGGTCAAGGACCTCGATGCCCACACCGAGGAACGGATCCCGACCGCGAACGCGGTCCGTGTCGTCGTCGACCGCTGCATGGCCGCATCGCGCGACGTCGACTCGCGCCCTAGCTTGGCCGTGGAGCGCAAGTCGTGAGCCGGCGAGCGTCAACCGCCCTGGCGTTGGCGGCGTGGGCCGCGATGCTCGGAGCAACGAGCACGTCGAACGCCCAGATGCGGGGCGGGCGAGGCCGGCCTCCCCAGCCGCAGCAAGATCAGCCCAAGCCGGCCCCCAGTTCCGACGACGACGACGAACGCCCTCCCATGCGCACCGAGCCGTCGATTGCGCCGCCGCAAGATCCCCTCGCAATCTCCCCCGAGATGCGCGCGCAGATTGGAAGCGACTGGCGGTCCGGGCCGCCGTCTCCCGAGGGTCCGCTGCACCACACGCAGTGGTTTCCCTACTACGAAGAATCGCGGGGCGACTACCGTTTGCGGCTCTTGCCGCCGCTCTTCGTGGAGCAATCGCGCGGTCTGCGAGACCCGACGCAAACGCTCTACGGCGTTCCGAAGAGCGAGAGCACCGAGGGGCTCTATGGCCTCCTCTACTACAGGCGACGATCGCTCGCCCTCGACATGGACGTCGTCTTCCCGGCGTTCTGGCGGGTGCGCGACGGAGACAATCGCGTCGTCGTCGCGGGCCCGCTCGTCCACCGAGAAGCCCCGGGAGAGAACGACAACTGGCTCGCCCCCATCATCTTCCAGGGGTCGCGAAAAGACGGCGGCTACCTTCACGTCCCGGCGCTGCTGACGACGTCGCACTGGGGCTCGAGCGGGGCATTCACGCTCGTCGGGCCTTACTTTCGCGACCGCAGCGGTACGGACGTCAACCTCGGCGTCGCCCCGTTCTACTTCCATGGCGACAACGGGAACGTCGAAGGCAGCCGGCGGACCTATACGCTGATCCCCCCGCTCTTCACCTATCATGCCGAGCACGAGGTCGACGGAAGCTCGATGACCGTCGTCGGCCCGGTGATCGCCCAGTCGAATCCGAGGCGAGACATTTTCGACGTCGCGCCGCTCTACTTCCACATTCGAGGAAAGCCCGATACCGGTGGAGTCGTGGAAGAACACACGACGCTATTTCCCTTTTTCCACTATGGCCACGACCCCGAGGGCTCGCTCTTCGTGCTTCCGGGATATTACCGGCGCGTGACCCGAACATCGGACGCTGCGCTCAGCCTCTTTTATTCGCATGTGGAGTCGCGCAGCGGGTCCACGTCCCTGAGTGCCGCCGGCCCGGTTGTCCCCCTATGGTGGAACTACACCGACCGCGACCTCGACATTCACGCGTGGGCGATTGCGCCCTTCTTCTACACGTCCGACAGTCCGGCGGGACACGACTGGCTCACTCCGGTCTTGGGCCGTTTCGAGTCCTACAACCAGTCGACGACGTGGTGGATATTTCCCACGCTCACGCTGAACGGCAACACGCACGGATGGGAATACGATTTCCACCCGCTCGTGTACACGGGGCGGAGCGACGACTCTTCGCACACCGTGGTGGCCCCGGTCTTCTGGGACTTCGCCAATCCCAAGGGGCGAACGACGGTCGGCTTTCCGGTCTATTGGAGGTTCGCCGAGGGCCAGGACGACTCCGTGGTCCAGGTCGCCGCCAATACGCTCTACATGCAGAAGCGCGTCGCCGGCGGTCTAGACTGGCAGTTTCACTTGCTGCCGCTCTTTTCGTACGGCGAGAGCCCGACCGGCCACTTCTGGAACGTGCTCTTCGGCCTGGCGGGCTACACGCGCGACGGGGCGCACGCCCAGGTCCGCGCCCTCTGGATACCCATCGACGTCAACGGCGCGGCGCCGCCGGCCCACACCGCCGACGCGCGGTAGACGTCAGTCGAGGGCGCACCGCGCGAGCACCTGGGCCGCGGCGGCGAGGGCGGACTCCACGTCGCCCGCCGTCGTCTCCTCGCCGAGCGAAAAGCGCACCGAACAGCTCGCCGCCTCGTCGTCGCCCATCGCCGAGAGCACGCTCGAGACCTCCGCCGTCCCCGCGCTGCACGCGCTTCCGCCGGAAGAGGCCACTCCCTCGAGGTCGAGCGCGGCCACCAGCTCCGCCGAATCCCAGCCCGGAAAGGCGACGCTCGAAACGTGGGGCGCGCGCTCCGCGGCGGCCCCGTTGACTCGGGCCCTCCGCGCCAGCCGGAGCAGTCCGGTCTCCAGCGCATCGCGGAGAGGGCGGCGGGCGGCCCAGCGGGCAGGCGACGCAAGCGCGTGAAGGGCGGCGACCGCGAGCCCGGCGGCAGCGACCGGATCGACCGTGCCGGGGCGAAGTCCCCGCTCCTGGCTTCCGCCGAGAAGCACCGGGGCGAGAGACACGCCGGGCCGGACGAGGAGCGCGCCGATCGACTTGGGGCCACGGATCTTGTGTGCGGCGAGACTGCGGGTGTCGGCGCCTTCCGCGACTTCCGCGGTGCGCCCGAACGCTTGCACCGCATCGACGTGAACGAGCGCTCCGGCGCGCCTCGCGAGGGAATTGACCTCGGCCACGGGTTGCACGACGCCCGTTTCCGAGTTGACGGATTGCACCGCGATGAGGCGGACGTCTCCTTCGTCGAAGGCGCGAGCCACGTCTTCGAGATCGATCGTGCCCTCCGGCCGGACCCGCAACCAGCGCACGTGCGCGCGCCCTTCGCGCTCCAGCGCTTCGGCCACGCGCGTCACGGACGGGTGCTCGATGCGGCTGGTCACGAGGACGCGGCCGCGGTGCGCGTCGCTCGCGAAGGCACCCCGGAGGGCGATGTTGTTCGCCTCGGTGCCTCCCGACGTGAGGACGACAGCGCGCGGGTCGCAGCGCGCGAGCCGGCCCACCGCTTCGCGCGCATCT
>Ga0265325_10000590_pt1 | contig 26463 bp, 23 predicted proteins | sample 41420metaG_FD_202090 | JGI IMG/M metagenome (GOLD analysis project Ga0265325, IMG submission 202090) | Rhizosphere microbial communities from Carex aquatilis grown in University of Washington, Seatle, WA, United States - 4-14-20 metaG | ecosystem: Host-associated > Plants > Roots > Rhizosphere... | reverse complement strand
TTGAATCGCAGAGTGGAATGGCGGCGCGACTGAAAGGAAACCCGGGGATGCGGTCGTTTATCGGTCGGTACGCAGTTTTGCTGTTTTTGGCATTGTTATTCGCGTGCAATTGCGCGGTGGCCGGCACTCCTGAGCTTGAGGCTGCTGGAGGAGGGCAGGTGCGTGCCCTGATCGTCGGCGTCGATGCCTACCAGCACTACAGGCCGCTGAAAGGCGCAGTGGCGGATGCCCGGGATATCGAATCGGCGCTCCGTTCGGTCGGTGCGACGGACGTCGTGGCGTTGATCGATGCCGCGGCCGACCGGGATAGCGTGATCCGTGAAATGGATCGGCTGGTTTCCCGCTCCGGGCCGAACGATCTTATTCTGCTGTCAATTGCCGGCCATGGCGCGCAGGAGCCTGAGCGGGTGAAGGGTTCTGAGCCCGACGGCATGGAAAATGTGTTCCTGCTGCCGGGCTTCGAACCAACTCCAACCGGATCGCAGCAAAGGCTGCTTGGTCGCGAATTCAACCACTTCATCAAGCAGCTTGAGGGGAAGGGTGCACACGTCGTGTTCGTTGCCGACACCTGTCACGGCGGCGGTATGGCGCGTGAAATCGATCCCCGTGCGAGCGAGATGAGCTTTCGCCAAGTTCCGAGTTACCGCTTAACGGTAGACCAGCTCGTGCCGGTCACCACCAGCGCGGACAATTCCCTCACCGAATTGGATTTTGACCGCACTGATTTCCTCGCTGCGGTCGACCGTCGGACCAAGGCGCCTGAGGTCAGCATTCCCGGAATCTCCGGGCTTCGCGGAGCGCTGAGCTATTCGGTTGCGCGCGCTATCGAGGGCAAAGCCGATGCCGACGGCGACGGTCGGGTGACCGTAAAAGAGCTTTTCACGAATGTTCGCCAAGTGGTCTATCAACTCTCGAATCAGCGCCAGAACATCGTGACGGTGAGCTCGCCCAGCCGAAATCCCGATAGCGACGTCGTCTTTCAATATCGCGGCATCACCGTGGTCAATCTTGATGAAGGCAGGACAACTCCCGCTAAGCCGCCGATCGGCAGTGAGCACAACGTTGTGCTGCCTCCAAATATACCGGCGTCTGTCGCGCGTCCCGTCAAGGTCGCAGCCCTGGACAATGATCGCAGCCACTTCTCGGGAGTCAGCCCTCGTGAGGTCTCGATTGAGGTGGTAGCACCCATCGACAATCCCGACATCATTTGGGACCCGAAATCGCGCGACGTGCTGTCCTGGGGAGACGTCGTTGCCTATCAAATCGACAAAACCGATCTCGCGAGCGTCGTTGAGCGCACTGCGGCAGTCCGTGAGCTTAAGCAGATGGCGAGCAGGGCGCCGCAGGTCATCAGGATCGGCCCCGATGACAGCCTGCACCGCAATCAAAGCCTGGTTCAGGTCGAGTTGGCCGACGTCGTCAATCGAGCGGTCATTCTGGTCGACATCACCGGCGACGGAACCATACAGGTTCTTTATCCGGTCCATTCGGACCCGCTGCTCGCGCGCATGTCCAATCTCAGCTTTCCGGTTCGGGTTCGTCAGCCCTTCGGTGCCGACCAGATGGTTGTCATCACGTCGTCGCAGCGGATGAAGGAGCTTGAACAGGTCATCACCCAACTCGACCGCCGGCGTGCTCCCATGCAGATAATCAGGATGATCCAGCGCTATGCGCCGCAGGATGCACGGATCGGCTCGGTCGGAATTTTCACTGCTCCCTAGTCAGCGGAGGCCGCCAGGATGAGTTTCTGCCGCGCTTTAACGCCCGTTGTCGTGGGCAGCTTGCTGCTGTGGTCGGCGAGCTTGTCGATGGCGGAGGACGACGAGAATTCTCGATCGGTGCGGATCATTGACGGGCCGGCCAATCCCGCGCCTGTGCCGGCGCCACCACCGGCATCGAGTCCGGTGCCGTCTTCACCGGCATCAACGACCGAACCCAGCCCTTCGATGCCGTCCGCACCCTTGCCCAGCGCGGCGGTGCCGGTTGCTCCATCTCCCCTAGCGGTGCAGCCGAAGCCGGATTTGCTTCCAGATTCGACCAGCGGTGCGATTGCTGTTGTGTCCAATCCGGCCGATCTGACGCTTGAGATGCTCCCGGACGAAACGGTTGCGGTTGGGTCGCGCGTCGCTTTCCGAATATCCGCAAAAAAGCCGGGATATCTCATTCTCGTCGATGTCGACTCGAACGGCAGGCTCACGCAAATCTATCCAAACCCCGCATCGCTCATGGCCGGTCATGGCAAGCCGAATTCCAATTATTTGCGGCCCGGAAAGCCGGTTCAGATCCCGAGCGCGGCCGAACCGTATATGGGATTTGAATTCGTGATTTCGCCGCCGGCGGGTGCGGCGATGGTGGTCGCGATCTTGAGCGATCAACCGGTCCAGATGGTCGAGCTTCCGGATATTCCGATTGCGCTGGTGGGTCAGAAGCAGGCCGTAGGCTTCCTGAGCAAGCTTGCCAGCGAACTGCGAGTCCCTTCGGGACGCGATGAACCTCGACTGCGGCAACCCAATTGGTCGATGAGCGCCAGGTTCTACCAAATCAAGCAGGCTTCAGATTGAATTCAATCAAGGGTTGCCGCCAGGCCAAAGCCTCGCACGTCCGACAGTACGGCAACCTTCTATCGTTCGGTGGTCGCCTTCGGGCCGGTCGCAAAATAGAAGTCTTCGCGACCGGGCAGTGAGCCATACATGAACGGCTCTTGTTGCCCGGAGGTCGCCTCCAGAACATCATCGCGGACCAGGCGAAACACCTTGTTGATCTCAATGCCAGGCTGGTGCATGCGCTGGACGAAGGCGGTCACGAACGGACTGTTTCGACCGGCGCCATCAAGCGCGATTTGGCCGGCCTTGGCTGCATAGACCACCAGGGTCGCGCCTTGCGGCTCGATGCGTGCCAGTCCGCGGGTGACCGAACGGGCAGCGTAGGTTCGGCCCATCTTGGCCGTGAATGGATTTTCACGGCAGGCGTCGAGCACGACCAGCCTCAGCTTTTTCGCCGTACCCACAGACGCCAACACATCATCCAGGGCGACGCTTTCATATCTCACATCGCGATCGAACAGGATTTTCGCTTCGATCGGAATGATGTAGTTGACACCATCAACCTCCATCCCGTGCCCTGCGTAGTACACCATGGCCCAGTCTGCCTTTTCGGCCACGGTGGAGAAGTCGCGAAGCGTGTCGTAAAGCATCTCGCGCGTCAGATCCTTTTTTAGGATCACCTGCTGAAAACCCACCTCGCGTAACGTGTTGGCAATAGCGTCAGCATCACTTGCCGGGTTGGAAAGCGCGCCGACGTTACGGTAGGCGGAATTGCCGATGACCAGCGCAACCCGGTACCCTTGGCTGGGAATCTGCGGAATGGCTGCGTTCGTCGCAAGCTGTCGCTTTCGCTCCGCTTCAGCCATCGCAAGACGCGTACTCTCCGCTTCAGCCTTGAGCCGAGCCTGCTCGGCCGCAAGATTGGCCCGCTCGGCTTCTAGCGCTGCGAGCCGCTTGCGATCGGCGTCTGCGGCTGCCTCCGCGGCAACCCGCTTTCGTTCGGCCTCTGCTGCGGCGGCCACCGCATTTGCTCGTTCGACTTCCATCTCGGCCAGCCGGACCCTGTCGCCCTGGGCCGCCGCCGCTTGCTTTGTACGCTCGGCGTTCTTCTGTTTTTCTTCGTTCGCCTTCGCATCGAGTGCAGCGACGCGGGCGCGGGCTGTGTCTTGTGCGGGCTTTGTGGTGGCAGGATCCTTCGTGGACGGCAGCGATAGAGCTTTTTGAAAATCCGCCCGCGCCCGTGCGAGGTCACCGGTTTTCTCGAACGTCTGTCCCCGCGCCGTGTAGACCACGGCTCCGTCCGGAGAGATTCGCAAAGCCTCGTCGAAATCTTTCAGCGCCTCATCGAACTGTCCTCGATAGCGCAGCGTCTCTCCGCGCATGGTGAGAATCAGCGGCTCCTTGGGTGCGAGTTCGACAGCTTTGTTGAGGTCGGTCAGCGATCGATCGAGGTCGCCCTTCAAACGCCAAATCTCGCCACGATTCCCATATCCCCGTGCGTAAAGCGGATTCACCAGAATGGCCTTGCTATAGTCGGCGATGGCCTTTTCAAGCTCCCCTCTGTCCCGCCAGACAAGCGCGCGGTTGTTGTAGGCGTCAGCGGATCGCGGATCGAGCCGGATCGCCGCATCATGATCGGCGAGCGCGCGATTGAGATCGCCCTTGAGACGCCAGGCCTCGCCACGACTGCTATAGGGCCGCCAATCCTTGGGATCGAGGCGTATGGCCTCGTTATAGTCCTCGATGGCACGATCGAAGTTGCCCTTGTCGATCAGGACAGCGGCGCGATTATTGCGCGGGCCGACCGCGCGTGGCGCCAGCGTGATCACCGTGTCGAAATCATGCAGCGCCTTGTCGAGGTCACCGTTGGCATGGAATGCCAGGCCGCGGTTCTGAAAGGCTGCCACCGATTTGCCGTCGATCTTGATTGCAGTGTTGCAATCGGCGATGGCGCTGTCGAATTCGCCTTTGCTCAGCAGTGCTGCGCTGCGATCGGTGTAGCCCGAAGGCGAGGTGGGATCGATGCGAATGACTTCGCTGAAATCAACGATGGCTGAATCGAACTGCCCCTTCCGATGCCAGGACAGGCCACGGTTGCGATAGGCGGCTACATTACTGGGGTCGCGTTGGATGGCTTCGCTGAAATCTGCGATCGCATTGTCAAGCTGGCCCTTCCGGTACCAGGCCGTCCCACGGTTGGTATAGATCGCGGACAGGTCGCCGCCGCGAACACCAAGATCGATCAAGCGGGTGCAGGCCGGGATGCCGGCATCGGGATTGTTGGCCGAAGTATTGCACAGTGCAAAGTCATCGTTTGCCGGTGCCGCGGCGGCGGGCACCGAATTGGCGATGCTCCACACCATGCAAGCCAAAATGAACGCTGCAAACCGCGGTAGGTTTGACCGTCTGCTCATGCGCCAGTCCTGCGGATGTTTATAGGATGGGATTCTAGGCCGTCATTATGTGGAAAAGACAGTAGATTCCAACCTCGTGGCAATTTTATCACAGACGCCGGGAATGGGGATTGGTACTGTTTTTTGACTAGATCGCTTGGATGCCTTGTCGTTGAATAATGGCCATAACCGTGGGGGCGTCAGTGGTTGGTATCAGGTTCAAACTGCATAGTTTTTCGGCGCTGGTGGTGCTTCTGGTCGTCGGGTTTTCGGGTGTCAGCCCCGCCAGTGCTCAGGGGTTCTTTTGTCCCGGCTCGATAAGCACAAACCTTGGCACGCAACCCGGCATCGCGCTGTCCGGCGGCAACTGTACCAACGGCACCACTGGCGCTTTCTCCAACGCAGCATTGGCAGCCCAGGCGCTCAGCGATGTCTCGCAAGCTGCCACGATCCAATCGACCCAGGTGGCCCTCGACGCGATCTCGGCACGCAGGCGCGTGGAGACGGAAGCTTGTCCAGCAGGTTACGTCAGGCGAAACGACACTTGCGAGCGCGTGGCTGAAGCGGAGCCGGCTCCAGCGACGTCCGCACCCTCACGTCCTGCCGCACCGCGGCGGCGTGCCACTGAGACTGCGGCGCCCGTGTACAAGGCTCCAATCTACAAAGCTCCCATCGCGCCTCAGCCAACTGTTACGTTTGCGAGTTGGGTGAAGGCTTACGGCGACTTTGAAAAGCGTACCGGATCCGCGCAGACATCGATTGATTGCTGTTCTGGCATAGGCGGGATAGCCAACCCGCTGACCATAAACTCCACCAGTAAAGCCACGACGGGCGGGGTGCTTGGCGGCTTTGATGCCACTTGGCGGGGTATTAGTGCACCCGGCGATGGCTTAATCGCCGGCGTGTTGGTCGGATACATGTCGACCGATACCAAGCTCGTCACCACCAGCAGCACGACGACAGGCAACGTAGCGAGCGGTAGCGCCACCCTGAACGCTCATATGACGGGTCCAAGTGTGGGTGCGTATTTGACCTACTTCAGGGGCCAGTTCTCTTCCGATCTGACTTTCAAAGCCGATTTTCTGGACCTCGATATCAATTTCACCGACATGCTCGGCTTCTCGGCCAACGTCGTCGGTGGGAATCTTTTGATGCCGACAAACTCAGTCTACTCTGGAGCGGGATCGACCAGCCTCACCAACTACACCACCGCCGGCAATTTGAATTATCGCTTCCCGACCGGAAATGCGTGGTGGGTGCAGCCGACGGTCGGCTTCCAGTACACCTCGACCCAATATTCCTCCGGGGCTGCGGCTTTCGGACTGGCCAACGGCAGCCTATTCCGACTGCAGGGCGGGGCGGTGTTCGGGACCGACTTCTACTCGGGTGGGTATCGCGTCACGCCGAGCGTGACGGCGCTGCTCTATGATGACGTGAGCGTCTCCGGCGGGTTCATTTCCAACGGGCTGTTCTCCACCGTACCGCTTGGGCTGGCCGACGAAGGCAAGATCCGCGGGCAGGGTCTTTTCACGGTCAACATCGACAACGGTCGTGGCGTCTCCGGCTTCATCCAGGGCGAAGTTCGCGGCGGCTCCGACCTGATCGGCTACGCCGGTCGCGCCGGTGTGCGCTGGCAATGGGGAATGTCGTAAGGCCAGGGTGCAACAGGTTTGCTTAAGGGGCGGCAGATGGCTGGGCCTTATTCACCCAAGCCGCAGCTCAGCGTGCAACTCCGAAACTTCGTTGCTCAACGAGACGCGCCTGTCACAGCGCCAAGAAATCCGCTTGCTAAGGGGGCGTTGGATCAAGTTCTCGGTACAGAGGGAGGGCAGAGACTTACAGACTTAGTCTATCAGAAACTTGCATCCAATAAGGATGATCACGATTTGAATGCGCTTTCAAATGAGATCAACAGCAAGCTAAAGAACGCAGGAGGCGTGCTCCTGGTCCGTTATACGATCCGGTTGCCCAATGGAGCCAACCAAACAATACCGCAGTATGCGGGGCTTCGTGTGGCTGGTGTCGGCGATTTTGAGGCTGAGGCGATCATTGCGTATAAGAGGGCAAAGACATCAGAACCACCGCCAAATAATCCAGTATGCACCCCTTTGAATCCGACGGGCGAAAGGCAACGCGAACAGGCGACTCTGACGAGTGCTCCTGAAGGCTTCAATCTGCCTTACGCTGCCAGCGTAGCGGATAGAATCAGAAAAACGCTAGAAAAGAATCCACGAAATGTCACGGACCAGGGTGTAATTTCGCAAGCGTTTGTAGACGAAGAGTTCATCTTCATCAGCAAGCCCGCATGGGAAAAGCGAGCCGATACACGGCGCTGACCGCGAGCTTGATTTGGCGCAAGAAGACAAGTTCGCGGCGGTTCCGACCTGATCGGCTACGCCGGTCGCGCCGGTCTACGCTGGCAATGGGGAATGTCGTAAGGCGACGTACGATCCCAAACGCTTTGGTCGCGAACAGCTCGATGCCGATACGATAGAGAACCGCAGTTCGCTGTGCGGGCGGCATGGCACGCCTCGTTCAGCATCGGTGCCCAGAGGCTGAGCTGTAGAAGCACGCAACAGGTCCGAGCCCCTTCGATATCCTGCGGACCGGAGACCTGTAGAAACAGGTTCGAGATGGGCGTCGGCCTGTCCGCTGCCGCACCGCCTGCCGGCCATGAAATTTTCCTGCGCTCGGCAAAGGAACCCCGACGCCGATCCGCTCGTTTGGGTGGCATGGGCGTATTGGTACAATTCCCCGCACGGGGACCGTGGAACGAATCCGAGCGCAAGGTGCTTGCCGAACTGCAGCGCATCTTTCGCCGGAAAGGCGTGCACACCGATTGCGAGCATGGCCGCGCCGATGATGGCACGCCATGGACTGCGTTTTACGACATCAAAAACGGCTCGTTCGTCGCACACGTCGCGAGGCACGGTCACAACTACGTGTTGCTGTGGCCGGATCGCACGGCGGTCCGCGTCCTGCAGATGATGCAGCTCGCGGAGGCGGTCGCAGGTGATGCCAGCGCGCATCTGCCGATGCTGCGAGGCCGGCCCTGAAAGGGCCGGGTCAGGCGGCTTTTTTCCAGTCGATCAGTGTAGCCACCCAGGCGCCATCGTCCTCGAGACGAATCCGATAGGGATCATAGCCGCGTTCGCGCAGCCTCATCGCGACATCGACCGGATTGGAGGTGGCGGGCATCGTGAAGCCCGCGCTAATCCGGCCTTTGGTGCTTTCCAGCATAACGGGGTATCGAATGGCGCGCGCAGTTTCGCGCGCGCTGCGGTGACGCGTCATGGCATGCCTGCTTGTGAGAACAACCGACCGGCGATAAACGCCGATGGGCCTTCGCGTTAATATTTAGGAACGCTCGCGCTTTGCCGCAATGGGCACCGTTGATGCGGCAATGAGACCGGAAAGGCGCGGTGTTCAGCGCCGGTCGAGCAAAGGCTTGCGCGCCGGCGCCGTCAGGTCGAGCTTGATCCAGTTGCCGTCGTCTTTTTTCGCTTCCGCCTGTTTGGAGGCGGCGTCCTTCGGTGCGGCATGCCAGAGGTTGGCCGCGTTGGCCACCGTGCTGGTTGGGTTTGCCTCGCAAAACGCCGTCGCGGCGCGAAGCACCTGATCGCCGGTCAGGTTGGCAACCGGAGAGGCTTGTCCGGACGATCGGAGAATTTCATCCATCCCGCTGACGTAGCCCAGCAGCCAGCTGGAGGCCTGATGGTAGAGAATGTCGCTCGACCGGGCAGCATTGATGTACTGCCCGCACGGCGTGTTGCCGGCCCCGGGAAAAGCCTGGGCGAGTGCGGGGCCAGCCGGCGGCATCAGCACCAGGCCGGCCAATGCCGCAGCGCAAAGACCGTGCCTCATGGCTTCCTCCCAAACGCGATCAACTCCCACGACTCTATCAGCTTTTTGGCCGGAGCGGCATCGGTTGCGATGGGTTGCATCCGGCTCGCAGGCGGCTGCATTCTAGGCCGTTCGGCCGCTGCGGCCGTCGATGGAAGGGAAACCGAACGTGCCAGAGCATCAGTTCCGGGGCCGGCGTGAAGACCAGCGATTGGTCACCGGGCGTGGCCGCTATACCGCCGATAACAACGTTGAGGGACAGGCCGCGGCGCATTTCCTGCGGGCCGATCGGGCCCACGCCAGGATTGTTCGGATCGACACGGAGAAGGCGCGCCGGCTGCCGGGCGTGATCGATATCGTGACCGGCGCCGATGTCGCCGCGACCGGATGGAAGACCCCACCGGTGCTGTCGTTCTTCAAGGGCGTTGGCGGCAGCTCGCTTCGCATTCCCTACCGCGGCGGCCTGGCCCACGATCGTGTGCGGTTCGTCGGCGAGCCGGTGGCGCTGGTGGTCGCCGAGACCGAGCATCAGGCCCAGGACGCGGCCGAGTCGATCGAAATCGAATACGAAGACTTGCCGGTGATCGTCGAAGCGTCCGATGGGCTTGCAGCAGGAGCGGCGCTGGTCCACGACGACGTGCCTGGCAACCTCGCGCTCGACTATGAATACGGCAACCGGGAAAATACTGAGCAAGCCTTGGCCAAGGCGCCGCACAAGGTCCGGGTGGAGCTTCGGGCCCAGCGCATCGCCGGCAATCCGATGGAGCCGAAATCCTGCCTCGCGCGATACGACGCGGCGAAGGAGCAGTACGAGATATGGGCGCCGACGCAGGGCACCGGCGACTTGAAAACCGCGCTGTCGCAGATCACCGGACTGCCGTGGGAGAAGTTCCTGATCCGGTCGATCGACGTCGGCGGCGCCTTCGGCGTGCGCAACGAAATCTATCCCGAGTTTCTGGCCGTAATGTTGGCAGCCAAACGCAGCGGCCGTCCGGTGAAGTGGACCGGCACGCGTTCGGAAACCATGTCCGGCGACCACCATGCCCGCGCCGCCGATCTGATCGGCGAACTCGGGTTCGATGATGAAGGCAAGTTTCTGGCGCTTCGCGTCGAGTGGTTGGTCAATCTCGGCGCATTTTGCTCAAGCGCAGGCCCGCTCATCAACACCGTCGCGGCGCCGACCAGCTCAGCCGCAAGCCTCTACAACGTCCCGGCGGTGTTCGGAAAACACCGGCTGGTTTTCACCAATACCACGCCGGTCACGGCCTACCGCGGCGCCGGCCGCCCCAACGTATCCTATCTGTGGGAGCGGCTGGTCGAGGAGGCCGCGGCAAAGCTCGACATGAACTCCATCAACGTGCGGCGCCGCAACCTGTTGCGCAAGAACATGTTCCCCATGAAATCGGCGACTGGCTCGACCTACGACAGCGCCGATCCCGTGCGGTTGCTCAATACGGCACTTGAGGCGGCGGATTGGAAAGGCTTCACGCTGCGGCGACGGGAGTCGAGGCGTCGGCGCAGGCTGCGCGGTATCGGGCTTGCGATGTTCATCGAACCTTCGGGCGGCATGGGCAAGGAGCAGTCCGATCTTCGCGTCGAGCCCGACGGCAAGCTGTCGATGTTCTCGCTGGCGGGACCGTCCGGGCAGGGCCATGAAACCGTGTTTCCGGCTCTGGTGGCCGAGGTGCTCGGCATTCCCGAGGATCAGATCAGCCTTCGCTACAACGATGTCGCGGCGCCCAAGCTCGCCGGCACCGGCAGCTTCGGTTCGCGGTCGCTCATCAGCCACGGCGCTTCCCTGGTCGCGGGCGCCAAAGAGATCGTCGAGAAAGGCAAGATGCTCGCGGCCCGCGAGCTCGAGGTCGATCCCGGCGACGTCGTCTTCGACAAGGGAGAGTACCGCGTCACCGGTACCGACCGCACGGTGACGATGAAAACGCTGATGGAGAAAAAGTGGGGCGAGGCTACCCATCCCCTCGACACCAACATCACCATCGATCTCGCGACCGCGTTTCCGAGTGGCGCGCATATCGCCGAGGTGGAGATCGATCCCGACACCGGCGCATCCTCGATCATCAGTTATGTCGCCGCCGACGACTGCGGCAACATCTACAATCACAAGATCGTCGAGGGGCAACTTCAAGGTGGTTTGATGCAGGGCATCGGCCAGGTATTCGGCGAGCACGTCGCCTACGACCCGGTGACCGGGCAGCTCATGTCGGGCACGTTCATGGACTATTTCATGCCGCGCGCGTACAACCTCTCGCCGCTCACGCTGATCGATTGCGGTGTGCCGTCGCCGGCCAACTCGCTCGGCGCCAAAGGGGCGGGTGAGGCCGGTGCGACCGGGGCGGTTCCGGCGCTGGCCAACGCGGTGCTCCATGCGCTCAAATCGGTGAACGTCCGGCATCTCGAAATGCCGTATTCGCCGGCGCGCGTCTGGAGTGCGATCCACGGACAATCGTAACTGCGGCGTGGGGAGGACGGGGAAAATGTCATGGTCGGGAGCGCTGACCGCGGTGGCGGTCGGCTTGTCTGCTTTGGTTTTCGGGCATGACGCCCTCGCCGAAGACCATCTCAAGCTCGCGGTTGGCGCCCGCGGCGTGGGTGAGACCTTTGTCGCCGAGCTGGGCCAGAATGCGGGTATTTTCCAGAAGCACGGCCTCGCGCTCGAAATCTTCTATACGCAGGGCGGCGGTGAGACGATCCAGGTGGTGATCTCGGGCAGCGCGCAGATCGGCGTTGCCATTGGCTTCCTCGGCACCATCGGTGCTTTCGCCAAGGGCGCGCCGGTGCGGATCATCGGCTCGACCTTCACCGGCGGCAATCAGTTGTTCTGGTATGTCCGCGCCGACAGCCCGATCAAGTCGCTGAAGGATGCGGCCGGCAAGACCGTGGCCTATTCGACCAATGGTTCGTCGACGCACACGGCGGTTCTGGCGCTGAAGAAATTCACTGGTGTCGATTTCAAGCCAACCCAGACCGGTGCCGCCCCTGGCACCTTCACGCAGGTGCTGAGCGGCCAGATCGATGTCGGCTGGGCCGGCGCGCCGTTCGGAGTCGATGCGGTCGAGCAGGGCAAGACCCGCGTCGTCGCCAAGGCCTCCGACGATCCGGTGCTGAACCGCCAGACCATTCGGCTGTTGATCGCCAATGCCAACGAGCTGGCACAGCACAAGGACGTGTTCGCGCGTTTCATGCGCGCCTATCGAGAGGCCCTGGATTGGGTCTACACCACGCCCGACGGTCTCGCGGCTTATGCGAAATGGGCTAACATTTCGGAGGCCACCGCCAAGCGCGCGCTGGCCGAGTTTCTTCCCAAGGAGGCGGTGGACCCCGACCGCATTTCCGGCGTCGACGATGTGATGGCCGATGCGTTGACGTTCAAGTACATCCAGTCGCCGCTGTCGAAGCAGCAAATCGATGAATTGATCCAGATTCCCGAACGCAAGAAGTAGAGCGAATGCCCTCAAACCACAGCTACGACACCATCATCATCGGCGCCGGCTCGGCCGGCTGCGTGCTTGCCAATCGCCTGACGGAAGACCCGCACGTCAAGGTGCTGGTGCTTGAAGCCGGCGGCCGTGACGTCAATCCGCTGATTCACGTACCGATCGGGCTGGGCAAGCTGCACGAGTACAAGATGCATGACTGGGGCTATCAGTCGGAGCCCGACCCGGGCCTCAACGGTCGCCGTGTCGAGGAGTTGCGCGGCAAGGTGCTGGGCGGCTCGTCGTCCATCAACGTCATGGCGTTCACCCGCGGTGACCCCAACGATTACGACCGCTGGGCGCAGAAGGGCGCGCTCGGCTGGTCGTATTCGGACGTGCTGCCGTATTTCAAACGCGTCGAGAGCTGGCAGGGCGGCGAAAGCGAGCGGCGCGGCGGCTCCGGCAACATCGGCGTGCAATACGCCAAGACCCAGGACCCGATGTTCGCCGCCTGGCAGGAGTCGGCGCGCATGGCCGGGCTGCCGGTGACCGAGGATTATAACGGTACGTCGGGCGAGGGGTTCGGCCGCAGTCAGTATTCGATCCGCGACGGCAAGCGCTGCTCGGCGGCGGTTGGCTATCTGCGTCCGGCGATGAAGCGGAAAAACCTGCATGTCGAGGTGCGCGCCCATGTCACCCGCATCGTCATGCAGGGAAACCGCGCGGTCGGCGTCGAATATGAGAAAAGCGGACAATTGTTGCGCGCCAACGCACACCGCGAGGTCATTCTCAGCGGCGGATCGTTCAACTCGCCGCAGGTGCTGATGCTGTCGGGGATCGGGCCGGCCGATCACCTGCGCTCGGTCGGCATCGATCCGATCGTCGACCTGCCGGTCGGCAAGAATCTCCAGGACCACATCGCCGTCATCATGATGTTCGTGCGGACCGAGGGCAGCGAATTCCGCGAGAACATGCGCTTCGACAAGATGGCGATGAACATGCTGCGCGGCTATCTCTTCGGCTCCGGCCCGGCGACGGTCGTGCCCGGCGGGCTGCATGCCTTCATCAAGACGCGGCCGGAGCTTGCGGTGCCCAACATTGAATACATGTTCCGCGGCGCCCCGGCCCATGCCGCACTCTGGTTCCCGGGCTGGAAGAAACGGTACGTCGACGGCTACGGCATCCGGCCTTGCCTCTTGCATCCCGACAGCCGCGGCGAGGTGCTGCTGCGATCGGCCAATCCGCGCGATCCGGTCAGGATCGTCACCAACTTTTTCTCGGCGCCGAACGACCTGCCGACATTGCGCCAGGGCTTCAAGATCGCCCGCGAGGTGGCGGCGCAACCGCCGCTGGCCCGTTTCCGCGGCGCCGAGACGGCGCCCGGTCCGAACGTGAAGACCGACGCCGAGATCGACAACTGGATCAGGAACACTGCGGCAACCGCCAACCATCCGGCCTCGACCTGCATGATGGGGATGGGGCCAAATTCCGTGGTCGATCCCCAGTTCCGAGTGCGCGGCGTGGAAAATTTGCGCGTGGTGGATGCTTCCGCCATGCCGGACCTGGTGTCGGCCCACATCAATGCCTGCGTGCTGGTGATGGCTGAAAAGGCCTCTGACATGATCCGCGGCCGGCCGGCGTTGGAGCAGGCAGCATGACGACAAAGACCGTCGGCGAATTCACCGTCACCGCCGTCTCCGATGGCGTGCTCTACAGCAACCACGACGTCATCCTCGGCGTCGACAAGCAGGAGAGTGCGCGGCTGACCGGCGTGCCTTACGGCCAGCCGCTGCCGCTGGATGTTAATTCCTTCCTGATCCGCCACAACGGCAAGCTCATCCTCAGCGACGCCGGCACGGGTCAGGCATTGCAGCCGGTGCAGAAGCATCTGGGCAAGCTGCCGCAGAATCTGCGAGCGATGGGCGTCGATCCGGCGGCCATCGACACCGTCATGCTCACCCATCTGCATTCCGACCATTCGATGGGGCTGCTCGACGAGCAGGGGAACGTCGTGTTCCCCAAAGCCGAATTGTTCATTCACGAGGTCGAGGCGGCCTTCTGGCTCGACCGCAAGCTTGAGCCGAACGATAGCGAGCGCATTGTCGGCAACTCAAACAAGCAGCGCGCGGTGCTGGCGCCCTATCGCGGCCGGATCCGTCGCATCAAGGACGGGGAGGTGCTGCCCGGCATCACTGCAATGATGCGGCCGGGGCATACGCCCGGCCACACCAATTGGCTGATCCAGTTTGACGGCGAGCGGCTGCTGATCTGGGGCGATATCGTGCATCTTGCGGCCGTGCAACTTGCGCGCCCCGAAGCGCGGCTGATCTACGATGTCGATACCGACTTGGCCGCTGCGACGCGGGCCACGGTGCTGGACTGGTGCGCGAAGGAGCGCTTGACCGTTGCCGGCGCGCATATCGGCTTTCCCGGATTCGGCCGTGTTACCAAGAGCGGCGATCGGTTTTCGATCGAACCGGTGTAGGGCACCTCATAGCCCGGCCACCTTCGGCAGAACCTCTTTCGAGAACAGCCGCAGCGAGCGCTCCGCCGCCTCGACCGGCATGTTGCCCGGCGTGAAGTGCAGGGACACGCTGTCGATGCCGCCAACCTTGTCGTTGTAGCTGCGGATCATCTCGACAATGTCGGCTGGCGTGCCGATGAAGGCGCTACCGGCCTCAATCTGCCTTTCCGCCGTGTCGCTCGACACATGCGCGATCAGCTTGTCGTAGCCTGGATAATCCTTTGTGCTGCCGCCGCCGGTGACCCATTCCTTGGCGGCATCGGCGAGCCCGTTGAGGTGCTGGTTGCAGGCGGGCAGGCCGATCTCCATGGCCTCGTCGCGCGTCGGCATGCAGCACATGAAAAAAGTATTCATCATGTGGCCGTTGCCAGGATGGCCGGCCTTCCTCCAGGCCTCGCGATAAGTGCCAATCAGGTCACGCATCTTGGCGGGCTCGAGCGGGATCGCCATCACCTTGCAGGCGTTGGTGCCGGCGTAGGCGAAGGTCTCGGGCGTGTTGGTGGCGGCGATCCAGAACGGCGGGTGCGGCCTTTGCGTCGGCCGCGGCAGCGACGTGACATTGCTGAAGCTGTTGAACTCGCCCTTGGAGGACACTTTCTCGTCCTTCAGCAGCAGTGTGATCTGCGCCAGCCCCTCGGTGAAGCGCCGCCGGCTCTCGTCCATGCTGACGCCGAACTGCGTGAACTCGTGCGGCAGGAAGGCGCGGGCAAAGCCCACCTCCAGGCGGCCATTGCTGATGCCGTCCAACATGCCGATTTCGCCCGCGAGCTTCAGCGGCTTGTTGAATGCCGGCAACACCGCGCCGGTGATCAGTCGGGTGTTACTGGTCCGCATCGCGGCCGCGGTCAGGAACATCAGCGGATTGGGGCTGTAGCCGCCATACGGATGGAAGTAATGCTCGACCTGCCGGATGTGGGTGTAGCCGAGCTCGTCGGTCAGGCTGCACAGGTGCATGGCCTCGCGGAAATATTTTTCGGCGGGCTTCTGCTCTGGTGTGACACAAGGGAAGAAATTGAGACCGAACTGCACGGCAGACCTCTACTTCATGTGCGGGTGATGCAACGCCCGGCGGCCGAACAGTATGATGGCCGCGACCGGAATGATGAAGCCAAGAACGACAGACCAATTCAGCAGCGGCGCTAGCGCGTCATAATGCCCGCGCGTGACCACGTAGATGTCGTTGAGGTATTTGGTCTGCAACTGCGATGCCACCAGCGCCAGATTCATCAGTGAGGCCATCAGCGCAAACCAGGTGGCGCGATGGCCGGGCGGCGCATAATAGGCGATCAGCGTCAGCAAGGGCACCATGCTGAGCTGTGCGAACGGGGACGAGGCCGCGGAATCGATGAAGGCGATGCTGCGGGCGCCGAAACCGAAGGTGTCTTCGGTCCAATGGTGCAAGCCGTAGACCAGGCCGATGTTGGGGAACGACAGGATGGTCCCGGCCACAGCGATCCAGAACAAGGTCTTGGTGACCGAATATTGTGTCAACTGTTTGCTGAAAAACCACATCACCGCGATCGAGAGGATGGCGCCGGTCTGGCGCAGCGTACCGTAGAAAGCGGCGTCGAAATCGAGCTTGTCGAGCGTCCACCAGAAAAAGCCGTCGCCGACCGTCGGCGTGGCGCGGAACGCGAAAACAATGATGGTGCTGAACAGGATGCCCATCCGCGTCGCGTGGTCGAGCTCGTTGGTCACCAGCACCAGCATGGTGCAGACCACGCCCATCGAGATCACGAAGATGATCTCCTGTGCGAAGGGAATGCCGCCGACGCCCAGCACCGTGACCGCTGCGCCGAACACGATGCCACCGCCGAGGATACGCCAGTCGATCGGCCGGATTTCCGCGGTTTCGGTACCGCGCAGGAACACGCCGGCGATCGAGATCAGCGGAACGATCAAGCCGAGCAGGAAGACCGTTTGCCGAGACACGATATCGGCGAGCCAGCCGGACAGTCCTGCCACCGCAAGAATGCCGGCGGAGACCGCAAGCCGTCCGAGCACCTGTACCATGCCGAGCTCGGCGCGAACCACGTTGTCCGGACGCTCCCGCCCGCTCTCGTCGGTTCGGGCCACGACTTCGGTTGACATCGCATCCGCCACGACGTCCTGCACCACGGTGCCGATGACAAGCAGCATGGCGCCAAGCACGTAAAGGTGGTCGAGCCGCAGGAAAGCGAACCAGCCGCCGGCCGCGCCGGCCATCACCACGAGGCCGGCCGCCATGAACACGGCTCCGATCAAGATGTACGATTTCCGCTGTGATCCGAAGATCGGCACCGTGTCGACCAACTCGCCGAACACCATTTTTACCGTCCACGGCAACGCCAGCCACACGCCGATGCCTGCAAGCTGCGACGGGGTCAGCGACAAGCTCTCCTTGATCCATAGGTCGCGCGAAACGTCGATCAGGCCGAGCGCGCCGTAGGCGAAATACACCATCACCACCGGCACGTAGCTGAGCCGGAACGATTCCAGCGGCAGCAGGATGCTGTCGAGCCAGACCGGACGTGTATCCGTCACCAGCCCGTCGTGGGTGGCGATGTCCTGCGAGGGAGCGCTCAGGGGGTCGATGGGCGTGGACATGCGATCGGGCTATTTCCAGTATTGCCTGGACGCGATCCGCGCGCCTTCCGCCATCGCCGCCAGTTTGGCCCAGACCACGTCCGGATCGACTGCGGCCTGCCCCACCCAGGTGCCGAAGCCGCAGTCCGAGCCCGCGATCACGTTCTCGCGGCCCACCAGCTTGGCATAACGGCCGATCCGCTGCGCGATCAACTCCGGATGTTCGATGAAGTTCGACTTGGATTCGATTACGCCGGGGATCAGCACTTTGCCGGGCGGCAGCTTCACGGTCTCGAACACCGCAAATTCATGGGCGTGACGAGGATTGGCGGCTTCGAGCGAGATCGCATTCGGCCGCGCCGTGAACACGATGTCGATGATGTCGGTCAGGGCGACGTCAAAGTGGTGCGGTCCTTCGTAGTTGCCCCAGCACAAATGCAGGCGCAGTTGGTCGGGCGGGATGTTTCTGGTCGCGTGGTTGAGCGCTTCGATGTGGAGTTGGATGCGCTTGCGAAAGGCCTTCAGATCGAGATCGGCGTATTGGATGTGCCGGCCCATGCCGAGGTCGGGGCAATCGATCTGGAGCACCAGACCGGCCTGCACGACGGCTTCGTATTCGTCGCGCATGGCATCGGCAATCGCATAGATGTAGGTCTCGAAATCCTTGTAGTGGTCGTTGCGGAAGAACAGCGAAACCACGCCCGGCGAGGCGGCGCTCATGAACCCTTCCTCGGCCTTCACCTGCGCCAGTGCGGTCTTCAGGTTGTCGACATCGTCGCGCGCAGCTGCTGCGTCGCGCACGCTGATCGGCGCGTTGCAGGCGGGCGTCTTGCGACGCGAGCGGCCGGGGTCGCCGAACACGCGCTGGGCGAGCCGCGGGAACTCGGCGAGGTCCTGATAGACGAAAGTGTTGCCGGTGCCACCGAAGCCGTTGAGGCGATCCTTGATGTAGGTGGCATAGCTCGGCTTGGACAATTCGCCGTCATTGATCAGGTCGATGCCGGCATCGGCCTGCTTCTTCACGATCTCGGCCACCGCCGATCGCACGCGCTGCGCCAAAGCCCGCGGATCGACCGGCACGCCTTCTTCCTTGGCGTACATCATCCGGATCAAATCGTCGGGCCGCGGCAGGCTGCCGGTGTGGGTGGTCAGGAATCGTTCGTTGCTGCGCTTCATCCAATTCTCCGCGCCAAACCTTAGAGCAGCAATCCAAAGCTATCCACTGTGGGCCGCCCCGATCTTGTGACCATCCGTTTTCAGTTGAGGGCGTCGTGATGAAGTCAATTGCGAAAGTCTTGCGGGCTTGGGCCCGGCGCGGTGATGGCGGCTGCACACCGATGGCGGCGTGCTCGACCTCCTGCAAGGCTCGTACAGCAGCGTGATGCCCTGCGGGATCGACGGCAAGTGGCATATGTCGGTCATGCCGGTCTGCACCCAGCCGGCAGCTCAAGCGCATGCCTTCCCCGCTTTGGCTGCGGGGGAGGCGTTTCTCCGTCGGTGGCGGGCGGTTTGACAGTCGGGGGCTGGGTCCTTATGAAACTTGCCAAAATCCAAACCCGACGAGATCCTGATGAAAGTCCGTAACTCATTGAAATCATTGCGTGGCCGGCATCGCGACAACCGCATCGTGCGGCGCAAGGGCCGGGTCTATGTGATCAACAAGACCCAGCGCCGCTTCAAGGCCCGCCAAGGCTGACGGCTGCGGGCGCCCCAATTCGCCCCCTGCCCATCTTCCAGAGTTGTGCCTGCCATCTTGCCGCCTTGCGGCAGGGCTTTAGACTCACGCCCATGGGTCTGCGATTCCTCGTATTGGTGCTTGCCTCGGCGGTCCTGGCGCTGCCACCGGTCTCGTCCCTGTCCGCACAGGTGGCGCCGCCCGATCGGCCCCCGCACGGCCAGGCCATTGAGCCGATGCAGCCGCCTAAGGATTTGCCCCGGCCCCAGCACGGCGATCGCACGCGAAACCTCGATTTTCTGTTCGGCGCGCTGAAGGTCGCCCCTGACGCGGACAGCGCCAAGCAGGTCGAGAACCGCATCTGGGCGCTTTGGCTCGCGTCCGGCAGCGATACCGCGAATCTCCTGATGAGTCGGGTGCGCACCGCGGTCGACGCCAACGATCTCGACCTCGCCATCAAGCTGCTCGACGCACTCGTGCAGGTGAAGCCGGATTACGTCGAAGCCTGGAACCGGCGCGCCACCATCCACTACATGCGCAAGGAGTTCGGCCAGTCGGTGCAGGACATCCAGCAGGTCCTGCGGCTCGAGCCGCGCCATTTCGGCGCCCTGTCAGGCCTGGGCATGATCCTGGAGGAGGTCGGCGACGACAAGCACGCGCTCGCCGCGTTCCGCCGCGCCCTCGAGATCAACCCGCACCTGCAGCGCGTTCCCGACCAGGTGAAGAGCCTGAGCGAGAAGGTCGAGGGTCGGGATATCTAGCCCGCGCTATTCGCTCGCGGCCTCCTGGCCGACGAAGGCGATGCGGATCATGTTGGTGGCGCCCGGCGTCCCAAGCGGCAAACCAGCCACGATGATGACGCGGCGCCCGGCCTTGACGAAGCCATCCTTGAAGGCAAGGCGGCAGGCGCGCTCGACCATGTCGTCCTGGTCGTGTGCATCCTCGGCGACCACGCAATGAATGCCCCACGCGACCGAAAGCTTGCGGCCGGTGGCGAGGTTCGGCGAGATCGCCACGATCGAGGCCTGAGGCCGCTCGCGCGCGACACGCAAGCCAGTCGAGCCGGAACTGGTCCAGCAGATGATCGCGTCGAGATCGAGCGTGTCGGCGATGCCGCGGGCCGCTGCGGCGATGGCGTCGGCGCCGGTCGCTTCGGGCTCGGCATGCTGCGCCTTCATGATGGTGTGGTAGGTGTCCTCGCTTTCGACCTCCTCGGCGATGCGGTTCATGGTCATCACCGCCTCGACCGGAAACTGACCGGCCGCCGATTCCGCCGACAGCATCACGGCGTCGGCGCCGTCGAAGATCGCGGTCGCGACGTCGGACACTTCGGCGCGCGTCGGCACCGGCGCCGATATCATGCTTTCGAGCATTTGCGTCGCCACCACCACCGGCTTGCCGGCGCGGCGTGCCGCGCGTGTGAGCTGTTTCTGGATGCCCGGCACCTTTTCCAGGGGCATTTCCACGCCGAGATCGCCGCGCGCCACCATCAGCGCGTCGGTCACATCGATAATCTCATCGAGCCGGTATACCGCCTGCGGTTTCTCGACCTTGACCATCACGGCGGCGCGGCCGCGAGCGATCTTTTTCGCTTCGGCAACGTCATCGGGACGCTGCACGAACGACAATGCGATCCAATCGACGCCGGTGTCGAGCGCGGCGTCGAGGTCGGAGCGGTCTTTCGGGGTCAGCGCCGAGAAGGGCACCACCGTGTCGGGCAGGCTCACGCCCTTCCGGTCGGACAGCTTGCCGCCGACCTCGACACGGGTGACGATCTTCTGCCTGTCGACCTCGATGGCGGTGAGGCGGATCTTGCCGTCGTCCAGCAGCAACGAATGGCCAGCCTGGGCGCCCTGGAAGATTTCCGGATGCGGCAGTTGTACGCGTGTGGCGTCGCCGGGCGCTGTGTCGGAATCGAGGGTGAACGTGCCGCCCTTGTCGAGCATGGCAGCGCCGTTCGTGAATGTGCCGACGCGCAGCTTCGGCCCTTGCAGATCGACCAGGATTCCGATCGGCCGGTTATAGGTCTTCTCCGCTGCGCGGATGAACCCGACCAGCTCGCGCATGCGGTCATGCGACGAATGGCTCATGTTGATGCGGAACACGTCTGCGCCCGCCTCGAACAGCCGCCCGATCATTTCCGGATTGCCGGAGGCGGGGCCGAGCGTGGCGACAACCTTGGTGCGACGCAGACGTCTCATTTGGCGGGTGCCTTCGGCACAGGAGAGGGAGCCTGACGCCCCGGAGTCGGCAGCATCGGCGTGCCTGGTGTCAACGGCCGCTGCTGCGGTCCTTCGGCCGTGTCGGTAAGTTGCACCGTCCAGGTGCGCTGCTCACCCGTATCGACTTCGAAGAAGCCGGTTCGGTCGAAGCCACGCGCCAGACAGTCTTGCGTGCCCTTGACGGTGAATTCCTTGTCGCGCGTGCACATATAAGCCTGCCCGGACCATTCGCCGCCACGGTCGTAATCGATCGCGTAAATGTAATAGAACCGCGCGATCAACGTTCCCTTCAGCACGGTTTCGCAGGAACGGGCCGACAGATTCCACCAGCCCTCGGTGACCCAGCTGCCGTCGGTGTCTTTGTAGCCGATTGCGACGCCGACGCGGCTGCCGGTGTTGTTGCACAAGTGAAAGTCCGCGAGCGCAGGCGTTGCGGTCAGCGCGACCGTCGCCGCGACAAGCGGGAGGCGGGAAAAGTTGAAAGCAGGGAAGGGCAAATCGCTGAAACCTTCTTGAGGCCGATATCGCGTGAAGCCTTACGGCCTGTCAACGACAATGGCGCGAAAGTCGTTCACGTTGGTACAGGTCGGACCCGTCTCGACGAGGTCGCCAAGGCGGGCGAAAAACCCGGTGGAATCGTTGTCTTCGAGAAAATGGGCCGGATCGAGGCCGCGCGCGCGCGCCCGCAGCAAGGTGGTTTCGTCGACCACGGCGCCGGCCGGATCGTCCGGCGAGCCGCCTCCGCCGTCGGTGCCGTCGGTGTCGGCGGCGAGCGCCGATATCCCCGGCGCGCCGCAAAGTGCTTGAGCGAGCGCCAGCGCGTACTCCTGGTTCGGACCGCCGCGCCCGTGACCGCGGATTGTGACCGTGAGCTCCCCGCCGGAGAGAATCACGGTGCGGCGACCCTCCTTCTGGATCGCCAGCGCTTGCGCCGCATGCCTGGCCGCGACCGCGCGCGCCTCGCCCTCGATCCGGTCGCCGAGCATCACCGGCTCGTAGCTGGCCATGCGCGCCGTTTGCTCGACATGACGGAAAACATCGGCAGGCCGGGCGATCAGCTTGAATACCGAGTTTGCGAACACCGGATTGCCGGGCTTGGGCGATTCATTGGCGGGGTTACTCAACGCCTGCGTCGCCGCCACGGCAAGCTCGAGCTTGTAACGGTCGACGATGGCGCGGGCGTCCGCGAGGGTGGTCGGATCGGGCACGGTCGGCCCCGAGCCGATCACAGCCGGATCGTCTCCGGGTACATCGGAGATCGCCAACGTTACCACGCGCGCTGGGCTCGCCGCGCCAGCGAGCCGCCCGCCCTTGATACAGGACAGGTGCTTCCGCACCGTGTTGATCTCACCGATGTTGGCGCCGGAGCGCAGCAGCGCCCGAGTGAGCGCCTGCTTGTCCGGAAGCGATAGGCCTGCAACCGGAGCGATCCAGTTGGCCGAGGCACCGCCGGACAGCAGCACCAGCACGAGGTCGCCGGCCTGCGCGCCTTCGGCGAGCCGCAGCGCCTGCTCGGTCGCCTGGACGCCGGCTTCGTCGGGGATCGGATGGCCGGCCTCGATCATGGTCATTCTTTTGAGCGGCCGGCCGTAGCCTGTCCTCGCAACGGCGATGCCGGTGAAGCGGTCGGGAGGCAGGTTGCTGTAGGTCGATTCCGCGACCTCCGCCATGGAGCCCGCGGCCTTGCCGGCGGCGAGCACGATGAGGCGGCCCGCTTGCGGCGCATCCGGCAAATGCGGCGGCAGGCAGGTCGAAGGATGAGCCGCGGCAATCGCCTGGCGGAACAGGCGGCCGAGAAGCTCGCGAGCGCGCTGGGGCATGGCGGCGGGCATGGCAACGAGACTTTATCGCATGGAATCACTATCTTTGCTGCCACGGAGGAACCTCATGGACGACAAGACCCGCACCGAACTCGAAGCTGCCGTTTACCGGCGCCTGGTTGAGCACCTTCGCCAGCGCACCGACGTGCAGAACATCGACATGATGAATCTTGCAGGCTTCTGCCGCAATTGCCTTTCGAACTGGATGAAGGATGCGGCCGACGCCACAGGCGTTCCGATGACCAAGGATCAAAGCCGCGAGATTGTCTACGGCGAGCCGTTCGAACAATGGAAGGCGAAGCATCAGAAGGAAGCCTCGCCCCAGCAGCAAGCTGCATTCGAGAAGTCGTCGGCACCGCATAAGCACTGACTGGGCCCTAACGCGCGACGCAATCGACACGTCACGGCCGGGCTTGTCCCGGCCATCCACGTCTTGCTTTGATGGAGGAAAGACGTGGATATGCCCGGCATACAGCCGGGCACGACGTGGAGGGGGCAGTGGGCTCGCTTCTCATCAAGAATATCGGCGAGCTCTTCACCGGCGATATCGCCAGGCCGCAGGCTGCCGTGACATCGCTGCTGATCGCCGACGAGACAATCGCGGCGCTCGATCCGCCCGCCGACACCAAGGCCGATGCCGTGCTCGACGCCGGCGGCAGCGCCGTGATGCCGGGCCTGGTGGACGGCCATGTCCATCCGGTGTTCGGCGAATGGACGCCGACCCAGGATACCATCGGTTGGATTGGCAACTACGTCCACGGTGGTACGACCACGATGATCTCGGCGAGCGAGCTGCATGTGCCGGGGCTCGACTACGAGAATCTTTCGCCGGACCTGGTCACGTCGCTTGCGGTGGTGACGGCCGCCACCACCGGGCGCATCCGCTGGAGCGGCGCCAAGGTTTATGCCGGCACGGTGATCCTGGTGCCGGGCATGAAGGAGGAGCATTTCGACCGGCTCGCCGCAGCCAAATCCATTCTCGCCAAGTTCATTTTCTTTCCGCTGGCGACCCACAAGGACGAGGCGCTGAAATATACGCAATGGTGTCGCGCTCGCGGCATCCGCACCAAGGTCCACACCGGCGGCGTGTCGCGCTCGGGCCTAAGCCAGATGTGCGGCTACGACATCCTGGAATGGCTCAAGCCGGACGTCGCGGCCCACATCAGCGGCGGGCCAATTCCGATGAGCGACGACGACCTCGACAAGGTAATCGACCGCACATCGTTTGCGATCGAGATATGCTCGTCGGGCAACTACGGCTCGACCAAGCGAGCGGTCGACCGCATGCGCGCCAAGGGCCAGCTCGCGCGGTTGACGCTCGGCACCGATACGCCGGGCGGCACGGGCGTCATCCCGCGCGGCATGCTACGCAACATCTGCTACATCGCCTCAGTCTGCGGCGTGCCTCCGGCCGAGGCCGTCGCGATTGCCACAGGAAATACGGCAAAGGCGCACGGCCTTGACGTTGGCGTGCTGGCGCCTGGGCGCCCCGCGGATATCGTGATCTGCGGACCGGTCGAAGGCTCGGCCGGATCAAGCATCGCTGACGCCATCGCGCACGGCGATCTGCCGGGCATCGCCTACGTGGTCGCCAACGGCGAGATCGTGGTGAGCGGCCGCAGCCGGCAGACGCCGCCGCCCAAGCGTAAGCTGTTCTTTTCCTGTTGCGATGTGCACGGTGGTGGGTTTGCCGCGTCTTAGGAGCTACGCCTTCGCCCGCGCCTTTAACTCACCAAATCCAAGCTCGGCAAGAATCTCGTCGTTGTGCTGGCCGAGCGTCGGTGGCGGGCTGTCGATCCGCGGGCCGTCGTGGGCAAACATGAAGGCCGCAAGCGGCACGCCGAAAGCTCCATCCATGTCGTTTCCCTGGGCGTGCCGGTGGATCACGCCGCGCGCGGCGATCTGCGGATCGGCGATCGCCTCGCCCATGGTGCGCACGCGCGCCGCCGGCACGTGGCGCGCTTGCAGGAATTCCTCCCATTCGTCGGCGGTGCGCGCCAGCATGATCTCCTCGAGCACCGCAATCTCCCGAACGTGATCGGCATCGCGCTCGTCATTGGTGGCCTTCGCCATCTCCGGACGGCCGAGCACGGTCCACAGCCGCTTCTGCTGGCGGAGGTTGCTCGCCCCCAGCATCACCAGTGTGCCGTCCTTGGTCGCGAACGCGCCGTTGGTGGTATGGGGATGCCGGTTGCCGTGGGGCTTGGGATGGGAGCCGTTGCGCAGATATCCAGTCAAGTGCGACGCCATCATGATCATCGCCACATCCAGCATCGCCATGTCGATGCGCTGGCCCTTACCCGTGCGTTCGCGCTGGAACAACGCCGACGAAAGCGCGAACGCCCCCGTCATGCCGGTCATGTAATCGACCGCCGGCGCGCCGATCTTGACCGGGTGCACGTCCTTTGTCCCGGTCATGGCCATGACGCCGGAGGTCGCCTGGATGACGTGATCGTAGGCGGTCTGCTTGCCGCGCGGGCCGTGCTGCCCGAACGCCGAGAACGACGCATAGATCAGCCGCGGATTGATCTTCGAGAGGTCGTCGTAGCCAAGGCCGAGCGCTTCGAAGGCGCCGGGCCGATAATTCTCGACGAACACATCGGCGGTCTTGACCAAGGCCTTGAGAATGTCCCGGTCGCGCTCCTGCTTGAGGTCGAGCGCCAGCGAGCGCTTGTTGGACGCCTGCGTCAGGAATGCGGTGCCCATCTGTATACGGTTGAGTGCCTTGTCGGTGCCGGAGGTGCGGCTTTGATCCGGATCGTTGGGATCTTCGATCTTGATGACGTCGGCGCCGAGCACGGCGAGCTGATAGGCTGCGAACGGTCCCGCCAGCACATGGGTGGCGTCGATCACCCGGATTCCCTCGAACGGCCGTGCCATCGCACTCTCCCTCTCTTGCCGAAGTCTCGAGCATAGCAAGTCAACTTCCAACGCGACACGTGCCCTTGTATCCTGGATGCGTCGTTAGGAAAGAGTCTCGTGTGGCTGCGGCACCCCGGCAAATGCATCTCGGAATGTTCCTGCAAGGCGCGGGGCATCATGTTGCTGGCTGGCGCTATCCGGATGCGGAATCCGGCAGCGAAAACCTGCCGCATCTGGTGCGGCAGGCCGTAACTGCCGAGCGCGGCAAGTTCGACATGGTGTTTCTGGCCGACGGCTTGACCAGCAGCGAGGATGGCCATCCGTCGCAGATTGCGCGTTTCGAGCCGCTGATGGTGCTTGCGACCTTTGCCACCGCGACCAGCCGCATCGGTCTCGCCGCCACCGCCTCGACCACCTATGGCGAGCCATTTCATCTGGCGCGGGCCTTCGCTTCGCTCGATCATCTGAGTCAAGGTCGCGCCGCCTGGAACGCGGTGACCACGTCGTACGCCAGCACCGGAGCGAACTTCGGCACCAAACATCCGACGCATGCCGACCGCTATGCCATCGCCGAGGAGTTCATCG
>Ga0265325_10000589_pt1 | contig 26470 bp, 33 predicted proteins | sample 41420metaG_FD_202090 | JGI IMG/M metagenome (GOLD analysis project Ga0265325, IMG submission 202090) | Rhizosphere microbial communities from Carex aquatilis grown in University of Washington, Seatle, WA, United States - 4-14-20 metaG | ecosystem: Host-associated > Plants > Roots > Rhizosphere... | reverse complement strand
GTCGCCGAGCGAAAGGATCGAGATCTTCCGCCGCCGTGCAAACAGCACCACGGCCAGGACGCAGCCGACGAAGCCGCCGTGGAACGACATGCCGCCTTTCCAGAGCTGAACGATTTCGGCCGGATGTTCGAAAAAATGCGGCAGATTATAGAACAGCACGTAGCCGGTTCGGCCGCCCAGGATGATGCCAAGCGTCACCCATAACACGAAGTCGTCGAAGTCGATGACCGACAACGGGGCGGGTCCGCCCCAAAGGCTCTCGGCGCGGATCAGGGTGCGGGCGTAAAGCCATCCGAGCAGGATGCCGACGATATAGGCGAGCGCGTACCAGCGGATCGCGAACGGTCCGATCGCGATCAGAACGGGATCGAAGTCGGGAAATCGCAGAAACAGAAAGGGCATGGGATGGCCGACGCTGACCGCGGTGATGCGGCCATAAGCCGAGCGAAGTCAAGGCGGCCGCGTCGCCTTGCCCAGGCTCTTGCGGTCGCGGGGCGCCATCGCCATTGTTTGGGTTGCCGGCGGATTCGGCGGAGGCGCTCATGACCCAGACCAGCAACCGGTTCTTCGACGAAGCGGCGCGTCTGATGAACGACGCAGCGGGCGTCGCCCAAGGCGTCAGGCGCGAGTTCGATACCCTGCTGCGCAATCAGGCCGAGCGCGTCCTTGGCGACCTCGACGTCGTTCGCCGTGATGAGTTCGAGGCGGTCAAGGAAATGGCGCGTCTGGCGCGTGAAGAGAACGAGGCATTGCGGGGCCGGATCGCGGCGCTGGAGGCCAAACTCAATACCCCATTGGCCGAAACCAAGGTCGCGGGCGCCGACTCCCCACCCGACTTGGGCCGAGGTTAACCCCCGGGCGCGGCTCGGCGCCTTTCTGCCCCATTTTCTTGTATTTGCCGGCTGGCACCGCTATAGAACCGCCGGCCCGCGGCTCCAGCACCCCTGGAGGCATGCCGCGGCTGCAAACCCAGCAAACATGCTGAAAACGAGGATTGTTTAGTCATGGCGACCGTCAAGGAAATCAAGGCGACGGCACGTCCGCGGGCAGGCAAGGGGGCCGCCCGGGCGGAGCGTCGCGCTGGCCGAGTGCCAGGAGTGATCTACGGCGATAGGCAACCCCCCCTCACCATTTCGTTGGAGTATTCGGATCTGCGGCAGAAGATCTACGCGGGCCGGTTCCTGACCACGATCTATGAGCTTGAGCTCGATGGGCAGAAGCACCGTGTCATCCCGCGCGACTTCCAGCTCGATCCGGTGCGCGACAACCCGGTGCACGTGGATTTCATGCGGCTCGGCGAAGGCGCGACCATTCGCGTCGGCATCCCGGTGCACGTCAAGAACGCCGATCAGGCACCCGGCGTGAAGCGCGGCGGCACCGTCAACCTCGTTACCCATACCATCGACGTCATGGTCAAGCCGGAGGATATTCCCGAGCAGATCGACGTCGACATCGCGGAGCTGGAGATCAACTACTCCAAGCATTTGAGCGACATCCAATTTCCGCCTGGCGTTAAACCGGTGTCGCGGGTCGACCTGACGTTGGTCACCATCGTGCCGCCGTCGGGCTACGCTGAAGAAATGAAGGCCGCCGCCGAGGCTGCCGCCGCTGCGGCTGCTGCCGCCGCTGCCGCCGCCGAAGCCGGCGTGGTTGCGGGCGCCGAAGGCGCACCGGCTCCTGGTGCAACACCTGCCGCCGCTCCGGCTGCGGGTGCCGCCCCGGCCGCTGGTGCGGCTCCGGCCGCCGGTGCTGCGCCGCCCAAGAAGTGATCGGCGCACGATCTCAGGCGGTTCGCCATGCTGCTTTTCGTCGGGCTTGGAAATCCCGGCGCCAAGCATGCGGGCAACCGCCACAACGTCGGCTTCATGGTGGTGGAAGGGATTGCCAAGCGCCACGGCTTCCCGCCGTGGCGCCGCCGTTTCCAGGGTGTTGCCACGGAAGCGGCTCTCGGCGGTGACCGCGTACAATTGCTGCTGCCTGGCACCTACATGAATGAATCCGGGCGCGCCGTGGCGGAGGCCATGCACTTCTACAAGCTCCCGCTCGGCGACGTCGTGGTGTTCCATGACGAGCTCGATCTGCCGCCCGGCAAGGTTCGGGTGAAAACGGGCGGCGGCGTCGCTGGTCACAACGGCCTGCGCTCGATCACCGCGCACATCGGCAACGACTATCGGCGGGTGCGGATCGGCATCGGCCATCCCGGCGTGAAGGAGTTGGTGCACGGCTATGTGCTGAACGATTTCGGCAAGGGGGAGCGGCCGTGGGTCGATGCGCTCGTCGAGATCATCGCCGACAACGCCGAGCTGCTGGCTCGCGGCCAGGATGCGAGTTTTCAAAATAAGGTCCATCTCGCCATGGACGCCAAGGGCTTCGGCCCAGAGGCCGAAGGCGAAGACTAGAAAATAAGGGATATCATGGGCTTCAAGTGCGGCATCGTCGGCCTGCCGAATGTCGGCAAATCGACGCTCTTCAATGCGCTGACGCAGACGGCAGCCGCGCAGGCGGCGAATTATCCATTCTGCACCATCGAGCCGAATGTCGGCGAGGTGGCGGTGCCCGATCCGCGTCTTGATGAGCTCGCGCGGCTCGCCAAGTCCGAGCAGATCGTGCCAACCCGGCTATCGTTCGTCGATATCGCGGGGCTGGTTCGCGGTGCCTCGAAAGGCGAGGGGCTGGGCAACCAGTTCCTCGCCAACATCCGCGAGGTCGACGCCATCGTCCACGTGGTGCGTTGCTTCAAGGATGACGATGTCACCCATGTCGAGGGCAAGATCAATCCGGTGGCCGACATCGAAACCGTCGAGACGGAATTGATGCTGGCCGATCTGGAAAGCCTGGAGAAGCGCACCGACAACCTGTCGAAGAAAGCAAAAGGCACCGGCGAGGATGCGAAGGAGGCCAAGGAGACGATCGATCTTGTCAACCGCGCGCTGGCGCTGCTGCGCGACGGCAAGCCGGCCCGCTTCGTCGAAAGAAAGGCGGAGGAGGAGAAGTCGTTTCACCAGCTCGGCCTGTTGACTGCGCTTCCTGTGCTGTACGTCTGCAATGTCGAGGAGGCCTCAGCCGCCACCGGAAACGCGCTGTCTGAGCAAGTGCAAGCGCGCGCCAAGGCGGACGGCGCCGGTTGCGTGGTGATATCGGCGAAGATCGAATCCGAAATCGCTGCGCTGGCGGCGGACGAGCGAAAAAGCTTTCTCGCCGACCTGGGACTGGAGGAAACCGGCCTCGACCGCCTCATTCGCGCAGGCTACGAGCTTCTGCATCTCGTGACCTACTTCACCGCGGGCCCAAAGGAGTCGCGGGCGTGGACGATCACCAAGGGCACCAAGGGGCCGCAGGCTGCCGGTGTCATCCATACCGATTTCGAGCGCGGCTTCATCCGCGCCGAGACCATTTCCTACGAGGACTATGTGAAGTTCGGCGGCGAGGCCGGCGCACGCGATGCCGGCAAGCTGCGGCTCGAAGGCAAGGACTATGTCGTTGCCGATGGCGACGTCATGCACTTCCGCTTCGCGACGTAAGGCCTCAAATCTCGCCCCGGTTTCGGATCGCGCCGAGATGCTCGTTGATGCGGAACACGATCAGCACGAACTCGGCCGCGATGCGTGCAAAGAGGATGCCAATCACGATCCCAAGGACGCTCGCGAGCAGCATGATGACGCCAGCCCCCGGGCTCGCCGCCATCATGCCGAGCGCTGAACCGATACCCGACAATCCTGCCAGCAGGATGATCGCCATCGCGAGCCAAAAGAACAGCTTGATGACGGAAGGCGTGACGAAGCGTTCCCACTGGAACAGATCGCTGAGGCTGAACATTCGGTCCTCCCGGCCGCGAAGCGAAACGTCGCTAATCTAGCAAGAATGAACAATCGTGTCCGATTCGCGCCGCTATTGGGGCGGAAGCCGTTGACGGACGTTGCGCCACAGTTTTTAACGAACCGTCACTTCACCCGGAAATATCGATCCCGTGCCGTCATTGTTTTGGGAAGACTTCAAGCCGGGCCGCGTCTTCGAGCACGGTCCACGCCGTCTGCCGCGCGACGAGATGATCGCGTTCGCGGCCGAATTCGATGCGCAGCCGATGCATCTCGACGAAGCGGCGGCACGCGAGACCATGCTGGGCGGTCTCGCGGCATCCGGCTGGTATCTGTGCTGCATCCTGATGCGGATGTCCGCCGACGCGTTCGTGCTCGATTCGAGTTCGATGGGTGCGCCGGGCGTCGACGAGGTGAAGTGGCTGAAGCCGGTGCGGCCCGACGATGAGCTGCGCTTGCGCGCCACTGTGCTTGACGCCCGAGCGTCCAAGAGCCGTCCGGACATGGGCCTGGTGCGCTTCGGCTTCGAGCTGTTCAACGCCGCCGGCGAGAAGGTGATGACGCTGACCACCTCGTTGATGATGGGACGCCGCCAGGCAGCCGCGTCATGAAATTCTGGGACGACATCGTGGTCGGCGACAAGACTTCGCTCGGCGACTTCACATTTACGACCGAGCGCATCAAGGCATTCGCACGGCGGTTCGACCCGCAGGCCTTCCATCTCGACGAAGCGGCCGCGGCGCGCTCGCACTTCGGAGCGCTCTGTGCTTCCGGTTGGCACACCGCGTCGGTCTGGATGCGGCTGATGGTCGAGCACGAAAGGCGCGACAACGCCGCCACGCGGGCGCGGGGCGAGCCGATGGCGCGGCTTGGCCCGTCGCCAGGCTTTCGCGAATTGAAATGGCTGAAGCCCGTCTACGTCGGCGAAACCATCACTTATGCAACGGAGGTGATCGAAAAGCGGCCTTCCGCCAGCCGACCGGATTGGGGTCTAATCACCATCCGCAACACCGGAGCGAACCAGAAGGGCGAAATGGTGCTCTCGTTTGTCAGCGTGGCCTTTGTCGAACGCCGCAAGAGGGTGGCGTGAGCATCGCAGCCGAAGCGCCGGCCACCCGCGCCGACGGCGCGGCGAGCGACAGTCGTGCGCGGCGCGCGCTGTTGGTCGCCAGCGGCGCGCACGTGCTGCACGATGGCTACACCGATCTGATCTACGTCATGCTGCCGATCTGGCAGCATGAGTTCGCCATCGGCTATGCGGCGCTCGGCCTTCTGCGGACCTGCTATTCCGGCACCATGGCGGGCCTGCAAATGCCTTCGGCGCTGCTGTCGGAAAAGCTGGGCGTGCCGTTGGTGCTGGCGGGCGGCACGGCGCTCGCGGGTGTCGGCTATCTGGTGGCGGGCGGCAGCATCGGATTTTGGACCCTGGTGTTGGCGCTGATCATCGGCGGGCTCGGTTCGAGCACGCAGCATCCGCTGGGCTCAGCCCTTGTCGCGCGGACGTTCGCCGGACCGCGCTCGCTGAAGGCTCTCGGCACCTACAACTTTGCCGGCGATATCGGCAAGATGTCGGTGCCGGCGCTGGTGTCGCTGCTCCTGGTGCTGCTGCCGTGGCAGCCCGTGCTCGCGATCATTGGGCTGATTGGGCTTGCGACGGCAGCGGCAATCTTCTGGCTGACCCCGCGGCTGCCGGTGGAGGAGAATGCTGGAGTTTCTGTCAAAGCGACCGAGGCTGCGCCGACCACAGCCGGCGGTCAGAGCCGGTTCGGTTTCTGGCTCCTGCTGCTGATTGGCATGGTCGACAGCGCCACCCGCATGGGCTTTCTGATCTTCCTGCCGTTCATCCTGATTGCCAAAGGCGCAAGCCTGCCGTCTGTCGGACTTGCGCTGACCTTGGTGTTTGCCGGCGGCGCTGCCGGCAAGCTGGTGTGTGCGTTTGTCGGCGCCCGGTTGGGAGTGATTACGACCGTCTGCCTGACCGAGGGTCTGACCACGGCAGGAATCCTCGCGCTGCAACCGCTGCCACTCGAAGCCGCGTTTGTGCTGCTGCCTGTGATCGGTGTGATGCTCAACGGCACGTCGTCGGTGCTTTATGGCTCGGTACCCGAACTGGTCGAGGCGTCCAAACGCACCCGAATGTTCGGCATCTTCTACACAGGCACGATCGGCTCGGGCGCCGTTGCGCCGGCGCTCTACGGTCTGGTCGGCGATGCGATCGGCGTGCCGACGGCGGTGATGGCGGTTGCTGGCGTCTGTCTTCTGACGCTGCCGCTCGCATTGGCGTTGCGGCCGATGCTGCCGGCAACCGTGAGGTAGGCTTATCGCCAGTCTCCCAGCATCGCCTGGACCAGCGCCAACGCCGCCACCGCCGCGGTGTCGGCGCGCAGGATGCGTGGTCCGAGCGACAGGCGCACCGTGTTGGGAAGCTTCATCAGCGCCGCGCGCTCGTCCTCGGCAAAGCCGCCCTCCGGTCCAACCAGGACCGCGATCGATTGGAGTTCGTTCGGGCTGGACATCGTCAGTGGCAGCATGGCAGTCGGCGACGGCCGCGCGTCGGCGAGCGCCTCGATCGGGTTGTTGACCTCCGCCTCCTCGTCGCAGAACACCAGCAACCGATCCGGCTTGCGAGCCGCGATGGCCCGCGCCAGGGTCATCGGTTCGCTGATGTCCGCAACGTTGAGCACGCCGCATTGCTCGGCGGCTTCGATCGCATTGGCGCGCATCCGCTCGACATTGACGCGCTTGACCTGGGTGTGCCGGGTTAGCACTGGCTGAAGCCGCGATGCGCCCATCTCGATCGCCTTCTGAACCATGTAGTCCAGCCGCTCGTGCTTGAGCGGGGCGAACAGGTAATGCAGATCGCGTGCCTCGGTCTGCGGACGGGTTTGCTTCTGCATGGTTAAGGTGGAGCGCTTGCTGGTTCCGGAAAGCACGGCCAGCCATTCGCCATCCTTGCCGTTGAATGCCAGAACCTCGGCGCCCTCCCGCAGGCGCAGCACGTTACGCAGGTAGTGCCCTGAGGCGCTGCCCAGCGCGGTTTCGGTGCCGGCCGCGAGAGCTCCGGCGACAAACACCCGGGGGCTGTGGAAATCGTAGGCTGGCAAAGAATTCAGTCCCATAAGGTTCTGAGCCGCTTTACCCTCCCTGGCAGGGCCGCGCCAGGGTATTTCAGGCCCCTCGGCGGTTCGCCTACGGTTATGCGCCGTCATGCCGCCCTATCGCCCGAATCTTGGGCTTGGTATGAAGGCGACCCGCTGGAAACTCGGCGTGTCAGGGCTCGGGCTGGAGAACGGGAGATGATCGTCATTCGCTTGCCTCGATGTCGCATCATGGCCGGCGTATGCGTGTTGCTGGCCCTCGGCCTGACCCCAGCGTTTGCGCAGTTCCTGCCCTCGCCAGTCCAGGGCAACGCCGCTGGCGTGTTCCCGCCACCCCCCGGACAAGCTTCGACCCAGCGACAGGATCCGGCCTTTCCCCCTGCGCCTGGCCAGGCGTCGGCGCCTCAGCAGGATCCGGCCTTCCCTGCAGCGCCGGGGCAAAGCCACCCATCGATGGGAGGCGGCCCCCCTCCTGGCGCAGTCCAGTTCAACAATTCGGCGCAACGGGTGTGTCTCGATTTTCCGACCTATCGGGACGACGTCGCCAAGGGTTTCAGCCAGATCCGAGCGGCCAGCGCGCGCAAGGTGTCGCGCGAAGAAGCCTGCCCCATGTTCAAGAGCGTCGCGCTCAAGGAAGAGAAGCTGTTGAAATTCCTCGAGGCCAATCGGACCTTGTGCGGCGTCCCGCCTCAGATCATCACTCAGGTCAAGACCAATCACACCCAGACCATCCGCGTACGCGATCAGGTTTGCAGCGCGGGACCGGCGCAGGCGCGCGGGCCGTCGCTGAGCGATGCGCTGGGCGCGCCGGTCATCGCCGATGACACCGACGCCGCGAAGCCCGGCCGCGGTACCTTCGATACTTTGACCGGAAACGTCCTGGCACGATGAGTCAGGCTGCCGGACGCGTCGCCGATGCGACCGGAAACTGGGTCGATCGAAGCGCGCCGGCGTGGCTTCGTCCTTATCTCAGACTGACGCGTCTCGACCGGCCGATCGGCTGGTGGCTGCTGCTGCTGCCGTGCTGGTGGTCGTCGGCACTCGCCGCCGTTGCCGACGGCGCGTGGGGGCCGAACCCGTGGCACATCCTGTTGCTGTTGATCGGTGCCATTGTCATGCGCGGCGCCGGCTGCACCTGGAACGACCTGGTCGATCGTGACATCGATGCACGCGTCGAGCGCACACGTTCGCGGCCGATTCCCTCCGGGCAGGTTAGTGTGCCAGCGGCGTTCGCATTTCTGGTGTTGCAGGCGATGATCGGCCTTCTGGTGCTGGTGCAGTTCAACCGCTTCGCCATCGGGGTCGGGATCGCTTCGCTCGTCGTGGTGGCGATCTATCCCTTCATGAAACGCGTCACCTATTGGCCGCAGATTTTCCTGGGTTTGGCGTTCTCCTGGGGTGCGCTGATGGGATGGGCGGCAGACCGCGGTGCGCTGGAACTGCCGGCGGTGTTGCTCTACGCGGGCTCGATTGCGTGGGTGATCCATTACGACACGATCTACGCCCACCAGGACCGCGAGGACGATGCTCTGGTCGGGCTTAAATCGACTGCGCTGCTGTTTGCCGAAAACACCAAGCCGGCGCTGGCCTTGCTCTCCGGCGCTGCCGTGCTGTTAATCGGCCTTGCCGGCTATTTGGCACACGCCGGCATGATCTTCGCCATCGGTCTCGCCGCCTTTGGCGCGCATCTGGCGTGGCAGATCGCACGCATCCACATCGCCGATCCGGAATCCTGCCTGCGGATGTTTCGCGCCAACCGCGATGCCGGCCTGATCCTGTTCGCTGCGTTACTGCTGGATGCGGTTTTCAAGCGCGCATTTTGAAGTTAATCTGACCCCTATAAATCGGGGGTATTGCCATGAAGCGTACGATTGCTCGCGCTTGTGTTTTCGGACTGCTCCTCACCGCACCGGCTTTTGAATTCGCCAACGCCAGCACGGTCTATGACGGACAGTGGAGCTTGACGATCAAGACTGAAAAGGGTGCCTGTGACAGCAGCTATCATTTCACGGTGGATATCACCAACGGCAACGTCACTCATCCAAACCTGGTCAGGCTTAGAGGTCGCGTGGTCAATGGCGGCAGCGTCCGCGTTGTCGTTGCCGCCGCAGGCAAGTCCGCGTCCGGGTCTGGCAGGCTGAACAGGAAGTCGGGCGGCGGGCGATGGACCGGCCACTCCGGCAGCGATCGCTGCTCGGGTTCCTGGAGCGCTGAGAAATTCTGATCGCTAATTGCGCGCGATGATCTCGCGCTCATCGCGATGCACGGTCGGCGTCGGGTTCGGCCGGCCGGCCTTTCGCCGCATCAGGATCGAGGGGCGCCGCCACTTGATGGCAGCCCGGCGGCGTCGTCGCGGCCCTGGGGCACCAACGGTAACGCGCCCGATCCGGCGGATCGGCTCGCGCAGTCTGCCGTCGCCGTCGGAGACGAGCAGCGGCACTCCGAGGACGCGGCTCCAGCACTTCCATTGCGCCAAGGCATCGTCACCTTCGGTCGCGACGTAGAGAGGCACGGTGAGGCCCTGGTCGTGGTGCTCCAGCATGACGGCAACCGCGGCCGGCTCCTCGCCATCCGGCGGCAGGGTGCGCATGGTCACGCCGGAGAATTCGTGAACCGGAACACCCACTTTCATGGGGATGCCAGCGACGGCGCGCTTGAGCACGACGCGATCGCGATCGAGCTCGATGTCGCGCGTTTGTCCGTCCGCACCGCTGTCGCGCGCTGCATAGCGCACGGGCAGGGCGTAGGGGTCGAGCCGCAGCGCGCGGCTCGACCCCGGGTTCCTGTCGGCACCCATGTGACGCCTCGAACTCTCCCAGCCGGGCTTATGCGCCCGGTCATGACGCAATCATGCCGCGGAGCCGTCGGAATCGGCTTAAGAGGGCTGGTTAATCGGGCGTTGCGGAGCGACGTTCGAATCGCATGATTGACGCAAGGTTGCCGGACGTTCGGCAAATTTCGGTATCGGCCTCGAATCTCGGCCGTTTGAGGCCTATTTGAATGCTTGTCAGCACCAATTGCTCTTCCTAAACCAGAAAGCCCCATGGACTCCCTGTTCGATCAATCCCCCCTGATTGCGCTCGCCGAACGCCTCATTGCAGCCGCACGCTCGGCCGGCGCCGATGCAGCCGACGCCGTTGCCATGCGGTCGGTATCGCAGTCGGTCGATGTGCGCGACGGCGCGGTCGAGGAATCGCAGCGCTCCGAGCGCAACGACATGGGCTTGCGAGTGCTTGTCGGCAAACGACAGGCGCTGGTTTCGACCAACGACATGAAGGCGACAGCCGAGACCTTGGCTGCGCGTGCCGTCGCGATGGCGCGGGTCGCGCCGGAAGACCGCTATGCCGGCTTGGCCGATCCAGCGCGGCTTGCCACTACCATCCCTGACCTCGATCTGGTTGATCCCGCAATGCCCGACGTCGGCGCGCTGGAAAAGCTGGCGCGGCGTGCGGAGGATGCCGGACGCGGTGTCAAAGGCGTCAGCAAGTCGGGTGGCGCCTCGGCCTCGGCCGGCATCGGCGGCATGGTGCTTTTGACCAGCCAGGGCTTCTCCGGCGCCTATCTCGGTTCGAGCCACAGCATCGTCATGCAGGCCATTGCGGGTGAGGGCACCGCGATGGAGACAGACTACGATTTCACATCGGCGCCGCATGCTTCCGATCTCGATGACCCGGAGAAGATCGGCCGCAAGGCCGGCGAGAAGGCGGTGGCTCGGCTCAATCCGCGCAAGATGTCGACCGCAAAGGTGCCGGTGGTGTTCGACCCCATGGTGGCCGGTTCGATCGTCGGCCATCTGGTCGGCGCCATTAATGGCGCTGCCGTCGCGCGCAAGACGAGCTTTCTGAAGGACAAGCTGGGCGAGCGTCTGTTCCAGCCGGGCATCAACATCATTGACGATCCGCTGCGGCGGCGCGGGCTGCGGTCGCGGCCGTTCGACGCCGAGGGCGTTGAGGTCAAGCGCATGGCGCTTGTTGAAGATGGTGTGCTGAAGACCTGGCTGCTCGACAGCGCCACCGCCCGCGAACTCGGTCTCGTCACCACCGGGCACGCCCAGCGCGGTGCGTCGTCGACGCCATCACCCGGCGCAACCAATCTGCACATGGAGCCGGGGCAGCAGAGCCCCGAAGATCTCATCAAGGATATTGCCGAAGGCTTCTATGTAACCGACCTGATTGGCTCGGGCGCCAACATGGTCACCGGCGATTACAGCCGCGGAGCAGCGGGCTTCTGGATCGACAAGGGCGAGCGGGCCTATCCGGTCAGCGAGGTGACGATCGCCGGGCGTTTGCTCGACATCTTCAAGTCAGTGACGCCCGCAAACGATCTTACGTTCCGCTACGGCACCAACGCGCCGACGCTTCGGATCGAGGGGCTGACCATTGCTGGCGTCTGAACTCTCGCGCGAGCGCGAGCGCCTCGGCGCAGCGGTGAAATCCGCTGGCGCGGTCGCGATGCAATTCTTCCGCGGGCCGCTCAAGCACTGGACCAAGGGTGCAGGCGACTCGCCAGTCACCGAGGCCGATATCGCAGCCAACGATCTGCTGCACACCCACCTGGTCGAACCCGGCGACGGTTGGCTTTCTGAAGAGAGCGATAACGATCCGACGCGACTGGGCGCCGGTCGCGTCTGGGTGGTCGATCCGATCGACGGAACGCGCGCCTTCATTGCCGGGCGCGAGGACTGGTCGATCTCGGCGGCCCTGGTCGTTGATGGCAGGCCGGTGGCGGCTGCGCTCTATGCACCGGCGACCGACGAGCTGTTTCTTTCAGCGAGTGGGGCTGGCTCGACGCGCAGCGGCGTCCCCATTTCCGCTAATCGCGGCGATAGTCTCGATGGCGCCCGCATCAGCGGTCCCAAACGCATGCTCGACCGCCTGGTTCGCGACCGCCCCGCCATCGTGGCGATGGCACGGGTGCATTCACTTGCGCTGCGGATGGCTCGCACCGCCCATGGCGAACTGGACGCGGCCATTGCCGGGGGCAACAGCCATGATTGGGACCTTGCGGCTGCTGATCTTTTGGTGCACGAAGCCGGCGGTCTTTTGACGGCACTCGATGGCCGCACGCTGACTTACAATCGGCCCGATCCCGTTCACGGCGTTCTGGTCGCCGGCGGCCCAAATCGGCATGCGGCGCTGCTCGAGATGATGCGCGCACAAGCCAGCGAGCCGGCGTAATATCGCGCCTTGCGGGATCATGCCGACGCAAAAGGAATTCGTCATGTCCGAATCGGTCCCGAAGAACCAATTGCTGCACCTCGTCATTGGCGGCGAGCTGAGCAGTCTCGGCAAGACCGAATTCAAGGATCTCAGCAAGATCGACCTGGTTGGCGTTTATCCAAACTATGCGACCGCTTACGCCGCTTGGCGGGCCAAGGCCCAGCAGACGGTGGACAACGCCGAGATGCGCTACTTCATCGTCCATCTGCATCGGCTGCTCGATCCAGAGACGACGGGCGCGCCTCCGCGCTAAAGCATGATCCCGAAAAGTGGCAACTGGTTTTCGGATAAGATCATGCTCAAACACGAAGCTAAGCGGAATGACGATTCGAAGAAAAGTCACTCCGCTTAGGAGATCGGCCGGGGCATGGCATTTTTGCGGAGGTTGACCCGATCGCCCTGGGCGCAACGCGCCACCGGTCTATGCGCTGCGCACTATCTGCGCTTCGTCTGGCAGGCCAACAAGGTCCGGATCGACCCCCCGGACGCCATCGAGCGCATGATCGAACGTATGCCGATCATCATGACGATGTGGCATGGCCAGCATTTCCTGACGCCGTTTGTAAAGCCCAAGGGCAAGCGCGCGAAGGTTCTGGTGTCGCGTCATCGCGACGGCGAGGTCAACGCGATCGCTGCCGAACGGCTCGGCATCGAGACCATCCGCGGTTCGGGCTCGCACGGTCCCGACCATGGGGGGAAGGGCGGCCTGTATGGCTTCAACGCCCTGGTGCGGTCCCTCGAGGAAGGCGTCAACGTCGCGATGACCGCGGACGTGCCCAAGGTGTCGCGCGTTGCTGGGAGAGGAATCGTCAAGGTCGCACAGGTATCGGAGCGGCCGATCGTCCCGGTGGCGATCGCCACTCAACGGCGGATCGTGCTCGACAACTGGGATCGCACCGCCATCAACCTGCCGTTCGGGCGGGCCGCCCTGGTCGTTGGTGCGCCGATCTACGTTCCGAGGAACGCGGACGATCAGACTCTTGAGCTCGCGCGAGTCGCGGTCGAAGAAGCATTGAATGCTGCGACCGGCCGAGCCTACGAAATTGTCGATCAATCTGCGGCAGAGCGGTCCCGTGGTTAGCCGGCTGCCCCTCACCCTTCAGGTCTACCGGCTGCTGACAGCGGCGGCGGGACTGGCGGCCGGGCTCCTGTTGAACCAGCGGCGCAATCGGGGCAAGGAGCATCCTGAAAGGCTCCCTGAGCGGCGCGGCATCAGCAATTTGACACGGCCGAGCGGTCCGCTGGTGTGGCTGCATAGCGCCAGCGTGGGTGAACTCCTTGGCGTTCTGCCGCTCATCGAGCGGATTCGCGAACGCGATTTTGCGGTTCTGGTTACGTCGGGCACTGTCACCTCGGCGGAGGTTGCAGAACGCAGACTGCCCGCGGGAGTGATCCACCAGTTCGTGCCGGTCGATACGCCGCCGTTCGTGGCGCGCTTTCTCGAACATTGGCGTCCGGACCTTGGGTTATTTGTTGAATCCGACCTTTGGCCAAACCTGATCATGACGAGCGCAGCGCGCCGCATCCCGCTGATCCTCGTCAACGGCCGCGTGTCGGAGCGCTCGTTCCGGCGATGGCGGCTGGGGCCGAGAACGATCGGAGCCCTGCTGGGCTGTTTCGATCTTTGTCTTGCGCAATCGGCGGAGGATGCCGCGCGCTACGCAGGCCTCGGCGCGCCGCGATACATTACGACCGGAAATCTCAAGCTCGATGTTCCAGCGCCACCCGCGGATGCGTCCAAGCTTTGGGCGCTTCAGGTCGCGGTGGGCGCCCGTCCCGTGATCGCTGCGGCCTCCACGCATCCCGGCGAAGAAATTGCCGTGCTCGATGCCCATCGCCGCCTCAAACAAAGCCTACCGGATTTGCTCACCATCATCGTGCCGCGGCATCCGCATCGCGGCGATAGCATCGTGGGCATGGCGCGGGGCTTGGGCCTGTCGTTTGCCCAGCGATCGGTCGGGGCCGTCCCGGAACGCGCCACGGAGGTCTATGTGGCCGATACGCTCGGCGAGACCGGCTTGATCTATCGCGTCGCGCCGATTGTGTTCATGGGTGGTTCCCTCGTCGAGCACGGCGGACAAAACCCGATCGAGGCCGCCAAGCTCGGCGCTGCGATCCTGCACGGGCCGCACGTCTGGAATTTCCGCGAAATCTATTCGGTGCTCGACCGTGCAGGGGGCGCGGAGCTGGTTGCCGATCCGGGGAAGCTGACGCTGCATCTGGGCACGTTGCTGAAGGACGCGGAGACGCGAGCCAAGGTTGCAAATTCCGGATCGGAAGCGATCGCAACCTTGACCGGTGCGCTGGAGCGAACGATGGCGGCGCTCGACCCCTATCTGATGCAATTCCGTCTGGAGCGGCGAGACGCCCCGAAGGACCGGGGACCGCATGCGTGACCCGGCGTTCTGGTGGCGTCCTGCCGGGGTGGCCGCAGCATTGCTGGCTCCGCTCGGTGCGGTCTATGGCGCGGTTGCCGCGCGGCGGATGCTTCAGCCCAGCCATAGCATCGACATCCCGGTGCTGTGTGTCGGCAATCTGACGCTCGGTGGTGCCGGCAAGACGCCGACAGCGATCGCGATAGCCGAACTGCTCGGTGCAGAGGGGCGAAGGCCGTTCTTGCTGAGCCGCGGCTACGGCGGTTCTTTCGGTGGGCCGGTCCAGGTCGACACGGCGAGCCATCGCGCAACCGATGTCGGTGACGAGCCGCTGCTGCTCGCCCGCCACGCACCGACAATTGTCGCGCGCGACCGGGTCGCCGGGGCCGCGCTGGCAAGGTCGGCCGGCGCTGGATCAATTGTGATGGATGATGGCTTCCAGAGCCCCGGACTGCACAAGCATTGCTCGATCCTTGTGGTCGATGGTCGGCGTGGTATCGGCAATGGCTTGGTGTTCCCGGCAGGACCGCTGCGGGCGCCGCTTGCAAGGCAGATCGAGCGGGCGGATGGCCTGATGGTGATCGGCGACGGGATGGGTGCAGAACTGGTCGAAGCGGCGGCGCGGCAGCAGGGTGTGGCGGTTTTCCAAGGCCATCTCGAACCGCACCCGCAGGCCGTCGCGGCTCTGAGGGGTCACGCGCTGTTGGCTTTCGCCGGCATCGGCGATCCGGAAAAATTCTTTGCGACGTTGCGGAATGCGGGTCTCGATGTCCGGGCGTGTGTGGCGTTCCCCGACCACCACCGCTATCGCCGGGCCGAGGCTGCCGCCTTGATCGACCGCGCCAGACGAGAAGGGCTTGTTCTGGTCACCACCGAAAAGGATCAGGCGCGGCTTGTCGGTCAGGATGACCTTGCGGCACTTGCAGGAGTGGCGCGGTCGTTGCCGGTTCGATTGCGCGTGGACGAGCCGAGTGCTTTCCGGGATTTCGTGCTCGCCGAAGGGCGATAACAGGAAGCTATTTCGCCCGTTGCGGATGCAGGCGCTGCACCACGGCTTCGGGCGTGGCATAGGCTTCCTGCAGGTCCACGCTCCAGTATTTCAGCTCTTCCAGCGGGATCGGGACCCCGGTCATGGCACAGCGCACGAAAGCGCCCGGGCGCACGATGCGGAAATCACCATCAAGGAACTTGACCTCGGCCTCTCCAGCCATGGGCGACCGGCGGTCGTAGCGATTAAGCACTGGAATTCTCCGTCACGAGGAAGCGCGGCCACGGCGCCGGTGTTGATGTCCAAGATAGTGCTTGAAGCATTCCCACGAAACCCGGTCCACGCCATCGCATGACTGCCCATCGGTTGGCAACTCGTGGTAAGTTTGCTGGGGGCATTGTCCTAACCAGTCTATTGAGCATGCGGGTTGTTTTCGCCGTCCTGGCCGCGGCTGTTGTGACGATGCCTGTCGCACCGACACGGGCCGCGACCGAGCCGCAGTCGATTGAGATTCCGCAAGCCACCGGCGGGCCGCTCAAGGCGCTGCTGTTCCGTCCCGATGGCAGCGGACCTTTCCCCGCCGTGGTTGGGTTGCACAACTGCACCGGTTTGCAGAATCGCAATGGGGTGCTTGGCGCCCGCTACAGGGATTGGGGCGTGCAGCTTTCCAGGCTTGGTTTCGCCGTGTTGCTGCCCGACAGCAACGGCTCGCGCCGCCTCGGCAGCCAATGCGGTCTGCAGCGGCGAGCGCTCCGCGTCGACCGCGAGCGTGTCGCCGACGCCAATGCCGCGCGTGCTTGGCTGCAAGCCCAGTCGTGGATTGCGCCGGACCGGGTTTCACTGATGGGCTGGTCGAGCGGAGCCATCGCCGCGCTATGGGCGGTGCGGGCGCGGCCCACTGAGGTCGCAGCCGCCGCCGATTTTCGCTCCGCCATCGCGATGTACCCCGGCTGCCGGCGGCTCGCCAACGTTGCCTGGAGCGCGCGGGTGCCGGCCTTGATCCTGATCGGCCGTGCCGACGACCAGGCATCGGCTGCGGTATGCCAGAAGATGGTCAGGGATGCGCGCGGCCGCAGTGCCCGCGTCGAGATTCACGTGTACCCCGGCGCGCACCACGATTTCGACCACCCCAACCGGCCGCTGCAAGTGCGCACCGGCCTTGCCTATTCGGTCGACGGCAGCGGGCGCGTGCACAGCGGCACCAATGCCGCGGCGCGGGCCGATGCCCTCAAGCGCGTTCCGGAATGGCTGGAGCGCTAGCTTCGATTAAAGGTCGAACACCGCCACCGCGCGGATCGGCGAGCCGGTTCCTTCTTTCCACTTCATCGGCAAGCCGATGAACGTGAACTGACCTTTGCCGAGCAGCGTTTCAAGGTTGCAGAGACTCTCGATGTGGGTGATATCGAGTTCGAGGCAGGCCTTGTGCACCAGTGAATTGACCTTGCCTTCGGGGCCTGGCCGCATCGAGTCGATGCCGAAGTGCACCACGCCTTGCTTCGCCAGCCATTCGGTGCCGGCGACGTTGATGCCGGAATTGTCCGTTGAATATTCCTTGCGGGGAAACGTGCGCTCGTGATGGCCGGTGCAGAGCAGCACGGTGCCGCCCTTGGGCACCGGCACGCCGGCCTTCGTCACGGCGGCTTCGATCTCGGCCGGACCAAACTCGGCTTTCGGCGCGATGTGGCGCAAATCGATGCAAATGCCGGGCACGATGCAGTTTTCGAGCGGGTATTCGTTGATCGGGATGCCGGTCTTGCCAAAGTGGCGCGGCGCATCGATGTGGGTGCCGCCGTGGTCCGGCATCGAGAAGAACATCACCTGATTGCCCTGGACGTTGCCGGACTCAGCAAACGCCTCTTCGTGAGTCTTCCAGATGCCGTGGATGATCGGAGGCTGGCCGGGATAGCTCGGGGTGCGGTGATAAAGCTCTCGGCTCAGATCGACGATTTTCACGAGCAATCCTCCTTTTCTCACATGGAGCATGATCTCATCCGAAAACCGGTATCCACTTTTCGGGATCATGCTCCGGCCGCACTCTACGACTCGCGCAGCGTGCCCTTCAACGGCCGCACAAAGGCGAGGATGACGAGCCCGGCAACTCCCGCGATCACGGCGATCATCAGGAAGAACCGGTCCTTGGCCATGCTGGACCAGAAGCTTCCGAGATAGCCGGCGAGAAAGCCGCCGGCGAAGCTTGTCGCAAGCCAGACCCCCATCATCATCGACAACGCCCGTGCCGGCGCGAGCTTGCTGACGAGCGACAGCCCGACCGGCGAGAGGTAAAGCTCGCCGACCGTAAGGATCACGAAGTAGAGCAGGAGCCACAGCGCGCTCGCCTTACCGCCATTGGCCGACGTGGCGGCCGCGGCGAGGACCAGATAGGCCGCCGCGGTACCAAAACAGCCGTAGGCCATTTTCAGCACCGTTGAAGGCTCACGGTGGCGCGCGGCCTGACGCCTCCATAGCGTCAGGATGACCGGCGTGAACGCAAAGATCAGGAACGGGTTGACCGCCTGAAACCAGGTGGTCGGGATTTCGAAAGAGCCGATCCGCCGTTCCGTGTAGCCGTCGGCCCAAAGTGCGATGGTGTTGCCCTGCTGCTCGTAGGTCGCCCAGAAGAACACGACCGGGAGCGCCAGGAGCACGATGGCACCGATCAGGCGCCATTCATCGTGGCTCAGCGGCTCGGCTTCCGCTGTGGCGGACAGGCGGCTGCGTGGATCGGGCGGCAATGTGCGCGTCGCGTAGAGATAGATCGAAAGCCCGATCGTCATGCCAATGCCGGCGGCGCCGAAGCCGTAATGCCATCCCAGCGTCTCGCCGAGCGTTCCGCACACCAGCGGCGCAAGGAACGCTCCGAGGTTGATGCCGACGTAGAAGATCGAAAACGCACTGTCGCGCCGCGGGTCGCCCGGTGCGTAGAGCGCACCGACCTGCGTCGAGATGTTCGGCTTGAAGGCGCCGTTGCCGAGAATCAGCACGAGCAGCGCAAGCAGGAACAGCGTCTCGAAGGCCATCAGGAAATGACCCACCGCCATCAGCGAGGCGCCGATGATGACCATGCGACGCTGACCGAGCACACGATCGGCAAGGTAGCCGCCAAGGACTGGCGTGAGATAGACGAGACCGCTGTAGAGCCCGAAGATCTGTGACGAAAGCGGCTGCATATCGAGCGGGCCGAACACGGACTCCAGGGCACCGCGGAGGGCGGAAAATCCGACCACCGTCTGCACGTGCTCAGGGTGAAGAAGGTATTTCACCATGTACAGCACAAGCAGTGCGCGCATGCCGTAATAGGAGAAACGCTCCCACATCTCGGTCGCGAAGAGATACGAGAGGCCGCGCGGGTGTCCGAACAGATCGCCGCGCTCGCTCGATGGGCTCATCCGAACAAGCTGCCTTGGCCTTCATTGCCGCCACCGCCACTCCGGCGGGTGCGCGGCCGGGGCCGTGCGAATGGCGGGCTTTCGACGCGCTTGCTGACGCCCTGCGCGGTGGCGCCGACGCGGCCGTCGGAAAACTCGATGTCGAGCGCGGCACCGGGCTGCACGGCTGATGCAATGCGGAGCGGTTGGCCCGCGCCGTCGCGAACGAGCGCAAAGCCGCGCGACAGCACGCCGCGATAGGAAAACGCCGCGAGCAATTGTCCGGTGCGTTCGAGCCACGCCGCACGGTTGTCGAGCAGCGTCCAGGTTGCGCGGTCGGCGCGCTCGCCAAGCGCAGCGACGCGATCGCGCGCACGGGCGATGCGCGTCAAATGGGTCAGCCGATACGTTTTCAGCGCGCTGGCGAGACGCTGGGTGCAGGCATCGAGCTTGAGCCTGCGTCGCTCGACATGAGCGCGAAGCAGTTGTGGACTCAGCCTTCCGCCAATCCGGGAATAGTGCGTGTGGTGAATCTGAGCATTGGCGCGCAGCGCCCGCGGCAGTCGTTCTGCACAGGCATCGAGCCGCTGCCGCGGGATCGCGAGCAATTCCTCGGCACTCGGCAGGGCGCGGACCGCGGCGCGCAGTTCGGTGCGGCGGTGGTCCTGCGCCCGCTGCCAGCAGGCCAGCGCTCGGCGCGCCTTGCTCATTAGTTCGGCGATCAGGTCGGCGCGAACCGGCACGGCGATCTCGGCCGCCGCGGTCGGGGTCGGCGCGCGCTTGTCGGCGGCGAAATCGATCAACGTGATGTCGGTCTCGTGCCCCACCGCCGAAATCAGCGGGATTATGCTCTCCGCCGCGGCCCGCACCACGATCTCCTCGTTGAAGGACCACAGGTCTTCGAGCGAGCCGCCGCCACGGGCGACAATCAGGAGATCGGGCCGGCGGATACGGCCCTGCTCGGGCAGGGCGTTGAAGCCGCGGATCGCAGCGGCCACTTGTTCGGCCGAGCCTTCGCCTTGGACCTTGACCGGCCAGACCATCACATGACGCGGGAAACGATCGGCAAGGCGATGCAGGATGTCGCGGATCACGGCGCCGGTTGGTGAGGTGACGACACCGATGACCTCCGGCAGGAACGGCAGCAGCTGCTTTCGTGCCTCGTCGAACAGTCCCTCGGCCGCGAGCTTGCGCTTTCTTTCCTCGAGCAGCGCCATCAGGGCGCCGACGCCCGCCGGCGCCAGCGTCTCGACGATGATCTGGTAGCTCGAACGGTTCGGGTACGTGGTCAGCCGCCCGGTGACCACAACCTCCATCCCTTCCTCGGGCTTCAACCGCATCCGGCCGAAGGTCATCTTCCAGATCACGGCATCGATCTTGGCGCTTTGGTCCTTCAGCGCGAAATAGACGTGGCCGGAGCCGTGGGGGCCCTTGTAGCCCGATATCTCGCCCCGCACGCGGACGTAGCCGTAGCTGTCCTCTACGGTGCGTTTGAGCGCCGCGGACAACTCCGAGACGGTGAATTCAGCGACATTGGCCGGCGAGTCGGTCATCGGGACAGCATAGCGGATTGGCGGATGGGCTTCACTCGTGCGGGCGCTTCCAGGCCATGGTTCCGGCAGCGGCGGCGATCGCGGCAGCCAACAGCAGGAACAAGCCGGCGAGCCCTGCGGCGGCAGCGACCAGACCGGCGCTGAATGGCAGCACGAACTGTCCCAGGCGGTTGCTCATGATACGGAGAGAATTCGTGGTTCCCCGCGCGCCCACTGTCGTCAGGTCCACAACGATGGTGATGCTCAGGGTCGTGGCAAGCCCGAACGAGAATCCCATCACCGCGATGGTGAGGTGCATGGCCCACAGCGGCAGAGGGGCTGCGATCGCCGCATAGCTCGCTCCGCATGCGAGCGTGGAGACGATCATCAGGGGCCAGCGACCGAACGTCGTGACCATGCGGGCGTAGAACAGCCGGGCCACCATCGAGAACAGCGCCCGCACCGTGAGCAGCAGCCCGACGGCGTGGACGTCGATGTGGCGCTCGGCGCCCAGCAGCGGCACGTAGATGACGATGATGTCGGACGAGGACACCAGGATCACGCCTGCCATCACCACCGCGACCAATCCGGGAATGCGTAGAATCTGACTGACCGGCACAACCTCGCTGCCGTCGCCGCCCAGCGGCTTGTCGCGCTTGGCGGGGCGGATGGTCAGCACCACGGCGAGCGACAGCATGGCAACGCCGGCGCCGACGATGAACAGAAGCTGGGTCGGCGGCACCGCCGCGGCGCCGCCGACCCAGCCCACAACGTAGGGGCCGAGGCCCTGGCCGATGGCGCCCGCCACCATGTAGTTGCCGAACACGCCTTCCAGGCTGCGCGGACCGGCGGCACGCACGCAAAGCATCTGCTGGCTTGCCATCAGCATGATGTGGCCGGTGCCCATGATGGTCGAAGCGGCCAGCAAGGCGAATGGTGAGTCGGCGAAGCTGAAGCTGGCGCAAGCAACGGCGAAGATGGCGGCACCGAGCCAGGTGGTTTGGGCATCGTAGCCGCGGTCGATCTGGCGGCCGACGCGCACGGCGATCAGGATCGGACAAATCGCGAAGGTTGCCGCGATCAGGCCGAGCCAGACGATGGAAAGGTTCAGCTCAACCGCGCGGTAGGATGTGGTCACCCGCACCAATGAGGTGATCATCTGCACCAGCATGGTGCTGACGAGCAGCGGAATGAGCAGGCGGTGATCGACGTCGCTGTTGCGGAACTGAGCGGCGAGTCGGTCGAACATGGGGCGTCAGCCTCGCGCAGGGTGTTCAGCGCGCAGGTTTACGCCGCGCTCAACTGGCGCGTGATCAGAAATCGATGAAGCCCAGCAGCGGTCCCTGCCAGAAGCTCCGGCACGAGCGCTGACAGGCGCGGTCGCAGGCGTCGAGGTGTGGCCGGCAGGCATCGGCTCCGGACGCACCGCTGCAGCCGGCCATCCGTACGTTGCAGTCGGTCTTGCAGTCGTTCCAGCAGGTGTCTCGGTTCCACACGGTCATGGAGCGGCCGCTCTGTGGATAAGGCGTGATGTGAACCGGCCCCTTCTTGAACGACAGGGCGGGCCGGTGTTCGAGGCGGTAGTCGTCGCCGGCCGCAGCCGGTGCGATCAGCGCAAAAGCAAACAGCAGCGCCAACAGGATTTTCATGGAGCTAGCAAACCACGCCGCTCGCCCTGCGTCGAGGCGGGTGTGGACGCTGTGGACGGCCGCGTTCCGCAAGCGCATCGGCCCATGCTAGGGCTGGAACCGCATGAATATTCTCCTCCTCGGCGCCGGTGGGCGCGAACACGCGCTGGCCTGGAAGATCGCGGCGAGCCCGCTTGCCGACCGGCTTTATTGCGCGCCCGGTAACGCTGGCATTGCCCGGGAGGCGGAATGCGTGACACTCGACATTGCAAACCGCGCCGCTGTGATCGAATTCTGTAGAGCCAATCGCATCGACCTCGTGGTGGTCGGACCCGAGGCGCCGCTGGTCGCAGGCATCGTCGACGATCTCGAGGCCGCCGGCATCAAGACGTTCGGCCCGACCCGAGCGGCCGCTCGCCTCGAAGGCTCCAAGGGCTTCACCAAGGACTTGTGCCGGGCCAATGACATTCCGACAGCCCGCTACGAGCGCTTCGACGCCAAGGACGCTGCCAGGGGCTATCTGCGCAAGGTCGGTGCGCCGATCGTGGTGAAGGCCGATGGGCTTGCCGCGGGCAAGGGCGTGGTGGTGGCACAGACACTCGCGGAAGCGGAGGCCGCGATCGACATGATGTTTGCGGGCGGGCTTGGCGCGGCGGGCGCCGAGGTCGTGATCGAGGAGTTCCTTGTCGGCGAAGAGGCGTCCTTCTTCGCGCTATGCGATGGAGAAAATGCGATCGCGCTCGCTTCTGCGCAGGATCACAAGCGTGTCGGCGATGGCGACACCGGTCCCAACACCGGCGGTATGGGGGCTTATTCACCGGCGCCGGTGATGACGGAGGAAATGACGCAACGGACGATGGACGAGATCGTCCGTCCGACGCTGCGCGCGATGAAAGCCATGGGCGCGCCGTACAAGGGCGTATTATTTGCCGGGCTGATGATCACCGGGGACGGGCCAAAGCTGATCGAATACAACGTCCGCTTCGGCGATCCGGAAACCCAGGTCCTGATGCTGCGGCTGATGTCGGACCTGGTGCCGGCGTTGATTGCTTCGCGCGACGGCCAATTGAAGAATTTCGATCTGCGATGGTACTCCGACGCGGCGCTGACCGTGGTGATGGCAGCGAAAGGCTACCCCGGCGACTACGCGCGGGGTTCGGCCATCGAAGGCCTCGAATCGGCTGCCGAAATCGAAGGCGTCGAGATTTTCCACGCCGGCACCAGATCCGACGGCGACCGCATTCTCGCCAATGGGGGACGCGTGCTGAACGTCTCGGCGCGTGGCAAGACCGTCGGCGAGGCGCAGCAGCGCGCCTATCGGGCCATCGGTCGGATCAGATGGCCGGATGGATTCTGCCGCCGCGATATCGGCTGGCAGGCGGTTAACCGCGAGCGGGGCGGGTAAAGGCCATGCATCCCATTCTCCGGCTTTACGAGGACTCCATCACCGGCGGCGCAGCGGCGGTCCATCTGCCCGCGCTGGCGCGGATGATTTTTGTCGTGCATGGCGCCGTGACCCTCGAAGGGAAGCGCCTGCATGACGGCGAAACCTGGCACGGCGAGGGCGGGGCATCGCTCGCCGCCGGCAAGGACGGCGTCACGCTGTGGCGGTTCGAACTGACGGCGCCGAGCCATAATGGCGATCCTTTATCGGGTCCCGGCGTTCGCTCTCAGGAAAAACTCTCTGCCGTGCTGCAAACGATTCCGCAATGCGAGTTGCTGCTGCGCGGCGACAGCGTCGCCTTTCCGCCGGGCGGCTGTGCCTTCCTGCATAAGCATTGGGGGCCGGGCATCCGCTGCCTGATCGAGGGCGGCATCCGCATCGACACCCACGGCCGCTCGACGTCCTACGGTCCCGGCAGCGCCTGGTACGAAACCGGCTCCGATCCGGTGTTCGCGCAAGCTGCGGCTGACCGGCCGAGCCGCTTCATCCGCGTCATGGTGCTGCCGCGGGACTTGCTCGGCAAAAGCTCGTTTCAATTCGTCAACGAGGAAGACAAGGCGAAGCCGCGGGTGCAACAGTACAAAATCTTCACGGACATCCCGATCGGCACGCCGAAGGCGTGATAGACTGTCCGTTGGCGACAGCATCGGGAGGGGACATCATGGCAAAGGCTCGCAAGAAGACGGCTCGCAAGCCCGCCAAGCGCGTGGCCAAGAAGCGCAAGACCGTTCGCTTGAAGGGGCGCAAGCCAGCCAGGGCAAAGCGCGCCAAGGCGCGAAAGCCAACCTCGTTCGTCGAGGCGGTTAAAGAGGCGGTCGCCCTTCGTGACCGACTCAGCGGACACAACACCTTCGAAGATTAGCAAAATCCTGTTTTGAGAATTTCGCTTGACGGCCTTGGCTGTGTCTTATATTTAACCAATAGGTTATTTAACTAGATGGCGAAATAAGGTTATGGCCACCGACCGCCTCAGCACCACATTTTCCGCGCTTGCAGACCCGACGCGGCGCGCGATTCTGGCCCGCTTGGCGCTGGGTGAGACCTCGGTGTCGGAACTGGCCAAGCCGTTCGACATCAGTGGCCCGGCGATCTCCAAGCATCTCAAGGTCCTGGAACGCGCCGGCCTGATTGCGCGTGGGCGCGAGGCGCAATGGCGGCCGTGCCGAATCGAGCCCATGGCGCTGCAGGGCGTGGATCAGTGGCTCGAGGAATACCGCAAGCTCTGGGAGCAGCGCTTCGACCGGCTCGACGATTATCTGCGCGAACTCCAGGCCAAGAAGAAAAAAGACGAAAAGAAGTGAGGCGTCATGTCAACACTCGGCATCCTCGATCTCGACCAGGATCGGCGCGTCATTGTCGGCGCACGCACCGTCGATGCGCCGCGCGATCTGGTGTGGCAGGTCTGGACCGATCCCAAACATCTGGCGCAATGGTGGGGACCAAACGGCTTTCGCACGACGACCATGTCCTACGATCTGCGGCCGGGCGGTGTCTGGCGGTTCGTGATGCACGGCCCGGACGGGCGCGATTATCAGAACCGCGTCACGTTCGATGAGATCGTGAAGCCGGAACGCCTTGCCTATCACCACGGTGGCGGCGACGGCGTGGAGCCGGTTCAGTTCCGCAGCATCGTCACATTCGAGGACGTGAACGGCAAAACCAAGGTCACCCTGCGCGGGACGTTCCCGTCGGCGGAGGAGCGCGCGCGTGTGATCAAGGAATACGGCGCCGACAAAGGGTTGGTGCAGACGCTGTCACGCCTCGATGAATATGTCGCTTCCATGAAACCCGATCATCAAATCGACAACGCCGCGTCATAGACATCGCTTCACTTCACGATCCAAGGCAAGGAGAGTTCCATGCAACTGCAACCTTATCTGTTCTTCGACGGTCGCTGCGAAGAAGCGTTGGATTTCTACAAGAAGGCTGTCGGCGCCAACGTCGAGACGCTGATGCGCTGGAAGGATTGCCCCGACAAGAGCGGATGTACGCCGCAAAACGAGAACAAGGTGATGCATGCGCACGTCAAGATCGGCGATACCGCCGTGCTGGCCTCCGACGGCCGCTGCGAAGGCAAGCCGGACTTTAAGGGCTTCGCCCTGTCCATCACGGCGAAGAGCGAGGCCGAGGCGGATAAGATGTTCGACGCGCTCGCGGCCGGCGGCCAGGTCCAGATGCCGCTGACCAAGACTTTCTTTTCGCCGAAGTTCGGCATGTGCGCCGACAAGTTCGGTGTCGGCTGGATGGTTCTGGTCGAACGCTAGATCGATCGCATCTCGACAACGTGGAGCGTGCCATGACGATGACCGATATCAGCGCCGACTTCGTGATTTCGCGGGTGTTCGATGCGCCCCGCGACCTGGTGTGGAAATGCTTCACCGAGCCCGAGCACATGAAGCAGTGGTGGGGCCCAAAGGGCGTCACGGTAGTGAAGTCCGAAATGGATCTGCGCCCCGGCGGCACGTACCACTACGCCATGCAGGTGCCCGGCGGACCAGTGATGTGGGGCAAGTTCACCTACCGCGAAATCGTGCCGCCGGAGCGGATCGTCCTTATCAATTGCTTCTCCGACGAGAACGGCGGCGTGACACGTCATCCGATGGCGCCAAGCTGGCCGCTGGAAATGCTCTCCGTTTTCACCTTCGAGGAGGTGGCGAGCGGCAAGACCCGATTTACCGTGCGCTGGTCGCCGCACAACGCGACGGCGGAGGAGCGCAAGACCTTCGATGCCGGGCAAGCCAGCATGAATCAGGGCTGGAGCGGCACCATGGAGCAGCTCGAAGCTTACCTTGTGAAAGTACAATCCTAAGCGCGGAGTGAGCCATGAATTACGTCGACGGATTTGTTATCCCGGTGCAGAAGAAGAAGCTGGCGCACTACCGCAGCATGGCCAAGCTGTCCGCGAAAATCTGGCTCCAGCACGGTGCGCTGGAGTTCTACGAAAGCGTCGGCGACGACGTTCCCTATGGCAAGCGGACGTCGTTCCCGCGAAGCGTCAAGCTCAAG
>Ga0265325_10000585_pt1 | contig 26527 bp, 20 predicted proteins | sample 41420metaG_FD_202090 | JGI IMG/M metagenome (GOLD analysis project Ga0265325, IMG submission 202090) | Rhizosphere microbial communities from Carex aquatilis grown in University of Washington, Seatle, WA, United States - 4-14-20 metaG | ecosystem: Host-associated > Plants > Roots > Rhizosphere... | reverse complement strand
CCGCGGTGCCGATTTGCTCCTGGTCGATACTGCCGGACGGCTTCATACGAAGGTCCCGCTCATGGATGAAATCAAGAAAGTCGCCAAGACGATCGCCAAGGCCATGGAGGGCGCGCCTCACGAGACACTCCTCGTCCTCGATGCGACCACAGGTCAGAATGCCTTGACTCAGGCCGCAATGTTCAAGGATGCATTGGGCCTGACCGGCATCGTGCTCACGAAACTGGACGGCACGGCAAAGGGCGGCATCGTGCTCGGCATCTGCGACGAGCTTAAGGTGCCGGTCCGGTATATTGGCCTGGGCGAGCGTGCCGAAGACTTGCGCGAGTTCGACGCCGAAGACTTCGTCGAGGCATTGTTCGGAAAAGGTGACGAGGAGGTCGCCGCCGCCTAATCAGGGCGACGGGAGAGCCAACGACCGACCATATGCAGATCGCGCAGTCGAGTGGCATTTCGGGGGGGACTTATACGAGGCGTCGCGGCTTTCCCGACGGGGCAGCCGGGCCCCAAACGACGACGAAAGAAGTTCTCGAATCCCGTTGCTTAGCCGAAATTGCGCATGATATAGTCCGCGCTCACTTTTGCCGTTAGCCTGATTCACCAGCAGTTTTGAAGCTTTAGCCACGACGCGTCGTCAACGCCTCGAAGGATTCGGAAGGGTTAGCGATGAAGCAGGCTCGCAGGTGGCTTCTACTCGCGGCAGCCCTCGTGCTGGTGCCGCAAGCCGCGTACGCGCAAAAGAAGAAGCCCACCAAAGGTGGTGATGCTCCCGCGACCGGGAGTGCGCCCGTCGACATGGATAGTGACCAGCCGGCAAGTCCGAGTCCGGCGCCTTCTGGTGAGCCAGCGCCCCCGGAAGCTGCCGGAACGCCGCCGCCGCCAGTCAACGGTGGCATGGATATCTGCCAGATCACGCCCGATGCGCCGCAATGCCAGGCCCAAAAGGAGTTCAACCTGGAGGTCGAGGCAAAGAAGGAGATTCGGAGCCGCGAGATCTATGCGGTACAGCAGCAATACGTCATCAAGGCTCAGCGCCTCGAGATCATGCCGTACTTCGCGGTCACTCTGAACGATCAGTTCGTCAGCCACGACGCCCCGGGGCTCGCGCTCAATTACTACATCACGCAAGTGCTGGCAGTCGGCGTCAACGGAAACTGGTATGACGGGTTGAACGCCGATCAAGACTTCAACTTCCAGAACCGGCGCGAAGCGCACGTTGCGGTGCCACTCAACAATTACCAAATGAGCGCGGATCTCAACTTTACGTACGTGCCAATGTACGGAAAGTTCGCGGGATTCGGCGATTTCATCTTTCACTACGACGCGTACATCGAAGGCGGGGTCGGGGTGATTCGGACCAAGCCGATCCCCATCATCGATCCGGACAACCGAAGCTTTCCGAATTGGAACACCCTCGTCAATTTCGACGTGGGGATCGGGTTCCGGATCTTCTTCAACCGCTGGCTGGCGGCGACCGTCGAAGTGCGCGATCTCATTTACTCCGAGAAGATCGAGGCATTGAACATTTCAACGACTCAGCCGACCAACCCGGCTACGTGGTACGACAACCAGACGCACCTGACGAACGACGTTCAGTTGCAAGTCGGCCTCTCCTTGTTCTTGCCGACCTCCTTCGAGTATCGGTTGCCCAAGTGAGAACGGAGACGAGGACGACGATGAAGCGGCGTTTCCTCAGAGCCCTTTTGGCGGCGATTGCCGGGGCTGGTCTGCTGACGGCTGCGGGGGCGGCACGTGCGCAGGAGATTCAGCTCACCGGGCCCCTGAAGGGTGCGCCGGCGACGCGCCATCTGCGACTCTATCGAGAGGGGCGCCTCGAGCTCGCGCCCGCCGTGTCGTTCACCCTGCTCGACGAGTATCGGCGAACGATCCTCGTGGGCGCACGGCTCGAATACAACATCACCGATTGGCTGGCGGTGGGCGCCTGGGGCGCGTACGGCGCGGTAAGCCTGACGACCGATCTGACCGATCACATCGACAGCCTGCCCGCACCGCGCGACGCGGAGACGGCGAACAACGTCAATCACACCGGCACGAACCCCAACAGCTTCGGCGTGGCTCCGTTCGCGAATCAAACCGCGAAGATTCAGTACGTGTTGGCGCCCCAGCTTACGTTCACGCCGTTCCGCGGCAAGCTCGCAATCTTCAATAAGATCTTCGTCGACGCCGACTTCTATGCCGCTGCCGGCGTCGGTTTCGTCGGAATCCAAGAGCGCCAAGACTGCGGTGCGTTGACCGGTGGCGGAAACGCGAGCCTCCCTTGCTCGGATCCGCATTCGTTCACGCTCAATTCCACCGTGAAGGTCGCGCCGACGTTTGGAGTCGGCTTCACGTTCTATCCGGGTAACTTCTGGTCGTTGGGGGTCGAGTATCGGGCGCTTCCGTTTTCCTGGAACCGCGCCGGGTTCGACAGCCGCGGATCGGGGCCTGGCGGAAACTTCCCCGACGGACAGATCAACAGCTCTGACGAGACGTTCCAATTCAATCAGCTCGTCACCATCGCCGTCGGCTTCTATTTCCCGACCAAGCCGAAGCTGAACGAGTAAGCGCCCGGAGCTGGGGGGTCACGGCGGCAGCACGCGCACATCGAGGTCCCACGCGCCTCGGTCGAGCGCGTATCCGTCGATGATGATCGAGTAGGCGCCGGCCTGAAGCTCGAGATCCAGGAAGCTCTTCTGGGCCGTGAAACCTACGTAACAGGCGTTCGGGAGCGGCGTTCCGGGACAGCTCGGACCTTGACGCACGTCGAGGATCGTCGTGTAGCCGGAGCCCTCCATGTCCAGCACGACGCGCTGGGGAGCCGACAGATTCAGCGCGAGCACTTGGTCCGGCGCGCCTCCCGGCAACGTCGTCGGATCGTCGCACGGATTGCTGTAGTCGGCGTGCGCGATCGACGTGTCTCCGGTGAAGAAGCCCCCGGCCGACACGTCCACCGCCGACGCGCAGGTGTCGGCTCCGCCCGCCGGGACGATGGTGGGGGCCACGGTGGGACGGACCAGCGCCTCGAGCGTTCCCTGTTGGCCCAGCTGGTCGGCGACGACGGCGCGGTAGTCGCCCGCGGGGACGTTTCGTTTGCCGGCGCGCACCGGCGTCCCGCCGGTCGCGCATGCGATGTTGGTCGCGCACGCCGGCGGGTCGAGGGAGACGGCTCCTTCATCTACGGACTGCGCGATCCGCTCCACGAGCAGGACGTCGGATGCACCGGAAAGGGTCAGGTCGTACGCGGCGTTCGGATTGCCGGGGAAACAGCCGTCCTTGATGGCCTCCGTGTGGTCGCCGAGATCGAACGCGAGTGTCGCGTTCGACGCAATGGCCGGCGACGAGACGCACGATTGATCGGGCGGCGCGGCGGTGGGAGGCGCGATCTCCACGAGAAGGGTAGCGTCGATGGGAGAAGTCGCCGCGACCGTGACCACGTAAGTTCCGGCGGGCAACGCGCGATCGTAGAGCGGGCCGGAACTACCCCTGCGACAACTGAGCTCGTCGCCCGCGCCCACGCAGGCGGGATCCCGCAGCCCCACGATCGGGGTACCGCTGCCCTGAAGCGACGACGCGGACACGCGGACATCCTGGGGCTGGGTCAACGAGAAGGAGTACGTCAGCTCCCCGGTGCTCGTGGGCGACGGGGCCGCGAGATCGTGCAAGGGGGGGAAGGCCACCCCGCCGACCGTGCAGGCGCTCGGGAGATTCGTCGGCGGATCGACGATCGACACGGTCGTCGGCGTCCCCGGGACGATCGGCGACGCCGTGCTGCAGTCGACGTTGGTCGCGGGCGCCGTCGGCGCCAAAAACACGACTTTCAATTCGACCGCGGTCTGCGACTGGGTCGTCACCACGGCAAAGTAGGTTCCAGGCGAAACGTTGCGCGCCCGGGCCCGCACGCTGGTCGCCCCCTGGCCCGCACCACATCCAAGCTCGCTCGACGGCTGGCCGCACACGGATTGGATTGCGACCGCAACCTCCACGCCGCTGGTCGTCGCCCAAACATCGAGATCGACGTTCGGTCCCCCCGGCACGGTGACCGCCGCGACGACGTTTTGCCCCGCCGAAGGGCTCCCGACGCTGCAGCTCGTCGCGAACGTCTTGTCGCTGCCGAGCGTCGAGAGCGCGTACGTCCCCGCCCCTGGGGTCAACACGGCGTCCGCGCAGGAATCGCCATGCGGGGCCACGCACGGCATCTCGTCGACGAGGCCGTTGCAGTTGTCGTCCATTCCGTTCGCGCACACCTCGGCGTGCAAGCTCGAAACGTCGGGGTTCAGATCGTTGCAGTCGTGTCCGCCCTTGCAATGCGCGTCGGGGTCGCCGTCTTGGTCCACGTCGCGCGGGGAGTGAACGCACGACTTAGTCGCCTCGACACACTTGGAAATATCGCACGAGTCGACGCTGCAGCTGACGACGGCTCCCGGCTCGCAGCCGTGGCGGGGAACGCACTTCTCCGGGCCGTCGCAGTAAACCCCGTCGTCGCAAAGCGTGTCGTCGGGGATGTTGAGGCAACGATGGGAGGCAGGATCGCAGGAGTCGTACGTGCATGCGGTCATGTCGTCACATTGCCCGTCGTCGACACACGGCCCGCCGAGATAAGGATTTGCGACCGAAGCGCTCGTGTCGGTCGCGGCGTCGATCGGCCCGTCGCCGGCTGCGTCGCTGCCCGCATCGAAGTGCACGACCAGACGATCGGCAGGGGCGTTTTGCGAACCGCACGCCACCACGGCGAAAACCATGAGGAAGGCGGCAGTGCCGAGCCAGCGCACGTGAGCTAGGATAGCGCACGCGCAGGTCCGGGGCAGAGCCGCACGTCGCCTGCCCTGGAGGCCCCTGCGCGGAACGTTTCGATGAACCTCGCGACCACGGCGGTCTTGCTTTTCGGACTCGCGACCGGCGTCGCGCTGCTCGCCCGCGCGCTCCGCATCCCCTATACCGTCGCGCTCGTCGCCGCGGGCCTTGTTTTTGGACCAACCCACGCGCTCGGGGCTGCGCACCTCACGAAGGAGCTCCTCTACGCGGTGTTTTTGCCGGGCCTACTCTTCGAGGCCGCATTCCACCTCGATGCACGTCAATTCTGGCTCGACCGAGGCGCCATCCTATCGCTCGCTCTGCCCGGCGTCGTCCTCGCGCTTGGTGTCACGGCCCCCCTCCTGGCCTCGAACTCCCCTCTCGTGCCCGTCTTCGCGTGGCCCTCTGCGCTCGTCTTCGCGGCACTGATCACGGCGACCGATCCGATCGCTGTGGTCGCTCTCTTCAAGACCCTCGGAGCGCCGCGCAGGCTCGGGGTCATCATCGAAGGAGAGAGCCTCGTCAACGATGGATCATCCGTCGTCCTCTACACGATCGCCGTGGGCATCGCGACCGGAGCCGAGGTCGGGCTGTCCCGAGCGGCGTTCGACTTCGTCCGCATCGTCGCGCTGGGCGTGCTCGTGGGCGCCGCGGTCGGCTTCTTGTGCTCGGAGCTCATCGCGCGCATCGACGACCCGCTCATCGAGATCGCACTGACGACGATCACCGCCTACGCGTCGTTCATTCTAGCCGAGCAATTTCACGTTTCTGGCGTTCTGGCCACCGTCGCCGCCGGAATGGTCACCGGGAGCTACGGTGCGCCCGGTGCCATGAGCCCATCCACGCGAGTGGCCGTGGAGTCGTTTTGGCAATACGTGGCGTTCGCTTTCAACTCGATCGTATTTCTCCTCATCGGATTCGAGGTCAGCGTCGGTCGACTCTTGCACTCGTGGGCACCGATCGCGGGCGCGTACGTGGTCGTGATGGCCGCGCGCGCGGGCATCGTGTTCCTCGTCCTCGCGATCTTCCGGCGCTCGAGCAAGCCGATTCCGTGGAGGTGGGGAGCGGTGCTCACCTGGGGCGGCCTACGCGGCGCTCTGTCGATGGTGCTCGCGCTCGCTCTTGGCGACGGCTTCCCGGAGCGCTCGCTGGTGGTCACGGTCACATTTGGTGTCGTCATCCTGTCGATTCTGGTCAACGGCCTGACCATCGGACCCCTTCTGAAACGGTTGGGGCTTCGGGAGCCGCTAGGGGAATAGGCCCGGGATGCCCTCGATTTCCCCGATCCAGGGACTGACGAGATCTTCGCCGTAGGGCAACTCGGGAGCTGCGAAGCCCGCCCCGGGCGTCGGCACGGCTCCAATCGTTGCCCTGGGGGCTTTGACGACGGTCGTGCCCGGCGCGAACCACTGGATCGCGCCGCCGCTCCCGACACCGGTCGTGGTCACCGCACCGATGGCCGCCGTGCTCGGCGTGCTCACGTATCCGACGCCGATCGGCAAACCCGTGCCGCCGGTTACAAGGCCGGGCGAGCCGGCGGCTCCGATGCCCCAATTGACCGGGCTCGCCGTTCCGTACACGCTTCCTGGCGTAAAGCCTGGCGCGCCGATTCCGACGCCGGGCGTCGAGGCGCTTCCAATGCCAAGGTTGGACGCGCCCGTAGCGTTGTATACGGAGCCCGGAGGACCGAGGACACCGGGCGTCCCGATAGGCGACCCCACGCCCACCGTGGTCTGCGCGGCAGCGCTGGCACATGCCAGTGCAATCGCCGGCCCGACGGCCGCGCCGGAGAGAATTCTGAAGGCTCTGTCGAGGCTCATCTGGCGTGCTTCCTTTCGCTCGCGAAAGGAAAGCAACAGGCCGGCCAACGCCCGAAAGTCGTCGTCGCGGCGACTCGCCGCGCTTACCGCTCGCGTACGGGGTCTGAAGTCGCGCCGGGCTCGTCGGACGCTTCTTCGGGCCAGGACCCGCTGAGGGGCTCTGCTGCGCACTGGGCTGCCCGTACCGCCACCGCCATGCGAACCGAATCGCGCTCCTGGTCGGAGGTGGCGACGGCCTCGTCGAGCACGATCGCGTGGCACCGCGTGCACTCCATGGCAGGGGCGCGAACGGACCCGGCGCAGTATTCCGTTGCCGTAAGGCTCTCGCTGCCGCAGACGTCGCACCGCATTGTCGGGCCCCCGACCTCCCTTACCATCGAGCGCGTTCCGAGGCCAAGGTTGCAAGCCGCTCGGTGCCCCACCTTCTCTAAGACGTCGCACAAGAGATGAGCCGTAAGGGGCATTTGCAACTCTCGGCGAAGGGGTGATCCGTGTGCGCACGAGGCATCCTTTCCGCTGCGCTCTCAATTTGTTCTTCGAATGGCCGTTTGTGCTGCGACGCGGCACGGCGGGAGGACTCAATCCCTTCCGGCGTGCGCCCAACCTGGCCGAGGGACTTCTGTCTACGACAAGGGAACACTTCGGAACTGCACTCGCGGCACTGGCGCGGCTTTACGCCGACGCCGAGAAGCGAGGCGACGTCGCCCAAGCCGAGCGCTATTCAGAGGCGGTGCAGCTCGTTCTCGGAGCGTGGCCCTTGGACTACGAGCAAGTCTTCGATCGAAGTCCGCCGCTCGAGTCGGGTGTTTCGGCACGAGCGGGGCGAGAGAACACGCTCGTCGGCCTCGGCACCCTACCTCCGCTGGAAAAGTAGTCCTGTCGAGCTACGCCGGGCGGCGGCCTCTAAAGCGCACAGCCCCACTCCGGTCCGTTGGGACCGGCGCTACAAACGCATACTTGGGTGCCTGAGGTACAGGCTGCGGTGACTTGGCACCCGACCGTATAGAAGCCTTGTGCGTTGATGAGCGGCGGCAGAGGGCACTCCCCGGCGTCGGTCAACGTGTCTTGGGGGCAGTTCGAGAGCGTCGGCTGGCCGCATGGGCCGCTGGCCGGGGCAGGCGCGGGCGGAGCTGGTTCGCCCGATTTTCCGCCGCACCCCATCGCGCACACCAGGGCCGAGCGCAACACCCAAACGCCCCACTTCATAGAGCTATCGTAACGGCGCCCAAACGCCTCTACAACGCGAACGAGGACGCTCGGTTCGACCGCTTGAGGCACCGAGCATGGTCCCCCTCGGGCGCTGGTTTCAACCTGCCGGGTACGAGACACGCCCGCCCGGCCGCACGACCGCAAACGGAGTCAGCGATGCTGGCTCGCCTTTCTCGCGCGAAAAAAGATGCACGACCCGGACCCCGTGGGCAATCGCTTGGTCCGCGACAATCCGCCTGTGGCACCGCCACCAAACGGCCTCAGCGCACATGATGGCACACGCTTCGTGCAACACCATGTCGAGCAACTCGCGGAGCCCCTCGCGGAACGGCGCAGTCTCCGCATAGTCCGCGTAGTTCCGGAAGGCCGACTGCTGCCATCCGGCGTTCGCCGTCGCATCCACGGTCTTGCTCTTCCCGCGGAGGCCCCCCAATGAAGGCAAAGCGACGTAGGCAATACCCACCGCACTCAGCGTCTGCGGAAGCACGTCGCCGTTGAACTGGGGATTCGTGCGCGACCGGGGAATCGTGCGGATATCCACGACGCGGGTGACACCCCAAGCGTGAAGGATGCCGACGAGTTCGTCCGCCGACCGCGTGGAATGCCCGATGGTGTAAAGCGTTCCCGAGCCTCGCATACGGCGCACCCGTGACTGTCTCCTGCCGAATCGATGCCCGCCAGGTGCGCGACCGCGGCCATTCTTGGAGACTTTGCGGAGGCCGGCGCTCCGCCATCGCCAAAAGGAGCCAAATTCCCGGCCAAACGGTGGGGTGACCGACGGGGTTCGAACCCGCGACACCTGGAGCCACAATCCAGTGCTCTACCAGCTGAGCTACGGCCACCGCGAAACGAGGCCGCTCACCATACCCGTCACGCCTGCGCTTTCAAGCTCCAAGCTCCCCTTCCCCCTACTCCACCGACGCCCAAGCCCTTTTCGCCGCCCGCGCGGCTCGCTCGACCCCCTCGTCGTCGGGCGCCCTCGGAAGCTCCACGACCCCTCCGCCCATCATCCCCACGATCGAGGAGCGCAGTCCGGACGTCAGCGCGACGAGGTCGTAGCCGCCCTCGAGGACAAGGGCCATCCGCCCGCTCGCCGACGCGTCGGCGATTCGTCTCAGCGCTTGCGCCATCCATCCGAACGCATCGGCCGAAAGTTCCATCTGCGCGAGGGGGTCACGGGCCGCGGCGTCGAAACCGGCGCTCACGAGGACCAGCTCCGGCGCGTACGCGGTAAGCACCGGGAGAACGATTCGCTCGAATGCGCTCGCATAGACGCCGTCCCCTCCGCCCGCGGCGAGCGGGATATTGACCGTGAATCCTTTTCCCGCGCCCTCGCCCGTTTCGTCGGCATCGCCCGTTCCCGGGTAAAACGGGAACTGATGGGTCGAGACGTAGAGCACCCCAGGCTCTCGCCAGAACATCTCCTGCGTACCGTTGCCGTGGTGTACGTCCCAGTCGACGACGGCGACCCGTGACAGCCCCAATGTGCGGGCGTGCGCGGCCGCGACCGCCACGTTGTTCAAGAGACAGAATCCCATCGCCTGCCCCGGACGAGCGTGGTGGCCGGGCGGACGAATGAGCGCGACCCCCTTTGCGATCGGACCCGTGACGAGGGCCTCGGTCAGGGCCACGAGCGAGCCGGCAGCCAGCCGCGCGATGTCGGCACTCTCGGGGGACACATACGTGTCTGGATCCAAGTACCCCTGGTGACCGCGCAGCGCCGCCAGCTTTTCGATGAAGCGGGGAGCGTGCACGCGGGCGAGCTCTTCGTCGGTAGCCATGCGGGGCGCTACGGGCTCGAACGAAACATCGGACGCACCGATGGCCGCGCGCGCGGCCGACAGGCGTTCCGGTCGTTCCGGGTGATGCCCGGGAGGACAGTGTCGGTCGAACCTCACGTCGTCGAGCAGCACTGCTGCAGGTCGTTCGGCGTGGGGTTTCGGCGGGTGGAGCATCGACGCCCCTTGCGCGGGTGTCACCGGGGGTTCTCACTAGTCATGTTGCCGCGCTCGCGCGGCGAATGATAGCGTCCCGGTGGGAATGTGGGCTCGCGATTCGCCGAGGCCACGGACGACGGGAGGATCTTAGACGAATGCGAATCAAGATCATCGCGGTCAACGCACTGATCGTGGCCATCGTCGGCCTCTTGTCCTTTTTGCTCGTGCGGTCGTCGCTCGGATCGGCCACCAGCAACAAAGACCAGCTCTCTACCGACGCGCAGGAAGAGGTGAACGGCGCCGCCGCTCGTCTGCAACTCGACGGACTGCGCACGGAGCGTTGGCTGGCAGGTCCGTCCATCGAGCAGGGAGCGGTCGACGCGCTCGCCAAAGGAACGGCGTCGGCGCGCGGCGAAGCGGCGACCAAGCACTGCGAAGACGTCGTCAGCAAAATGAAAAACGCGCCGCTCTTCGAGCGCAACGTCCCGACGCTCGTCGCGATCGTCGACGCCGGTGGCAAAATCGTCGGACGAAACAACTCCAACCTCAACCGCGGCGACGACCTCGCGGGAACCTATCCCGGGCTCAAGGAAACGCTCGCGTCGGGACAGGCCGGCTCGGACGTCTGGTACGAGAGCGACCGGTATCTCGCCACCTATGTGGCCGTGCGCGACGTCGAGCGAAAGATCGTGGGCGCGGTCGTCATCGGCCGCCCGCTCAACGATACGCTTTCTCGAGTCGGCGAAGCGACGACGGGACGCCCGCTCGTCATCGTGGTGCCCAAGGGCGAAGGCTTCGAAATCGTGGCGCACTCGGCGCTTCAGGCGGCCCCGCTCGACGAGAGTGTGGCCAGGGGCGGAAAGGAGATGCTCAAGAATGCCTTCGCCCACCAGCAGACCGACGTCGTGCGCGACGGCGAACTTCTCATCGCCGCCTCTCCGCTCCCGGCGTTCGAGGACGGCAGGCGTGCCCTGATCGTCGCGGCCGCGCCAGCGGCGCTCATTCAGGACCCGACAGGCCTCGCGATGCTGCCCATTTTCGGGGCGATGGCGATGGGAATCGTGCTCGTCATCGTCGCCGGGTGGCTGCTCGGCAACTACATCACGCGTCCGATCAACATGCTCGAAGAGGGGTTGCTCGCGATCCTCAACGGGCAAACCGAAAAGCGGTTCGAACTGGATCACGCCGAGCTCGGCGGCCTCGCGTTCCGGATCGACCAGCTCATCAATCAGCTGATGGGCGTCGAGGAAGACACGACCGACGCCGAAGGGCGCGTGTCGGGCGCGCCGAACGCCGCGAACTTCACGGAGGCGCTCGCCGTCGACGACCGGCGTATGCAGTATCAGCACGGCGAATCGACGCTGGATCCCGAGTCCATCGCACAGCTCGCCGCCGAACCGCCCGCCCAGTACTACGCGCGCATCTACCGGGAGTACGTGACCGCGAAGCGCGCGATCGGCGAGGCCACCGACCACATCACCGAGCAGGCCTTCGCCTCGCGAATCCAAGCGATGGAAAAAGACGCCACGAGCAAGTACGGACGGCCGGTGCGCTATCAGGTCCAGGCGCGGAACAAAGAGGTGGTCCTGCTCGCTGTGCCCTTGCCATGAGGCCGCGTTCCCGATAGGGACCGCTCTTTGCGTTCCTTGCGGCGACGGGCGAGACTTTCGGCTCGCCGCACGCGGTCGCGAGGGAAGACGAGCATGGGATTTTTCGATCGGTTCAAAGGAAGCGCCAAGGGGGGCCACGGGCGGGAGCGTCCCAAGGGCAACCCAGCCGCCAAGTGGGCGGACCGCATCGAGAAGCGAGTGCAAAATTACGATCGCCAGGAAGCCATTCAAGCCCTTGCCGACATGGCGAGCGCCGAAGCGGCGGAGGTGCTCCTCAAGCGGTTCACCTTTCACATGGATCCGTCGATCACCGATCAGGAGGAAAAGGAAGCCGCCTTTCGAGGCATTCTGCGAGCGGGCAAGGGCGCCATCGCGCCCGTTCGCTCCTTCGCGGCCAAGGCCGAGAGCCTCGCCTGGCCGATGAAGATCATGAAAGAGCTCGTCGAGGGCGACGAGTACGTCGAAGAGCTCCTGCGGTGGCTGTCGCGCTGGGACACCGAGTACGCGAAATTCATCGACCCGAAGGTTCAGCTTCTCACCGCCCTCGAAGACCACCGGCACCCTCGCATCCGCGAAGAAGCGGAGCGCTTTCTCGAAGACGTGAACGAACCCGCGCGGTTCCACGCGGTTTCCGCCCTGCTCGCGCAGGACGACGCGGCCTCTCTGACCGCCCTCCTGACGCTCCTCACGTCCGAGGAGAGCGTGCGCGTGCGAAACCGGATCGCCGAAGGCCTCGCGTCGCGCGGATGGTCCGTGCCCGCCGATGACCGCGATGCCGTGCGGAAGGCTCTCCCGGCAGTGTTTTCAGTCGACGCGAACGGTAGAGTGGTAAAAAGATAGGGACGCTTCGTGTTGCGCCCTTTTGCTTGCGATGGGACGCGAGGGATAAGAAGACGAGAGCGGGCACATCGGGTACATTCGATCGTGGGGGTGACGGGTTATTGCGGCGCAGTCCCCCCCTTGCGTCCAAGCCCGGCGCCCCCACTTTCATTCGTCAGGCCTCGGGGCGCATCAAGGTCTCTTTCGCGCGGAGCTGGTCCAGCCTTGCGATGATGGCGTCGGCCGTGAAGGGCTTCGTCACGAGCATGGAGTTGGGGGATCTTCGGACGCGCTCGAGGAGCTCGTGGTCGGCGTATCCCGAGATGAAGATCACCGGCTTGTGGCACTGGCGCTCGCGAAGTTGGTCTACGAGATCCGGTCCGGTGAGGCCGGGCATGACGACGTCGGTGATGAGTGCGTCGGCATGCCCGAGTCGCGCCGCGATGTCCGCCACGTCCGCCGCGGAGGATAGAGCATCCACGACGACTCCCGCTCGCTCGAGCGTCCGCGCGACCGCGCGCCGTACGAGCGCATCGTCATCGATGAGGACGACCCGACGGGAGTGGACGGGGCGTGCCTCGATGACGGACGCGGAAGGCGAGATGTCGGCCGGCCCGATTGCCCCCGGAAGGACCATCCGGAACGTCGTGCCCCCACGGAGCTTGCTCTCGCAGGAGATCGTACCGCCCGCCTGATGGATGATTCCGTGGACCACGGCGAGACCGAGCCCGGTTCCTTGTTCGCCCTTCGTCGTGAAGAACGGCTCGAACGCCTTGGCGACGGTAGCGGCATCCATGCCGCAGCCCGAATCGCGAACGCTGATTGCCAAGGTCGAACCCTTCCCGCCCGCGGCTTCGCGCCCCTCGGTCGTCACCGTGAACGTACCCCCCTGGGGCATCGCATCCCGGGCGTTCACGGCGAGATTCACGAGCACCTGGTCGAGCTGCCCCGGATCGATGAGCACGGCGGGCACCGCAGGCGCCAGGCGGATTTCCATCGTCACGTGTGAACCGAGGATCCGCGCGAGCATGGGCTCGAGCGCGGCGATGCTTCGGTTGACGTCGGTGCGCCTCGGCTGGGAGAGCTCTCTCCGGCTGAAGGTCAAGAGTTGACGGGTGAGCGACGCCCCTTTTGCTGCTGCTTCGCGGATGTCGTAGACCGCCACCCGATCGTGCACGGGGTCGCGCGAAATGGCCTCTGCCGCAGCCTGAATCACCGTCAGCATATTGTTGAAGTCGTGCGCGATACCACCGGCCACGCGGCCTACGGCCTCCATCCGCTGGGCGGTGACCAGCTGTTCCTGGAGCGAAGTGCGTTCGGCCTCCGCGTGACGGCGGGCGGTCACGTCGCGCAGAATCGACATTACCCCGACGGGGCGGCCTTCTTCGCGGAGCACGACCGATCGGGCTTCGACGAGGACCGTATTGCCGTGGCGGTGCACCATCGAACGTTCTTCGAGAGGTACGCTGCCGCCGGATAGCAAGTGGACGACCCGCTGGCGGAGACGTTCCTTGTCCGTCGAGACAAGCCCGGGAAAGTCAGCGAGTTGCCGGCCGACAACTTCGCTCGTCGCGTAGCCGAGCATTTGCTCGGCCGCCCGGTTCTGAAAGATGACGAACCCGCGTGCGTCCGTGCTGAGGATGGCATCGGGCGATTCGTCGAGGAGCAATGCGTGCCGAGCCTCGGACGCGCGGAGGTCGCGCACCAGCCGCCGGGTCTGAATCGACCACCACGCCACCAGCACGGTCGCCAGGGACAGTTGGGTCAGGTAGTGCAACAACCTGGCGTCGCTGCTGGGCGCAGGGGCTACGGTACCGAGCGAAACATAGCGCGTGAACACTGCGGCAAAGAGGGCGACCGTGGACAGCGCAAGGCCAATCGCGGCTTGGGGGCCGAGCGTGAGCCCTCCGATTAGGATGAGCACGATAAAACCGCCCACCGCCACCGTCTCGGAGCCGTGAGCGGGCAGGTCCATCGCGACGCAGAACCAGCCCACTATGCAGAGGACATACGCCGCGAGGCGCACCCGACCCCTCCGGATGAGAAACCGGAGGCCCACCAAGAGCAGGATCGCGATCGGCAGCGTCCACATGTACTGCGCGGGAGCCGCCTCGGCGCCAAGGAGGACGGCGAAGGAAAAGAGAAAGACGGCGACGAGGAGCAGATCGACGATCCGCGCGAGCAGCCGAGTGGAGAGTCGGTCGGCCGGGTCGCTCGACTGGGGATAGCGCAGGAGCGATCGCGCGCTCGCAAGCAAGAACGGCAGAAGTGCGGCCACGCGAGCGGACTTCCCGGTGCTCATTCTAGATTGGGGCTCGCGCGGCGATCGACGCCAAGGCAAACAAGCGTACTTCGCGTAGGCCGGTGAGGGCCATCAATCAATCGACACGAGCTCCACGTCGAAGACGAGCCCCGCACCTGGCGGAATGTTCGGCGGGCTCCCATTGCCCCCATAACCCAAGTCTGACGGGATGCGAAGGCGCCGTTTTCCGCCGATCTTCATGCCGACCACGCCTTCGTCCCACCCCTTGATGACCTCACCCTTGCCGATCGAAAACTTGAACGGATCGCCGCCGTGGTCGTAGGAGCTATCGAATTTTCGGCCGTTGGTCAGCGTCCCCGTATACTGGACGTGCACCGTGTCGCCGGACTTCGCTTGGCGTCCGGTTCCGACCACCACGTCCTCGATCTCGAGCTTCGTGGGGCCCGGTGGGAGGGACACCGCCTGCGCAGGCTTGTAGTCGCTGGTCGGTTCGTCGGGGGCGGCTTTGGAACAAGCCCCTTGGACCAGAGACGCTACGACCACCACCAGAACCTCCTGTCGCGCTCGCATGGGGCAACTCTACCGCGGGCGTCCCGTCTTGGAAGGCGAGGCGGTCACCCCCGGCGACGGGCCCGCGGGGGCCTGCGTTTCTTCGGGCGTCACTCCCAGCAAATCGCCCACGAGAGTGACCACGGTTTCGATCTGGTCGCGGGTCGCCGTGAGGTGCACTTTCACGACGTTCCCGTCGGGGAATACCGCGACGTGATCGAAGAGACCGTGCGTCAAGAGCGAGGTTATCGCGTCGTTGTGGCGGCGAACGACGTGCCGAATCCCCTCGGCGGCTTGGGCGGCGGCATCGGGGTCGCCCGTGTCGCACTCGACGAAGACATCCGCCCCCGCGTCGGCGCGCGGGACCACGCGCATCCGCATTTCGGTGATCGATTCGGGGATCTCGGGCATCGGATGATGCGGATTGAGCAGCCGCAGGTACACCGCGTCGCCCTCTGCGGGCTCGGACAGGCGCGCTCCGACGAGGGCGCGCGCGTTCCTTTCCGCGACGTTTGGGGGCACGACGGCCAGTACGTGCGGTTGCGGGCGCAGGATAACCCGCTCGGCGCGGTCCGCGTGCACCAGCGAGGCTCTCACGCCGCGAACGCCGGCGTCGAACGGACCACCGCGGTCGTACTTCTTGGTGACGATGCCGACCGCGCGATCGACGACGGCGTCCGGCACCGAGTAGTGGATGAGCACCGTATCGCGCGCCGTGTTGACGAGCGATGGTCCGATGATCATGACCCAGTCGGTGTCGCGCACCGGGTCGATGTCCGTCCCCTCCATGAATTCCTCCCACTGAGGAATGCCGCGCAGCAGATACCCCATCCGCGCGCCCACCGGGTGGCTCCGGATCACCTGCGCGTTGACCACCAGCTTCACGAGCACCACGTCGGCCCGGACCGACGCCGCACCGACGATGGCCTCCGGGTCGCGTCGGGCCGGCGAACCCGCTTCTGCGCGGGCGACCGATGCGGCCCCGTCGAACGCGGTGGGCGCGTCGGTAGAGGCGTCCGCCGCCGCGTCGTCGGGCCCCGCGTCCGCTTGACCCGCGTCGCGCTTGTTCGCCGGCACGTTCGGGACTTTGGGCCGCGCTGGTTCCGTTTCACCGGCGTTTGCAGGCGCCTCACTCGGCACACTCGGCGGGAGCGGGGGCGGCGGCGGCTCCTCGCCCGAAACGACGTCTATCGGGATGATCGCTTCGCCCTCGATGTCTTTGACCTCGAAGCTGTGCGGAGCGTCGATCGGCACCACCGACGCGTGGAGGACCGCCGAGACGACCAGGCATGCCGCCAGCGCGACACGAATGCGCCGTCGCGCCCAAAAGCGTTCCGGGCCAGTTCGCGTCCTCGGGTCGACGCTCGGCGTGGCATGGGGAGCCGTAGGCGCGGCCTGCGCCGCCCCTTCGCCGAGCGAACGTCGTTTCGGCTCGGCTATCGGGGATCGTTGGGACACGCCGCCCGTTTCTATCACCTGCGCCACGCCTGAGCTTCGCCGGAGACCGGATCGATTCTTCGGAGCCCGCCGCTTCCTCGACGGCAGCGACTCATCCGGTCCTTTGGGGCGGAGCTCCGATAAGTGGTTCGACAGCCCCTCCGCGCGTTAGTAGATACCACCAGGGCTCTGATGCACCGCACTCGCCGCGCGGATCTCCCATTCCTTTTGCTCGCGATCGCGTTGGGCGAAGCCGGCTGTCGCGAGCAGCGCACCACAACGACCGCCTTGCCGTCCCCGCCGGCATCGGAGTCCGCTCCTTCCGCTTCGCCGCCCGCGCCGAGCGCAACCGCGGAAAACTCGCCCGACGGGGGACCCTACGCGGGACCGTGGGTGGGGGCGACCGTGCTGCAGACTCAGGTCTTGAGTGAGCCGGAGTTCATCGGCGACAAGAAGAGCGATCGAGAGGTCAAGGTCGTCCGGCTCGGGTCGCTGCGCTACGGCGAGAAGGCCCCCGCTCTCTCCGCCGATCCTCAGAAGAAGGCCAACTGCCCCGAAGGTTGGTACGCGCTCTTGGCCGGCGGGTACGTGTGCGGAAAGTACGCAACGACCGACTTGGAGCACCCGAAGGTGCGCATGGCGCTGCCCCCGGACTACGAGGGCCCGCTTCCTTATACGTACGGAGTCAATCTCTACAACGGCACGCCGCTCTACCGTCAGCTTCCGTCGCGCGCGCAGCGGCGAAGGCTCGAGCCATGGCTCTTTCGGCCGAGGAGAGCCAAGGTCGTCGTCGAACCCAAGCCCGGCGACGACGGCACTTCGCCGGACAACCCGTACGGGGGCTCCGCCGGAGTCCCCGATTCAGGCGGCGGTGGCGACGCCTCAGCGGGCGAATCGGAGGTCCCGTGGTGGGAGCGAGAAACGCCCGATGGCGGGCCGCTCCAGATTACCCTCGAAGACCTGCAGGAGACGGGCCCCATCGCGCGCCGAATGGTCAAAGGGTTCTACCTGTCGCTCGACAAGCAGTTCGACGCCCTCGGCTGGAAATGGTGGCGAACGGTGAGCGGGCTGTCGACGCCGTCCGAGCGCATTCTGATTCAGAAACCGCTGACGGACTATCACGGGGTATGGCTCGCCCGAGACGACGCCTCGTTCGCCACCAAGAATCACCCCGCTCGCCGCATCGACAAGCTCCCAGTCGCGTTCGTCATGGCGTACCACGCGAAACGGTGGACCATCGACGAGAGTCGCAAGCACGCCAACGCCGCCGAGGGCGAGCTCGATCACTTCGACGCAGTCGGCCTCACGGGAGAAACGGCGCACGTCAACTCGGTCGAGTATTGGGAAACCGACGAGGGCTGGTGGCTTCGGGCCTTCGACTTCACCAAGACCGACCCCGGGCCGCCGCCCGATAGGCTCGGCGACCACGAGAAATGGATCGACGTAAACCTCAAGCGCCAGACTCTCGTGGCCTTCGAGGGAGCGACGCCGGTTTTTGCGACCGTCTTTTCGAGCGGCCGAAACGAACACGAAACCGTCCCCGGAGTGTTCCGCATCCGCGAGAAGCACATCTCCGCGACGATGGACGGCGACGCCGAGCTCGCGACCGACGGGCCTTATTCGATCGAAGACGTTCCCTACATCCAGTATTTCAACGGCAGCTACGCCCTGCACGGCGCGTTTTGGCATGCGGAGTTCGGCCATGTAAAAAGCCATGGCTGCGTGAACCTCGCCCCCTGGGACGCAAAGTCGCTGTTCGGGTGGACGGATCCACTGCTCCCGGAGGGCTGGCATGCGGTCTTCTCGACCAAAGACAGGCCCGGAACGCGCGTCATCGTTCACGATCGCGGCCCCACCACATGCGCAGGACCGAACGCCGAGCCGCCACAATGCCCGCCGCTCGACGCGAGGGGCCGACCAGTACCGCAAAGTATCGCTCCTTGACGCGGGGCCTTCCGTCCGGCACACAAACCCGCTCGCGCACCGCGGTGCAGCACCTCCTGCTCCGCCGGTACCCGCGGCGTCGGCACACCTGATGGAAGACCAGCTCACTGCACATCTCGACCGCGGTTGGGACCTCGCCCAAAAGGGGGACGCGGCCGGCGCGATCGCATGCGCAAAGCGCGCGCTCGAGATCGACCCGCAGTCGCCCGAGGTGCACAATCTCATGGGCTTCGCGTCGGCGCTCGACGGTGACGCCGAAGAGGCGCTCGACCACTACCGCCAAGCGATCGCGTTCGACGAAACCTACTTCGAAGCGATGTTGAACGCGGCCGAAGTGCTGATCGCGCCGCTCTCGGACTACGACGGGGCAATCGCCCAGATCGAAGAAGCGCTCGACTACGCGGAGACCGACGAAGAGATCGCGGACTGCATTCTACTCAAGGTGGATGCATTCACGGCCAAAGGTGACTACGAAGAAGCGAAACGAGCGATGAACATGCTGCCCGAAGGCCCCTTCGATACGCCGAGCTACCTCTTTCTCATCGGACGCGCGTGGTACGAACTCGGGCAGCTCGACAAGGCAGCACCTCTCATCGAGCAAGCGGCGAAGGCCGACCCGAGCAGCGCCGACACCCAGTATTACCTCGGCCTCGTTCGGGACGAGCAAGGGGACACGCGGGGAGCGACCGAGGCGCTGCTCCGCTCTCGAGCGCTCGACGCGCTGCGGCCGCCGCCGGCGTGGGCTCCCAATCCCGAAGCGTTCGCCAGCGTCGTCAAGACGGGCATCGAAAAGCTCGATCGCGTCCTCGCGCGCTACGTCCGGCAGGCAGAGGTGTACGTGGTCGACCTGCCCGGCGCCGAGTTCGTGGTCGACGGGGTCGATCCGCGCGCCCTTCTCGTCCTCGACGCGCCGCCTGCCGAAGAGGGGGCCGCGCCGCGCGTGCGAATCTTCGTGTACCAGCGCAACGTAGAGCGGGCCGCCGGCTCGCTCGAGGCGCTCGACGCGGAGCTCGCGGCCGCTCTCGAGCGCGAAGTGACCGCGGTTTTTCTCGAAGGGCAAAAGCCCGACAAGAGCCAGCTGAACTGACCGGGCGGCGAACAACCCGGGGGCCGATCAGGAGCGCTGGCCCAAGAGGAAACGGACGAGCGGCTCGGCATCGACCTTCGCGGTCGATACGAGAGCGTCGAGCAGGCGCTTGCCGATCTTCGCGAGTTCGAGCAGCTGCGAAATGCGTTCGTGCTGGAGTTCCGCGCGCGCGCGTATCGCTGGGTCGGCGGCCGTCTTTCGGGTGTGATCGAGCCGCCGCAGCGCCTCTTCGAACTCGTCGATTGCTGCGGTGACCTCGCTCTTCTCTCGCTCGTTGAAGACCCGGCTAATCATGCGCCAGAGCTGCACCTCGGCGGCGTAGAAGTCCTTTCGTTCGCCCTGAATCCAGACCTTGCGCACCACGCCCCAGCGGGCCAGCTCCGAGAGCGTCATGCTCACGGCACCGCTCGAAAGCCCGAGCGCTTGCCGCAGATCCTCGGCGCTCAACGGATCCGGCGAGAGATAGAGCACCGTCCAGACGCGCCCCATGTTCCGCTTGAACCCCCAGAACTCGATGAGGCGCCCGACGACGTCGCTCACGGCTGCCTCCGTAGCTCCAAGCGTGCGTAGCGTGTCGCGCTTCACCGAGAGAGCCCCCGCATCTGCCAAGCGCTTCGCATCACCCCGCACGAGAAGCCAGCTCACGTGCAATCCCTGCCAAGAGCTCGCGCGCGACCCCGGCGGGGACCATCTCGAGCGATGCGAGCGCCCGCCCCGTTTCCTCGTGGGCCAGCGCACGCACGCTTCCGCAGGCGCCGGAAGCCCCCACCGCCTGCGCCACGCGCACCGCCGCTCCCGCGTCGCCGGCGCGCGCCGACTCGACGTCGGCAGACAACCCGGGACGCGCCGCGAGCGCACGAATCAGTGGAAGCGTCAGCTTGCCCTCGGCGAGGTCCACGAGCAGGGCTTTTCCGGTGACGCGGGGATCGCCGTCATAGTCGAGCACGTCGTCGACGAGCTGGAAGGCGACGCCGACGTGCGCCCCGAACTCGCCCAGCGCGCGCGCCGCCTCCACCGGAGCGGCCGCCACCGTCGCCCCGGCGCGCGCGGCCCAGACAAAGAGCGCCGCCGTCTTGTCGTGGACGATACGAAAGTACACGTCTTCGCGAACGTCGAGCCGCCTGCGCCCACGCAGTTGAACCACCTCGCCGTCGACGAGCCGCCGCAGCGTGGCAAAAAGGTCGGTGAGCACGCCAGGGATCGCCGCCGCCGCGGTCCGTTCGAGGGCGTGGGTCAGCAGGAGATCGCCGGCGAGCACGCTGACCGCGTTTCCCCAGAGCCGCCGAGGGGCCTCCCGACCTCGCCGCTCCTGTCCGTCGTCGATCACGTCGTCGTGAAGCAATGTGGCGAGGTGAATGAGCTCGGAGACCACCGCGAGGTCCCGTGCGACGGCGGGCACCGGACCGAAGCAGGCCGCCGCGAGGAGCACGGTCAGCGGGCGCACGCGCTTGCCGCCAGCCTCCAGCAGATGGGCGGCGGAGTCCGTCGCCGGCGAAGCGCCCTCCCGTACGAGGCGGGCGAGCTCCGATTCCACGACGGTCATGTCTTCGCCAAGGAGCGCGTGCACTTGCGCCATGCGTTCCATGGCCCGGGCGCCGACCCGTTCGACGGAGGCCGCCTCGCGAAGTAAAGCGACCGAGGCAGCCGGTGTATTCATCGAGGCGTTCAAAATAAAGTGAAAGCTCTCTTTTGGCTAGGGTGGCGTCCCACAACCCCCTTCAGGTCCCCCCGGGCCTGCAAAGTCCGGGCATCGCAAAGCCCCTCCTGTCGAGGGGTGCGCTCCTCGCTTCGAGACGCACGCTCGTCGCACACACAGAGCGACCACCCGCACAGACGCACCCATCCACGCGACTCACTTACTCTTCTACGCGACTCGCACACCCCTTCACGCGACGCAGGCACTCATCCCCGCGACGCAGGCACTCACGCGACGCACGCACCCATCCACGCGACTCACGCACCCATCCACGCGACTCACGCATCCACCCACGCGATCCGCCCCTCCGTCCACGAGACGCCCGCGGGCATCCCGCAGGTGCACCCACCCATCACGTCGACGCCCCGCCCACATTTCGACACGGCCTCTCCCCTCTTCTCGGCTCCCGCTCGTATACTCGCCGCATGAACGCGGCTCCAGAGGACGACGCGCCCGGCGGCCGCGAGGGAAGGCGCGTCGCGCACATCATCGTCATCGTCGTCGCGGTCGCGTTCATCGGAGCGAGCGCCCTCCAGATCATCCCGGCGGTCTTCGGCGTCGGCGTTCGCCCCCTAGCCGCGACCTCGGCGGACTCCTCCGAAACCAAGTGCGGTGCCGGTGTGCGGGCGCTGGCGCTCGCCGTCGATCGCGCAGCGGGGATGGCTTGGGCCCCCGGGGAACGAGAGGGCGAATCGCTCGACTTGGCCGTAGAACGGACACGCCTCGCGTTCAAGCTGGGCCTGACCCCGGAGTGGGACGCGCAGGCCGACGTCGAGCGGGTCTGCGCCACGTCGACCGAGGGACTCGACGCATGGGCTTCGCTTTTGCGACTGCGAAGAGCCCACGAGCAAATGGTTCTCCACGGCCTCGTCGAGCTGGTTCCGCTCGAACGTGACGTCACGGCGCACCTTCCGGCCAACTTGCGCTAAGAAGTCCCTCCGATGAACGCCACGCCTACAGAGACGCCCGCGGCCGAGCCTACGTTCGACGCATTGCCGCTGGGGGCCGATGTTCGCCGCGCCATCGACGCCATGGGCTATCGGTCCCCCACCCCCGTGCAGCGGGCCGTGTTCGAGCCCGCCGTCGAGGGCCGCGATCTCGTGGTCCAAGCCCGCACGGGAACAGGAAAAACCGCCGCCTTCGGGCTCCCTATCGTCGACCGGATCGTTCGCGCGTCCGTGAAGGGCGTTCAAGCGCTGGTGCTGTGTCCCACCCGCGAGCTCGCGCTGCAGGTGTCCCGGGAGGTGGAACAGATCGGGCAGTTCCGTGGCGTCCAGGTCGTCGCGATCTACGGCGGCGCGCCGATGACGCGTCAAATCGCGGCGCTCGAGGGCGGAGCGCAAATCGTCGTGGGAACCCCGGGCCGCGTGCTCGATCACCTTCGTCACAAAACGCTGGACCCGACGGGGGTACGCGTCCTCGTTCTCGACGAGGCCGACGAAATGCTCTCGATGGGCTTCGCCCGAGAGTTGAACGCCATCCTCGAGCTTCTGCCCAAGAGCCGTCAGGGCCTGTTCTTCAGCGCGACTCTCCCACCGGACATCGAGCGGCTGGCTCACAATCACCTGCGCTCTCCCGAAATCGTCACGCTCTCGAGCGACCAGGTCGGCGCCCTCGAGATCACGCACTACGTGTACGTCGTCCACGGAGGCGACAAGATCGGGCAACTCGTCCGAATCCTCGAGGTCGAAGACCCCGAGAGCGCAATCATTTTTTGCAATACGCGCGACGAAACGACCCGGGTGGCCGAGGGCCTGAAGGCGCGCGGCTTCGACGCCGACTGGCTGAACGGAGACCTGCCGCAAACCGACCGCGAACGCGTGATGAACGCGACCAAGGAAGGTCGGTTGCGGTTCCTCGTGGCAACCGACGTCGCGGCGCGCGGGATCGACATCTCGCATCTGACCCATGTCATCAACTACGACTTTCCGGAGACTGCCGAGCAGTACGTGCACCGGACCGGTCGCACGGGACGGGCCGGTCGCACGGGAACGGCGATCGCGCTGGTCGGACCGAAGGACATCGGCAATGTCTATCTGCTTCGTTTGACCTACAAGATTCGGCCCATCGAGAAGCAGATTCCGAGCGCCGGCGAGCTCAAAACCCGTGCGGAACTCGACGTCGTTCAAGTCTTCGTGGAAGCCTTCGCCAATCGCGCCGCACACCCCGACGATCTCTCGCTCGCGCGGCGCCTCCTCACGCACGATGACGCGGAGCGCATCGTGGCGAACCTCGTTCGCGACCACTTGGGGGCTCGCGGCGGAGACGTCCCGTCGGCCGCGGCCGAGGCACGCCGCGCGCGTAACCCTCAGGCGCAGCCCCAAGCCCGAGACGGCGGCCCGAAGGCGCCCCTCGAAATCGCGGCGACCGCCCCTTCCGGCGCGAAGCGGCAAGACCCGCCGCGGCCAGCCCCAGCGCGCCCCGAGTCGAAACCGGCGCGGTCGGAACCGTCTCGAAACGGGGAACGTCCCGATCGACCCAGGCCGCGAGGGGAGCCCGCTGCAGCTTATGCCGGTTGGGAGCCGCCGAGGGAGCCTGACGACGAACGCCCGATCCTGCCGTCTGCCGAGGTCGAGTCGCGGCTGCCGGGCATAACCGTCTCGGCGGCGCGAATCGAGGATTCCTCCTCGACATTGGCAGGCTCCGACTTCTTGGAATTGTTCGTCAACGTCGGAAAACGCGAGGGCGCTCGGCCGAGCGATCTGCAGCGTCTTCTCACCGAGAGGGGCTTGTCGCCGAACGAAGTGGGGCAAATCCGTGTGCGAGACCGTATGAGCTACCTCCATGTGCGCAAGGAGGCGTTCGACCGGGCGATCGCGGCGCTTTCGGGGCAAATCCTGGGCGGGAGGACGATCGTCGCCGAATTGGCCAGAGGCCGCGCCACCTAACGGAGGAGTTTGCGAGGCGTTGAGACGAGCGGTCTCGAGGGCCGCTGGCAAGCCGCTCGCAAAAACAGGTGTCGACCATTGAGCGGGGCGGGCGCCGTGCCGTATTCTGTCGCACGACCATGGCCATGCCTTCCGCGTTTGCGTCGCCCGGCGGGACCGCTGCGCAGTCGATACCCTCGTCCATGACGCTTCGCTCGTTGCTCGACGCGCGACGGGTCGAGGGACGCCGGATGTCGCTCGAGGAGGCGATCGCCGTCATCGTCCCTGTGTGTCTCGACCTGCGGGACAGGCACGCACGCGGTGAGAAACTCTACGTGCACCCCTCGGCCATCGCGCCTTCCGCTGACGGTCTTGCCCGGGTGCAGACCAAGCTCGCCATCGCGCCAACGCGGGCAGACGACAGGCACTGCTTGGCGCCCGAGCTCCAGCGCACACTCGAGCCCGGCGATGCCTGCGCCAGCGTTTTCTCGTTGGGCGCCATGCTCTACGAAATGGTGACTGGCCAACACATCGGTCCTGGAATGAAGCGGCCGCGCGATTACGACCATGCGCTGCCCGAGTCGTTCGAGATTCTCATCGGCAAAGCAATCGTGGGCGACCGCGCGCATCGACCCTCCGATCTCTCGGCTTTTGCGAGCGCGATGTACCACGTTGCGCCCCAAAAGAGCATCCATCCTCCAGAGGTGGCCGAAGCGCGGTTCGACGAGAGCGCAGAGCTCGACGTGGACGTCCGCTTTTCGATGTTGCCGCCGGAGCCCGCGGCAGCCCCCCCTCGGGCGTCGCCCGATACGAGTAGCGTCCACGGGCCGGCGGCGCGCGCAAACGACGACGCCACAGCTCGCCTGTCCGCACTCAAGGCGCGCCTCGAGAGCGATCCGCGGCCCCGGTACGTGGTCAGCAAGGACCGAATGGATCACGGCCCGTTCACGGCCGTCGAACTCCTCCAACAAATTGCTTCCCACGCCTTCACGTCCGACCTTGCTCTTCGCGACGAGATTAGCGGCGAGCAGATGCCGATCGCGGAGTGGGAGGAGTTCGCCCCATTCGCTCTCCAGACGCAACTCGTGCGCGAGAAGCGGGACGAGCAAAAGGCAGTGGTCCTGGCCGTCAGCGCCGACAAAAAGCGAGGCATCGCCAAGTCGATCATCGCGCTCTCCGTGGTGGTCGCGCTCGCGGGCTCGCTGGCGGTGTGGTTTTTCACCCGCCGCGGCACGCGCAGCGACACCGTCGTGGTCTCCAAGGATCGCACGGGGACAATCGAGATTCACGGCGATATCCGAGGGAAGAAGCGGCCCCCGGGCGTCGGCGCGGCTCCGGGCGGCGGCGGGGGAGGCGGCGGCGGGGGAGGCGGCGCCAGTTACGAGTCCGTGCTCAATGGCAACAATCAAGAAATCTCTATGGGCCAGCAGGCCGCCGGCGCCCCCGATCTTACGGACAACCAGCTTTCCGCGCCGCTGCGACACGCCTCGTTCGTCGTTTCGTGCGGCGCGCCCGATAGTATGAAAGTGACGGTGCGGGTGGCCGTTCGAATGGGCCGCGCGGTGGGGGTGACGGTGACCACCAACCCCCCCAACGGTGGCATTTCGGCGTGTGTCGATCGCGCTGTCCGTGGCCTACGATGGGCGGAGAGCGCGAAAACCGACTTCATCACGACCAACTACTGACCTCCGCCGAGTCGGTCGTCCGGCTCGGAGACCAAGCCGCGCCTTCTACGTCCTCCCACCCCGCGCGCTTTCACGGCCCCCCTCAGGATAGGGGTAGGGAGCGCCCCATTTCCGGGGCGCCCCCTCCCTCCGAACCGGACGGGCGGATTTCCCGCATCCAGCTCTCCAGTCAGTGGGCTCCTTTCGGAGACTGACTCGCTGCTGCCCTGGCTGTGGTCATCGTGAAGAGCCCGAGCTTCGCGAAGTAGGCGTTTGGCCAGCGAATGTTGGACCAGCCCCGACCGGCACCGCGCTGATGACGGCGTCGGCGCAGGATGCTTCGCAGTCGCATCCTCACCCAGCCGTCTATTGGCGCAAATGTCGCCCGGTAACTGTGCTTGAAGTACTCGAACCAGCCTCGCAATACACGGTTGAGGCGGACGATGATGGCTTCCAGGCTGTGGCCGTTGTTTCGCTTCGTGAGGCCGCGGACGTTGTCCTTGAGCTTCATGAGGCTTTTGCTTCGTGGCCGCTTCTGGCCGCACTCGAAGTGGTAGCCGAGGAAGTCGAATCCTCCAGGCTGGCTCATGTCCACCACACGGGTCTTCTCTGGATGGAGCGTTAGGCCGCGTCCGGTCAACTCTTCGCGCAACCGGACAAGGGCTTCTTGGGCCTCCCGCTCGGTCTTGCACAAGATGACCTGATCGTCGGCGTACCGGATCAACTCCTGACCCGCTCGCACCATCGCTTCGTCAACCGGATGCAGATACACATTCGCTAGCAGAGGACCGACGGTAGAACCCTGCGGGATCCCTTCCTCGGGGGTCCACTTCG